>Ga0209634_1000277_pt1 | contig 39444 bp, 37 predicted proteins | sample LinPmetageLP40_FD_184043 | JGI IMG/M metagenome (GOLD analysis project Ga0209634, IMG submission 184043) | Marine viral communities from the Pacific Ocean - LP-40 (SPAdes) (version 2) | ecosystem: Environmental > Aquatic > Marine > Oceanic | place: Pacific Ocean | collected 2010-08-26 | reverse complement strand
ATGTTGAGTAAATTTCATCATGATCATAAGTAAAAGTTATATCTTTTTTGTTAGTAAATGTTACTATTGTATTAGTACCGAGTAAAGATTTTCTTATTACAAATCTTTTTGTTGTTAGTTTATTATTTATATTTTTCATAGTTTATTTGTTTATTTATTTATTTATATTTAGTTATCCAGTTTAGTTCGTTTTTAGTTTGTAAGAGTGTAGTTTTGTTTATTAGTTTAAAAAGTTAGTAGAGTGTGACACATGTTATCTATATAACTTACATTATATTCCGTTAAAAGATATATAATTTATAATTCCATTTACAATTATATTATAAGTTATCATAGTGATAATAGTAGTTAAGAAGATTATTGGTAAGATGTTAGTTAAAGTTTTCATATTTATTTTATTTAGTTTAGTTATTAATTATTTAGTTTACATTATATTTATCCAATGTCTTTCGTTTTAAGTATGTATTTATATGATCACATTGACACAACAATGTATCGCGGTTAATCAATATATTATAATAATATTCTGAAAAACAAGGGGAACCCGGTGTAATATATTTCATTTTCTATTTTACACAAAATTATATTGTGGGGTGGCTACCCTATAGTTCTATATTTCTAATAACTTAAAAAAAACAGGGTGACATTAGCCTGTTAAAGCTACTAATAAGGGGCATTTGTCACCATTGTATAGGGTAAATTTAATAAAATACATGTAAATTACTATATTATACCGTAAGGTTAAGAATTATAACAAACAAACAAAAAAACTAAAACAAAATATTATGGCAATTGGAGCAGTGTTAGCAGTGGGAGCTGCTAAGAAACTTTCTAAAAAAGGAAGAGCTAAAACTAAAGATAAAAAAGCGGCAAAGCTTGATAAAAAAGCAGCGCGAAAAGATAAAAAAGCAGGCCGAAAAATGGCTAGAGCTGAAAAAGCAGAAGCTAAAGGAAAAACAGGGAAAGCAGCAAAGTTAAGAGCTAAAGCTGATGTGAAATCCGCTAAGGGTGACATGAAGAGAGAGAAAGCTTCTAAAAAAAGAGCTAAGGCAGGCGAGTTAAAAGCAAAAGTAAAAGCAGGAAAAACTGTAAAAGGTGCAATTAAAAAAGCAGCTAAAGCAGTAGCTGGAAAAGCTAGCAAAACAGTTAAAGATGCTAGAAAAGATGTTGGACAAGCTAAAGCAAAAGTAAAAGGAGCAGTAAAAGAAACTAAGAAAAGAGTAAAAGCAGTAGCAACTGCAGCTTCTGGAGGAACATCTATGATGAAAAAAGGACCAGCAATGGCAGGCAAAGAAAAGCCAATCAAAAAACAAAAAAGAACTACAGCTTCAGGTTCAAAAATAAAAGAGAAATTAAAAGATGGAACAATAAAAGTTAAATCAACACCAAGTAGAGAAGCCAAGAAAGAGGGAGCGAAAGGTAGAAAATTTGTAATGAATACAAATCAAACCAGTTTAAATCCTGAAGGAGGACAAACTGTTAGTGATCCTCAACAATATAAAAGTAGAAGAGCTGCTACAAAAGCAAATGATATGGATAGAGCGGCTCGTGAAGCGGCTAAAGAAGCAGCAGGACAAGGTGTAAATTTAGGATCTATGTCTGATGGAAATTCTATGATGAAAAAAGGTACATCAATGATGAGAGCTGGAATGAAAGGTCCATCAATGATGAACATTCAATATGGTAATCAAGCTTCAGGTAGAAACATGAGTAACTATACAAGACAGAGTGGAAGACCGGGATCAATGGCGCCAGGAATGTCTTTAAGCAAGCACATGGCTAGAAATAAAATGAACCCAGAGAAGTAATTTTTGTGGCTGTTATATATTCTTACCCTTTAAAAGCTACTCCCGTCGGGGAAGATCGTATGATCATCTCCGACATGGGGGATAGTAAGCGTACTAAGCAGGTTAGATTAACAGATTTAAAAACATTAGTAAATACCACTTACACCTTAACGTCTACAGTTGACGCTATAAACAATATAGCTGACATAGACCTAACCGATAGCAATGGTGCTAAAACTACCGTAAAATTAAAAGGCGGAACAGGCATCACAATGACTCAACCCACAGCAAACGAAATTACAATAGCTTCATTAAACGATGATGCTAACTTTATATATACACAGTCTATAGCTTCTGCTACTTGGAACATAACACACAACTTAAATAAGTTCTGTTCTGTATCAGTAGTTGACACAGCTAATCAGATTGTCATAGGTGATGTAACCTATGCAAACTCAAACTCACTAACAATAACATTCAGTGCTCCTTTCTCAGGAAAAGCATATTTAAACTAACAAAATGGCAGTAAATTTTTTAGATAACTTAGATTTAAACGATAATCAGTTATTAAACGCTAGGTTGCAGAATTTAGCATCAGACCCTGGAACAGCAAATGCAGGAGACATAATATATAATACATCATCAAACTTATTTAAGTTTTACAATGGAACAGCGTGGATAGACCCATCAGCTGGAACATATACTGGCTGGACAATAACTGGTGACTCAGGTACTACTGCTAATGTAACTAGTGGCGCTGCTGTAGTTTTTGTAGGAGGCTTAGGTATGACTACCACGTCAAACGGATTTAATGTAACTACAGATTTAGATGAAGCAACCGCAACAACAAGAGGTGGTATAGAATTATTTTCTAATACAGATCAATCAGTAGCAGCTAACTCAGTAACAACTACAGCTAGTAGAACTTATGGTTTACAATTAAACTCTTCTGGCCAAGGTGTTGTTAACGTACCGTGGACTGATACTACAACAAGCGTTGAACTTAACTTTGATGCTTCTGATGGATCATCTAGTCAAGTTGCTAATAACGGCACTATGACTTTTGTACAAGGCAATGGAATTACTACTACCGGTGATGATGGTGGAAATCTAACTATTACAAATATTAAACCTTTTGATAGCTTAACACTAGCATCGACAACAGGTTCTAATTCTACTATAGCAAACTCAGGCACTATAACTATTGCAGCTGGTACAGGTATTACAACTAGTAATAATGCTTCTGGTACTGTAACTATTGCAGCTACAGGTTCTGGATCAATGAGTTCTTTTACTGTTGCTGGTGATACTGGTAGTGATCAAACTATATCAGATGGTAATACACTTACTTTAACAGGTACTACTAATGGTGGTATTACAACAGTAGGTACGGCAACAGACACGATAGGTTTTGAAATGGCCATAAGTGATCTTTCAAATTATGTAGGAACTTATGATGCTGGTAAAGATAAACTTGCCGTTATGGATTTTAGCGATAGCAACAAGACTAGATCAATACTTCCTGCAGCTATACCGGTTAATTCTTGGGGTGATGCTACAGGTACTATTGACATGGGCGCTAACAAAATACTAGACGTCGCTGATCCAACGGCGGCTCAAGATGCTGCTACTAAAAATTATGTTGATACAAATATAGTTGGTAACTTAGTATTTCAAGGTGGCTATAACGCTGCTACTAATACACCAGATCTTGATTCAAGTCCATCTGCAAGTATTAAAAAAGGTTGGGCATATGTTGTAACAGCTGCTGGTAGTTTCTTTACTGAAACTGTTGAAGTTGGTGATTTCTTATTTGCTCAAAGTGATGCTCCAACAGCTTTAGCTGACTGGGTGACTGTTCAAAATAACATTGGCATAGCCACAACAACTACACCTGGTATAGCAAGTTTTGCTGATGCTAGCTTTGCGGTTAGTGCTGCTGGTCAAGTTACATTAGATGATTCAGGCGTAACAACTGGTGCATATGGAACTGCAAGTGCAGTACCTAGGTTTTCGGTAAATACTAAAGGTCAAATAACTGCTTCTGTTGATACTACTATAAGCATTACATCTTCTCAAGTAAGTAATTTTGATACAGCTGCAACAAGCGCTATAACAGAAAGAGAGTTTGTTGGAACAAGTTCTTCTGCAACAACACATACTTTTACTCACAATCTATCAAGTACTAATGTTACAGTTCAATTATTTGATACTTCTTCAAGAGAAACTGTTTATGCAACAGTTGCTAGAACTAGTGCAAATGTAGTTACTGCTACAACAGCCGCTGCAGCATCTTTAACTTGTCTAGTAACAAGAATAGGATAATATAAAATTAAATTAAATTAAATTAAATGGCAGTAAATTTTTTAGATGGTATAGCAATCGCTGGTCTATCAACACAATCTAGCGAAGCAACAGCATTAGTTATTAATGGATCTAATGTTGTTGGAATTAGAGAACTAGGAACAAATGCTTTTAATAGCACCACTATACCAACCAATAATGACGAGCTTACAAACGGGGCTGGATATATAGATTCACTTAGTGGAGCAGTGCTTACAACGACTAACCAAACTATAGCTGGTACCAAAACCTTCAGCAGTAATACAGTATTTCCAGGATCTGATAATGGTGTAGAAATAGGTGTTTGGGCTCAGTCTAGTTCTTATGGTTTCATAGGTACTGCAGGTATGGCCGCTCTAGAATATGCTATGATATTCGATGGCACTAACACTTTTGTAGGAGCAGGGACTGGTGGAGCTTTAAAATTAAGAGGCCCAGCAAATGATTCAAATCCATCAATAGTTATAACTGCTACTACTTGTACGGTGGATGCTGGTGCTAGTACTGGTCAAGGAACAATAAGAGCTAAGTATAACTCTTCTGACAATTCAACTGGTATAACATCTACCTTTACGGTTAGAAATGGAAACAACTCCGCGGCTTTAACATTTACTGTTAAAGACGGTATTATAGTTGGAGTATCATAATGAAGTTAATACAAGACTGGAGCAGCGAAGATAAAGACAAGTTACTGCAAAGAATACTAGAAGTATTAGGTGATAAAGAATACATAGACATAGTTGTGTACGGTAGTAGAGTTAGCGGTGATTTTAATGTTAAGTCTGATATTGATGTAGGTGTTTACGTTAATGAAATAAAAAGATGTCCATGTTGTCATTTACAACCAGCTGAAATTACTAGTTATGTAAATGGTATATACCACCCAGAAAACGAACTTGGCAATTGGTTTGTTATGGACATAACATTTCATTTAGTTACAAAAATTAAAACAAACAAGTGGACACAGTTTGATGAAACATATGATCTACCTAAATATTCTTTAATAACAAACAAGTATTACCAAGGTAACAAAAAAGAAACTAAAGCTTTTAAAGCTAAAAAATATTAAATAACCGAACTATCAAGTGATAGTATATAATAACCAACGTTTAACTTAAAACCAAATACAATGACGTTTTTATATACCCGCACCAATACGTGGTCTAGTGCACCACAACCAACAGAAGACACCATTAAGTACTGGAAACATATCTCACAGAAGAAAAACTGGAGAATAGTACAACTACCTAATGGGTTTTTACAAACCGAATATAATAGCATGGATGATGCGAAAGTATGGATCGATGTTACCAGAAGAGAAACAATAGCTGGAGCAGAACAAGCAATAGATGCTTCTATTGAACATTATGCTAAAAAGCTAGAGTTTACCAAAGGACCGAAAGTAATTAAAACCTTCGAGTAATATTCAAAACAAATCAAATTAAATAAAATTAAATGGAAGAAATAAGGTTAGTTAAAGACTTGGCTTTTGGCGACGCAGCTAAAAGTCAAGTACTAACTGGCGTTGAAAAACTTACTAATGCAGTAGGTTCAACGTTAGGAGCAAGTGGCAAGTGTGTTATAATAGAAGATAACTTAGGAGATCCTCAAATAACAAAAGATGGCGTTACTGTCGCTAATAGCATAACATTAAGAGATCCTCTTGAAAACATAGGTGCTACTTTAATAAAGCAAGCTGCTCAAAGAACTGTTAAAGAAGCTGGAGACGGCACAACTACAGCGACAATATTAGCACATGCAATATTACAAGAAGCCACGAGTCATAGTTTGTTAGATGATGTTAGGGCTATGAAAGAAGGGATAAATAAAGGAGTTACTAATACTGTAGAATATATAACTAAAAATTCTGAAAAAGTAACAGGAGAGAAAATTACTCAAGTTGCTACAATATCAGCAAACAATGATACCAAGCTAGGCGATGTAATAGGTAGAGCTTTTAAAATGGTAGATGAAACCGGTGTTGTAATAATGGAAATAAATAATCAACCAGAAACAACAGTAGATCTTATTGACGGTGTTCAATATGATAAAGGTTTATTAAGTAATAATTTTATAACTGATAAAAGTAGAGGTGTAGCAGAACTTAACAATCCACTTGTTTTAATAGTAGAATCTCACATTGAGAACATTAGAAAAATACAGCCAATATTAGAGTATGTTATTAAGAAAAATGAAAGTTTGCTTATTATTGCTGATGTTGACAAACAAGTTATGAACGCTTTAGCAATGAACAAAGTAAAAGGTAATATAAAAATAAATATTATCAACGCACCAACATATGGTGTTAGCAAGGCAGAAACGCTTAGTGATCTTTGTTTGTTAACAGGTGCTAAATTAATCAATGAAGATTTAGGAGATGACATGAATATCATACAGCCTGATTATTTAGGAAAATGCTTAAACGCTTATACAACAAGAAACGAGACAATATTAAAAGTAACTAATAACAGTGAAATTGACAAAGTTGCTAATAAATTACAAGAGTCTTTAAAAAGTGAAAAAAATCCTAGTAAAGTAATTCAAATAGAAAAAAGATTAGCTAGATTAAAAGCTAAAGTTTCTACAGTAAAAGTAGGTGCTAATTCTGATATAGAATTAAAAGAAAAAAAAGATAGAGTTGAAGATGCTATTTGTGCTACAAAAGCCGCAATAAAAGATGGTATCGTGCCAGGTGGAGGTATTGCCTTATTAAATGCTTCTCAAAATTTAAAACCAAAAAGTATTGGTGAAGAAGTATTATACCGCGCTATACGTAAACCTTACGAAACTATATTGCGCAACGCTGGTATAACAGATTATGCTGATCCAGACAAAAATGGTAGAGGACTAGACGTGGTTACAGGAAATACGGTAGATATGGTAAAAGCCGGAATTATAGATCCTTTATTAGTTACTAAAAGTGCTTTAATTAATGCGGCTTCAGTAGCTACTACTATATTATCAACCGATTGTGTAATCAATAATGTTAGAGATGAAAGCAATAGGTAAATATATAGTAATAGACCCAGTAAAAGAAAACCAAATAAAAACAGAAGGTGGTTTAATACTAGGTGAACAACAAAGAGAAGATATAAGGTATCGGCAGGCTACAGTTGTAGCTGTCGGTGCTGATGTTGGAGGTATAGTACCAGAAGATGCTATTTACTATGATAGATCGTCTGGCTTCAACATAGAACTAAATAATAAAGAATACAAAGTCATCAAAGAGTTTGATGTAGTAATAGTTTTGTAATATGAGTAGACTACGAAAAGGTAAAAAATTTAAAGGCGGGTCATTTGCCCAGACATTCAGACAAGGAATAGCAATGAATACGCCTTTCTCTGTAGTAGTGGCAGGCGAGACAAATGAAGAACAAGCCCCAGATCAAGAAGAAAGAAAAGAAGCTGCTAAAGAGAGTGGTCAAGCTGAAGCTGTTTCAAGAAGTTTAGGACCTAAAGATGAAATACCTAGTGATACTGATTTTTCAAGAGAAGAAGTAGATGATTTTTTTGCTAGAAAAGAAGCTGAAGAAAAACAAATAGCTGAGCAAAAAGAACAAGAAGAAAAACAAAAACAAAGAGAAGAAGAAGCAGCTGCTGCAGAAGAAGAAAGAGAAGGTCTTAGCCAAGGTGAAAATATAGCCGGTAGTTTTGAAAATGAATATGATGATAGTATGTCTGGAAAAGAAAAAAGGGCAGAGTCTAAAGAAAACAAAGGTCAAATAAGAGATGCTAAGAAAGATGCTAAAGCAGAAGCTAAAGATGAGTTTAAAGCAAAAAAATTAGCGGCTAAAGATCTTAAAGGTAAAGATAAAAGGTCTGCTAATAAAGATGCTAGAAAAGACAAAAGAGGTGATAAAAAATCTATAAGAAAAAATAAAAGATCTGCTAAGAAGTCAAATAGAAAAGCTAAAAGAGGCAAATGAGAAGACTAACTTCTAAAGACTTAAAAGAATTAAATTTATTAAAACATTACAGAATAATAAGAAAGTGGGCGTGTAAGACAAGCAGTTTAAATGATGCAGATCTAGAACTGTTAATATACTTAGATGCTATTGAAAATTTTACCAAAGATGATTTTAAAAAAGGTACGTACTCATACAGTTGGGATAACAGGCGCTGGAACAGACTATTGAAACAAGGGTGGATTAATGTGTGGAGAGAAAGAAATCGCACTACTCAAAAATATCATATATATAAAGTTTCGTATAAGTGCAAACAACTAATCAGTCGTATGTACCGAATCATGCTTGGTGAAGAAGATATGCCTACTAAAGTATTAGAAAGCAATAATAAATACTCTTGGAAAGTAACAGCTAAAGCTATATCTTTCGTCAACAGAGATAAAACAAGAATAAATGCCATATAAAAAGAAAAGCCCATTCGCAAGTTTTAGGGATCCTAAAAGACCAGTTAGAAGTTATAATCCTACTGATTTTCAAATGCCAGATATAAATTCTATATTTGAAAAAAAGGCAGATGGAGAGGTAGTGACCGAATCTAGTAACCTTAAAGATAAAGGAACTGCTGCTAGCGATAGTATAACTCCAAGTCTTGGAGATATAGAAGACTTAAAGAAAGAAAAAAAATCAGACGTAACTAGAAGAAGTTTAAGGCAAGATCGTAGAGCTGGAGAAAAAGATTTTAATAAAGAATTACGTAGAGTAAAAAGATTAGCTAGAGCTAACACTAAAGATGTTACTTCTGAAGACAGGATAGAACTTGAAAGAGCTGAGCAAGCTATGAGAGAAGAAAAAAAGTTTAGAAAAGAAGCTAAAAAAGCAGGCATAAATCCTGGTGATTTTAAAAATGAAGAAGGAGCAAGTGGAAACAAATATGCTGAGCTTAGTTTAAAAACAGCTAAAAAAGCTTTAAGAAAAAATCCTGAAGATAGAGCGCAAATAGCGGATCAGTTTGGTTTTGAAAGAGGTTACAAAGGTGACGTGTTTGACAAACTTACAGACTCAAGAGCTTATAATAAAATCTTAAAAACTGAAGATAAAAAGGAAATAGCAAGAGATAAAAAAGATGAAAAAGAAATTGAAAAATATGGCGTGACAGGAGGTAAACAACTTTTAAAAGATTATAACAAGTTTACAAAAGATCAAGAAAAAGAAGCTAGAAAAAAAGAACTAGAAGCTAAAAAAACAAATATACCAGAAGAATCTCTTAGAAGAATGATGATGCCTGGCATGTATAAAAAAGAAAACATGAAACAAGTAAATAGTAAAGGATCTGGCTTTCCAATGATACAGCCAAATCAAAACACGGCAGAGCAACAAATGCCACAACAAATGCCAAACAGAGCTGGTAGATCAGTAGAAAGCAATCAGCTTGTTAATGATCCAAATGTTAATCAGCCTATGAATAAAGTCCCTGCTAGTAGTTTTCAAAGAAATGCTCAGTTTGGAGATATAGCTAGTAGTCCAGGTGTGCCTAATCCAGCACCTATGCCTAATACAATTCCGCAGGCTTCAGTTTTTCCTCAACAACCTAATCAACAACAAGGCGCGTTTGCTGCTTACTCAAGCCCTGACAGAGTTCAGAACACAGAGGCAGGTTCAGTAGTAAATGCTGGTAGAAATATGCAAGAAGGCATTGAAGATCTTGGAGATAGTTTTTCTAAAAAAGAAAATAAAAAAGAAGATAAAAAAGAAGATGGAACCAGTAATGGTCTAGAGATGTACGATGGGCCAAGCAAAGCTTTAGTTGGCAATCAAGACAGATTACCTGAGCATTTAAAAGCTAAGATAGAAGCTGCTCCAGGCATGTATGATGGGCCAAGTATGAGAAGCGCTTTTAAAGCTTTTGAAAATGATCATTTAAAAACTAAAGTTACTAAAGGCAATTTAAAAGCTACAGAAAGAGATGATGCAGCTCATATGAGCTACTTAAAAAGAGATGTTAAGTATGATAACACTCATGGCGGTAGCAATAAACAAATGCTAAATGATGAAAAACACATTTCAAAGTTAGCTGGTGATTTAAAATACGATGCTAAAAAGAAAAGATCGTAAAATATTTATAAACAATGTGATTATAATATTATAGCAATAATATAAACTTAAAATAAAAATTATGCAAAATCAAAGACCAGCAGGTAAAAAACTATCTTGCAACATGAAGCCTTTAGGCACTAGAGTTATGATGTCTAATAACTCTACAATTACACCTACACTAAAGAGAATTGATAATATTCCTTATAAAGGAAATGCAGTTCTTAACGCAAACAAATGAATACAATAGACGATTTGAAGTTGTACTGTTTAAACATAACATCAGCTACGGTTGTTAGTCTAGGATGGCTAGAGCCTGTATTGTCTATACTATTGTTATTAACAACATTAGGTTATACTGCTCACAAGTGGTATTTATTAAAGAATAAAAAATGAGTATATTAAGTAAGCACATGAAATCTTCTTTAGCAATGAAGGGAAAAATACCTGATTCTAAATTAAGAAGTAAGACTACAATAAATACCTCAGAAACAACAAAAGGTAATAAAAGTAAATCTAAAGAAAAATATAGAGATACTATTGAAGTTCACGATATAGAAGGAGATAGAAAAGGTGTTAAAACTTATTTAGATACTTCATCAAAGAAAAAAGGCAATAAAGAAAAATCAAAAAAGTTTTTCTCTGATGGAGGTAAAGGTACATTGGAGAAGCAGAAGAATGGTGGTAAACTTAGACACAGAAAAACCACCAAAGGCGGTACTAAAAGAAGAATTAAAAAAGCTGAAGAAAATCTTAAAGACATATGAGAAGTATAAAAGAAATTATTATTCACTGCTCAGCTACTAGAGAAGGCCAAGATATAAGTGTTGACACTATAAGAAAGTGGCACGTTGAAGGTCGTGGCTGGTCAGATATTGGCTATCATTTCTACGTTGAACTAGACGGAACTATTAAAAAAGGTAGAGATATAGATAGAATCGGAGCTCATTGCAAATCACATAATAGAAATAGCATAGGACTATGTTATTGCGGAGGCGTTGAGGCAGATGGTAAGACTCCGAAGGATACTAGAACACAAGATCAAAAAGAAAGTCTGTTACACGTGCTTAAGACGTTAAAGGCGATGTACCCAGATGCTATCATTTATTCACACAACGAGTTTGCTAATAAAGCATGCCCGTCATTTGACGCAACTAAAGAGTATGAAAATATCTGAAAACACTGAGTTTAAAATTGATATAAAGACTGTAATTGGGATAATAATGTTAACTACAACTTTTGTAGGTATGTATTATACCTTGCAAGAAGACATAGCTGAAGCTAAGAAGTTACCACCAGTAGAAGTAGGTAGACTAGAGTATGAGTTAAAAGAAAAATGGAATCATGAAAACATTGAAGACATACTTGAAAGAGTTGATATGCTTGAGCAAGTTGACGATGTTATATTTGAAGAAATAAATGTTATTTCTACTTTAATTAAAGATGGTACTGAAAATGACGGAAGATTAGAAGAATTGAACAAGCAGTTAGAAGAATTAAAAAGCAGAAAACCTAAAACAACTATTATAGTTAAAGAGGTTGAGGTTAAAAAACGTAGATAATGGCAGAAAAACCTTGTTGGGACGGTTACGTAAAAGATGGTATGAAAAAGAAAGGCGATAGGATGGTTAATAACTGTGTTAAGAGCAGTGCTTTGTCTCTTCGTAAAACAACAAAAGGTAAAGGCAGAAATTTTTTATCTGTGAAAGAAGGAGCTGGTATGACCGCTGCAGGTAGAAAAAAATATAAAGCTAAAAATCCAGGAAGTACTTTATCAGCGCCTGTAACAGGTGATGTTAAGCCAGGTAGTAAAGCTGCTAAAAGAAGAAAATCATTTTGTGCTAGATCAAAAAGCTGGACAGGAGAAAGAGGCAAAGCCGCTAGAAAAAGATGGAAATGTTAAAAATAAAATTATGAATAAGTTTAAATTAAAACCACCTTACGATATAGATCCAGTGTCAAGACACGAGGTACCTTTTGAAATGGATAACGTTCAAGACGAAAGCGGACTAGTTGCGAAAGCAAACAAAAACGGCACTATGATCGTTAATAAAAATATTCCATTAAATTCAAAACTTAGAAAAGAAGCAGAATCGCACGAAGATCATCATTTAAGAGACATGATGGATGGTAAGCTAGACTATGACGATAATTCTGTATACCACAAACTAAACGGTAAAGTTGAAAAAGTTGATAGAGAAGACTTTAACGAAAGTGATAAAAGTTTACCATGGGAAAAAGAAGCTTACGCAGCTGGCAATAGATTAGAAGAAAAAGACATGAGACCAAAGCCTAACAAGTTAAGTGGTCCACCTAGCATGATGGATGAAACGCCATTGGCTTTTCAAAAAATAGGATCAAGACATAGGTTTGGCAGAAAAAGCGATGTTAATAAAGTTTCAGCAAATGAAAACTTTGGACCAGCTATGGTTAAAAGATTTACACCTTTAGCTAAAAAAGATCCTCCAATAAGCGGTTTAAACGCCGGCGATCCAACGCCTGCAGGAACACCTTACGCGGGAAGTAATGTATATTTTTCACCACAAGAAGGAAAGCTTGTATATACTCAAATAGGAGGTGACAACGCTTCTACAAGCAACATGAAACAAGATGAAATGGGCAAGTTTGATTTTAAAGGTATAGTTAAAGGAGGAATTGGCAGTGATGATTCTTTACAGCAGTCCACTAGTTATAGAAATAAACCTGTTGATATGAATGACAAGCAATATAATGATAAACTTAGAAACACATTTGCCGCTGTTAATAACGAGTACAACGAATCTATGAAAAATTATAATTACTATGATGATCTTTTTACTAAAGGTGGTAACTTACCAACGATTAACTATGGTGGTGGTAATATAACATTAAAAGCAGGTCAAGACTTTAAAGCTTTAGGAACAACTAACATGGAAAGAATGATGAAAATGGAGTTTCTTTATGATAAACCTTCTACTACCAGCAAAGGAAAACGAGTTGGTTCTGGTACTGTTACGCTTCAACAATTACTTGATGAACAAAAAGCAGCAGCTAAAAGTTCAGGTATGACAGGTTCTAGTGGAGCATACAGTGATCTTAAAAAAGCTATTACTGGCGAAAATTCTAATCAAAAGAAGCGTAATTATGAGTTAACTTCAAAAGAACTAAGCAAGGCACAAGAAGCTTATCCAGATATATTTAAAGGAACTAATACTCAAACTTTAAAAAGAAAAGCTGCAGTAGATAAATTATCTAAAGAATACTTTGGCGATGGTGGAGTAGGAGGCATATTAAATGATGTTGGTGGAGGACAAAGATATAGATTAGAACAAGAGTATAAAAAGAAATTAGCAGAATTAAAAACTAAAAAATTCGATATTTAAATGGAAAAGAAAACATTTAAAGAAACTAAAGTAGGTGCGTTTTTAGCAAGTAAAGCGCCTAAAGTACTACAAGCTATTGGAGATGTGCTACCTAATCAAGGAACTCTTGGTGTAGTAAAAAATCTTATAACAAGTGATAATAAGATTAAGCAAGCTGATAAAGAGCATGCTATAAAACTTATAGAACAAGATATAGCTGAAATGAAAGAAGTATCTAGCAGGTGGAGAAGCGATATGAAAAGCGATTCTTGGCTTTCTAAAAACACAAGACCACTAGCTTTAGTTTTCTTAACAGCATCTGCAGTTTTAATGATGGCTGTTGATTCGTTTCATCTACAGTTTGATGTAGATGAGTCGTGGATAAGCTTATTAAAAACACTGCTAGTAACAGTTTACGTAGCATACTTCGGAAGTCGTGGTGCTGAAAAAATAACAAAAATAAATAAATAAACATGAAAGGTTTAGAAGGAAATATGATGGCTCAACCAAGAGTGTTTGGCCACGACGCTAATATAGTTACAATTGGTGAAATAAATATAAGAATACCAGCTATAGAAGCTGTTAATATAAACGTATCTGGAGCTAACTATGATCAAAGCGACGTTGGTGATACTTTAACTCAAGCATCAACTACTGGTAGTGGGTCAGGTATACAACTTAATATAACTCAAATATCAGCAGGCGGAGCATTGCAAGCTATAGATATTATAGCTGGGGGTAGTGGTTATGTACAAGGTGAAATTATAACTTTAACAGCTGCCACTAGCGGTGGTACTGGAGCTAAATTACTAGTAGATGTAGAAGGTCTTACATTACCTAATCAATCAACTAAAGATAGAGGAGCTGTTATATATAATGGTAAAGCTACAGCTCAAGACGTTGCTTTGTATACTGAAAATTATCGTTTAGTTACATTTAAAAGTGTACAACCAGGGACTGTTGTAGGAGATAAAGTTCCAATATTAGCAAAAGCTGTTGCAAGCGGCACAGACTTAGTAGCTATTTACTAAATAAACAAAAATCAAATCAAATAAAATCAAATGGCAAATATAAAAGGAAGATCTAAAGGAAAGATCAATAAAGAAGAATTAAAAGAAATTCAAGAAAAACAAACTAAAATAAACTCTATATTGATAGAGGTTGGATACATTGAGTCTAAAAAACACGCTTTAATGCATGAGTTAGCAGACACAAATGTTTTAGTAGAACAAACTAAAAAAGAACTTCAAGATAAATACGGAAATATAGATATTGATCTTACAACTGGTGAGTGGAAAAAAACTGATAATGTCGGTAATAAGAAAGATTAGTATAGGTTCTGATTATAAGAATGATGCAATGCATTACTCTTTAGATCAGGAAGTATACGGTGGTCATATAATATCCAACATTTTGTTTGACGAAAAGGATAATTCATATAATATTTTTATAACTAAAAACAGTGAAGTTCTTCATTGGAAAAAGTTTAACAATAATATGGCTATATCTGTTGAGTACGACTTGAAGTATTAATGAAGAGTTTATATAATTTTATTATTAAACCTTTAAATTCAAGGTATGATAATACTAGAAAAATAGGTGATAAAACACTTATTATTAATACTAATATAGAAAACCATGTTTTCGTTAGTAAAGAAGCAGTTGTTGTATCTACACCAGCTGCTTATACTTCACCTATAAATGTTGGCGATAAATTATATGTGCATCACAACATATTTAGAAGATGGTATGACCAAAAAGGTAAAGAAAGAAATAGTTCAATGTTTTTTAAAAAAGACATGTACTTTTGCGCTCCTGACCAAATATACATGTATAACGGCAGGTGTTTTAACAATTACTGCTTTATAAAACCTTTAGAAGATAACCACTATTTAAAGACTTCAAAAGAAAAACCTAACGTTGGTATAGTAAGATATAGTAACAAGGCTTTAGAAGCGCTAGAAATAACACCTGGAACACTTATTACGTTTACCCCAGACTCGGAGTTTGAGTTTATTATAGATGGTGAACGACTTTATTGTATGAAATCTAATAATATAGCTTTAACTCATGAAAACAAAGGAGACGAGAAAGAATATAATCCAAGCTGGGCGAAAAGCAGTTGATGAATTAATCAAAGTTGCAGAAGAGAAAATAATAACTCATACTGAGGAGGATGTTTCTGCTGATAGGCTTAAAAACGCTGCTGCTACAAAAAAGCTTTGTATAATGGATGCTTTTGAAATACTAACCCGTATTGAAGAAGAAGAAGATATATTAAAAGGTAGTGATAAAACTAAAGAGGCTAAAACTTTTAAAGGTTTTGCAGAGGGGAGAAGCAAGTGAGTTACGAGCAAAGTCTTTGTGTTGAAATAAAAGATGTTGTAAATCCTAAGATATTAGCCAAACAAAATAGGTTTAAAAAATGGGAATACGGTTACAACGTAGAATATGATTTTATAGTAATAAGTAAAAGTGGAAAAATTGGAAAAATCATTGAAATACAAGGTCTCCGCATTGCTTTACCAGCAGCAGATGAACCGTATAAACGAAGCAATAAAAAAGAGGAGCAACACTGGGAAAGATTTGAATACCCAAAAGAATTACAAAGAATAAAAACAAGATTTGATTGGGAAGAGTATCCAATAGATTTTAAAGAAAAGTGGTACGATTATATTGATAATGAATTTACTAGACGAGAACAAGGATTTTGGTTTTATAATAATGGTATTGATACTTACATTACTGGCTCTCATTACATGTACTTGCAATGGTCAAAAATCGATATTGGAGCTCCAGAATACAGAGAGTCAAACACAATATTCTTTATCTTTTGGGAAGCATGTAAAGCAGACCACAGGTGTTACGGAATATGTTATCTTAAAAACAGACGATCTGGTTTTTCGTTCATGTCTTCTGCGGAGCTCGTTAACCAAGCAACAATATCTTCAGATGCAAGATTTGGTATATTGTCTAAATCAGGAGCTGATGCTAAGAAAATGTTTACAGATAAGGTTGTTCCAATATCAGTTAACTATCCTTTTTTCTTTAAACCAATTCAAGACGGTATGGATAGGCCAAAAACTGAGCTGGCATATCGTGTTCCGGCATCCAAACTTACTAGAAGAAAGCTGGAAAGTAATGAGCAGCTAGCAGATTTACAAGGCCTTGATACAACTATTGACTGGAAAAATACAGGAGATAACTCTTATGATGGAGAGAAATTAAAAATATTATCACATGATGAAAGTGGTAAATGGGAAAGACCTGATAATATATTAAACAACTGGAGAGTTACAAAAACTACATTAAGATTAGGTTCAAGAATCGTAGGTAAATGTATGATGGGCTCAACTTCTAACGCATTAGACAAAGGTGGAGACAACTTTAAAAAACTATACTACAATTCAGACGTTACAAAAAGAAATAAAAACGGACAAACAGCTTCTGGGCTCTATAGCTTGTTCATACCTATGGAGTGGAACTACGAAGGATTCATGGATACTTTCGGACTACCTGTATTTACAAACCCAAAAGATCCAGTCAAAACAATTGACGGTGGAACTATTACAACTGGAGTTATCCAACACTGGCAAAACGAAGTTGAAGGTTTAAAAATAGATCAAGACGCTTTAAACGAATACTACAGACAATTTCCAAGAACTGAAGCACACGCTTTTAGAGACGAAACAAAAGACAGTTTATTTAATTTAACTAAAATATATCAACAAATAGATATAAACGAAGAATTAAACAATTTATCCTCTGTTGCTCAAGGAAGTTTTCAATGGTTAAATGGTATTAAAGATAGTCAAGTAGAGTTTTATCCTAACAAAAATGGAAGGTTTTTACTTTCTTGGGTACCTCCTCTGAAACTACAAAACAATATAATAACAAAAAATGGTATTAAATACCCAGGTAACGAACACGTTGGAGCTTTTGGCTGTGACTCTTACGATATTAGCGGTACTGTTGATGGTCGCGGCTCTAAAGGAGCATTACATGGACTAACAAAGTTTTCTATGGACGACGCACCGCCTCATCACTTCTTTTTAGAGTATATAGCTAGACCACAAACAGCTGAAATATTTTTTGAAGATGTTTTAATGGCTTTAGCTTTTTACGGTATGCCAATACTTTGTGAAAATAATAAACCAAGGTTACTATATTATTTAAAGCGAAGAGGCTATAGAGGTTTTAGCATGAATAGACCAGATAAGATATATAACAAATTATCTACTACCGAAAGAGAGATAGGCGGAATACCTAACTCAAGTGAAGACATTAAGCAAGCACACGCTGCTGCTATAGAATACTATATTGAAAATTACGTAGGCCAACTAGAGACTAAAGTAGGTGATATGTATTTTCAAAAAACTTTAGACGACTGGAGCAGGTTTAATATAAATAACAGAACTAAATATGATGCTTCTATTAGTTCTGGATTAGCTATAATGGCTTGTAATAAAAATAAATACAGACCAGTTGCTACTAGAGTCAAAAAAGATATTAACTTAGGGATACGTACATACAACAACAATGGATCTTTTTCACAAATAATATAATAAATGGCAAAAATTACAAATACTTACAGTTCTTTTCCAGACCAGGTTGTACCTGATGACGTTAAGCAAAGTCAAGAATATGGCCAGCAAGTTGGTATGGCTATTGAAGGAGATTGGTTTAGTGGAACTAGATCTGGAGTTGAAAATAGATTTAATACTAATTACAACAACTTTAGAATGCGTAGACTCTACGCAAGAGCAGAGCAGCCAGTTCAAAAGTACAAAGATGAATTAGCTATTAACGGTGATTTAAGTTATTTAAATCTAGACTGGAAACCTGTGCCTATAATACCTAAGTTTGTAGACATAGTTGTTAACGGAATGGACGATAAGCTTTATGATATTAAAGCGTTTGCTCAAGACCCTGAATCAAGAAGAACAAGATCTAAATATGCTGAAGACATATTAAGAGACATGCAAACAAAAGAATTTTTAGCAGAAGTACAGAGTGTTTTAGGTATGAATTTATTTAATACTGATAAACCTGAGGAGCTACCTGAAAGCAAAGAAGAGTTAGATTTACATATGCAACTAACATATAAGCAAGCTAGTGAAATAGCTTGTGAAGAGGCTATTAACAATACTTTAGAGTTTAATAGATATAATTTAAAAAAGAAACGTGTAATAGAAGATTTAGTAATATTAGGCATTGGAGCTTTAAAAACAAATTGGAATAAAGCAGAGGGTGTAAAAATAGATTATGTAGATCCAGCTAGATTAGTTTATTCATATTCTGATGATCCTAATTTTGAAGACTTATGGTACGTGGGAGAGGTTAAAGCCTTGTCTTTAGCTGATTGCAAGAAACAGTTTCCTAATCTAACTAACGAAGAGCTTACTAGGTTACAACAGTATCAAGGCAATGGCAACATGCTTTATAATAGAAACGGAAAAACTGATGGTAATTATGTTTACATATTATACTTTGAATACAAAACTTATTCAGATCAAGTTTTTAAAATAAAGAAAACAGCTACTGGTTTAGAAAAAGCGTTAGAAAAGCCAGATACATTTGACCCACAGCAAAACGATAATTTTGATAGAGTATCTAGGTCAATTGAAGTATTGTATACTGGAGCAAAAGTTTTAGGTTATGATATGTTGTTAGACTGGAAACTAGCAGAGAATATGACTAGACCAAAATCTAATTTAGTCAAAGTAAACATGAACTATAGTATTTGTTGTCCTAAAATGTACGGCGGCAGAATAGAAAGCTTAGTTAGCAGAATGCAAGGTTTTGCCGATATGATACAATTGACACATTTAAAAATACAACAAGTAATATCTAAGGTTATACCTGATGGTGTATATTTAGACGTTGATGGATTAGCAGAAGTGGATCTAGGTAATGGAACTAATTACAATGCTAAGGAAGCTTTAAATATGTATTTTCAAACAGGTAGTATATTAGGTAGATCTATGAACACTGAAGGAGATCCTAATGGTGGTAGAATACCTATACAAGAGCTTGTTAAGAATGATGGAGGTCAAAAAATTGCTTCATTAATATCTACTTATCAATATTATTTACAGATGATAAGAGATGTAACAGGGTTAAATGAAGCTAGAGACGGAACTATGCCTAATTCAGACATGTTAGTCGGTATGCAAAAGCTTGCAGCGGCAAGTTCAAACACAGCAACTAAACATATATTAAATTCATATCTATATTTAACTGTTAGGACTTGCGAAAATATAGTACTAAGAACATCGGATAGTATAGAGTTTGATCTAACAAAAGAAGCTTTAAAAAATAGCATATCAACTTGGAACGTTGGTCAATTAGAAGATTTGTCAACAATACACTTATGTGATTTTGGTATATATTTTGACTTAGTTCCAGATGAAAAAGAAAAAGAACAATTAGAAGCTAATATTCAAGCTGCTTTACAGAGTGGTAGTATAAATCTAGAAGACGCTATAGACATTAGGCAAATTAGAAATCTTAAATTAGCTAATCAAATGATTAAGCTAAAGCGTAAGAAAGCTGCTGAAGCTGCTCAAGCTGCAAACTTAGCAAACATACAAGCTCAAGGACAAGCAAATGCTCAAGCAAGCGAGGCATCAGCGATGGCTGAGGTACAGAAATCAGAAGCTCAATTAAATACAAAACTTAAGTTTGAAAAAGGTAAATCTGGATATGAGATAGAAAGAATGAGAACAGAGGCTCAAATAAAGCGTGAGTTAATGGAGCTTGAGTTTAATTACAATATGCAATTAGGTCAACAGAAAATAAATACAGAATCTGATCGTGAGCAAGAAATTGAAAACAGAAAAGATGAAAGAACCAAAATAGTAGGTACTCAACAAAGTGCTATTGCTGATCAAAAACAAAACAACCTATTACCCATAAATTTTGAAAATAATCAAGATTTAAACATTTAATAACTATTATATTATATTATGTCAAAACAACAAATAGAAGCAGAGGTGGACTCAAAAGCGCCTTTAAAAATAAAGAAAAAACCTGGACGACCAAAAAAATTGTCTCAGGAAAAGAAAGTAACTAAATTAGAAATAAAAAAAGATGCCGTTTCAGAGCAAAGCACAAGAGAATTGGATGAGAATAAACAAGCCAAAGATGTGGAAGGATTGGAGAAAGGAACACCCGAACCAAGACTTGAAGAGATTACCAAAGAAGTTGAAAACAAAGACTTAGAAGTAATAAATGAAAAACCTGAAGTAGTTGAAGAAGCTAAAAACCTTGAAAAAGAAGTTAAAGAAGCTATAAGAGACGAAAAAGTATCAGGAAGACAATTACCAGAAAATGTAGAAAAACTAGTAAACTTTATGTCTGAAACAGGTGGTACCGTTGAAGATTATGTTACTTTAAATAAAGACTACACTAAGTACGATGACAAGCTACTTGTTAAAGAGTACTATAAAAAGACTAGACCGCATCTTGATGAAGAAGAGATTAGCTTCCTTATGGAAGATAATTTTACTTTTGATGAAGAAGCGGACGAAGAAAGATTTGTACGTAAGCAAAAACTTGCATACAAAGAAGAAGTTGCGAAAGCCAAGAACTTTTTAGAGCAAATGAAAAGTAAATATTATGATGAAATCAAGTTGAGGCCATCTGTTACTAATGAGCAGAAAAAAGCTATGGACTTTTTCCAACGATACAACAATGAACAACAACAAATAACCCAAAAAAGAAGTGATTTTGTAAACAATACAAAAAGCTATTTTCAAGAACAATTCAAAGGTTTTGAATTTAATGTTGGAGAAAAATCTTTTAGATACAATGTTTCAAATCCAAGCGAAATGGCAAACGCTCAGTCTGATGTTTCTAAGTTTATTAGTAAATTTACTAATAAAGAAGGAGATATAACAGACTTAGATGGTTACCATAAAGCTATTTACGCAGCTAGAAATTCAGATAGATTAGCACAGCATTTTTATGAGCAAGGTAAAGCCGACGCTACTAGAGATGTTATTGCAAAATCTAAAAACATAAGTAATGAAGTTAGGCCAGTTGCTACTGAGTCTACAATGCCTAATGGCTGGAAAGTAAAAGCTATAACGGGTGTTGATAGTTCAAGGTTGAAAATTAAGAAAAAATCATAATAATAAAAACAAAATAAAATGAGTTTTGTAACAGGAGGATCGTTCCCTGCATCAATTACGCCAATGCCAAATCAGGTTACCGTACAGGATAACTATATTGATTTTGCTGACGCAAATTTTGATACATGGGCACAACAATATCTACCAGAGCTTTATGAGCAAGAGGTAGAAAGATACGGAAACCGAACACTAGCTGGTTTCTTGAGAATGGTTGGCGCTGAAATGCCAATGACATCGGATCAAGTAATTTGGTCTGAACAAAATAGATTACACGTAGCCTATGATAATGCCGCTGTAGCAGCTAACGCTGGTTCAGGTATTACAATTACTATTACGCCAGGCGCTGATAATCCAGCAACTTCTGCACTTAGAGATGGTAACACTATCTTGATTACAGATAATGCAACAGGTTTATTAGCTGCTAAAGCTTTAATAACTGACAGAACTTCTGGAGCTACTACTAATGGTTATACAATAGATGCTGTACTTTATGAAACAACATCTGCGGCTTTACCAGCTGGTATAACAGGTGGAGCTTGTAGCTTGTTTGTATATGGTTCTGAATTTCCAAAAGGAAGTAACGGAATGGCAGGCGCTATTGAGCCAGGTTTCACAAGGTTTTTTAATTCACCAATTATCCTTAAAGATAACTATGAATTAAGTGGATCTGATACCGCACAAATAGGTTGGATTGAAGTAGCTACTGAAGATGGTACTTCTGGATATTTATGGTATCTAAAGTCTGAGTCTGAAACAAGATTAAGATTTGAAGATTACTTAGAAATGGCAATGGTTGAAGGTGAACTTCAATCTAATACTGTAGCTTTTGGTGGAAACTTTGGACCAGGTGGTGCTGCTCAAAACATCAAAGGTACTGAAGGTTTATTTGCTGCTATTGAGTCAAGAGGTAATGTATATTCTGGCTTTGCCGGAGCTGCTGCTCCTGGTTCAGGTGCTTTAAGTGATTTTGATACTATCCTACAACAATTAGATAAGCAAGGTGCAATTGAAGAAAACATGTTATTCTTGTCAAGATCTACGGCTCTTGATTTTGATGATATGCTAGCTGCTACCAATGGTGGTTATGCTTCTACAAATGCTGCTTCTTACGGTTTGTTTGATAATGAAGCTGAAATGGCACTTAACTTTGGTTTTTCAGGTTTTAGAAGAGGTTCTTATGACTTCTATAAAACTGATTGGAAATACTTAAACGATGCTACTACAAGAGGTATGTCTAGCGCTATTGATGGTGTTATGATACCAGCTGGTACATCTACAGTATATGATCAAATGTTAGGTTCAAATATCAGACGTCCTTTCTTACACGTAAGATATAGAGCTTCTGAAACTGAAGACAGACGATTCAAAGCTTGGATCACTGGATCTGTTGGTGGTGCTTTTACTACTGATTTAGATACAATGAGAGTTAATTTCTTATCTGAAAGATGTTTAGTAACTCAAGCTGCTAATAACTTCGTGTTATTCAAAGGAGCTTAATTAATTATTAACATTTAAAAAATAAGAAAATGGGTTTATTAAAAATCACACAAGATCAAGTTATAATGGCCGAAGGCATATTACAACTTACAGCAGCAATATCAAGCAACACGCTTACAATTGATGTTATTTATGCCTTAGACATGGGATCAAGCAAATTAGCTAAAGCTAATATTGTTTATACCAAAGGCGGATCTAACTCTTTTGTTTTAACTGAAGCTCAATATTTAGCTGAATTTGCAGAAGCGTTTAGCTTAGCAATGGGAACAAGTGGACCAGCATTAGTTGGACCAATTGTTGAACAAAAAGTTACGGCTACTTTAAAACTAGTAGGAACAATTACACCTGTAGTTACATTAAAGCTTTCATCAGCTTTAACTTAATTAAGGTTATATTTAAGATCCCGCTTCGGCGGGGTCTTTTTTAATTATTATATTATATTATATTATGGAAGAAACAAAAACAAAAAAGGCTCCAGTCAAAAAGGCTGCGCCTGTAGAAAAAAAGCCAGTAGATAACTGGGATTATAAAGATAGAAATTACTATTTATTAGGCAACAAGACGCCATTAACGTATACTATACCAAGTAGACATTCTAAAAGATACCCTTTAGTATGGTTTGACTCAAAACAAGGATATGAAAGAGAAATGAGATATGCTACTAACATGAATAGCATATTTGTTGATGAGCAAAAAGGTTCAGTTACTTTAAAACACATAGTGTTTGAAACTGGACACTTACGAGTTCCTAAAGAAAAAAGAAATTTACAAGAATTTTTAGAAAAACACCCTCATAAAGGGGTTATATTTTCAGAGTTTGACCCAGTGGTAGAAGCTGAAGATCAGTTTGAAGACTTACAATACGAAATACAAGCAATGAACATGGCTTATGACATGGACATTGAACATGCTGAAGCTATATTAAGAGTAGAAGTAGGTTCATCTGTTTCTTCTTTATCATCTAAAGAGTTAAGAAGAGATTTGCTATTGTTTTCAAAAAGAAATCCAGAGCTATTTATAAGCTTAGCAAATGATGAAAATGTAATTCTAAGAAATTTTGCTATTAGAGCTGTAGAAGAAAGGATAGTAGATCTGTCACAAGATCAAAGATCTTTTACTTGGAAAAGCAATGGTAGAAAACTAATGAATGTTCCTTTTGATGAAAACCCATATTCAGCTATGGCCGCTTGGTTTAAGACTGACGAAGGTATGGAAGTTTACAAATCAATAGAGAAAAAATTCAAATAACAAGTGATTATAATTAAGGGTGGTTTAATCCACCCTTTTTAAAATATTAAAATGGCAATAAACGTAAACACTGTATATACTACTGTTCTTACTATTCTTAATAAAGAACAAAGAGGTTACTTAACACCATATGAGTTTAATAAACTCGGTGAACAAGTACAATTAGAGATATTTGAGTCTTATTTTGAGAACTTAAATATAATGTTAAGAAAACCTAGTAACAGCACAGAGTATGCAAACAGAGTTAAATTGCTAGAAGAAAAAATAGCTACATTTGAAACACAAGCTGTTGCAACCGTAGCTTTATCTGGTATATTTGGTCAAACAACATTACCTACCAACACTCACAGATTTGGTATGTTGGAATATACAGACAGTGCTAAACTTCCTGTTGAAGTTGAAAAACTAACACGTCATGAGTTTTTACAAGCTAGACGTTCTCAATTAACATCACCTACTAGAAGTCATCCAATATGCTATTTGGAAGGAACAACTTTAAATATATTACCAGGAGTAGCAACAGCTGCTGCTAATGCTGCTGCCGGCACTGGCTCACAAAGTTACATAATAGAGTTTGTAAAAAAACCAACACCTCCAGTTTTTGCTTTCACAGTTAATTCAGTTGGCGGTTACGTATATAATAGCACAGGGTCTACAGATTTTGAAATATCAGACATAGATCAAACTGAGCTTATATTAAAAATATTAATGTATGCTGGTGTCATTGTAAGAGACTCAGAAATAATATCACAAGCTGCTCAAGCGGCAGTTGCGCAAGATTCACTAGAACAAATGTAATAAATTATGCCAAATAAAACAGTAGCAACAATTCCAATTACAGAAAACGACCAACAATACTACGCAGGACAATACGGTCCATTAATTAATGGCACTGGAAATAATAAAGACGTATGGGAGTTTCCAGATTTAAATACAACACTTATAAGCAACTACGATACAATTGGTGGTGCTCAAGTAAGAGATACTGGCAATTTTGCTGTTCACGCTTTAGCTAATTCAACTACACTACCTAGTAACGCTAATTTAATTGCGGCTAATAATGTTACTGTAACTGATACTACTAATAATACTATAAAGATAAGTCCGGCTATAGCTAATGGTGCTTTTATATTTTTAGATTTAACAGATATAGCAACAGGTGATAATTACGGTAGTTATAGTTATTTAACATTAAACGATGTTATTAGTAATTTTATATTAGCTTTTACAGGTGAAGGTCAAACTCTTACTAAAGTAAATAGAACACAAGTTTTATTTCATGCAAGGAGAGCAATTCAAGAATTATCTTATGATGTTTTAAAGTCTTACAGATCACAAGAGCTTACAATACCTACTAATTTAACAGTTCCAATACCTAGAGATTACGTTAATTATGTTAATGTATCTTGGTCAGACAATTTAGGACTAATGCATACTATATACCCATTATGGGGATTAAGCGGTAGCCCTAATGAATTACCAATAATTGATGGTGCAACAGGTGTGCCTACTCAAAGTTCTTATGGAAACAACTTAGAAGCTTCTCAATCACTAATAGAAGATAGGTGGAAAAAAGCTAATGATTTTCAAGTAACTGGTGACTTTAGTCCATTTGATGATTCTGGAGTTTATAATCTTCAGTGGTACAAACAGGCTTATGGACAAAGATACGGATTAAACCCAGAAACATCTCAAAGAAATGGCTGGTTTGATATAAATCAAAGAACAGGGATGTTTACCTTTAGCGCTAGCCTAGTAGGTCAAGTGATACAGTTAAGCTACATCTCTGATGGATTAGGTAGTGATTTAAATAGTGTAGTTCCCAAGCTGGCTGAAGAAGCTTTATATGCGCAGATACTTTATAGAGTGTCAGCAACTAGAAACGATGTAGATGGAAATTCAAAAGCTTTTTTCAAAAGAGATTCATATGTAAAAACAAGAAATGCTAAAATAAGATTGTCTGAGTTAAAATTAGATGAAATAGTTCAGATATTTAGAGGTCAATCTAAGTGGATAAAACATTAAATACTAATTAAATGCAACGTAAATTTCAACACATATTTACTAAGTCTAAAATGAATAAAGACTTAGACGCTAGATTAGTGGAACCAGACGAGTATAGAGATGGCCAAAACATATCTGTTTCTAGGTCTGAGTCTTCTGATGTAGGAGCTCTAGAAAACATTTTAGGTAATGAACTTTTTAATCAATTAACTTCTAACAATGTTACTAGCGTCAACTACTATTTATTACAATTTATAGGATGGTATATAGATGAAGATACTGATAAAATTTACATATTTGCTACAGATTTTCAAGACAGTTCGAGTGATCAAATATCTTTGTTCGCCTCCCCAAATAGTTCACATAAAATAATATTAGCTGATTTATCGGCAAACACTATAAGCACTATAGTATCTGGTAGGTTTTTAAACTTTTCATACAATAGTCCTATATTAGATTCTTCAATGATAGAGAGTCAACTCTTTTGGACAGACAATAGAAATCAACCTAGATGTATAAATGTAGAAACAGCTGAGTCTAATCCTAATTATTATTTCAACGAAGATCACATATCTTTAGTTAAGTATTACCCATATAAACCTATACAACTTTTTGAAGAATATTCTAGCCTAGCAGGGTTAACAACTACTAGCGCTCTTAGAACTGAAGGATACACAACTTTTGATTCTATATATCCTTATTTTCTGTTTGATAAAGCTAGTATTAGCACTTCAATGTTAGCAGCTATTAAAGACAACATTGGAATGCAAGCATATGCCAAAGGAAACGCTAATAATATATGGGATTTTAAAATAGCCTATGTACAAGAAATTACAGGCATGCCTAACGACCCTTTTACTAGTGGTATTGCTATAGCTGTTTTTATCGATAGAGATTTATCATCAAGATTTACTGTAGAGGCTGATCCTGACGGTATGACACTTGGTTATACTGTTAATTTTATAGATCAAACTTCAAAAGATGTCTCTTCTCCATGGCTGAGAGAAGATCAAGTAAAGCTAAAAATAAATGCTATATCTAGCACAGCAATAACTTACACAAGCGGTGCTTCAGGTAATTATGATTATGCACAATCTTTATATAAGTTTGGAACAAGGTCGCCTTACAACTACTTAGAAGATACAACAGGCGGTGGTGCTTGGTCTCCTTTTGAAATAGCAAATTACTTTCCCAAAAATACCGGCGACGCTGCTAAAGGGTTTCCTAGAGTAACTCACCCAAGCTTAGACCCTAACAAGTACTACTGCATAACAAATGTAGGTAATCCAGGCGATGCTGCAAAACAATTTACAATAAAAGAATTAACTAGCTTTGTTGGTGGTAGCTTGTCAACTGTAAATAATTCTAGCTTATTAAATACTGACGATGTAGTTACTATTCACTGGCCAAACAAATATTACAATTACAATTTTCCTGGAGATCAAAGATTTCTACAAGACAAGTTTGTTAGATTTGCATATAGATTTAGATATGATGATGGACAGTATTCTGTAATATCTCCGTTTACTCAAGAAGTTTTTATTCCAAAACAAAAAGGATATTTTTTAAAAAATATTAATAGACAAAAAAGTTCTGGAGCAGAAGATAACAACTACGTGCCTCAAGAAAACACCGCTGGTCAAACTACTATAGTTGATTTTATGGAAAATGAAGTTACTGAAGTAAAGCTAAGAATACCTTGTGAATACGCTATAAACACTTTAAGTAATAATTTAAAAGTATCTGAAATAGATATACTGTACAAAGACTCTATGGGTTTAAGTATTAAAGTTGCAGAGACAATAGATGTAGACGATACTTCTGTAACATCTAACTCAACTAAGTTGTTAGAATATACATATCAATCTAAGCAGCCTATAAAAACTCTTAGATCATCAGAAACAACAAGAGTGTATGACAATGCACCTACAAGAGCTAAAACATTATCTTCTGCTGGAAATAGAGTTATACTAGGTAATTATTTTGACAGACATACTTCTCCAAATAGTTTAGCTTATTATGTTTCCGCAGGAAGAAAGTTAACTCCTGGAGGCACTTCTCAAAATCCGTTAAACAATATAAGTCCTAATTTGCCTGGTAAATTTAGCACTGTATCTTACCCTAATCACTCTTTAAAGCAAGGTAGAACATACCAAGTAGGTTTAATACTTCAAGATAGATATGGTAGATCTTCAGATGTAATATTGTCTAGTTTTACTGACACTAACTTCACATTACAAAGCGGTAGTTTTGCAAGTAATCCTCAAACTTTTTATGGGTCTACACTTTACCATCCTTATCTTAGCTCTGTAACTAGTCCTTTGTCAACATCAAGCATTAATTCTAACGTTACAAACTCAGGTATTGTTAATTGGCCAGGTGATTCTTTAAAGATATTATTTACAGAACAAATACCTAGAACTATAAATTATGCAAGTGGTTACCCAGGCTTATACGAAGACCCTTTAGCAACTGCTGCTATTACCGACTCTTCTACTTCTAATAAGTATATTGAAATAGCAACAGGTGGTAATAGAAATTCAATACAGCCAAATGACACTATTAAATGGACAGCTTCAGGTGTTGATTATGAAGCAGTAGTACAATGGGCAATTGCACCATACCCTGGCAACACTGAAAACAGATATGGCATAACTACTCAAGATGGTCAAGATCCACCAGTGTATCCAGCAGTAGGGCAGTCTGTAGATTTTATAACAGCAGGAAGTCCCTTAGGATGGTATAGTTATAAGGTTGTAGTAAAGCAGTTAGAGCAAGATTATTATAATGTTTATTTACCTAGCTTACTAAATGGAACACCTGTTATAAAGCCTTTTAATTTAACATGTAGCTTTGGTATTGGTAGTAAAGTAGTAACTGTAGATGCCATTGGCACTATAGAATACTTAACTTTTCCTTTGTTAGAAGGTATGAAAGTAGTAACACCTGGCGGAAAAACTTATTATATAAACAATATATTAAACCACACGCAGTTTGAATTAACAAGCGCAGTTACAGCTAACGAAGCGTCAGTAAGTGCGGTTTTTAGTACAGAGACAAGCAGTGGCGTTTTAAATGTTACTACTCTACTCACTGACAATGCCAATAAAGTTCCACCTGCTTTAAATGAAACATCTCCAGTTCAAGTTAATTATTCTACTAGTGATATTAAGTTGATACCTAAAGTAGCTTTATTAAACAACTTTAGTTCAGATATTCCTTATTTTGCTTTCAAGAGCGTTGCTGCAGGTCCTGTTTTTCCAGGATTACAAGAATTAAAAGTTCAATCAATAGGTAATTATGAAAGTTTATTTAACAGAGGTAGTTATAATGGATTATATAATGCAGATACAGACCCACCAACCGCTATAATACAAAATACTTTTAATTTAGGCGCAGACTCTCAGACGGCCAAGCCTTCTTCTGAAGCAGAGTTTTTACCAGCTATTTTTGAAACCACACCAACTAAGAGCGCTATAGAAATATTTTACGAAACAAGTACCTCTGGAAGCGTAAAAGAATTAAACACTTTAGTTAGAGATAACTTAACGGTACCTACTCAATTAGTTCTTTACCCTGGAACAGGCACAGGTACTTCGCCTTTAGGAACTGTAAGTTTCAACGAAAGCTTACAATATTCTGCAGCTGCAACTATAGTCAAGTTTCAAATTGTAGATCAAAATGGTAATATAGTAAGCTATGCAAATGCTGAAAGTCTTAATCTAGGAACCGCGTCTTATCAAAATGGTACAGCTATATCAACAGCTCCATTTACAGTAACCGAGTCAGCAGTTGGTAGCGAGCAAGCTAATAGTGTTTATTTATTAAAACCAACAGCTACTAATCCTATTTATAGCAGCAGCGACTCTTCACTAAACAGCGTTAGTTTTAATGTTAACTTTAATTTTTTACAATTTTCAATATTACCAATTGCTTATAGTATTGCTTTAAATACGCTTGTTCAGAACTCAGCACCTGTATTTAAAACTTCTAGAGTTAATGCTGCTGGAACTGTCTACTATGTTCCACAAGGCTTAGGAACAGGTGCGCCAGTGTCTCCAGGACCTACTAATTGGGGCAATGCTGACGGCACTAATAGTACTCTAAGTAGAGCAACAAATGGATCTAACGCTTCTAACAACAGCAATTCAAGCCAAATAAGTTGGAGTTTGTTTGTTAAAAACCAGAGTATGTTTGGACAATCTGGCTTTGTACTAGCTAGCTCAATAGAAGGATTAGCATTAAGTATAATATCAGAAGGAGATCAGTGCACTTTAAGTGTTGGTAAATACAATCTAGAATACGTAACGGGTAATATAAACGTAGAAATAAGAGCCACGGATCAAAACGGTAATGGATTAACTACAGTAATATCTCAGTTTGATTTAAGGTTATTAGAGTAAATTATTTAATAAAACAAGTGATTATATATTATGGCAAACACATTACCATTAATTGAAGTAGACTATTACAATACTATTTGGAATAAGAGAATTTTAACTCCTCAGCCGGTTAAGCAGACAGGAACAGTGGATGTAATACCAGGTGGTGCTGGTTCAGCCGCTAATCTAGGCACTTGGCCAATTAATAATGTATTTGCGCCACCACTAAGTTTTAATCCTGGTTTTGCTGTAGACGGCGGAACTGGTGTTGGAGCTAATGACTCTGTGAGTAATATGAATTTTTACACTGAGGAAATGTATATTAGAGGAGGTTATAATAATGATTCTATGTCTTATGGTGTTAGAGCTTATTTAGACGAAGACGAACCTTTACAACAACATAGATTTAGTTCTTTAATATACTCAGGAGTTTTTAACTCTAGAACAGGTATAAATAGGACTAATGAGTTTCCTGTAGGAACTAATATTACTAGATCTTCAAATCCTCAGTATGGTTCTATTCAAAAGATATATGCTGATGAAAATGATTTAGCTGTTTTTCAAGAAAATAAAGTTGGTAGAGCGTTGATAGATAAAAATGCTATTTATTCAGCTGAAGGCGGTGGAAGCGTTGCTTTGTCTAATTCTGTTATAGGTGAAATAGTTCCTTACACAGGTGAGTATGGTATTAGTAAAAACCCAGAAAGTTTTGCTTTTCATGCTTATAGAAAATACTTTGTTGATAGAAGTAGAAATGCAGTATTAAGATTATCTAGCAATGGTATAACTGAAATATCTCAATACGGGATGCGTGACTGGTTTAGAGATAATTTATCAACATTAAATGATAATTTTTCTAACGAATTTACGCAAGACTTAAGAATAACGCAAATAATTACTTCTCAAGGAAATCCAGTAAGTTATTTTAATGTAGTTTCTTCGCCAGATCTTGTTAAGGCTAGTGTTATTCCAGGTGCTAAAATATTTTGGTCTAATGATGGCGGTGCGACATATTCAGATACATCAGCCACGGCATTAGGTTTTAGTAATACAGTATCAGGTGCTACAAAAAACTTATTAACGGACAAAATTTTAGACCCTTCGTTTATGAATGCTGGCACTAATGGTAGATTAAAATTAGTAGCTCCTTATAGAAGCAGAGCTTATGGAGGTTGGGACGCTTATAATCAGCAATATATTGTTTCTTTACAGTATAATAATAGCAGGACTTATAGCGCTACTGGCGCAGGAACATCACAGCTTCCAAAAAGAGATACTACTTTTTACACTTTAGGCTTTGATGATGGCGTGAATGGATGGCCAAGCTTTTACAGTTATATGCCTGGTATTATGGGTAGTTTAAAAAATGATTTTCTTACTGTAAACAACCAACCTTATGCTCCAGGAGTTTATTCAGGATTCACTGTTCAACCACTAGGCTTATACACACATTACTCAACATCGTCTCCTCATAGTAATTTTTACAACACCTCTAACGCCTCAACTGTTTCTATAGTGGCCAATTCACAGGCTTCGTTACAAAAAAACTTTTTAACTATAGATTACGAAGGTTTTAGTGGTTGGAAAGCTAGTGTGATAAGCTCAGATCAAACAGGTGCAAACATAAATAGAACTACAAATGGAGCATTGTCAGGTGGTTTTAGCTTCTCAAACGACAGCGCTACCGTAATAAATAGTTATGTTGAAGGTGCTTATGATGGTTTAGGTAATACGGGAACGGATGCTAATCCAGTAAACACACCTTTATTAAGAGGCGGTTTTGATAGAAAAGAAAATAGATATGTAGCTAATTTTGTAAACAACTCAACACAAGCTCCAGGAGAAATACTATTTGGAGATAGTATAAGTGGCTTAAAAGGTTTTTATTTAGATATAACTTTTTCTACAGACACTAATACTGATCCAGGCGGAATGAAAGAGCTATACTCCATAGGGGTAACTTACAGCAATTCTTCTGGTTAATTTAATTTAATTTAATATGAATATAAGAAAACTAAAAGAGTCGGATTACGATACTCTTAAAGAGTGGTGGACTAAATACAGTTGGCCACCGATTGAAAAAGATTTTTTACCAGAAAATGGTACTGGTGGATTAATAGTAGAAACTAAAGAAGGCGAGCCTATAGTTGCTGGATTCTTGTATATGACAAATTCTAAGGCAGTTTTATTAGAATGGATTATATCTAATCCAGATTACAGAAAAGATGACAGAGATGCTGCTATAACATCTTTAATACTAGGCGCTGAAGCAGTAGTTAAAAATGCTGATAAAAAATACATGTTTACTATTGGTAGAAACCAAAAATTAATTAACAAGCATAAAGAATTAGGATGGCAGGTAGACAAGAAGCCATCTTACGAAATAGTTAAAACTTTAAAATAACAAATATGGGAGTCATGACAGGCCTAGCTATTGCAGGAACAATAGCCGGAATTACAACAAACGCTATAGCCGCTAAAAAAGCTAAAGATGAAGCTGCGGCTCAAAAAGACATTAAAGATACTGAACAAGCTGCATTAGACTCTTTAGTTGAAGATAGACCCGCTTTTCAAAACCCATATGAAAATATGACTAATCAATTTGCTAACTTAGATAATCCTTATGCTAATTTAACAGTTGCAACAGGAGCTTTTAAGATGCAGGCTGAGCAAGCAGATCAAGCTTTGGCAAATAGCTTAGATGCTATGATGGAAACTGGCCAAGCTGCTGGTGGAGCAACTGCATTAGCTCAAGCTGCTTTAGAAAGCAAAAGAGGTATTGCAGCTAGTATACAAGCTCAAGAGGTTCAAAACAAATCATTAGCTGCTGAAGGTCAGGCCTCTATTCAAACTCAAAAAGCTCAAGGAGCTCAAAGACTAGACGAGATGAGAGCAAAGGGTGATCAATTAGAGCAAGAAGATGCTATTAATTTTCATGAAGCAAAAATGGATAGAACAGCTAAGTTAATGGATAATGCGGCACAAAACGAACAAGATCAAAGAGCAGCTAGAAGCGCAGCTATAGCAGGCATAGGTAGTGCTGCTATTTCAGGCGCTGGTGCAATAGTTAAAGGTTACGAAGCTGACAACCCCTAATAATAATAAATATGAGTTTTAAAAATCCACAAAGAATTATAAATAAAGAGTTTGATACGTTTATTAATTCAAACAAAAACTTAACCAATAGTATAGCTACTTCAATGAGCGAAATGCACGAGCAAATTGCAGAGCAAAAGAAGTATACTAAAGAGCTACAGCAGCAAGATCAAAATGAGGGTTTTGCTTTAAGATCAAAGCTAAATGAACTTGGCACTACTGGTAATCAAATACTAGATGAAAACATACAGGCTTTTTGGAATGAAAAAGTAGATGATTATTTTAAAATCAAAAACGGTATGCAAGATGGCTTAATAACTAAACAAGCAGGTAATAGGGATTTAGCTAGAATAATGGCATTAGTTCCGCAGTTTAAAAAACAAGTTAGTATTATAGGTTTGCAAGCAGCAGCGTTTAAAAAAGACGCACTCGCCGGTAATGTATCTTCTGTAGGTTCTATTGAAAACAAGAGCTTTTTAAAAAGAGCTGGAGAAGGCGGCAATATAGGTATTGTAGAAAGAGGTGGAAGTTTATATTTTTACGCTCCTGCAGAAGATGGAGAGCCAGCCTCTATGATTAATGGTAGTGAAATATTAACTATGGAAAATAGTGGCCAAAACATGTATCAAACTAAGCCTGATGTATCAGCTACAGGAACTGAAATATTTAATAAAGTAATAAAACCAGAATCAGGAGACAGTGATTTTGTTACCTACCAATCTTTTACAAAAGGCGATACTAACCCACAAACAGGCAAAGAATTTACTAATCTAGAAGCAGGTAAAGTTTACACTTATAGAACTGTTACGCCTGAGAAAAAAGAAGAAGCTATAACAGCTCTAAAAAGCTCTAATGCAACTACAACTTTATTAAGCAATGACAATTTAATGAAAAGAGTTTGGCAAGATGAGATACCTGATGGAGAGTTTAATGAAGAAACTCAAGAGTGGGAGCCACCTAATAGTATAGGTGCTATAGCAACTAGTTTAAACCTAGATCCTGAAATGTACAAAGATGGTTGGCATGAGTTTACTAAAGACATGGACGAAGATCAGATAAGCGAATTAAACGCAAATCAAAATAATATCATGACATCTTACTTGGCTCAACAGTTTTACAACGACAACGCGTCAATGGATAATACTATGAAGTATGTTAAAGAAGAAGTTATTACAGCTAATACTAAAAACGAAAAAACAGGTGAACCATATTATATGGACACTATAAACGATACAATATCTTTCTTTGAAAATCCATTACAAAATAAAAACTTATTACTAAACCACAGTATTACTAGCGGTGGAAAGACTTTTAACATTGATAATGTTAGAGTTGAAGGTGACAAGGTATTTATAGAGACAGAAGATTATGAGCTTAAAAATAAGGAAACTGGTAAACCAACTGGAGAAAAAGTTTACCAAGTAATTGAGTCATTTGATATGAAAGATCCTGCTCAGCAAGCTGTACTAGCTCAAGATTTACAAAGAGCTTCAGGTGGTAATAACCAAGACAACAATGAAGTTATAGCAATGTTTAAAAGGTTATATCCTGAGGTATATAAGAAAAGACAAGTAGAACTAAGCAAGACAGCGAGCGAGAACAACGTTCCTACTAATTTTGCTTTTAAGGATAATAAAGCTTACCAAAACTGGAAAGACAAACACCCACTTGATGAGGCAGGAAAAACGTTTCTTAAAACTAATCCAAAGTTAATAGCTGCTCAAGCTAATATTGAAGCTGCTGGTATGGATCCTGTAGCTAGATCAATGGCTCGAAAAGATTTTATGGAAATAGAGTATGAAATTTATGAGGAGGCTTTAATACAAGGATCATTAAACAAACTAGATTCATAGTAATATGTACGAAATAGAAGGTGTTAAAATTACAAGAGAACAGCTAGAAGCTGAGGCTCAGAGAAGGGGTATGACTTTTGAAGAACTACTAGCCGCTAATAAAGGCAAGATAATAGAGTTAGATGAAAACGGAAGTCCTATTCTAGTAGCTGAGATTGTTCAAGAGCCAGAACAAGAGGTTGTAACTGAGACTCAAGATCCTAGGCTTTTATCAATTGAAGAGCAAAACAGATTTGCTGATTCAATAATGAATCCAGATAAATACGATCCTGCAAATATAAATTATGAAAGACCAAATACTCAAATGGTTATGGGGCAGCCTGCAGTGTCAGGTAATTTTGAAGTTCAAAATATTGCAGGTTCTGATTTTACTCCTATAAATACAGAAGAACTTGAAGCTTTAAAAGCTGCACAATCGTATGATGGTAGTATTGCTCAGTATAATAAAAAGATACAAGAGATAATGAAAATGCCTGGTGTGGCTCAATCTGATAAGTTAAAATTAGTTAATGAACAACCTTTACCTAAATTTCAAAATCAATCTACATATCCAGGTCTTGAAAACTATACAGAACCCCAGGGTTTAATTGCTGAAATTAAAGGAGAAAAACCAGATATAATAGAAAACGAGTACTTGATGACAAAAAAAAGAGATCAAGTAAATGAGATCATTGGCCCAGTCGGTAATGAAGAAATGGAGTTTGGTGAAACAGACGCTATACAAACTGACAAAGAGCTAGAAGAAAAAGCTGCTGAATCTTATGTTTCTATGAGACAAAATGATCCTATAATAAAAGCTAGATTAGAAGAATACAAAAAAATGTATCTTCCCAATGTTGAAGCTTATATGAACGATCTTGTAGATAAAGGTACTTATGACACTAGTACTCAAGCAGGTGTTAATGCTATGCAACAAGCTGTCAATAGTTATTATGCTAATTTAATAGAACAAGCAATGCAACAAGACAACGCTGTAAATGTTCAAAGTAATAAAATAGCTGAATTAATAGAGCAAGAACTTGGCAACAAACAAGTTGCTATGGGTAGAAGTAAAAGTAAGTTTTATAGTTTTTTTGATCAAATAGAGTCCTATATAAATCCTCTTCCTTTACCTGGAATAGCAAAAGATTTTTTAACAGGAAGCGTTGACTTAGCAGAATCTTTAGCTGTTAACATTCCAGATATGCTTTATGATGCTCCAAATACTATTGGAGCTCAAGTAGATGGCATGCAAATTAAAGCAAACAAAGAAGCTTTAGAAAAACTTCAAGAACTTAGAGACAAAGGAGGAAAAGACGATGATGAGGTTACTATAAAAATAACAAACCCACTTGGACCTTCTTACGCTCCTATATCAAAAACAGGAACTATATTTGGTCTTGAACTAGAAGCCGGATCAAACAAAATGCAAGGTACTGAAAGTTTGTTAGAAAACATAGATCAAATTGAAGAGTTTGAAAGCTTTCAAAACTTATCAAAAAAAGCTAAATTTACCGACGGTATATCTTTTTCAGATTTAACAATAGCTCTAGGCCAATCTTTACCACAAATGGCAGCTGTTACGGTTGGAGCTGGAGCAGCTATGATACCAGGAGTTGGTCCAATTGCCGCTAGTATAGTAGGCGCTATGGGGCAAATTACCGCTACTAGTTATTTTTATGCCGATGAATATATGAACGGCGTAAAGCAAGGTATACTAGATAATCCAGATAAATATCCTGGTGGTGATACTAAAGAGAATATGCTTAAAGCTATTGAAAGCGGTGAGTTTGACAACGTAGCTCAAGATATAGCTATGGCAAGTACTATGAGTTTTTTAGAAAGAATTGGTGCTACAGGTCAATTAAAAGCTGCTCAAGCTATATTTAAAAGACATGGTATTAAAAATGGTATTAATAAAATGTATTACGACGGCGTAAAACATTATTTAAATAAAGTAAAAATAAACGCTGTTAATTTAAACAGATCAGGTAGAAATGAATTGATAACTGAGTTTTTTCAAACTGGATTATCTCAAGTTAATAAAGGTATTAAAGGTGAGGGTGGTATTAACGACGCTTTAAGATTTGTAGAACCTGAAGAGTTATTAGAAGCTTCTTTAGCTGGTTATTCTATGGGTGTTGCTTTACCTTTTGCTGGAAGTATTAAATCACAGGTTTCAGATCCTATAAATCTAGCTAAGCAATATGTTAAAGAATTTAATTTTAAAAAGCCATCATCTAACATAGTTAGAACAGAAAAGTTTTTTGCTGATTTACAAGAGCAAATAAAAAAGAAATACTCTGATGCTGACGGTAATATAATTAAAAAGAAAGAATACCAAGATGAAATATCTAGGTTATCAGCATTAAGAAATGTTGGTCTTAAAATGCCTATAAACTTTAGTAAAATACAAAGACAAGAAGCTACAGATCTTATATTAGAAAAAGATAATTTACTTAAAGAAAACGAAGGCATATTACCAGAGTTACAAACTAAAAAATCCAAAGCTAGAATAAATCAAATAAATAAAAGATTAAATGATTTAGCAGAAGTTGAAATACAAACAAGAGGTGTTGAAGATGTTACCACTCAGTTAGACGATGACGTCGTAGATACATTTTTAACTTTTGACACTTCAACAGAAGTACAAGAGTGGTTAGAGAGTAAAGGTGTTAAAGACGCTAAAAAAATATCACAAAGAAGAGGATTAGAGTTAGAAATAGATGGAGTAGAGTACGCTATTCAAAACAATGAAACAAACTCTGGAAGAAAAACAAGTTTTTTTTCAGGCATGCATGAGATATTACATAAGTTTCTTAAAAATACATTAAAAACTAATCCTGAAGTTGTTTTTCCAATAGCTAAAATATTAAAGAAAAGATTAGTTGAGTTACAAGAAGATCCTAGAGTTGATGAAAGATATTTAGATGCTTTAAATAATACTTTACAAGAATATAAAGATGACGAAAGCGTAACTAGTAGAGAAGAGGCTGAAGAGGTAATTACTTTATTTAGTGAGTTTGCTAACAAAGGTATTATACCTTTTGAATCTAAAAGGTTTCAAGGTTTTAGAGATGCTACTAGAAGAGTGATGCAAGAATTACCAGGTGCTAAAAACTTAAAGTTTGAAAATGAATTAGACGTGTTTAATTTTATAAAGGATTATAACAAGTCTATACGTAAAGGAAGGTTTACTAGAGCTCAAGTAAGAGCCACTAGAGAAGGCATAGATATAGGAGAAGATATACAAAAAATTGCTGACGCACAAGAAAAAACAGCAAAGCCTAGTGATAGAGATTTAAAGCGACAAAAGGAAGCAAAAGATATTGTTATTGATGAGATAATAGAAAATAAAAACACTGACGACGAGGGCGTTCAAACAGAGTTAGCTTATCAATTTTATGACGACGTTCTTAGGTATATAAAATCTGGGAGATTTAAAATAAACGGCGTGCCTGTAATTGAAAATCCTAAAATAGCAGGTGTTATAGATGAAGATGGTTTTAGAACAGAAGGAGCTGTTACTATAGAAGATTTAGCAATGGATATAATTACTTCTGATAGAGGAGTAAAAGGTATTGTAGCTGACTACTTTAAAAAACCTGTTAACAAGAGAGGTACTTTAGGACAGTTTGTTGGTGGAGGTAAATTTGATTTATATAGAGCTACTGAAATTGCTGCTAACACTTTAGGCATGCAAGCTGACATAAACCAGGTGCAAGAAGAAGCGCAAGACTTTAGTAAAGAAGAAAAGCCATCGTTAAGAAAAAGTATGCTAGA
>Ga0209634_1000276_pt1 | contig 39459 bp, 40 predicted proteins | sample LinPmetageLP40_FD_184043 | JGI IMG/M metagenome (GOLD analysis project Ga0209634, IMG submission 184043) | Marine viral communities from the Pacific Ocean - LP-40 (SPAdes) (version 2) | ecosystem: Environmental > Aquatic > Marine > Oceanic | place: Pacific Ocean | collected 2010-08-26 | reverse complement strand
CCTTAAATAGATAGGAGCATATTAAAGTTTAAACGTGAAGTAAAATAATGTAACAGAATGTAACAAACTTCATCAGAACAAAAAGAGAACAAATTTGATTTAACATTTTTGAATAGGAGGGTATCCTAATACAAAAATTGTGCTGTATGGCTCTTAAAATTGATTTAAAATAACATAGGGTTTAAACGCTGTATAAAATGTTAATAATTTTTATTATTTCCCATTCCCCCGCAAATAGTGTTGCATTATCCACACAGTTGCAAAAATGTTACAAACTTAGTTTAGAATGGTTCTAAAAACTATCATTATACTATCATTTTTGCGAATGGTTCGCAACTAGTAGCCTACTGAGTTTAAACGCTTATCTACGGGGTAGGTATGACCACCGCCCCGCGGGGGGTATAGTGTATACGGATGCTGCATAAAATTATAAAATAGCGGTGTTACCTAGTTTGGCATACAATATATAGATATATTCAAGGAATAACTCGTTACTTAGTTTGACAATCGCCTGCACTCTTAATATAATACGTACATGGTTAAAAAAAATGTACAATATATGCGTGATTATAGGAAACGACAGTTACGTGAAGACCCTGTAGCTTACAAACTAAAGTCTATGGTTCGTAGGGCAAGGGCTAGGGCGTTAAAGAAGGGAGTACCATGTACTCTTGTATGGGAAGAATTGATACCTTTGGTTAAAGAGAGGTGTCCTTACTTCACTGAGATTAAATTAGATTGGAATAATAAGAAGAAAGGCATTACTAAAGAGTCTCCTACCTTAGATAGGATTGTACCAGAGAAAGGGTATGTAGATGGTAATGTAGAAATTATAAGTTCTAAAGCTAATAACATTAAATCTATAGGTACATCTGTAGATTTATATAGAGTAGCAGATAGACTCTATGAACATGAAAGAAGTAAGGTAGATATTCAACTAGGTGAATCACTTAGTGACATGAGGTATCGCCTGCATGGGTAATAAGTATATACTAAGTAGGGACTATGTACTAATTAGATATATAACTAGTATATATATGTAGCCCCCCCAGGGGGAATAACGTAGTTATAACACATAATATTCAATCTGTCAAGTTATAAGGAGAAAAAAGATGAAAAAATGGTCAGGATGCGATGAGGCTATTGTAGGACTAGGTCACAGATGTGGTTGTGAGTCTGTTGTAGTATATGATTACGATAAGTTAGTAGATGTATTTATACAACAAGGTATGGAAGAAGAAGAGTCTATTGAGTGGATAGATTTCAATATACTAGGTGCATGGATAGGCGAAGACACTCCTATAGTACTAATGGAGAACCACGATGAACACTAAGTATAGAACATGGGAGAAAATCGTTGCAAGGGCAATAGAGTATCCTATAGGCGAAAGTGATAATGATACACCTAGAACTGCTGTACTAAGGCAGAGACATGCTAAGATAGGATTCTATATGCGTATAGCAGAAAGATCTGTAACGTGGATAACCTGTTTCTTTATTGTTGCAGGGGTGATAAGGCACTGGTAATGGATATAAAAACATTAGACGAATTGATGGAAATAGCTTGGGACTTACCTGATAATGAAAGAGATGAAGTAGTACGTACTCTTAAACGTAGTGCAAGAGATAAAAAACTTGACAAATCAGTAAATTCGGATATGTATGTAAACCTATTAGAGAAATTTTATTACTCCCTAATTCATGGAAACGAGGAGACATCCACAGCAATTAGTTTGCCACACAGTTCCGTATTCTACATTAGGGCGGTAATAGAAGAAGATAAAGAGTTTATAGATAAGATTGGATACACACCTAGTCTCGCAGAAGTAGAGAAAGCTATGTATTTAGAAGGTATGCTACCGTGGGGGGAATACAGTGTACCTAATTGGTTTGCCAGGAAACATGCGTTTCGTAAAGATAAGAAATAGAATGTCCCTCTAAAGCATCTTGTATCCTTTTTTCCGAGGAGATCGTGGTACAGATTGAATCTTTACAGCATGTAAGGCACGGGGGTATGAGTATATCTTGTACCCCCCATTATAATAGGAAAGTACTATGAGTAAAAAAACATCAACCGAAACTATGTTAAAAGGTCTTGACGAAGGAAAGTTTCAATTTAAAAAAAAGAAACCACCTTCTACAGTAAAAAAAATAATTAAAGGCGTAGTTAAAAAGTTACCTTATGTAGGAGCTGTAGTAACAGCAGGATTAGCAGCTAATCAATTATATGAAACTGTTAAGTTTGAAAAAAACAGAAGAAAAAAGAAAGAAGTAATAGATTCTCCGACAGGAGCAAAAAGTGTATTTGAAAACAGTGACACTAAACCCTAGATGAAAGAAATGTTGTCAGATTTTATAAAAGTTATAGTATGTATACTAGGAGCAACTAGTTTATATACAGGTCTTGTCAGCTTAGTAGAAGATAACGTAGGATTATTTTTTTTATCACTACCATTTAACATTATGTTTATATGGTGGTATAGTAGTAAGATGAGGAGATACAATGCCGAGAAAAGCATCTAAACCTATACCAAAGACTACGAAAGGCAAAGGGGCTAATTATAGACCTACTAAGTCTGGAGCAGGTATGACTAAGAAAGGGGTAAAGGCTTATCGTAAAGCTAATCCTGGATCTAAGTTAAAGACAGCAGTTACTGGCAAAGTAAAGAAAGGTAGTAAAGCTGCGAAGAGAAGGAAGTCGTATTGTGCTAGATCAGCAGGACAGTTAAAAAACAGTTCAGCTAAAACTAGAAATGATCCTAACTCTCGTATTAGACAAGCAAGAAGAAGGTGGAAGTGTTAAATGGCTGCTAAGAAAAAGAAAACAACTAAGAAGAAAGGTGCTACACCTAGTAACCCTGGGTTATACTCAAGGGTAAAAGCAGCAGCTAAAAAGAAATTTAAAGTGTACCCATCAGCGTATGCTAACGGATGGTTAGTTAGGGAATATAAGAAACGTGGTGGTGGATACAAGTAATGGCTAAACCAACAGGAGGACTAACAGCCTGGTTTGGTAAAGGACCTAAAGGAGATTGGGTTGACATAGGTGCACCCAAGAAGAAAGGTAAGCTCCAACCTTGCGGTAGAAAATCTGCAAGTAAAAGTAAAAGATCTTATCCTAAGTGTGTACCAAGGTCTAAAGCTAAGAGTATGACTAAGGCACAAAAGAAAAGTGCTGTGACTAGAAAAAGATCTAAGTCTCAAGGAGTAGGCGGTAAACCTACTAATGTAAAGACTATAGTAAAGAAAAAGAAAACTACTAGAAGGAAGAAAAAGTAATGAAGAAAGTACCATCAAAAAATAAAGGTCTTGGTAAATTACCATCATCTGTAAGAAACAAAATGGGCTACATGAAAAAAGGTGGCACAATAGCGTCAAAGAAAGCTAAGGGCATGAAGAAAGGTGGTGTCCTTAAAAAAGCTAAGGGCATGAATAAGGGCGGTGTTCTTAAAAAAGCTAAAGGTATGAAAAAAGGAGGAGTACTTAAAGCTAAGGGCATGAAAAAAGGTGGCGTTGTAAAAAAGGCTAAAGGAATGAAAAGGGGTGGGGCAAGGACTAAGAAATAGTTCATGCGAAACCTTATATCAAACATACCCTACTTTAAAGTATGGGTAAGAAGAGAGTTTACAGCTAATCACCAAGACTACCACGGTGAGTTCTTACACGGATTAGCAATAGCTGTAAATTGTATACCAGATAGATCACTATCTTTTCAGATTGTATTTACTGGTTGTGAAAACGAATTAGATGAGCCTAATGTGCACGGTGGTGCTATGTGGGCTCGGATGCCAATACAAGCTTTGGTTGCTGATATACCCCTAGAAGAATGGGGTGAGAGAATGGAAAACCATTTATGTCAGCCTTGGGACTGTATGTCTAGGGAACATGAAGTAGTAGTTCTAGATAGAACATCTTCTTCACCTTGGTATGCTAAGATAGACGGAGAGTTTTACTTAGCTAAATATATCTTCACAGTAGATTATACTAATGATGATATAGCTGATAGCCCAGACCAACATAAACAAAGTCATGTATTATATTTGACTGAAGGTAAATGGAAAGGAAATATAGTAGCATTACCTAATAATAGAGTAAGAGTTACTAATCCTGCATTATGGGTTACAGGAGAAGGAGCTCCTGATTTTGCTCCTAGTCAATGGACTCACAGTAGTGAAGAGCATGAAAGTTATACAGATCCACATATAACTTTTAATAATTTATACGAGGACTAGTATGCCTAGAAACTATAAAAAGGAATATAAAAATTATCAAGGCACTACTACGCAGAAGAAAAGAAGAGCGTCACGTAATACTGCACGTAATAGAGCATTAGCTAAAGGTACAGTTAAGAAAGGTGACAATAAAGACATCGACCATAAAGATGGTAATCCTAAGAATAATAAAAAAAGTAATCTTAGAGCGATTTCAAAAAGTAAGAATAGGTCGTTTCCTCGCACTAAAACTGCAGGAAAAAGAATCAAAAGGAGAAAAAAATGAAAACTTTAATAATTGTATGTGTATTAAGTTTAGGTTTAGTAGGTTGTGCAGGGTCACAAATATCTGTAACTGCATCTGCACCGAAAGGTCAAGAGCTAGATATATCTATTAAAACTTCAGACAACAACGAGTAGTACTGTGGCTGATAAAAAAGTAAAGTCTCCTACTGGTAAAAAATGTGTCTTTGGGCTTATGGTCTTGACAAAAAAGAAAAAGTCTAGTAAGAAAAAGAAATAGAAAGTACGAGGGTATTAAGGAGTATAATATGGCTGAAGCAAAAGCAAAAGAAGAAATAACTAAAGTTAAATTTGAAAAAAAAGCAAAGGTTTCTAAAGTTGTTCCAAAGAAAGAAGTAGCTATGACTAAAGAGTATAATAAGTACGGTTTGTATTTAGGTATAGGTCTTTTAGCATTGATTATTATTTCTAGCATGGTAGCTAGTTAAAGATGCAAGGAGGGTTGTTAGTAACATCACCTGTAGCATTGGCTAACACCAATAGAACTACAATATATACTACGCCCTCCAACCATCGGTCTATTGTAAAACAAATTATGGTAGGTAATGTAGATGCAAGTAATGCAGCAACTGTTAAGATAGAATTGTATGATGCTTCTTCTACGACTCATTTTGCTCTTACAGGAGCAACTAGTGTAGCTGCTGATGGCTATCTCTGGTTAAACGATATTATCATAGGATTAGAAGCAGGTGATCTTATATCTGCTACAGCAGGTTCAGCTAATGATTTAACTGTTACAACTGTAGTAGAACAAATAGTAATAGGAGGGTAGTTTGACTCCCAAACAAAAAATTTTTATAAATGCTTTATTTGCAGAAGCTCAAGGAAATTATAGAGCAGCTATGGATATTGCAGAGTATTCTAAAAACACATCTATTAATGATGTACTAAAAGGATGTGAAGAAGATATTATATCATCCTCTAAAAATTTTCTTGCAGCTAATGCACCCAAAGCAGCAATGGCTATAGTAGGTGTTATTGATGATCCTGTAGAAATGGGGACACGAGATAAACTAGCAGCAGCAAAAGATGTACTAGATAGAATAGGCGTTAGTAAAACAGATAAGATTGAAGTCAAGTCTCCTCAAGGTATTTTTATATTACCTAGAAAAAATGATGATGAAGATGTAGATGACGGAACAAACGAATAAATACAAAAGAAGAACTTCTTCCACTATACCGTTTGGTTGGGTACTAGTAGAAGGCTCAAAAGATTTACTAGAAATAGTTCCAGAAGAAATAGAACTACTAGATAAAGCTAAAGAATATTTAAAAGGATCAAGCTATAGAGAAGTAGCTAAATGGTTATCAAGCAGAAGCGGAAAATACATATCTCATGTATCGTTATATAGAATAACTAAAAAGGATTTAAGTGAAAAAAGAAGAAGAGCAGCTAAACTTAGATGGGAACGTGCCAAAGCCAAGGCAAGGACAGAAACGCAAGAAGATCTCATCGCAGAAGCAGAAACTTACCGTAGCAAAAAAAGCCAAGAAAGCAGCTAAAATTAAATTAGCTTATGCAGAAAAAAAAATAGAAGCGGTAGAAGAAGAGCTTAGAGAAGAAAGACCTATAATATTTAGACCTAATGAAGGTCCGCAAACAGAGTTTTTAGCAGCAAGTGAAAGAGAAGTTTTATATGGTGGTGCAGCAGGCGGTGGTAAGTCCTACGCATTACTAGCAGATGTATTAAGGTATTGTGGTAATGGTAATCACTCTGCTTTAATTATTCGTAGAACAAATGATGAATTAAGAGAGTTGGTACAGAAAAGTCAGACTATGTACCCTCAAGCATTTAAAGGAGCTCATTGGAGCGAAAGAAAGTCTTTATGGACATTCCCTTCAGGTGCTAGGATATGGATGACATATCTAGAACAAGACAAAGACGTATTAAGATACCAAGGACAAGCGTTTACTTGGATAGGTGTAGATGAATTAACTCAGTATCCTACTCCTTACGCTTGGGACTATTTAAGGTCAAGGCTTAGAACAACTGATCCTTCACTGCCTATACATATGAGAGCTACAAGCAATCCTGGTGGACCAGGTCATATATGGGTTAAGAAGATGTTTATTAATCCTTCTCCTTATAATAAAGCGTTTGCTGCAACAGATATAGAATCAGGTAATGTTCTTAGGTATCCAGATGCACACGATAAAGCAGGAGAGTCCCTGTTTAAAAGAAGGTTTATACCTGCTAAACTAACAGATAATCCTTATCTATCTGAATCAGGTGAATACGAAGCTAACCTTTTATCTTTACCAGAAGTTCAGCGTAAGCAACTTCTAGAAGGGTCATGGGACATAGCAGAAGGAGCAGCCTTCGGAGAGTTTAACAGAGATATACATGTTGTTAAACCTTATGATATTCCTTCTTCGTGGAGAAGATTTAGAGCTTGTGATTATGGGTACAGCTCTTGGTCAGTAGTATTATGGATGGCTGCTAGACCAGATGGACATATTATAGTATATAGAGAATTGTATGTACGTAAAAAAACTGCAGATGAGTTAGCTGATATTATACTAAGAATTGAACGAGAGACAGACGATAGCATAGCATATGGCATACTAGACTCTTCTTGTTGGCATCAAAGAGGTCAAACAGGACCTAGTATAGCAGAAGCAATGATTCTTAAAGGATGTAGATGGCGACCTTCAGATAGAACAAAAGGAAGTCGTATAGCAGGTAAGAATGAGATACATAGATTATTAAGAGTAGACGAAGAAATGGATGAAGCAGGTATAGAGTTTTTTGAGAATTGTACGCAACTAATTGCAGAGATACCTCAACTACCTTTAGATAAAAATAATCCAGAAGATATTAATACTAAGATAGATTATGATCATGGCTATGACGCATTGCGTTATGGTGTAATGTCTAGACCAGTGCCAAGGTCTTTATTTGGTTTTGATGCAACTCAACAAATAAAAAAATGGCAACCATTTGATGAGTCATTTGGTTATTAAAGGGATATAATATGGCAGATGAAGAATTAGAAATAGAAGAGTTATTGTTAGATGATCAAGAAAGTGCTTTAGCAAAACATGTAAGCAGTTCGTTTACTAAGTCAGAAGACGCTAGGCGTGACCAAGAAACTAGATGGATAACTTCTTATAGAAACTATAGAGGAATTTATGGTAATGATAATCAATTTACTGACACAGAAAAAAGTCAAGTATTCATTAAAGTAACAAAAACAAAAGTAATAGCAGCTTTTGGTCAGATAACAGATGTACTATTTGCAGGACAGAGATTTCCTTTAGGTATTAATTCTACACGTATACCAGAAGGAGTTGCTGAGTCTGTACACTTTGATCCTAACGAACCTGATAACTTAACATCACCTTATGGTTTTCCTGGAGACGGTAATGATTTAGAACCTGGAGATACACAAAAAAGTTTAGAAGATCGCTTAGGCAATTTAGAATATTTACAAAATGATTTAAATTTAAAAGAAGGAGAAGGTTTAACTCCTACAGCTATAACGTTTCATCCTGCAGATGACGCAGCTAAAAAAATGGAAAAAAGAATACTAGACCAATTAGAAGAATCTTCAGCATCTAAACATTTACGTTCTGCTGCATTTGAAATGTCTTTATTTGGTACAGGTGTCTTAAAAGGACCTTTTGCAGTAGATAAAGAATATCCTAATTGGGAAGAAGACGAAGAAGGTAAAGTATCTTATAATCCTAAAATAACTACTGTACCTAAATTAGAATTTGTTTCTATCTGGAATTTTTACCCTGACCCAGATGCTAAAAATATGGAACAAGCTGAGTATGTAATACAAAGACATAAATTATCTCACTCAGATTTAAGAGGGTTAAAGAAACGACCTTTCTTTGATAGCGATGCTATTAATGAATGTATAGAAATGGGCACTAATTATGTCCGTAAATGGTGGGAGACACAAGTTGAAGATGAAGATACAAAAAGTTATAGCGTGGATAGATTTGAAGTTTATGAGTATTGGGGAAACATTGACAAAGACACTGCAGAAGATGCAGGTCTTGATATTCCTGACGAATACTCTGACTTGGACACAGTCCAAATTAATGCTTGGGTGGGAAATGGTAAAATCCTTAGATTGGCGATTAACCCTTTCGTTCCTAATAGGATTCCTTATTTTGCTGCTCCTTTTGAGCTGAACCCATATAGTTTTTATGGGGTAGGTCTAGCAGAAAATATGGTAGACACCCAACAACTAATGAATGGTTTTATGCGTATGGCGGTAGATAATGCTGTACTAGCAGGAAATCTTATATTTGAGATTGACGAAACTAATCTCGTACCAGGACAGGACTTAGAGCTCTATCCTGGTAAAATTTTTAGAAGGCAGGGTGGAGCACCTGGTCAGTCTTTATTTGCTACTAGTTATCCTAATGTGTCAAATCAAAACATGCAGATGTTTGATAAGGCTAGGGTACTTGCAGACGAAGCTACAGGAATACCTTCTTTCTCTCACGGTCAAACAGGAGTTACTGGAGTAGGTAGAACAGCATCGGGCATATCTATGCTAATGGGTGCTGCTCAGCTATCTATTAAAACAGTTATTAAAAATATAGATGACTATCTGTTACAACCATTAGGAGAAGCCTTTTACGCTTTTAATCAACAATTTGATTATGATAAAGAAATAAAAGGTGACATAGAAGTAAAAGCTAGAGGCACAGAAAGTCTTATGCGTAATGAAGTAAGAAGTCAAAGACTTATACAACTTATGCAAATAGGCAGTTCTCCTACCTTAGCACCTTTTATAAAGTTTCCTGTAATATTAAGAGAGATTGCTCATGCATTTGATCTTGATGCAGAAAAATTTGTTAATGATGAAAGAGAAGCTGTAAGACAAGCAGAAGTTATGAAAGCTGCGGGAATGATGCCTGCAGGACCTGCTGAACAAGCTCCTCAACCTACAGCACCAGAAGGAGGCGGTATACCTGCTTCTACTAATCCTGCTCAAACAGGTAATGGTAATATAGGACCAGGTGGAGCACCTGAGCCTGGTATGGAAGGATTTTCTGCACCTCCTCTAGGAAGCAATGAAGGAATACAATGATAAAAGAAACAGCTAAAAAATTACTACCGTGTTTAAACGATCCTAAGCATCTTGAAGCCCTCTCTCAATATGTTAAAGACAGGATAGATTCTCAAACAAAGAATCTTTATAGGGAGGTAGATCACTGTAAGATACATATGCTACAAGGATCAATTCAAGAGCTTCAACGATTTTTAACAATACGAGAAGAAGCTATTCAGTCAGCAAAGGAGAAATAATATGGCAGAAAATAAAAATATAATAACACCTGTAGGAGATGAAAGTAAAGGAGGACCTAGAGTCAATCCTTTAGTCAATAAAGCAAAAATAAATACTAAAGTTAATCCAAAAGTAAATCCTGATGCTAAAAGTTTAGCCTCATATAATGCTTTTTTAGAATTGGACAAATTAGCTAAAGAAAAAAATAAAAATAGTATGGCAGGGAGAACTATAATGGCAAACAAAGGAAAGTACATGGTAAACGCAAATGAATTAAGATCAGGTGGAGCATATATTAGAAAAGCTGCAGAAGGAAACATAGCAATGTCACCTATGGGCGGTATGCCACCCCCACCCCCATCACAAGAATCTGTATCACCTGATATGGCAAAAGAAGCAGAAAGTTTAGGAATAACTGTCGCACCTCCTGGTGCAACTGCAGAAGAAGTAGCAGACGATCAACTCGTTTTATTATCTGAAGGAGAACTTGTAGTACCTGCTAATGTAGTTAGGTATCACGGTCTAGCTCAGTATGAAAAAATGAGAAAGAATGCTCTTGATGGATTAAATGTAATGGATCAAGAAGGTCAATTAGTGAGCCCACAAGAAGAAGCTCCTGAAGGGTTATTAGGTCCTACTATGCCTGAAGGTGCTCCTGTTTAATGGTAAATAAAGCTTTTCAAAATTCTTTAACAGGTAGAGACAGTGAGAAATTTACTGCATCCTTACGTGAAGGAGGAACAATACACTCTTTACAAGACGGTGCTACAATAGAGGAAACAGTAGTTACAGGAACTAGAGATTCTTCTGCAAACTACTCTCCTTATTTTTCATTAGGGGGTAGTAGTAGTAGAAGAGTTGAAGATGTTATGTCTGCTAGTAGAGATATAGGAGATCAACTTTTTCAATCTGATCCTGAAATGTTTTCAAAATTTCACTTTGCAGGAAAAGCAGATGAAGAAGAAGGGCATGATTTTAAAGATGGAATTGGACCAAATATGAAAGAAGCTGTTAAAGATATAACTGATAGGAATAAAAAAAGGTATGGTACTACAGATAATGAAATTGAAAAAGGTGCGGATGCATTACTAAACATTTCTGATTTATATGGTACTGGAGAAATAGATGAAACTGTAGTTGTAGGAACTCCACGATACAACGATACTCTATCTAACATTAACAAACTTGAAACTTTTTATAGAAATAATTTTAACAAAAAAGCTGTAAATATAAATAAAGAAGCTTTAGCAGAAGCTATAACTTTAGCTTCTCAAAAAAATAATATTAATGCAGATTACATAACTCTTTTATTAGCTATAGAAACAGATTTAAGAGAAAAAGAAGTTAGTAGTACAGGAGCAAAATCTATTGCTCAATTAGCTCCTATAGCCTTAAAAGATGTAAATCAAAACTTTGATACAGATTATACTATGAAAGATATAACAGAAAATTTAAATTCTGCTGTAGATGCTCAAGCCAAGTATATAAAACTTGTTATAAAATATGCAGCAAATGCAGGATTAGATTCTACTGATCCTTCTATTATAGGTGAAATGTACAATGTAGGACCTAGCAACTATATAAAAGGTTTAGCAGACCCCTCTATACCTTTATCTTCTAACCCTAGATACATAGGAACAAGAGGAATAGAAAGAGGAGAAGCATTAGGCATAGATATTACAACTATACCTATACAAGAGTTTCCATTTGATGGTATGATACCTAATCTTAACCAAGGGGGTATAACTACAGAACCTTGGGGTGGATCTAATGCAAGTTTATACCCACCTCCTCAAAGAATAGAGAGTGCAGAACCTTCTAGCGTTCAAGAACAAACAGAACAAGTATTTAAGTAGACTAACTACTTAGCCCTAAGCAACAATGCTTAGTTTATGGCTACCTACTGACCCCTAGCAATAGGCAACTAAGTAGCCCCAACAAGGAGACGTAAATGTCAAACGAAGAAACAGTAATAAAAAGAGATGAAGACACAGGTGACACAATAATGCAAAAACCTGTAAGATACCAAAGAGCAGAACCTACTATGCAAGAATTAGCTGCAGATGAAGCTCTAAAAGAAAGAGAAGGAACAACTGAAGATTCAGAAACTGTTGAACAAACAGCTAGTGGACCTGAAGACGAATCATTTAAAAAACGTTATGGTGATTTGCGTAGACATATGCAAAAAACTACAGAAGCAAAAGATAAAGAATTATCTGATCTTAAAAAACAATTATCAGCAGCTACTAAAAAAGAGATGAAGTTGCCTAAAACTGATGAAGAAATTGATGCATGGGCTTCTGAGTACCCAGACGTTGCTAAAATTGTAGAAACTATTGCAATGAAAAAAGCAGTAGAACAAAACAAAGATATTGAAGAAAGATTAAATTCTTTATCAGAAAGAGAAAGACTGACATCACGAGAACGTGCTGAAATGGAATTATTACAGATACATCCAGATTTTACAGAAATTAGAGATAATCCTGAGTTCCATGATTGGGCAGAAGAACAACCTGATTACATTCAAAAAGCTCTTTATGAAAACGAAGATGATCCTCGTGCAGCAGCACGTGCCATAGATCTGTATAAAGCAGACATGGGAGTAAAAACACCTAAAAAGAAAACATCTAAAAAAGATGCAGCAAGAGCAGTGAATGTTAAAAGTTCTACTACTCCTGATAATAATGCTACAGGTTCTAATAATATACTAGAGTCAGAAGTAGCTAAAATGACATCACAAGAATATTCTGCAAACGAAGACGCTATTAGTAAAGCTATTCGTTCAGGCAACTTTGTATACGATGTTAGTGGAGCAGCTAGAGCTTAATAGCTTAACTGCTTGACAAATTACTATTTTTGTGTATGTATAGATAAATACACATTCGTGTAGACCAGAATTTTATATTCTCTACTCTACAATATTCAAATGAAATCCTACTCAGGCTACCTGATGTTATGGTCCTATTTATAGCTACCCATTTTCAGCATCAGCCCTTACGAAGTGGAGTTATCGTTTGTTAGCCTCTAAAAACTAAAAGGAGAAAAAGATGGCTTTTAAAGTAGCGTCAGGTTATACAAACCTACCTAATGGTAATTTCTCTCCAGTTATTTACAGTCAAAAGGTTCAACAAGCTTTTCGTAAGAGTTCAGTTGCTGAATCAATTACTAACAATGACTACTTTGGAGAAATTGCAAACTTTGGTGATACAGTCCGTATTATTAAAGAGCCAGAAATAACAGTTAAAGCGTATTCTCGTGGTACTACAGTCACACCACAAGACTTAGACGATGAAGATTTTACACTAACTGTTGATCAGGCAAACTACTTTGCTTTTAAAATGGATGATATTGAGGAAGCTCACTCTCATGTAAATTTTGAAAGCATGGCATCAGATAGAGCAGGCTATAGACTTCGTGATCAATACGATCAAGAAGTTCTTGGTTACCTATCTGGTTTTAAACAATCAGCTTTAAACACAGTTGCAGATACTACTAATGACACAGTATCAGGAACTAAAGCTGTAAGCACCGCAGGAAGTAATGAATTATTATCCTCAATGACTTTAAGTAAAGGTTCTTTTGGAAACATTACAACTTCTTCAGCAGGCGACCACTCTATCCCTCTAGCAGTAAGAATGCCTGGAGCGACAGCAGTAGCAACAGCTACCGCAACACCGCTTCAAGTAATTGCTAGAATGGCTAGACTATTAAATGTACAACAAGTAGATACAGCAGGTCGTTTCTTAGTCGTAGATCCTGTATTCATGGAACTATTATCAGATGAAGATTCTAGACTATTAAACAATGACACCGCAGATAAAGGTGGACTTGTAAATGGTATTTCAATCGGAAATCTACATGGTTTTGATGTATATGTCTCAAGTAACTTACCTTCAGTTGGTACTGGTTCTGCAACCTCTGGTTCAGGAAATCAAAATACTAACTTTGGCGTACTTGTTGCAGGACATAGTTCAGCAGTAGCAACTGCTTCTCAGATCAATAAAGTTGAATCTTATCGTGATCCTGAATCTTTCGCTGACATTGTCAGAGGGATGCAGATGTACGGAAGGAAAATACTTAGACCTGAAGGCATTGTGACAGCTAAATATAACGCAGCGTAAGGGAGATAAAACATGGCAACATATGATTTAACAGCTAAATCCACTACAGGCGTTAGTTCTGACTCAACAGCAACTCTACCAGGTAATCGTAGAGGAGCATATGTAATTGAAAAAGAATTAGATGTAGCAAAATTAGTAGCGGAAGGCACATTTGCCAACGTAGCTAGTGGCGACATTTTTCAATTATTAGAAGTTCCTGCTAATACTATTGTTATTACTGCAGGTGCTGAAGTCACTACAGTATTTACAGGTGGTTCTGCCACTGTAGATATTGACTTTGCAGCAGGGGATGACATCATTGATGGCGGAGACGTTTCAGCAACTGGTTATCTTGCAGCAGGTTCTAATGGTCAAGGCAATATCATAAACACAGCAGCAGCTAATACATTTACTGCATTAATTACAGCAGCAGACACTATTGACGTGAAAGTTGCAGCAACTGATACAGCTTGTGTTAGTGGTGTACTTAGAGTTTATGCGGTTCTTGCAGATGTTTCTTCTCAACAAACAGGAAGAGATGTTGTAGCTAGAGACTTAGTATAGATTTATTCTAGGATTAGGAGGGGTGAGTATTTCTTGCCTCTCCTACATTTAATATATGGCATATACATTTTTTACAGTAACAAATGAAGCATTAAGAAGACTTAACGAAGTAGAAATGACTTCTTCAGAATTTAGTGCAGCTAAAGGTGTACAAGCGTTAGTGAAAGACGCTATAAACAATTCACAAAGAGATATATTTACAAGAGATAGAGAGTGGAGTTTTGCATATGGATCTACTAGTCAGACTCTTACAGCAGGAACAAACGAATATGCAGTAACTACAGGTTTTATGAGTGTAGACATTGACACAGTTATGTTAGATAGAAATGATACACTAAACGTAGAAGAAAGAAGACTTATACCATTAACATATGACGAGTATATAGACACACATAAAGAAACAGACGAACAAAGAGATTCAGGAGATTACGATACACCTATATACGTATATCTAACTCCCGATTATAAACTAGGATTTAGTCCTACTCCTGATAAAGCTTATGTAATAAAATACACTTATTATAAAGCACCTACAGAACTAGAAGCATCAGATTCTGTGCCTGAAGTTCCTGCACAGTATAAAAATACGTTAATAGATGGTGCATTATATCATTTATATATGATGAGAGATAACATAGAGCAAGCAGACAGAGCTTCTAGAGCTTTTCAAGAGGGGATAGACTACATGCGTTCTACATTAATAAATAGATACATTAGGATGCGTGACACTAGAGTTAGTGGCATAGTCAATGACTGATAGGTTACAGGTAGCAAAAATACTGTCTGGCGGTGGTTTATATACCAATGAAAATTACTTAGCTCTTAGTGATAACCTACCAGGTGCAGCTACAGCTTTAGTTAATTTTGAAGTAGGGCAATATGGTGGCTACAGAAGAGTAAGTGGATACGAAGCACTAGACTCTACATACCATACTCCTGCAGGCACAGGACAAATATTAGGACTAGCTATATATAATGGTTCTATATATGCAGCTAGAAAAGAAGCATCAGGAAATGATTATGATGTATTAAAGTACGTAGCAGGAGTAGGATGGTCATCAACTAGCTTGACATCTGGACAAGTTGCTACTAATGTAACAAGAGTAAGAACACTAAATCACTCTTTTACAGGAAGTAAAACATTAATACTAACAGATGGTATTAATTTTCCAATGAAATTAGTAGACACTACATGGACAAAATTAAACGGATCGTCTGATGTAGATAATGCTAAGTTTGCAGAAACATATAGAAGCCATTTGTTTTTTGCAGGCATGAGTCAGTCTCCTCAATTATTAGTATTTACTGCACCTAATAGCGATAGCGATTTTACAGCAGCTAGTGGAGCAGGGGTAATAAATGTAGGCTTTGACATAATGGGCATAAAAAGATTTAGAGATGCTCTTTATGTATTTGGTAAAACAGATATAAGAAAATTAACAGGAAGTTCTACCGCTAACTTTAGTTTAGCAGAAGTTTCAAGTAGCGTAGGATGTCTTGCAAGTGATAGCATAATAGAAATAGGTGGTGATGTATTATTTTTAGCACCTGATGGAATAAGAACTATTCAAGCTACAGAAAGAATTGGTGATGTTGAATTAGCTACAATTTCAAAACCTATTCAAAATGCATTACAGTTAATAGATATTGATTTTACATACGACCAATTAACTAGTGTAGTAGTAAAAGAAAAATCACAGTTTAGGTACATGTTTGGTAAATCAGGTTTAAGTGCAACTAGTACTGCAGGATTTATAGGGTCATTAAGAACATCGGACCAAAGAGCAGGATGGGAGTTTGGAGATTTAAGAGGTTTTAGAGCTTCTTGTGCAACTAGTGGTTTTATAGGAGACGATGAATTTGTTTTACACGGAGACTTTGATGGTAAAGTGTATAGACAAGAAAGAGGTGGAACATTTGGTGGAACTAATGTGTTCGCTTCTTATAAAACACCTTTTTTAGATTTTGGTAATCCACAATTAAGAAAATTGTTTAGTAGAGTAAGTATATTTACTAGACCTGAAGGAGATAATAACTTTTTGGTTACTGCAGATTATGATTGGGATGATGCAGATGTATTTAGTCCTACAGACTATACAATAGCATCTACAGGAGCTAAAGCAGAGTATAGAGATACTGCAACAAACTATAATACAGCAGGTTTTGTATATGGTGGTGCAACTAAGGCAGTTATTAAACAAGGAATACAAGGTTCAGGAAGTTCTATGTTGTTACGTTTTGTTACAACAAGTAGTGCAAACCCTTATAGTATATTTGGTTTTGCAATTCAATATGAGGAGGCAGGGTTAAGATAATGGCAGGATATGCGAGACAGAGTTCTAGTAGTATTGCGGATGGGGAAACAATTACAGCAGCCCCACTCAACAGTGAGTTTGACGCAGTATTAGCGGCATTTGCGTTTAGTGGAGGTCACAACCATGACGGTTCTTCTACTGAAGGTTCATATGTAGGTATTTTAGCAGATGTTGATGCTTTAAATAAAGTAGTAGTTGACACATCTAATAACAGACACGGATTCTTTGTTCAAGTTTCTTCTTCTGCAGTAGAACAAATAAGAATACAAGATGGTGCAATAGTTCCAGTAACTAGTAATGACATTGATCTTGGTACAAGTTCTTTACAATATAAAGATATACATATAGATGGTACTGCTTATATAGACACTCTTGAAATACATGTAGGTGCTTCTTTATCTGCAGGCGTATTATCTTTACCAGATGGATCAGCTTCTGCTCCAGTAATTACAAATACAGGCGATACAAATCAAGGTCTATACTTCTCAGGTACAGATGAAATGTCATTTACTGCAGGAGGAACTGCTCAAGTTACTTTTGCTGATGGTGTTATTAAACCTGTTACAGACAACGATGTAGATTTAGGTACATCAAGTTTACAATTTAAAGACATTCATATTAATGGTACAGCTAATATAGATACACTTGCAGGTACTACTATGAGTGGTAACTTAGCTATGGGTAGTAATAAAGTTACAGGTCTTGCTGCTCCTAGTGCAGATGGCGATGCTGCAAGAAAAGTATATGTAGATGATTCTATTGCTTCGGCTGAAGGTCTTACACAATTAGCAGGTAATATAAATGTAAATGGTTTTCACTTCTTTGGTAGTTCTGGAGAAGACATTAAGTTTAAACCTGTAGGTAGTGCATCAATATTATCTACACAAGATACTGATGGAGAGTTTGTAGCTCTTGTTCTTAGAAACGAAAGTGATGCTGCAGACACAACAGGTATAGCTTCTCTTAGATTTGATTTAGAAGACACAAGTGGAAATACAGTAGACGCTGCTAAAATAGCAGTTAAAAAAGAAGCATCCTTTACTTCTACTGCAGCAACTCAAGATTCTTCTATGGTATTCTCTACATCCTTAAATGGTACACTAACAGAATATTTAAAACTAACAAGTGCAGGTATATTAGAACCTATAACAGACAATACTGTAGACATTGGTACATCTGCAAAACAAATTAAAGATATTTATGTACATGGGACAGCTTACCTTGATGCAATAGGTTTTGGTACTACTTCTATAACATTACCTACAGCAGACGGTTCAGCTAACCAAATATTAAAAACAAATGGTTCAGGTACTTTATCATTTGCTGATGATACAGGAACTACTATAAACAATGCTGCAGAAAACAGATTAGTTACCGTAGCATCTACAACTACACAAGTAGACGGAGAAGCTAATCTTACATTTGATGGTACAACACTTACCTTAAATGGTAAACTAGCTATGGCTTCTAATGTAGCAGGTACAATTCTTATTGCAGATGGTACAGATTTTGAGCCCACTGCTGTTGGAGATTTAAGTGCAGTATCTTCTGTAGCCAGTGATGATGTTCTTCTTATTGTGGATACTTCAGGCGGTGGATTAAAGAAAATTACTCGTAGTACTTTAGTATCAGGTCTTGCTACATCAAGTGCTATATCTAACATAGTAGAAGACACTAGCCCACAATTAGGCGGTAATTTAGACGCACAAGATAAAAGTATAACAGATGTAGGCATTTTAGGTTACAGCTATGGGGCTAGTGGTAGTCCAACAGTACTTACAGTTACTGTAGCTTCTAAAACATCAGGACATCCTTACAATGGCGATGGTAGCTCAAGTGCTTATTTTTTAAATGGTGCTGAAGCTCCTGCTATTAACTTAAATGGCGTAGATAGCGTTACATCTTCTTCAGGATATTATTACAAATTTGACCAAGCAGATAGCTCTAACAGTGGACACCCATTAAGATTTTATTTAGATGCTGCTAAAACTATAGCTTATACAACTGGTGTTACAACTAGCGGTACACCTGGTACTGCAGGTGCTCATACAACTATAGCAGTTACAGACCAGACTCCAAGCACATTATATTATCAATGTTCTTCTCATGCTTACATGGGTAACTATGCTAGTGTAGATTCAGCTAATATAACATCTAGTGGTGCAGTAAGTATAGACGCAGTAGGCGATGTTACTATAGATGCAGACGGTGGAGACATAGTATTTAAAGATGCAGGTACTACATTTGGTAGTGCTACTAATACTTCAGGCGATTTAATTATTAAATCAGGAACTACAACTGCTTTAACTTTTGATGGTGCTAATGCTACTGTTGCAGGTAATCTAGTTGTTACTGGTAATCATACTGTAAACGGAACTACAACAACTGTAAACTCTACTACAGTAACTATTGATGATCCTATATTTACATTAGGCGGAGACGGTACTCCAGGCTCTGATGACAATAAAGATAGAGGTATTGAATTTAAATATCATACAGGTTCTGCAGCCAAAGTAGGTTTCTTTGGTTGGGATGATTCTGCAGGTGCATTTACATTTGTACCAGATGCTACAAATTCTTCTGAAGTATTTAGCGGTACAGTAGGTAATGTTATTTTTGGTAATATTGCAGGAACATTAACAACAGCAGCACAAACAAATATAACTTCTGTAGGTGCTTTAGATGCAGGTTCTATAACTTCAGGATTTGGTGCTATTGATAATGGTACTTCTGGAATTAGAACAAATACATTTACAGCAGAAACTTCTGTTGTACCTGATGCTTCAGGCGGTGCAGATTTAGGTAGCACATCTCTTGAATGGGGTGACTTATATATTGCAGACGATAAGAAAATTTATCTTGGATCAGATCAAAACTTTAGTATTGAATATGATGAAGATGGTAATGATACCACAGCTATTGTAGCTGCAAATGGTGTTGCTTTTGCTCCACACGGTACAGGTACAGGAAATGGTACAGAGTTAAAATTTCAAGAGTTAGCAGCTAATGGTGCAAACTATGTAGGATTTAAAGCTCCAGATGCTATAGCTTCTAATGAAGTGTGGGTATTACCTAATGCAGATGGTTCAGCAGATCAAGTTCTTAAAACAGATGGTTCTAACGCACTAGCTTGGGTAGATCAAGCAGGTGGTGGGACTGTAAATATGGTTGCAGATGGTGCAATTACCGCAGGTAAACCAGTAGTATTAACTAGTGCAGGTAAAGCACAGCAAGTTGCTCAAACTGTTGCAGTAGCTTCTAGCCCAACTAAAACAGCCATAGTTCAACCTGGTGCAGGTGGTAATGCAAACGATACTACAGATAAAGCTGTAAGTTGTGTATTTGATCCGAGCACCGATCACTTTGTTTTAGCATATAAAGACACAAGTAATAATAGTGGTTACGGAACGATTATAGCAGGTAAAACCTCTGCAATTACAAAATCAGCATCTGGTATAACTCTTGGAACAGCTACTGTTTTTGAATCTTCTGTACTACATGAACAGCCTCATCTTTCAGCAGGAGGTAATAAAGTTCACGTATCCTATAGAGATGCAAATGGGACAGGTGTAGTAAAAAGTGTAGCTGTAACTGCAGGCACATCAGCTACTGAAGTAGGATCTGCTGTACATTCGTTTTCTTCTGCTTTTGCACCTGCTAGTGCAGGAGAACAAAGACTGTCAACTAGTAGTGCAGGTACTACTGCAGGAATAGCATATGACACGAATACTGATAGGTTTTTAATAAATTATACAGATTCTAGTAATTATGGAACAGCAGTAGTAGCACAACTTTCTAATACAGCTACTGGTGCTATAACCTACGGTACTCCTGTAGTATATCACTCAGCTACTACAAGACTTAACCCTAACAACCATGCTCACTTTGATTCTAGTACTAATAGAGTAGGACTTATATATATTGACCAAGCGAGTAATTATGATGTACAAAGTTTAGTAGCTACTATAACTGGTGGCACAACTAACTCTGTAGCATTTGGTGCACATGAAAGAATACTAAGCGGTACAGGAAATCAAGAGTGGAGTCTTGTGTATGATCAAAATCTTAATCGTTTTGTTGCTTTTGGTGTCCGTTCAAATGATTTTAAAGCAGGTGTTGGGTATATAACTGGAGGCACTACAAATACCTTCCATTGGGGTAGTATAGAAACCATGAATTCAGGTAATACTTTATTCGCTAGAATGGCTGTAGACACAAATAATTCAGGTAAAGCACTTGCTCGTTATACTACTATAGATAGCCAAGATAGATCCAGAGCTCGTGTAATTACTTTCACAGGAGGAACAGATAATGCAATCTCTTCAGGATCGCAGGCAACTATAGCAAATGGTGAATATACAAACTATGGTCATATGGCATTTGACCCAGTCAATAATAGATTTTTAGAAGCGTATACCGTCAGCAAAGAAAGTAATGTAGGTTATCAAAGGGTACTGACTTACTCTGGTACAAATGTAAGTTCAGGAACTCGTACTCAAACAGGCAGTTTTACTGGGCATACTAACAGTAATACAATGTATGATCATAGTATTTTGTACGCAGGAGGGACTTCAGGACAATTTTATTATACATGGAGAAAGGGATCAGGAACTGATCATAAAAAATTTACAATAGTTGATACAGACTCAAGTTTAAATACATCGTATACTGCTTATCCTGATTTTCTAGGTGATGAAGATTCAGAAGGCACTTGGTCGAGTCCAACTATGATTATAGATCCAGACTCAGGAAAATTAGCTATTGCTTATGCTGATGGCTCAAAACCAAATATGGTTATGGTAAATCCATCTATTAATCCTGATCCTCTAGGGTATCACCAAGCTTATGACACAGCTAATAATTACATACATTTAGTTTTTTCTAGTGGTACTTCATCTTTTGTACTGCCTATTTATTATAATTCAGGAACTGATGCCTACACTGCAGGAACTGCTTCAGCACTTATAAGTGGTGCTATATCTACTAGAGAGTCGTCTATATTATTTGATACAGATACAAATAGATCAATAGTTGCGTATAGAGATACTGAAAATTCTGATGTTGGAACTGCTAATGTTATTCAATCTACAGGAACAGCAGGCTCTCCTACGGTAACTATAGGAGCAGATGCAACATTTGATGGTACAGACAACTGTGCAGATGTGTCTTTAGCGTATGATACGGCTAATAATAAAGTATTTGTTGCTTATGTTAATACATCAGACACTAAAATAAGAGGTTCTATAGGTACTATTACAGCAGGTACTAACGCTGTTAGTTTTGCAGGAACTGCGGATATATATAATTATAGCTCTGCTCCAGGAGGGATAGACATAGCATACGACAGTGATAAAGGTCTAATTGATTTATTTGCTAGAAACGCTGACTCAAGCAACCAATTTGGAGACATGCAAATTACTCCTGCCGCATCTTCTTTTAGTGTTTCTAACAGTAATGCTTTTACCCATATTGCTCAAGAAAATACTGTAGGAACAGGATCAGCAGCTTATGGGGCAGGTTTTGGAACAATAGTAGGCGTTCATAGTAACGGTCAAAGCAATAAAGTAGGCACTCAGCATAGATTTTATCTAAAGACAATAACAACAAATTTAGATGATGGTAATTTTTTAGGCGTGGCAGCAGCAGGAATATCAGACACAGCCACAGGTAAAATTACTATATTTGGAGGAGTAAATGAAAATCAAACAAGTCTAACTATAGGAAATCATTACTTTACTAATTCCGAAGGAGTTGTAGGTTTATCTGCAGATGCATTTGGAGGAAGATACTTAGGACACGCCATAGCTGCCGATAAAATAAAAATGAGAAAAAATGAAGGTTATATATACGGTATATCTAGTAATGCAGTTCCAAGAGGAAACCTTATGCTTGTTGAAACTAACGGAACTTTAACTGCGTGTAGTGGAAGTACAACATCTGTAACCGAAGAAAATTTTATAGGCTTTGCAACAAAAAGTGTAGATGCGGGAGCACAGGTTGAGGTAGCTACTCATGGACAGATAATAACTCTTCCGTTTACAACAACAAGTACTGAGTTAGTAACAGGGCAGGCATACTATAGTACTGCGGGTGGAACAATTAGCACAACACCAAGTGCTATAGCGGTAGGCAGAGCTTTGTCTGAAAACCAACTTTTAGTAGGGTATCAAGTACACGCTAACTAATATTAATTTAAGGAAAAAACAAAATGCAAACAATAGTAAGAAACGAAACTAATATAAGTCTTTATTATCTAACCGATAGTAAAACTGTAGATATTACTTCCACAGAAACCACAATTAGTGAAGGAGGTACGCCAGAATTTATTATAGCAGATTGCAACTCAAGCAACGCAACTTTACATACAGACGTAGACGAACAGGCTACTTGGTGGGGTTGGAAATATAAACACGATGGTTCTTCATGGTCAGCCAATACAGATTATGTAGGTATTAATATTCTTTCATCTAGTGTTAATGACTCTGTGACAACTATTCCTGTTGGTAATACCAACCCATTTACAGCGTCTGGTACTGTGCAAATCAATGATGAGAAGATTACGTATACTGGAGTAGACGGAACAAATCTTACAGGCTGCACTAGAGGGACTGCATCAACTGATGCTGCAAGTCATATCTCTGGCGATACTGTAACACAAATATAATAAGGAGAAAACATGCCTACTAAACCAACAGCAAGTGTAGTAAACCAAAAAATAGACGACCATGTAGATGCTTGTACGAGTAGGTATGAAGCAATAGATAGAAGACTGTATAGAATAGAAGCAATACTTATAGGAGCAAGTGTTTCTGTAATAGGTTTGCTAATAAAGATTATAATGAGCTAGAGAGAGAAATATGCCAAAAAAACCATTAACACAAAAAGAATTAGCTAAAAGAAAAAAAGCCTTAGAAAAACAAATGGCTGCTAATGGTCAGGCTATACCTAAAGGTTTTTCAGGTTTTAATATTACTCCTGATATACAAGCAAGAATTGACGCAGCAGTTGCATCAGCTCAAAATAACAATACTGTAACTCCTGCTGTTGACACAACTCCTGCTGTTGACACAACTCCTGCTGCTACTACACAGGCAACTAATACAACATCAGGCGGACAAACTATTAATACACCTTTTGGAAATATTACTATACCTCCTGGTGGATTTGGTGGAGATACAGTAGCACAAACTACTACTACTGTGCCTGGTGGGACTGGAGAAGATGTAACTGTGCCTGGTGGTACAGGAACTGATACAACTGTGCCTGGTGGTACAGGGACTGATACAACTGTGCCTGGTGGGACTGGAGAAGATTCAACTGTGCCTGGTGGGACTGGGGAAGATTCAACTGTTCCTGGTGGGACTGGGGAAGATACAGAAGAAAAACCAGATGAAACAGTAAACAAAGAACCTAATTTTGTAGAGATAGGAAGATCAGAGCCTGATCCTACAACTGGTAAATATATTATTACACAACGAGATATAAACCCTAATTCACCTAGTTATAATAGAACTAGACCTATAGAAGCACAAGGTCCTATACCCAAAAAAGATGAAACACCTGGTTTCTACGATCCTACAAAACCTAATGAAGGATGGGATGGAGACTATTCTAATAATTGGAGTTCAATGGGAGCAACTCGTTATGTACCTATTGCAGGGCAAGAACCTAGTCCTATGACTATTGAACAATTAACTCAGATGGGTGCACAAAGAGGTTATATTAATGATGTAGCTGTTACACAAGTAATGCCTGATGACGGAAAAATGCCTCCTACATGGGGGAAAACTCCTATATACGTATACTACAATCCTGGCTCTAGTGGGGGAACAAGTGGTATAGGAAATATACCTGCTATGACTATGGTATATGATAACAATGGATATTTAATGACTAAAGGAAATGGAATGCCTATGAATGCATTTAGCCCAGATAGCTATACTATATTAGGAGCTATACCTGCACCTGGAGATGACGATGGTGGTGATCCTACTCCTGGACCTACTCCTGTTTTACCTATAGACCCTGAAACAGGTGAACCTTTTGATCCTATTAAATTTTCAATAGAGCAAATAAAAAAACCTGGTCTTCCTGAAGGCACTGAGTTTAAATTTACAGAACAAAAATTTAACCCTAATGAAGAATTAATTCGCCCAGAAGAATCTAGATTAGACCCAAGTATATCAGGCACTTTAACAACTGGCGATACAGATACTGCAAGAAATACATTAGAAAGAAATGCTAATACATATACTGCAGACCAAATGTATGATGAAATAAAAAGATTGTATGGTGAGAATAATGCTGTAGATAAAGAAGTAATAGCACAATTTGGCGACCCTTCATTAAAATCTTTAGTACTAAATGACGCTGCAGATGATATTGTAGCACGTAATCAAGGTACGTATACTGTAGATGCAAGTGAGTTACCTTCTCGTAGAGGCATGATGTCTGATCAACCTGTACAAATTTTAGGTGCAAACGGTGAAGTAATTGGTGTAGTACCTGCAGGAGCAGAATTACCTACTGCTGCAACTATAGCAGCATTTGGCTCAGAAGTATTAGGAATAGCAGAAAGAGCTACGAGTGATTTTGTATCTGATGAAGAAGGGGCTAATAGAACACAAGATGAAGTAACAGAGCTAGAAAGAGTAGCAGCTACTCAAGGTGGTCAAATATTAGAAAGAGCACTAGGTAAAGATACTGCTAGTTTAAACGCTACGGAACTAGCTGCAGCACCCGCTGTAGAAAAAGCCTCTAATATAGTGGGAGAATATTTTCCTGCAGCAGTAGAGGGTGATGTAAATGCACTAGATACTGTAAGAGGTCAATTAAGTTTATTAATGACTGATTTTGATGACGGTATGCCTGATTGGGCAGCAGGATCTATACGAGTTGCTAATCAAGTTATGGCAGAAAGAGGACTAGGAAATAGTTCTTTAGCAGCAGCTACTATAGTACAAGCTGCACAAGAAGCTGCACTACCTATTGCACAAGCAGACGCACAAGTATACGCCAATATGAATTTAACTAACTTAGCTAATAAAAATAAATTTGCACTTGATAATGCTGCAGCAGCTAGAAACTTTAGATTACAAGATTTATCTAACGCACAACAAACAGAGTTAGCAAATTCTGTACAACGTTATCAACTACTAAGTGCTTCATTAAGTAACTACCAAGCAGCAGTATTAGCAAATTCTCAAATGTCAAATGCACTACAAGAAAAAGATTTATCTCGTGGTCAACAAGAGCAAGTAGTAAATGCAGCTCGTTATGCAGAACTAGAGAACATAAATTTAACTAATGAGCAACAAGCTCGTATTACAAACGAAGCAAATAATTTAACAGTAGATATGGCAGAATTATCTGCTAAAGAAAAGGCTATTCTTGCAGAACTACAAGTTCAAGGTGCTTTAGAGGGAAAAGAACTTGACAATATACAACAGGTTAATATAATTAAAGCATCTAGATATGCTGAAAATGCTAACCTAGATTTTACTGCAGAACAGACACGGGTGTTTTCTAATTCTAAATTATTAGAATCATTAAACTTAAATAATTTAGATTATGATCAGGCTCGTGTATTACAAAATGCTGCAAACTATTCTCAAATGGATAATGTAGAATTTAACAATAGACAAGCAGCCCAAGTAGAAAATGCTAAAAACTTTTTATCTATGAATATAGCTAATCTAACAAATGATCAACAAGCTACTATACTGTATTCTCAACAGCTACAACAAGGTTTATTATCTGATCAAGCAGCTCAAAATGCAGCACTACAATTTAATGCAACTAGTGAAAACCAAGTAGAACAATTCTATGAAAATTTAACTGCAGACATTAGAAAGTTTAATTCTACTCAAATGAATGCAATGGAACAATTTAATTCAGGACAAGCTAATGCAATGGATCAATTTAACGTTACATTACAAGATCAAAGAGAAAAATTTAATGCTAATAATGCTCTTGAAATAGAACAAGCAAATGTAAATTATAGAAGAGAGTTAAACACTTTAAATACAGCAGGTCTTAATGCCGCAAATCAACAAAATGTATTAAATCGTTTAGAGTTATCTAATCAAGCTTTATCAGAAATATGGCAAGAATATAGAGACACTACTGCTTATGCTTTTAATAAAGGCGAAAATCAAAAAGATAGAGATTTTAATTTAATGATTGCTACTATGGATGCAGATTTACAAAAGTATTTTGCATCAAAAGAAACAAGTGCTAATAAAACATCTAATATATTAAGATTTGTAAGTAATATATTTTCTAGTTATATGGCATCAGACATTAGGTTAAAGACTAATATTGTAAAACAAAAAACATTTAATAACGGCTTAGGATGGTATACATGGGACTGGGTAGAAAAAGCTTTACCTTTATCTAAAGTTGATCCTAATATTACAGAAGGATTCATAGCTCAAGAAGTAGAAAAAGTTTATCCTGAATTAGTTTCTACAATAGATAATTATTTAGCTATTATGTTTGACGAGGTTCTTCATAGAACAAGAGGAGAAAAATAATGGGATTACTAACAGCAATAATAGGAACAGTAGCAGGGGCAGTTCTCGGAAGTAAAAGTAAAAGTGGTGCTCAAATTGGTTATAAAGAAACTGATTTAGGTAAACCAGGAATTTCTAGTGAGTTTTTTATAGGCAAAGGTCTTAGAAAACCTAAATCTATAAACACAAGAAGTGCTCGTGTTTTTAAACCTACATTTTATGGCTTTGATAGCAAAATAGCTGCAGCTTTTAAAGATTTAGAAGATCAAGATACTATAAAACAATCAAACTACAGTAAAAAACTTTTTAGAGCATTGAGCTAAAGGAAAATTAAATGGAAAAAGAAATAGATAAAGATGTACATTATACTCCTAACGGAAAAGAAATAGATTTTTTTAGTCGTACTCCTCCTGGATATTCTCTAACACAGCCTCCTAAAAAATTTCCTTGGGATAAACCTCCTATATATACTGACCCTGAAGAAGCATATGAATGGCTAGAAAAAAATATGTATAAAGAAGAATCTATATTAGAAATAATAGATTTGTTAGAAATGGAAATGTCTCCTACTCTTATTGCTCAATCTGTACTTACGATGGGGTATGCTAAAGGTCTATGGACTCCTGACATAGCTGAACTCATAAAACCTGCTATTATAACTGATATAGTTGTAATAGGAGCAAAAGCAGAAATTGATATTAATTTTGGTAATGAAGATGTTTATATAGACTATAAAAAAATGAATAAAGAAATAGATACAGATAAAGAAATAGATGTAAAAGAAAATGTTTCTACAGAAAGTTCTGTACAGCCTGAAACAGAAATAAAAGAAATACAAAAAATGTTAGATAAAAAAGGCGGTTTAATGAGTAAGGTAGGAGAATAATATGGGGTGGAGTGACGTATTTAATGAAGGCATGGAAATATCTTCTGAGATTTTAGAAGGGCAAAATGCTGATCTACAACAAAAAAAAGAAATAGTAGACTCTACGGTTAAAGGTAACTTACAAACTGCAGGAGAAGCTGCTAAACTTAAAAATCAACATAATTTAGCTATTGATCAATTAGTTAAAGTAATTATGAGTGAACAAGATATTTCAAAACAAGAAGCATTTAAAATAGCTATGAGTTTTATTTCAAGCGATCAAGTCGGTAAAGCAACAAATGTAAAAGGAATAAATTATCCTGACCTTATTACAGATAGCCCAAGTACAGTTATAGGAAATTGGAGAAAAAAGGGAAACTTTTTTATAGATCCTACGATAAATTTAGATCAATCTATAACAGCTTTAAATACTGGCTACCAAAAAGGTGATGAATATACAGGGACTGGAAAACCTACAACTTTTACAGAAGGGTTTCAAAATGTTATTAATCCTGATAGATCCCAAAAAGCTAAATATTATGGAGCAGCTTCAAGTCTTGAATACGAAGGATTAGTAGATGTAGACGGAACACCTTTAACTGCTAACAAAGTATTTGAGTTAACTAACAATACTCCTCCTGAATATGTAGGAATAGATACAGCTACGTATGATAATGCTTTAGAAAAAGGTTATATATCTGTTGCTACTAAAGATCAACGAATGAAAGACGGAAAATTTATGATGAGTATTAACCCTGTGTATGAATCGTTTGGGATTAACTATTCTCAATTTAGGTCAAACATTAGAAATTCTTTTGGTACTTTAATTAATACTACAGTAGGATCGGCAGTACTAAGCCCAGATTCAGGAGATTATTCTGTTACAATAGAAGACGTAGGAACTAATTCTTTTAAAAATTTTGCATCATTAGCCTATGATGTAGCAGGAGTTCAAGGTTCAGTATTTCAACGTATTAATGATCAAGTTCCCGCAACTCTTAGTGATGAAATTATAGCTGCTTATAGACCTATGCTTGAAGAAGTTAAAACACTAGATCAAGAGTATATAAATTTTAATAAAATAGCAGCAACTGGATCTGTTGCTACTGGAGATAAAGGACTTAAAGAGTTACTCAATAGTGATATAGGAAACCCGCAAAAATTAAAAGCAATACAAAATAGATGGAACAGCTTATTAAAAAATAAAGATCTTGAAGAATTGTATAACTTAGAATCTACTGAACTTATTTTAAATGAAAACGGTCAAACAGCAGGATATAGAGTATATAAACCTTTTAAAGGCATTATAACACAAAATGCAAACACAGGAGAATATGTAAATAATGTAAATAATTTAAGTTTTAGTGCAGTACAGGCTATATCAAAAGATTTTATAAATAATGAAAATGGTATTTCTACTTCTAATGGTGAGGCTATTATAAAAAGAACTATAGCAGAAAGAAAAAGATTTGAAGGTACTACAGAATTAAAAGCTCAAGGAGGTAGTGATACTATAGACAGCGTTGTTGTAGGTACTGATGGCATAGTTACTGATACTGATACAGGGTTAGAAATAGGACAGAGTGATGTTGATAAATATGGAGTAGAGACTAATACAAGTACAGGTACAGGAAACGGAACTAATGAAGGGGGCAAAGATCCAAACGTAAACGAAGTAATAAATGACATAGTTTGGATAATTCCTACTTCAGAAAATGCTGAAGAGTTACTTGCACAAAAAAATCAAAGAATACAAGATGATTATATAGCTTCAGGTGGGAAGTTAGGTAAAGATGGAGGAAGATTTCCTCAATGGATCAGAGAAATATCTTCTGAAGGAGGAGCTCTTGATCAGAAAAAACTAGCTAGAAAAATTAAATCTTTAGTAGCAGGTTTTAAACCATCAGGAAGACCATTAAACCCAGAAAAAAATATAGCAGAATTAAAATCAATGATGGCTACAGAAAAAGGTGGTTTTGGTGACTATGTAAGTGCGTTACCTGAAGTACAAAGTGCTATTGAGTATATTAATAGCGTTCCTGAATACGCTTCTTTATATAATGCTGAAGAAGATAATGTTAATGAGATAGCATCAGGAGGAGTGAGCCCAGAAATATCTACTGCAAAACCTATGTATTTAGGAGGTATTATGACACCTCGTTTAAACAGTGGAGGAACAATAGATGAAACAGTAGTAATAGGAACAAGAGGCGGAGGATCTCGCTTTGGAGGATTTGGAGGATTAGGAGGTAGAAGTAACAGCTACGGACTTGATTCTTATGATTTTAGTGTACAAGACTCTAATATGATGGAAAAAGACTTAGCAGGAGATCGTTCTATGTCTAAGGAAGAACGAGAAGAAGAATATGATAAAATGTATAACTATGCAGATACAGAAAGAAAAAAACTAACAGTGCAAGAAATGTTTGGAGACGACTCTGAAAAAAAATCTTTAAATAGTTTGAACGTTGCTGCTATAGAAAACTTTAAAGAAGATTTACCTGCAGCTATAGAAGCAGCATCTATTGAAGGAACGGTTGCAGACAATCCAAGAAATATAGGAGAATCAGCTTTTCAAAACTTATCAAGACGTTTAGTAGAAGGAGACGACTGGCTCTTTGGAGGAAAAGATACAAAAGGTTTTGAAAAGTACAAAAATGCAATGGGCGTAAATTCTAACTACGTATTTAATGTTCCTGCAGGACTAGGAAGTGTCTACACCTATGATGCTGATGGAACACCATATAAAAGAGACTAGGAAACAATCAATAATGTCAACTAAAAAACTTAATTACGAGTATCTATTAAAAGAAGAAACTCAAAGGGAAGTAATACAACCTTTTGTAAAAAATATGTATGGAAAAAATATTCAAGATACAGAAGAGGCTACTAAACTTTGGTTAGAGCATAATAGAAAATTTAATATAGGTAATGAGATTACTGTATTAGGAGATCTAAGCTACGTTAGAGATACAAATGACATTAATGGCACAAATCAACTAGACAGATTAACTAATTATAAAAGATCTACTGCATTATTTGATCAGTATGAAGGAGGGTTTAGTAGCTCAGAAAATAATTTTAATGTTATAGGAGACTATGTTGAAGGATTTTTAAAATCTCCTTCTTTGTACCTTTCTTTATTTGTAGGAGGTACAGGTAAAGGTGCACAAATGGCTGCTAGTAGAGTTACACAACAGGCAGTTAAAGAATATGCAAAATCTCACGGTAAGAAAGTAGTAGGTAAAAATTTTAACAAATCTGTCCGAGAACAAATGTTAAAAGCGTATGGAAAAGAATACGCAAAAAGTCAAGCTGTTAAAGCAGGGGGAGTTGAAGCAGGTATAGCTGCTCTTACAGATGTAGGAAGACAAAATGTAGAGCTTACAGGAGCTAATTTACAGTTACCTTATCAAGGAAGAACAGAGTATAGCTTAGGACAAACTTTAGGAGTAACTGCTTTATCAGGAGCAGTAGGAGGTGCTTTAACGTATCCTATGGCAAAGTGGCAAGCAGGAAAAGCTAATAGAATAGCTAACATAATAGAGTGGAGAAAATTAAAAAAAGAAAACGCTGTAAATAAAATTAAAAAAGATGTTAAAAATAATAAAGAGCGTTTTAAAACTTTAAGTAATTTAAAAAAAGAATTAGGAAAAGATGCAGACGAAGCATTTAAAGAAGTAGGAGAAAGAGGACAAGAACTATTACAGAAATTTGGTGTTACTCCTTTAACACATGCTCAAGTAAGGACAGGAGTAAGTGAAAATATAGCATACGTAGTAGAAGATTTAATACATAAAAATCCTGGATTAGCTCAAATACTACAGCCTAAAGGAAAAGGTAATAGGGTTACTCACAACATATTTAACGCACTAGAAACTGGCGACATTCCTATGGATCAATTTACTAAACAAATGGATGAAATGGGAGTAGGTCTAGATGATATAAGACATATGTGGTGGTCTAGTATATCAGAAGCAGGTAAAACTTTAGGTATATGGGGAAGATTAACAAAAGAAATAAATAAAAGTGTAGACGAAGTTTATGACTCTATAGGAGATAAGTCAGGAAAAGGATTATTTGAAGGTAAATTAAAAAATCTACAGTTTGGTGGAAGTTTAATGGAGCTAGAAAAAGAAGCATATTTAGCATCTGTAGCAAATTCTAGTAAAAGTTTAGGATCTTCTATACGAGCTATTGATAATGTGAGAAGAGGTCTTATGGTATCTAACCCAAAAACAGCAATTAGAAATGCTATATCTGTAGGTATTAGAATGCCTGCTGATGCACTAGCTAGATATAGTGATAATTTATTAGCATATAGCCTTATGGAAATTAATAAAAAACAAGGCAAGAAAATGGGTGCTATTAATAACGTCAATTTAGGAGACGGGGATACTGCTTTTAAATGGCTTTTTAATAATGCAGAAGCAGGAAGATTAACAGACGAATTAATGACTAAAATAGATGCAGATGGGTATGCAAGCAGGGCTTTTTATCAAGCATATAATGAGGTAAGTTATAAGTTAGCAGAAAAAGAAGGTAAGGGAGTAGGAACTACTTTACTACAAGGTGCACAAAAATTTACTGATATGGTAAATATAATGAATAGAACTCAAGAACATCTATTTAGAAGAGTGTCTTTTATGAGTTCTATAGAAAGACAATTAGGAAGATTGGGCATTATAGGTAAAGATGCAAAATTTAAAAGCATGTCAGATTTTGTAGCTAGAGGCGGCATGGAAATGAATGCTGAAATATGGAATAATCAAAAATTTTATGGGGCAGCAGGTCAAGGAGATACTGTTATAACTAGAGCTATTGATGATGCTATGGAATTTACGTTTCAAGGAAGAACTGCTAGAAGTAGAGCAGATAATATAGGAAGTAGAAGTGCTCCTAAAACTAATCTTATGCATGGTTATGATACTGTTATGAAACATTTTGTAAAAATTATGTCAAACCCAGGTCCTACTGCTTTAATACCGTTTCCAAGATTTTTATATAATGCTCTAAAGTTTCAATTAGAGTACAGTCCTATTGGATTATTTGATGCAGTGGGGTCAAAAGTGTTTAGAGCTGCTAGAGGACAGGCAGACAAGACATACGATTTTTCTGCTATTGGTAAAGGTATAGCAGGAACAACTATGTTTGGGGCAGCTTGGGCATTTAGAAAAAGTGAGTATGCGGGAGAAAGATGGGATGAAGTTAAAGATAGTGCAGGAAGAATAGTAAATATAGGATTAGTAGGACCTAATGTAAGTCCCTATATGTTTGCATCAGATTTTTTTATAAGAAATTTAGAAGGAGTACGCCCACACACAGAAGAAGAATTTTGGGAAATAGTAGATAACGGTGGAGATATAGAAGATTTAAAAAGCAACGGTTTATGGAACAAAGGACCAAGAAGCTATAAAAATTTTAAAACTTTACAAAGAGAAATGCTTAAAGCAGGCATAGGAACACAGGCTAGAGTAGGAACTCTTTCTTCTTTTTTAGATGATGTTTTTGTACCAAAGACTACTTTAAAAGATGAGGGAGATAATTTAAGTCTAGTAAAGAATTTTGTTAGATTAAACTCAGGTCTTAAAGGAATAGCAGGAGATTATTTTTCAGGGTTTGCTACACCTTTTTCTGTAATGAGTGACGTACTAAGTGTATGGGATGGAGCAGAAGAAATAGTAAGAGAAACAAAATTTAATCCTGCAACAAGTAAAAGCCTTAATAAAATACCTTCAGTTTTTTATGATTTAATCGGAGGAAAAAAAGAAATACCTTCTGCTTCACCTTTTACTAGTTCGTATAGAACAAAATTAGCACCTCTTGCACAACAAGTTTCTGGTGTTTCTGCCACAAGCCAAAAGAAACATGTGTTTTTATCTGAAATGGATAGATTAGGATTTTCTTATCAAGATGCAATAATATGGGATGAGAATCCTGCATTAACCTACGCATATAAAGAAGGTTTTTTTAAATTAATGGATGTGTATCAGAACGAACTAAACTCTTCTCACTACGTAAATAAATCAGACGCTGAAAAAGGAGTCTATATGGAAAGAGCTATATCTAATATAAGAACAGGTTTACGAGGACACATGAGAAAAAGATTTACTTCTAAGTTTAATAATTTTCCTTTGTACGATGCTGTACACGATCTTAGAAACATGACTTCCAGAGAAAGGATCTTAGCTCAAGAAACAGGAGCATTAAGTAAAATTAAAAAAGACTACGGCATAACAGGAGAAGACGATTTAAAAAGTCAAATGATAGACATATTAAGGGAAGACAATTAAAATAAATAATTACAAGCAAGAGGAGGCAACAGTGAAAAACTTTATAAAGGATATAGCAGTAGGAATAGTATCTGTAGCACTAGTTGCAACTCTTGTTGTACCTAATAATCTATTTGGTGAAGACTCAAACATAACTAATACTACAACTAGTACTGTAACTAGCACAAATACAAATACCAATAATAACACCAACAATAACACAATTAGTAGTACATCTGTTGCAACTAATAACAATAACAACGTAAACAATACTACAATAAATCAGACTACCAATGCCACAAATAACAACACTAATGTAAATACTAGCACATCTAATGTAACATCTAATATAACACAAACTCAAGACGTTACTAATACAAGCAATGTCACTTCTGTAGGAACAAATACAAATATCAATAATTCTACATCTAGTAACAATAACCAAAACACAAATTTAAATACTAATACTTCTAACAGTACGTCTTCTGTATCTACAGAAAGTGTCAATCAAAATACAAATCAGAACACAAATTTAAATACAAATAATAATAATAGCACTAGTGTATCTCGTAATGACTCTACACAGAAGGTAACACAAAGAATCAAAACCGCTCCTCCATCCGCTATAGCCCCATCTATAATGTCATATAGTCAAGACCTATGCACCACAGGAGCTAGTTCAGCGGTCCAAACTCAGTTTTTTGGTATATCTACAGGTAGAAGTGTACGAGATGATAACTGCGAAAGACTGAAATTATCAAAGGGTTTGTATGATATGGGAATGAAGGTAGCTGCAGTTGCTATGTTATGTGCCGATAAAAGAGTGCACGTGGCGATGAATATGGCAGGGACTCCCTGTCCGTATAAAGGCAAGATTGGTGCAGAAGCACAGAAAGCCTGGTTAGAAAATCCAGAAGATAGACCTGATTGGGATGATATAAAGAAAGAAATCTCTTCCCATGAGTTTAAAGCGTATAAGAAAAAAGATTTCTGTAAGAAGTATCCTACACATAAAATATGCTTAGATTAATATTCTTATTACTCTTTAGCATTTCGGCACAAGCCAACACGCCTGTATTCACAACAGGTACTGATCCTATATTAAATATCCAAAACACGGGCACAGCTCTTAATCTTAATGATGATGCTGTTTCTCCTATGCAAAATCTAGGCTTTGATTTTAATTACTACGGTAATACATATAGTCAAGCTAGAGTAGCTATGAATGGTTTCGTAACTTTTAATTCTAACTTTAATGTATACAATCAAAGAAACTATCTATCTGAAGTAATACCTGCGTCTGGTTTTGATTTTACCGTATTCGCTCTATGGTCTGATTTTATTGACAAGAATAATAACAACGGTTCTCCCTACGTAGGTACATATGGTGATGCAGGCTCTAGGTATTGGGTTGCAGGATGGTATAATGTTAATGAATATAGAAATAATAATTTAAGTTCTTTTGAAGCTATCTTGTACGAAACTACAAATGTCATAGAGTTTAGATATGATAAAATAAATGTATCAAACCATAACATAACTATAGGCTTACAAGGAAATAATGAAGCAACAACTCACTTGCGTTATGAAGACACCAATTCTACAAGCTACGTATTAACTGACGACTGGTCTGTTAGTACAGCTATTGATGAGTCTTTTACTAACTTATCATCAGAGTGTTTAATTGATTCTGACTTTAGTGAATTGTGCCAGGTATACGACTTAGACAATGAATTTGGAAATGGTTTTGACGATGAAGAGTATCTACGTGGCTCAGGTTTATCTGACGCTATGTTGTTAGGCTATGACGATGAGGAGGAATTTTATGGTTTCAATGATGAAGAAACTTATACAGGAACATCTGTTTTTTTTACAGGTGCTGACAGCAGGGATGGTGGCGGTACTGACTATGATGGGACTATTAGCGATAGTTATTTTGAATTTGATAACAGGGATACTATAGAATATGAAGACTTTAATAATAATTTTGATATACACCTTGATGGGGATTTTGCTTTACTTGGTAGTGAAGAAGTAACATTAAGTCTTATAGAAATAGATATAGGCGGACCAGAAAATTTATTAGATCTACCGCCTATAGATATTTTACCTGAGATACGATTAACCGAAGAAGAGTTTGTAGAGCTTGCTCAACACATGGATGAGCATTTTGATTTTGAAGATGAAATGGACAGAGAACAGTGGGATGAGCAGTTTGAAGACTTTGAAGAACAAGAAGAACAGAGAGAAGAAATAGAAGAACAGTATGAAGAAGAGATGTTAGAAGAGGAAGAAGAAATCTCAGATGAATCTATTGATGAGATAAGCCCAGAAGAAGTAGAGGAAGATAGACCAGAAAGGTCTGAAAGAAGAAGACAGCTAGTAAGAAACAATATTAATACCGCAAACAGAACAACTTCAAATATAGTGAACTCTAGCATATCTTCAGGACAAACCTCACAAAATGTGAACTCAGGCGGTAGCTCTTCTAGTGCTGTTGTATCATCAAGAGGTGGAGGTGTTTCTGTATCTAACTCACCTAGTATATCTGCTCAAATATCTTCAGCACAAGTACAGACTAATACAGTACTACAGTCTATAGAAGTTATACCCATGCCTTCTATGGATAATACACCTTCTGCTGTCATGGCTGAAGTACAAGTAACTACTATGGACAACCAAATACAAAGCGTTACATCGTCTGTAATGACTTCTTCTGAAGCAGATCAGATAGCAGAAGAAGTAGTTGCTAGTAATATAAGAGCACAACAAGAAACGTCACAAGCACAGCAAGAACAATCAGGAGAATATGATTCTCAAGGGCAGTCTAACCTTATTGCTTATATGAATTATGTGCCTAATTTTAGTGACTACTCACAAGCTGATATACCAGATCAAACAAATTGGTATCAGCCTACACAGATATATGCAGATGCTATGTTGAGGGACAATGGCGAAGCATATGGAAATTTAGTTAATAGCAGTTTAAACACTCTATATACTATAATGGATTCTCAACCAATGGGAATATTTTTAGAAAGGAGATAAACATGAAAAACATAATAGGAAAGCTACAGCAGTACATAACTATCATAGGTGTCATCACCGCTATAGGCGGGGGCTTTTACACCTGGGGACAGTTTAATTTACGTCTTGATAACATAGAAAAGAAAAAGATTAAATCTGTAAACATTGCACCCTTACAAGAATCTATTGCTACACTAACTACTAAAGTAGACAGTCTTGAAAAAAGAGTAGACAGGACAGAAAACAGAGTAGATAATGTTGGCAATAACGATAACCCTTTAGCTAATTAATTTATATTATAAATAGTATCTATTAGATTAATTAATTTGATTAATAGTAGAAATTGAGTATAACTGTGAATATATCACAGGAGATAGTCAATGCAATATTTAATAGGGGTAAGTTCCATATTCACTCTAATAACATGCCTCTTACGAGTCATATAGAAAATTTAATAGGTTTTCTAAAAAAAAGTTCTCATAGATGAGTTCTAAGAAAGATTTATATATAGTTAAATAGGAAAGGTCATAAAACCTTTAAATCGTCTGTATGAGCTTGTGTGGGGCTTATATAGAGTTTAAGGATAATATGACCTTTTTTAGTTGGTATTAAAGAAGTTTTAAATATCTTGTAATAAATCTTCTATTTTATGTATTCTTGCAGTAATAACTTCTCTACATTTAGCACCTTGTTGAACGTCTCTATATTTATATAGATAAGGTATAACATTTTTTAGTTCTTTTTTTAATTTTAGTATAGGGGTACTAGAGCCTATTATTATATCTACTGTTTTCTTATCCATTATTTTTTATTCCCTACATATAAACCAAACCAAGCCGCACCTGCACCTACAATGACAGATACAAAAGCAGACTGAGAATTAGTAGGATCAGGTAGTGTCATAAACCACATAGCAGACTTATAAAACATTAATCCATATAAACTTATAAGAAGTCTTGGAAATACCCTCCACTTATCAAATCCTTCTGCATCGTTGTACCAGGATTTTTTTTGTATTTGTACAGGTGCAGGAGGTGCTTTAGTCATTGCTGTTTTAAGTTCTTCTTCATTCATTATCTTTCTCCACGTTTATGTTTATATTCATACTAAAAGACCTTCTTTCTTCATCAGTGTTTTTAAAAGGGTATACAGTGTGTGTTAGATAAGAAGGAAATATAATAAAGTCTCCTACAGCAGGTCGTATTCGTACAGCACCATTATGATAAAAGTTAGAGCTTTCGTGAAACAGTTCTATATTACCACTACAAGGGTAATGTTTTTTAGAATCTTCTTCATCTTCTTTTTCTAGGTCTGGTACTTTTAAATATCCTACACAGGATAACTGACATTCTGTATGAATATGTGCAGGATTAAACTCCCCTGCAAACTGCCTTACAACCCAAGCAGAAGCATATTGAATACCTAATCTAGCATCTGGATGTAGAGCTTGATTCTGTCTTTGTAAATAAAATTGATGATACGCACCAAATGCACCATTAAAAAACTCAGCCATTCTATTTATTTGATCACCATCAATTAAAAACTCTTGTGTAACTTTACCTACAAGATGTTCAGAATGATCTAATGCTTTATCTTTCTTCTGTTGCATTTTTGCATCAACATACATATTTAAAGATTTAATAATTTTTTCAGGTAATCTTGAATAAACTATGTGTGGTCCGAAAGGCATAAGCATACTATGCCCTTCTTGCATATCTTTAAATTCTATAGGTTTTTTTATAGCAACCATTTATTTTTTCCACTTACTAATAGCTCTATTACCAAACCAAAATGCCATAACTGCGGCAAATAGTGCCATTGTCTCGTCATCCCAGGCTGTTAGTATTGCCTTTAAAAAATCTTCACCGCCCTGTACTGCTATAACTACATACGCACCTTTTACAAAAGCAAACAACATAAAGAAGGCATAAGTAATAACAGGTCTAACAGAAGCCTGTAAAGCTCCTATAAATTTAGACTGATTAGATTTAGCTAATGCTTCTGCATGTGCATATATACCTTTAGCCTCTTCTAT
>Ga0209634_1000274_pt1 | contig 39507 bp, 54 predicted proteins | sample LinPmetageLP40_FD_184043 | JGI IMG/M metagenome (GOLD analysis project Ga0209634, IMG submission 184043) | Marine viral communities from the Pacific Ocean - LP-40 (SPAdes) (version 2) | ecosystem: Environmental > Aquatic > Marine > Oceanic | place: Pacific Ocean | collected 2010-08-26 | reverse complement strand
ATCATCTTACATAAGTGCAACAGAAATAAGTGGAGGAATATTATAATGTTAATGGCAAGAGCAATAATTGCAATAAATCCTAACGCAGAATTTAGTATCGATAATAATGATATTAATTCTATTACTTGGGGACTTATGGTACTACGCCAATAAGTGTAGCAGATATAGAAACAAAAATGTCTGAATTACCAACAGACCAAGAGTTAGAAGAACAAAAAAATAATCTTAAAGCTAGTGCTAAAGCAAAGTTAATTACAGGAGAAGCATTAACTGAAGATGAAGCTAATACAATAGTTTTATAAACTTAAAGGCTAGGTAGAAATATCTAGCCTACAAAATTCACAACAACAAATTATAGGAAATAAATAAATGACAAAAGCTAGAGATTTATCAAATCTCATATCAACAGGTGTACCTAATAGTTTAATTACTTTAGATGCTAATGAGATACCAAATATAGATGCAGGTAAAATTACTTCAGGTACTTTTGCAGATGCAAGAATAGCATCATCTAATGTATCACAACACGCAACATCTTTTGACGATAATAAAATTGTTAATGATATTTCTACTTTAGCTATTAGACAAGCATCTAACGAAAACAAAGGTGCTTACAATACTAACTCAATGTATGTTGATGTATTCCAAGATAGCACTGGAATTACAAGTTTAACAAATGTTACAAATGTAGATGAATATCTTGCTAGTGTTTATGCACAAAATGAGAGTGGTGGAACACAAACTAATATGGGAGCAATAGGAGGTTGGCAATGGGATGGTAGCAATTTTGCTCATAACAGTACTCATTACATAGCTTATAATGTACAAAGTTGGAATCATTCTCTTTGGACAGGAAACTCAACACCTTTAACTGGAAACTATACAATACAATGGCAACAAGTAGCGAACAATAGAACTAACGAAGCTGATACAGATAATGCAAACATTCAAGTTGGAATTTATAATGGCAATATAACCTCTTGGACAGGTGGTAATTCTATTCATGGAAATAATAAATCAGATACTTTTTATGTTACAAACAATGGTGCAGTAAATTCTGGTAATCAACAATTAGTTTTTTTAAAAGGACAAACAAAACAAAATGACACTACAGTTGATTTAAGAGAACAATATTATTTACAATTAGTTAGAGATGCTTCGGCTGGAACATTAAAATTATATGGTCATGCTTCTAGTTCAAATCCTTATGCTAATAATGGTGTTTTATTACACAATTATAGTGGTTATAGTGGTTCAGCAGATAATGACCTTATAATAGGTGTTGGTTATAGTGGTGGAACTATTAATAATGGTACAGTAATAGTTAATAATGCTAGTATAAAAACAGGAATAACATCTTTAGCAGGTTCAACAATTAATAATGCAACTGGTAATTTTCAAAGCAACGCAATTACAGCATCATCAAGCACATCTAAAATGGGTGCTATTATTACTTACCAAGACCAAGTAGGAACAAACGCATTAAACACAGATATAGTTTTACAATTATCAGCAGACAATGGTTCTAATTTTACAACAGCTACAATGACAGCAATGCCAGACTTTGCTTCTGGTATTAAGATGGCTAAAGTAAATGACTTATCTGTGACAGCAGGAACACAATTAAAATATAAAATATCTTTTGCCAATCAATCTAATGGTTCTAAAGAAGCTAGAATAAGAGGTGTTTCACTTCAATACTAATGGCTAGAAAAAAGATAACACCAAAAGAGTTTAGCGAAGTCGCTACTGGTGTTAGACTTTCAAGCCATGAGAAACTTTGTGCTGAACGAATGAAAGTATTAAACGAAAATATAAACGAATTAAGAAAAGACGTTAAATCCTTAAGACAAGATATGTCAAAAGGTAAAGGTGCAATTAGTGTCCTTATATTTATTGGTGGAATACTAGGAGTTATATTAGGTTATTTTAACTGGGAATAAACATATGGAGTGTGAGTATGGCAAGATGGTTTGCGTTCGCGTTCACAATGTTAGGCACATGGATTCTAACTAACACAAATACTGAGTATTTCTCACTAGGTTGGGGAATATCAGCAATATCAACATTAGCATGGGCATATTTTGCCTACAAAGATAAAGACATTCCTCGAGGATTAATGGAACTATGTTTTGTTATCTTATGCATTAGAGGAGTTATCAATTTTTATTAAATGGCTAAAAAGAAAAATAGTTTGCTTTCAAAAGAAGAACACGAAAGCAGATCTAGATTTAAAAAAACAAGTATTTCGACTAATCCGTCCAGGATTAAATGGTCATCAATGAATAAATCGAAAAGAAGACAACATAAAAAATGAAAATATCAGAAAACACTTCAGTAAGTATGCCGGTCAAAAATATGCTGGCGATAGTAGCTGGAGTTGCTATGGGAGTTTTTGCGTACACAGAAGTAACTGCAAGATTAACAAGCCTTGAAACATCAAGAGAATTATTTCAAGCAGATTTATTAAAAAAATCAGAACAAAAACCTACAGACCAAGAACAATTTATGTTGATCGAGGCTTTGTATGGTGATGTGGAAAAATTAACTCTTAATCAAGAACAAAATATGACTAATAAAGTCAATATAGAATTTTTAAAAACACAACTAGAAAAAGCATTAACTGATATTGAACATTTAAAAGATAAAGTGAGAGCAAATGGCAACGGGACGAGTCACTAAAAAAGTTTTAGATCATATTGCAAAAATAAATAAACAAAATGAAGAATTGCGTATGACAAAAGATTTAAAAAAAGAAGTTGAGACTGGAAAACATGGTACTCAAAAATACATATTAAAAAATGGAATAAACAAAGGTAAAATATTATGACAGAATTAATTGTAGCTTTGTTAATGATTGTCAATGGCGAAATTAAAGAGCATCGAATCCAGCCTAGCATGTCAGAATGTTTAAAAGGAAAAAGAATTGCTTCTCGTAATGTTTCTAATTCAGTAGAATACCAATGTATTAAATCTTTTGCTGAAATAGAAATTGATAAATTAGGTAACAAACATATAAATAAATTAATATTAGAATAAAGGAAAAAAATGACTTATAGTACAATAGGCGCATTATTTAATAACGACATATCAGTATTAAATTTAATAATACTTTGCGTTATTGCCGTTAAAGTTTGGAACACAAAATGCAAATGTAAAGGTGGCGATTGTGGCCAAAAGTAAATTTTGTAAAAAATGTTTTCACCCATGTCATTGTGGAGAAGAAAAAGATCTTCATTCTGACGAATATGGAGTGTGTACTTGTGAGGAATGCAAATGTGGTTAACTATAGCATCTAAACTAGTACCTGGAATTATTAAAACAGGAATGTCAATTGCTTCTAATAGAAGAAGAACTAAAGAATTAGAATCAGTAGCAGAAATGAAACACGCAGAACGAATGGCTTCTGGTGAAATAGAATATCAAAAAGCAGTTATTGCAAACAATCAACAAGGATGGAAAGACGAATTTGTTTTGATTCTTGTGTCGGCTCCTGTGATGATCTTAATTTGGTCTATATTTAGTGAAGACCCAGAGATTATGTCAAAAGTCGATATGTTTTTTGATAAATTTAATAATATGCCTTTTTGGTACCAAGCACTTTTTATTGGAGTAGTTAGTGCAATTTATGGACTTAAAGGTGCAGACATAATGAAGAAAAAATAATGAAGAAAAAAGAAAAGCAGACAGTATTATGGACCATCTACCATACCGTTTTAGCAGTAGAATTAGCCATAATAATCGCAATCGAACTTTACGAACAAATACAAAGGAGTGGAATATGAGTATATGGGAAAGAGCCTGGATTTGGTGGGATAAGACTCTTACTAAAAGAGGCAAAATGGCTGTAGCATTTTGTGCAGCTATAATACTTTTAACGATTTGGAATTGGATATTCTAAATGGACGTTAAATATATTGTGGTACATTGTTCAGCAACACGACCATCACAAGACATTGGTGCAAGAACTATTAATGCTTGGCACAAAGAACGTGGATTTGATAAAATAGGTTATCACTATGTTATTAAAAGAAACGGCAATGTAGAATTAGGTCGTGATGAACAATCTCAAGGCGCACATGCTTTGGGTTATAACCACAATAGTCTTGGTATCTGTCTAGTAGGCGGATCACAAGAAGAAGATCATACAAAAGCTGAAAACAATTTCACAGACGATCAATGGAATAGTTTTGGTTACCTAATAGATCAACTAGAAGACAAATATTTGGGAGTTAAAATTATTGGACATAACGAAATAAGTAAAAAAGAATGTCCAGCATTCGACGTACAGGAGTGGAACAATGAGCGAATCAGAAAAGACAAAAAGTAAAGCCCAAGAAATAACAACATTATTAATTAATCAAGCACATCAAAAGTTATCAAGTGGAGTAGAATTATCAGCAAGTGATTTAAAGGTTTGTTTAGATATTTCTAAAGCTTATGGCATTGAAGAAAAAGAAAAACCTACAAACATAATTGAAAATTTACCATTTGATGAATTAGAAAAGGACCAAAATGAAGAAGAGAAACTATAAGCAAGAATATCTTACATACGGTTCTACAACTAAAGCAAAAAAAGATAGAGCTTCTAGAAATAAAGTTAGAAGAGCTTTAACTAGAACAGGAAGAGTATCTAAAGGTGACGGTAGAGATATTGATCATCGTGATGGTAACCCAAGAAATAATTCTCGAAGAAATTTAAGAGTTATGTCTAGAAGTAGAAACAGAGCTAAGCACTAATGGACCCAAGATTAAAAGATTTTAAAAATTTTTTGTATCTAACATGGAACCATCTTAATTTACCTGAACCCACACCTATTCAATATGATATTGCGGACTTCTTACAACATGGTCCTAAAAGATTAGTTATTGAAGCCTTTCGTGGTGTAGGTAAATCATGGATTACATCTGCTTTTGTATGTCATCAATTATTATTAGATCCACAAAAGAATATATTAGTTGTTTCGGCATCTAAAAGTAGATCTGATGATTTCTCGACATTTACACAAAGACTTATAAGTGAAATGGACATATTAGAACATTTACAACCGAGAAATGATCAAAGACACTCTAAAATTAGTTTCGATGTAGGACCTGCAAGAGCATCTCATGCTCCTTCAGTTAAATCATTAGGTGTTACATCACAATTAACAGGATCACGTGCTGATCTTATTGTGGCTGATGACGTAGAATCAGCAAATAATAGTCAAACGCAATTAATGAGAGACAGATTAAGTGAAACTGTAAAAGAATTTGATGCAATTATAAAACCAGAAGTAGGTAGAATTGTATTTCTAGGAACACCACAAACAGAATTTAGTTTATATAATAACTTAGAAGAACGTGGCTTTAAAACACGTATATGGCCAGCTAGACTTCCTAATGATCAGCAAAGAACTAGTTACGGAAACAAGTTATCTCCTAAGTTAATAAAGACAAAAGGTAAACCAGGCGATCCAGTAGACGCAAAACGTTTTGATGAGACAGATTTATTAGAACGTGAAGCATCTTATGGTCGTTCAGGCTTTGCATTACAGTTTATGTTGGACACAACTCTATCTGATATGGATAGATACCCACTTAAACTAAATGATCTTATAGTTTTGTCCGGTTCTAGTAGTTGGAAAGAAGCTCCAGTGAAAGTATTATGGGCAAGTGGACAAGATAATATTAAAAGTTTAGATCCCGATATTCCTAACGTAGGCTTAAAAGGAGATTACTATACATCTCCAATGCATGTGAGTGATGAATATAAGGAATTCGAAGGATCTGTGCTTGCCATCGACCCAAGTGGACGCGGTGCTGACAAAACGGCATATACAGTAGTTAAAATGCTACACGGATGCTTATATATTACAGACTTCGGCGCCCTCGATGGCGGGTATGATGAGGTTACACTCAAAAGAATTGTATCTGCAGCTAAGAAACAAAATGTAAATCAAATAGTTGTAGAAAGTAACTTTGGAGATGGTATGTTTCTTCAGATATTGCAACCAGTATTACAAAAGTATTATCCTTGTAGTGTAGAAGAAGTAAGACACAATGTTCAAAAAGAGAAAAGAATTATAGATACATTGGAACCAGTCATGAATCAACACAGACTTATTGTTGATGACAAACTAATACGTAATGATTTTAATAATCACGAACAAGATCATAGATTATTCTTTCAAATGTCTAGATTAACACGTGACAAAGGGTCGTTGAGACATGATGACTTATTAGATTGTTTAAGTATGGCTGTAAACTATTGGACAACAGTAATGGATGTAGATCAAGATCAAGCTGGAGTCGAACATAGAGAATCAATGTTACAAAAAGATTTAGACAGATTCATGGAGAATGCCACAGGTAGACCTCAACGTCGCGCAAATTGGATAGGTTAGGCCTCACCAGAGCGCGTGTGGTAGCCTTTTATCTAGTCCGGTATATGTTTATATACAGGTAAATTGGTACACGTATCGGTATGGCCCTTGTGTATGTCATGGATAGTAATAACGAGATAGATTAATTGGAGCCTCTATTAGAGAAGGGCTCTTATGGTCTCTCTCCCAATAGGAGCTCTTCGCAACAAAATGAAATATCCAAAAGTCACTAAGCAGATCTTGAAGGCTGATTATGTACAAGTAACATGGTCAGACATCAACAGCGATTCCTCTTGGAAGACACTCAAGGACGCAATGAACAGTAAGGTAACAATATGTATCAGTACTGGTTGGTTAATTAGACAGGACAAAGACGTACATGTCATTGTGGCTGATGTTAACTTTAATGACGATGGGACACTTGGAGACGTTGGGAACATAACAACAATGCCTAGTTCTAATGTACTTAAGGTTACAAAGGTTCCTAATGTTTAGTCCGATGTTTAGGTAGAAAAATCTAAGAGGCCTTATGATATATATCGCCGCGAGGGTCCCCCTCCGCGATTTATGGGCACTGTGTCACTGATTATGTCACGCGTCGGTCCACAAATCAAATGAATTAATAACAATCAACAGATGATTTATCTCTTTTGTTTGATATTGTGACACGCAGTCGCGCGCCTCGTTTGTTTTTGCTCTTATGTTTTTGTGTGGGCACTTTGGTTTTTTTGTGATTATATTTTATTTATATAATTGTAACAAATTAAACCAGTGTATCTTGAATGTATTATTAGTCATGTTGTCTTTTATAAATAAGTACTTTTGTTTGTTTGTAGTTAGTTTATAAAAAGAACAATAGAGTAATAATAACTCTTGTCTTCTTGCCATCTCATTACCTTTCCACTTATTAATATATATTGAATAGAACACGTGTACACATATGTACTTTATAACCATTATAAACTGGATGTATTGTTACAAAGTATTACATTGTAACATAATTGATACAGTGTGATATAAATGATACACTTGTGCATAAGTGTCACAGCTGTAATTTTTTTTATAAATAACTGTGTACAAATAAAATTCATTATCGTACCAATGGTTCCATAAATAACTTAATGGAAAGGGTTACAAATGACGAAGCAAATAACTAAAACAGCAGACAGTCTTGATGATGGTATCAAGAATATGATTGACGCAATGGTTGAAGACTATGGTGTATTCAGTACTACTGCGCTTAACAACAACATAGAGATGTTCAATGAATACAAGAACAGCTTTAAGATACTTAATGGTCGTAAGTTTATTAAGATCATTAACGACAATAGTGTTAAAGCTTTTATTGTTAAGGAAGACTTTAAACATTTCAAAAGAGGTGATGTATTAAAGGCAGCAAGTTGGAGAGCTCCAGCTTTAAACAAACCTAGAGGCAATGTGCTGACAGGTAATTATGCAATCCAATGGACTGGTCCATTATACTTATAATTAACTACGGAAAGGGATAATTATGGATAACAATACTAATACAAAAGAACTAATAGTACGTAAGGATCGTGTGTTCGGTAACGAGCACATATATCCTGTATGTAACAAAGCACAACTGTTTGCACACATAAGTGGACACAAGACACTATTGCCTGCAGTAATACATAACATCAAAAGATTAGGTTACACAATCATCACGAAAGGAGAGACTATATGATATACTTTTTATTATTCGGATTTGCTATCATCGGCGTGTTTGCATATCTAGGTATTAAAGGAACTAATGAAATCATTGATTATCATAATAATAAATAATATGTACAATGATACACAAATGAATAAGATACACTAATAATTAACTTATGGAAAGGGATGATTATGACAACTTTAATCAAAGGCAAACAACATATTGAGTTAGGCTGTAAAGATGGCGTTAATTTTCGCAAAGAATATTACGGTCTAGATTACCAATACAATGACGGTGGTAGACAAATAGCAGGTCGTAAAGGTGACACAGGAGATTGTGTTGCACGTTCGATATCAATTGCTGCTAATTTACCTTATCAACAAGTTTATGATGTGTTAGCAGATGGTAACGCAACACAACGTAAATCAAAACATCATACATCAAAAGACGCTAAACGAACTGCATCGCGTGGTATCAATGTTAGACGCAAATGGTTTAAAGACTATATGCAATCTTTAGGATTTAAGTGGGTTCCTACAATGGCTATTGGTTCTGGTTGTAAAGTCCATTTAAGAAAAGATGAGTTGCCAATGGGCAGATTGGTAGTTGCTGTATCAAAACATTATACATCTATCATCGACGGTGTCATTAATGATACTTACGATCCGTCAAGACAAGCAACAAGATGTGTATACGGATATTGGAGGTTAGCATGATAAAACAATTATGGAATTGCATACCGTACAAATTACGATTTGCTTTAGAGTTAATCGGAGGTACGATACTTGCACTTGGATTCATAGCATCAATATACATGTTTTGTATTGTATTGTGTGCAATGAATGATTCTTGTTATTATTATTATTTTCCTGGTGTTAACTAATACACTAGTGTAATTGGTACACCTATTAGAACGCAAAGGATTTTATGATAACAACATTATTAAAAATAACAGTAATACTCTTTGGACCGCAAGGTTTGGTATACGTTGATATACCACGCAATCTTACAATGGATTGTTTCGATCAATGTGACGTTCTTAGAGAACAATACGCAACTTACAATGACAAAGCAAATGTTTGGGAAGTTACAGACAAGCAAGGGTTTTCTTTTGTTGGTTGTTATTGTTAACATAGAGGTAAACAAATGAAAAAAGCAATAGCAAGTATACATTACGCAATATCAAAAAGCGAATACTCACATCGAGGTAGTTGGCCAAGAATATGGGGTAAACTCACACATTCAACTATCATCGGCGCAAAAGACGATTGGAAAGATTATGATATGATTTTACTGTATCATGGTATGGAATGGAGTGGTGCACTCAATATGTTTGGAGGTGCAAAAGATCCATCACCATTTCAAAAGTTTCTTGACGCAAAAAATGGATTTATGTCATTAGATATACCTTGTCCAGATTTCGGTGCACTTGGTAAAGCAAGATGTTCAAGTGGTTCTAAAGAATGGAATGATTTCGATTGGAATGCGCTTACTGAAAAATGCAGAAATATGCCTGTTGTTCGTATGCATAAATTAGGCTTACAAAGTTTAATTGTTGGAGACAGTCATGCTAATTCTGTTTGGATGCCAGATACAATGGTTGATCGTAATGATGCAAAGACTTTACATGGTGCATTACAATATAAATTAGTTAATTACGTAAGACCATATATTGCACACTTACACGATGGTAAAAGTAATTTAAAACATATTACATTTTATTTTGGTAACATAGACATTCGTCATCATATTTTAAGACGAAGAATGCCGACAAGAACTTTACATGTATTGTTAAGAGAATATGAAAAACAAATACAAGAGGTTGTGGCTGAGTTTAAAATACCAAGTGTAGAAGTTGTGTGTCCATTACCAATTGAAAATATATCGAGACGTATACCTAAAACAGGTTGGTATAAAGACACAGCTTATTATGGTTCACAAGAAGAACGTCAACATCTTGTAGATCACATGACACAACAAATAGAACGCTTTACTCATAAACATGGATGGAAGTGTTACAAACACCCGAAAGATTTTTTGAATGCTCAAAAAGAATTATCATTCGATGTAATGGAAAAACCTCAGTCAGTGCACATAGCACCTAAGTTTTATAGAGGTCCATTATGTTAAGGACTAATTTTGTAAACGATTTTATGTCCTACTATCATCGAGCAAAAATCCTGCAAGATCGGAACACAGGGTTACTTCCTCCCTCGACTCTATGTAACGATCCTTTGCAGGATAACGTAACAATTTATAATTGTGTAAACCGTCGATACGCAGGGTTTTCAAATGTACTTGAAGACTTAACATATGGTGATGAATCACCTGCACAAAGACGATATAAAAAATATGTATTTCCGTTGAGAGAGTGGTTATACTTATATTTATTCCATAGAATGACCGGGTCAGGTGCGAGCTTCGGACCTAAAGATCATGGTTATCGGAATAGTATAGCCGCCAAAGTTGCCGAACAAGGTACACTTGAAAAAATGGTCGACTATATTAAAGCCTTCGAGGGCGTAATGTTCACGTCACTAGGAAACCAGATTCCTCCCTTTCCAAAGCCGTCGGGATCTGGGTATAAAACTGGTGGCAAACTATACTTGTGCGAATATGCACCAAGATTAGTTGATGACGTCCTCGAATGGTTTCAAAATTGGCAACTACGTGGAATAAAAGAAGCCGTAGATTTCTGTTTAAATTGGCATGTAAAGAATGGTCTTAAAAGATACCATTTTGTTTTAACTGCATTCATAATGGATATAGCAGAGTATCAACCACAACTCGTGGATCCTGATAGTCATTGTTATTACGGTTCTAATTGTATTCGAGGTTTTGATTTGATGTATGTCAATGATGAAAAAATTAAAAAACAATTTTGGTATGAACAATGCATGACAGATCTTGTAGATTTAACAGGCAATCAACCATACTCACTTGAAGATGTAGTTTGTGACGCAGTTAGATATTGGGGCAACTATGTTCCAAAAGGATATGAACACTTACAACCACATCAAATTACAAGATTGTCTAAATTAAAAATACAAGGAAATAAAAATGGGTTATTCAGAACATTTAATTGACGGAATAAATAAAGATATAAATTTACAGTTTCCAAATGCACAATCGTATTTGGATTTGGTTAAGGATTATGAAAGTCCTTATCCAGCACCGAAGATCGTTGAACATGAAGGTATTAACGTGGTTCGTGAAGACTTATTAGAAGTCGGAACAAAAGCACGAGCGATACATTACAGAATGTCGAAGCTCAACGCTACGCACGTTGTTTATGTACAACCGAGATTTGGTTATGCGGGAATCTCTTTGTCGTGGTTGGCAAGAAAATGGGGGAAAACTTGTGTGTTGTTTGTTCCTGAATCTAAAGAAATAACACCACATGTTCAGCGATGTATCGACTACGGAGCTGAGGTTTATTTTAAAAAGATTTATGGTATGAATGGACTACGCAAATCTGCACGTGAATACTGCGAGAACAATCCTTCTTCATATTATTTTCAACCAGGACTTAGAGATGACCCAACTATCATCGCTTGTCTTGTAAAGGCTATGTTACAAATGAATATAAAACCAAAAGAGATGTGGTCAGTTGTATCAACCGGTGTTTTACAAAGATCAATGCAAATAGCTTGGCCTGATTGTGAGTTTCATGCAGTTGCAGTAGCAAGGAATATGAAAGCTGGTGAATTAGGAAAAGCAAAAGTTTATTCTCACCCAATGGCGTTTACTACTTATGAGAATAAAAAATTTTTACCACCATTTCCATCGGCTCCAAACTATGACGCTAAAGCTTGGAGATTTATTAAAGAATATGCTTCCGATGGTGCATATTTTTGGAATGTAGCAGGTTATTAAATGTCAGAACAAAACGCACAACTAAAAATAATTCAATTAGAAAAAGAATTAGATAAAGTAATTGATGAAAATGTAGATTTAAAAGATAAATTAAAAAATCATCAAGAAATAAATTACAAAGAAAAATATTTAGCACTAAAAGATAAAATGAAATTGGTAATATATGATGAATAGAAGAGAAGTTATTGCATTATTAAATAGTCTTGGTTTATCATTTTATGGTCAACAAGAGCATTTAGTTAAATTTGTACAAGAAAATCCTAGAGATCCTTTAGTAAAGAAGCTATGTACATTAGGCAAATTAAGATTAAAATTAAAAACATCAGTGTTTCAATTACACAGAGATATACAATGGGGGAGATTATGAGTTTTTGGTCAGACATAGAAGCATTCCATAAAAAGTTTGGTTGGCGACAACAGAAAAAACCAGCAATTCCACAAGTAAGAACTGATTTAATTACATTTAGAATAAAATTTATTGAAGAAGAATTAAACGAATTAAAAGTAGCAATTGCTAAAAACAAAACAGACGATGCGTTAGACGCTTTAGTTGATTTAACTTATGTTATTGTTGGTACAGCTTGGTTATTTAATTTACCATTTAATTCTGCTTGGAAAGCTGTACATAAAGCTAACATGAAGAAAGTTAGAGGTAGATCTAAACGTAGTTATTATTATGATTGTGTTAAACCAAAAGGTTGGCAATCACCTGATATACAAAAAGTTATAGATCAACATAAAAATAAATTAAAGGAGAGAGATAATGCCAGTAAGACAAAGAGGTAAAGATTCGTACCAAGTTGATGTGACACACGAAGGCAAAAGATTCCGTGAAAGTTTTAATGGAACAAAAAGTAATGCAGATATTATTTCTGCTGTAGTTTTAGATTGTATGAAACATAATAAAGATATTAAAAGCGAATTACAAAAATTAGATCCATTAAAATACTCTGTACTATCATTGCAAGATTTGCTAAGAAAAACAACAGATCGTTATTGGTATAATACAGACGTAAAACAATTATATAATGCAAACAATGTTGTAGATTTAATGGGAAAAAATACTGATGTTAATAATGTAGACGAAACAACTATTGATGATTTAGTAAATATTTTAAAAGATCAAGGTAATTCTAATGGAACTATAAATAGAAAATTAGCGTCATTATCTAAAATGTTAACATTTGCACACAAAAGAAAATATATACCTGCTAAACCAGTTATTGAATGGCTTAAAGAAGGTAAAGGTAGAACTAGATTTTTTTCACTTGACGAAGAAAATAAAATATTAGATATATTGTTTAACGCAGAATTCTTTTATTTTTTAGATTTTGTTATTGTATTAATAGATACAGGTTTAAGAAAAACAGAATTATTAAATGCTTGTAAAACTGATATTGTTAATGGTAATTTATCTGTGTATGAAACTAAAAATGAAAAACCTAGAACTATACCTTTAACAAAAAGAGTACAAGAAATATTTTTAAGATACACAACTAAATATCCTTTTGCTAATTTAAAAGATTCAGATATTAGATTTCAATGGAATTATGTGCGTGAAAAAATGGGTTTGTTAAAAGACAAACAATTTGTATTACATGCTTGTAGACATACATGCGCGTCTAGACTTGTACAAAGAGGTATCTCTTTGCAAGTGGTCAAAGAATGGCTTGGCCATAAAAATATAAATCAAACATTAACTTACGCACATCTTGCGCCAAAAAATTTACAAGATGCTGTTAAAGTGTTGGAGGCAGATTATGACATAAATGCATAAACAAATAAGAGTGTGCAGTCCAATAGTTACTGCACATTCTTTTGTTTTAAACTATTTGTATCAATGTATAAAAGGGAGCAATCATGCAACATAACTTAGAGCGCAGACAATTAGAGCTTGAAGAAGAATCGAGACTGAACGGTGGTAAACGTGAAACAGATCGTGTTATTAAACATGCGGAAAAAAAATCAGAATCTTTAACTCCATACGGAAAACGTATTACATCAGCAACAGTTAAAGAAGTAGCAACAGGAATAACAGACAGATTAAGTGTGGTACAATCAGGACCAAAACTTATATCAGATGAATTACTAAAGAAAATAGATCCTTTAGTTGCATCAACTATCACTATACGATTTATAATCGACGCTATAAGTACAAAAGATAGAAAATTTACAGCAACTGCAATTGCATTAGGTGGTAAAATAGAAGATGAAATATGGTCGACAGGTATGTATGACAAAGAACCATATTTAATAGATAAAGTATTAAAAGATATTGACAGCAGATCAGTACATTATGGATATAAAAAATATAAGTTAAGTCAACAAAAAGATAAAGTTAATTTTCAATGGACACCTTGGACAACAAGAGAAAAACTCCATGTAGGAGAAGCATTGTTTCAAGTGTTTATAGAAAAGACAGGTTTAGTAAGTATTAAAGCTAAACCACACAGAGGTAAAACATATAATGTTATTGTATGCGAACCTAAAACTTTAGAATGGATTAATAATTCTAAAAAGTTTAATGAGTTTTTAAATCCAGAACATTTCCCAATGATTGTTCAACCAACAGACTGGACTAATCCATTTAATGGTGGTTATAGAAATACAAAAGGAATATATTTAGTTAAAGGGCATAGAATAACTTCGCATATGAATTACTTAGAAGAGTTAAAACAATATGATATGCCTGAAGTTTATAATTCTATAAATGATTTACAAAAAACAAGATGGAAAGTTAATAGAAATATTTTATTAGTACTTAACACTTGTTACAATTATGGTAATAGAAGTAGAGGTAAATTAATTAACAATGAATTATTAGATTTACCACCTAAACCACACGATATTGCAACAAACAAAGTATCATTAAAAAAATGGAAAGCTAAAGCTGTTGCTGTTTATACAGCTAATGAAAGAACTAAATCAAAACGTTTAGGTTTAGCAAAGACAATACACTTAGCAAATAAATTTGAAAAAGAAGATGGAATATATTTTGTGTGGACATTGGACTTTAGAGGTAGAGCATATCCAGTTCCACCATACTTAAATCCGCAAGGTCCAGACTTTGCTAAAGCTTTATTATTATTTGCTGATGGATTACCATTAGGAAAAGATGGAGTAAGATATTTAGCAATACATGTTGCAAACTTATTTGGTCAAGATAAATTATCTTTAGATGAACGTGTTAAATGGACTTTTGATCATTCAGAAATAATTAAAAAATGTGGTGATGAACCATTTAAACATAATTTTTGGGAAGATGCAGAAGAACCTTTTCAATTTTTAGCTGCGTGCATTGAATGGTCAGGTTATTTAAAACATGGAGAAAAATTTGTTTCTCATTTACCATTACACTCAGACGGTTCTTGTAATGGTCTTCAACATTTTAGTGCGATGTTAAGAGATGAAGTAGGTGGAGAAGCTGTTAATTTATTACCAACAGATAGACCAAAAGATATTTATGGTATGGTATCTAAAGTTGTAGAAGATAAATTAGAAAAAGATGAATCAGAGAAAAAATGGATTGCTAGTGAATGGAATGAATATGGTATTGACAGGAAAGCATGTAAAAGATCTGTTATGACTTTGCCATATGGATCTACCAGATACTCTGCGACTGAATTTGTAGATGAATATATACAAAAAAGATTAGACAACAAAGAAGACCTGCAGTTTCAAAATAGACAACAAGCGGCAATTTATTTAGCAGGTAATATATGGGATTCAATTGGTGAAGTAGTTGTAAAAGCTCCTGAAGCAATGGAGTGGTTACAAAAAGTTGCACGATTATGTGCAGAACAAAAAACACCAGTCTTTTGGGTAACACCATTAGGGTTTCCAGTACGTCAAGCTTATTATTCACAAGCTGAAACTGTATTGAAAACTAGAATGATGGGTAGAATAAGAATCAGATCTACAACAAACAAAGTAGATAAGAGAAGACAAGCAAATGGTATATCACCAAACTTTGTCCATTCTCTTGATGCTACAGTTATGTTGTTGACTGTTGCTTATGCTAAACAAAAAGGCATTGTGGATTTTGCGATGGTCCACGATTCTTTTGGAACTCTTGCGGCAAATCAAAAAAAGTTAAATGATTGTTTACGTCAGGCTTTTGTTGATATGTACACACAAATAGATCCATTAGAAGTTTTTCTGCAACATGCTCACGCATTAATACCAGAAAAATTACATCACAAAATACCTGAGTTACCAAAAAAAGGTAAGTTAGATATCAACAAAGTGTTGGAGGCTGACTATTTTTTCAGTTAATCTATACACGAGTGTATTAATAGGTACACTTATTAGTAACTATAGAACGTAAAGGATAATAACTATGGACGACAAATATGTAAAGCTTGTAACCCCAAAAGGCACAGCTAAATATCCGTGGCTTACAAAAGCGGATACGAAGTTTAATCCAGATGGAGTATACAAGACAGATCTTCTGCTATCATCGGAAGAAGCAAAACCTTTAGCAACTAAAATAAAAGATATGTTTGCTAAACATTTTCCAAAAGGTAAAGGTAAAATGCCTTACTTTAAGGAACTTGACGATCAAGAAAAAGAAACTGGTAATATTGTATTTAGATTTAAAACTAAAAACAAACCAGCGTTGTTCGATTCAGACGGTAAACCATTGCATAATGTAAATGTATTTGGTGGATCACAAGTAAAAGTTTCTGCTACCGCAGCACCTTACAGTGCGGCAGGTAACAATGGAATAACTTTGTACTTAAATGCCGTACAAATAATTGAATTAGTAAGTGGAAGTGGTGGTGATTCTGGAGGTTTCGGATTTACTGCTGAACAAGGTTACAAACACAGTGGAGAGACTGATCAACCAAAAGATGAAGGCTCTTCAAATGACGTGGACGACTTTTAATTCAAAGACAACAAAGAACGCAAGGAAATTAGGATTTAGATCGGGATTTGAAGTGAGGATTGCATCACAATTGGATAAAATGAAAGTAAATTATCAGTATGAAGTATTGAAAGTTTCTTACACACGTCCACAGAAGCAAACTACTTACACTCCCGATTTTGTCCTACCAAATAAAATTATTATTGAGGCAAAAGGTTTGTTTAGTACTAAAGACAGACAAAAACATTTATTAATACAAAAACAAAATCCAAAATTAGATATTAGATTTGTATTTAGTAATTCAAAATTAAAATTAAATAAAAAATCCAAGACAACATATGGCATGTGGTGTGAAACTCATGGATTCAAATATGCAGATGAAAATGTACCAAAGGAGTGGATCGATGCTAAATAAAAATCCTGGTTTAAAAGACAGAGATAAGACTACAATTATAGAAATACATAGAACAAAGACTGGACCGAATGAACATATATCCAGACATGATATTCATAAACAAGAATTAGAAGCAGGTAACTTAGGAATAGGTTACCACTTTGTAATAAAACTTGATGGCACAATAGAAAAAGGAAGAGACATTCATAAAGTTGGAATAGGCAATCCTGAATCAATTTCTGTTTGTGTTGTCGGTGGAATGAGTAATACTGGTCAATTAGAATTACCATTCTTTAACAACCAACAACAAGACGCTGTTGATAAAGTAAAAGCGTTTGTTAAGAAAAACTACAACATAGGAGAGACAAAAATAATAAAATGATTATTGTACTAGAAGGACCTGATTGTTCTGGCAAAACAACTTTAGGCCAAGCTTTGCATAAAGAGTTTAATGGAAAGTTTAAATATATACATAATAGTTTAGATCGTGGTCAGTTAGTGTGGCGTAACGAAGACGGTAAAATTATAAAAAAATATAAAGATCTTTATCACTCGCATATTGATTCATTAAGATTGCACAAGAACGCAATTGTAGATCGTTTATGGCCATCTGAATTAATATACGGAAATGTTTTTAGAGGCGGTTGCCAATATAATGTTTCACAAGTCAAAAAGATTTGTGAAGAATATAAACCATTATATATTGGTTGTTTACCACCAAAACATTTAGTCATGAAATACTTTCAACGTAGATTAGACACTGAAGACTTTTCTAGTGTTGATTCTGTTTATGACCATTATCAAGTAATTTTTGATTTGTGTCCTGAATTTAAAATATTTGATTATGAAGAAACATCAGTAGAAAAATTTATAAAGGAGTTTAAACATGAACATAAATCAAGTTTGGCAAGATATAGTTCGTAATATCCTTAAACAAGATATGGTACGATTACCAAGAGGTATGGTTACTAAAGAAATACTTAACTATAATTCTACTATTGATATGAACTTTCCATTTTTAAATATATGGCAAAGAGAAATTGGTACAGCATTTAGATACGCTGAAGCTGCGTGGATATTATCAGGAGATAATAGAGTTAGTACTATCGCACCTTATAGTAAAATGATTCCAGAATTTAGTGACGACAATGTAAGATTCTATGGAAGTTATGGACCAAAAATTATAGATCAAATAAGTTATGTAATAGATACATTAGCTAATGATGATTATTCAAGACAAGCAGTAATTAATATATGGAGAGAAAAGCCAGGTCCTAGTAAAGACATTCCATGTACTTGTAGTTTACAATTTATATTACGAGATGAAAGATTACATTGTATTGCAACAATGAGATCAAGCGATGCTTGGTTAGGTTGGCCATATGATGCTTTTAATTTTACTTGTATCTCAATCTATACATTATTGCAATTAATGCACCAACATAAAAAGACTTATAAATTAGGTAACTTAAGTATTAATGCTGGATCGCAACACTTGTACGAACGTAATTGGGAAAAAGCAAAATTATGTTTAGATAATTTATCTCCATCAATTGGCGAGATACCTTATTGGATGTTTAACAATGGTCAAGAATTTATAGATTACTTATGGGAACAAGCGCATGGCCAACTTCATACAACATGAACCTTGTCCTAATTGTGATTCGAAAGACAATTTAGCAAGATATGATGATGATTCTGCGTATTGTTTCGGTTGTAAATATTTTGAAAATGGAGGGAAAGAAGTAATGCAGACAGGCACTATCATAGGCGAGTTTAAAAAATTAAATGCTAGAAAAATAACAGAAGAAACCTGTAGAAAATTTAATTACAGAGTTGGTACTGTTGATGGCAAACAATGTCATATAATGGATTATGGCTCTGCTACAAAGTTTAGATTTAAAGACAAATCATTTACATGGAAAGGTGATACTAAATTAAGTAAACTATTTGGTGAAAAATTATTTAAAAGTTCTGGTAAAAGAATTGTTATTACTGAAGGCGAAATTGATGCTTTAACTATATCACAAGTCTTTGGAAATAAATGGCCAGTTGTTTCAATAAAAAATGGTGCTGCTGGTGCAGAAAAAGATTTAAAAAATAGTTTAGACTTTTTACATAAATACGAAGATGTAGTTATATGTTTTGATCAAGATACACCTGGAAAAGAAGCAGCAAAAAAATGTGCTGAATTATTTACACCAGGTCAAGCAAGAATAGTTAGTTTACAATTAAAAGATGCTAATGAGATGTTGCTACAAAATAAAGTACAAGAATTAATTAGTTCAATTTATGATGCACAAGTATACAGACCAGATGGTATTATAGATGGTAGTACATTATATAAAGAAATATCTACTAAAAATGTAAATGAATTTGTTCCATATCATTTTAAACAATTAAATTTAAAAACACATGGACTAAGAAGAGGCGAATTAGTAACTATAACTGCTGGAAGTGGTATTGGTAAATCTCTTATATGCAAAGAAATAGCTTTTGATTTAATTACAAATCATAAGAAAAAAATTGGTTATATTGCTTTAGAAGAATCAGTAAAGAAAACTGCATTAGGTTTATTATCAATTGATTTAGATACACCATTGCATATAGACAGCTCTGTTAAAGAAGATAAATTAAAACAAAGTTTTGATAAAGTATTATCAGATGGTAATGTTTTATTTTATGATCATTTTGGATCTTTAGATTCTGATAATTTAATAAGTAGAATTAGATACTTAGCAAAAGGCTGTGCTTGTGATTATATTATACTAGATCATATAAGTATTGTTGTATCAGGTTTAGAAGGTGGTGATGAACGTCGTGCGATTGATAATGCAATGACAAGACTTAGATCATTAGTAGAAGAAACAGGAATTGGATTAATATTAGTTTCGCATTTAAAAAGACCAGCAGATAAAGGTCACGAAGAAGGAGCACATACATCTTTGTCACAATTAAGAGGATCTGCAGGTATAGGTCAATTATCCGATATAGTAATTGGATTAGAACGTAACCAACAAAGTGCAAAGAATGCAAATTTAACAACGCTTCGTATTTTAAAGAATCGTTTCAGTGGAGAGACTGGGGTGTGCGGCCAGCTGATTTATAACTCTGTCACAGGAAGATTAATTGAATATGATAAAAGTACTGAAACATGAATATGATTTGTATTTAACAAATGAATTAATGAAAGCAATAGAGCGTTTAAAAAAGAAAGGTAATTCTAAAGTTCATGTACATAACAAAATTGACGCAGTAAGAATGTTGTCAATGATTGATGAACTTTGTTGGGATTATCCAGAAGCAATGTTTATAGAAGTAGAATTATGTCGAATACATTAAAAGTACCAACAAGAAGAGAAACAACAACCATAGAAGTGGGACCGTTTACGGTTTCTATATCTTTTGTTCCATACGAAGATGTTCAAGTTCCAGTCGAAGTATTCTTTTTAAAAAGAGGAAATAAAGCTGGTGATACAGAACTTGATAAACATTTATACGAATTAGGAACTAAGATTTCTAAAGAAATGCAAGGAAAAATAAATGACAAATAAATATTGTTTTGATGTTGAAACTGACGGACTATTAGATTCAGTTAGTAAAATACATTGTGTTGTATTTAAAGACATCGACACAAAAGAAGTTTTTAAATACGGACCAGATAAATTAAATGATGCAGTAGATAGATTAAAAAATGCTGAATTATTAATTGGCCATAATGTTATTGCGTACGATATACCAGTAATAAAAAAATTACTTAAGTTTAAACCTAAAGCAAAGATCTTTGATACTTTAGTTGCTACTAGATTAATATGGGCTGATATAAAAGATAAAGATTTTAAAATGATTAATGCTGGATTTCCTACAAAATTAATTGGTAGACATAGTTTAAAAGCATGGGGATATAGAATTGGAGAATACAAAGAACAAATAGATACTGATTGGCAAGAGTACAGCGAAACAATGTTAGAGTACTGTGTTCAAGACGTAGAGGTTACTAATAAATTATATGATAAAATAATAAAACAAAACTATTCAGAACAATCGTTAGATCTAGAACATAATATACAAACGCTTTGTTTCGAAATGTCATCTAATGGTATTGCTTTTAATAAAAATAAAGCTCAAACATTATATTCTAAGTTTTGTCAAAGAAGAACTGAATTAGAAAATGAATTACAAATTGTGTTTCCTCCCTGGACAGTCAGCACGCCATTTATTCCTAAGGTGAATAATAAATCTAAGGGTTATGTAAAAGGTGTGCCGACTGCTAAAGTTAAAGAAATAGTTTTTAATCCTGGGTCAAGAGACCATATTACAAATAGATTAATAACAACAAGAGGTTGGAAACCTAAAAGTTTTACACCGGATGGTAAGCCAAAAATGGATGAAGAAATTTTAAATGACTTAAAATATCCTGAGGCAAAATTATTATCTGAATATTTTATGATACAAAAAAGAATTGGTATGTTAGCAGAAGGAAAACAAGCATGGCTAAAACAAGAAAAGAATGGAAGAATTCACGGAAGTATAAATCCAAATGGTGCCGTTACTGGAAGAGCAACACACTCAAATCCAAATTTAGCACAAGTACCAGCTTTTTATACTCCTTTTGGAAAAGAATGCAGAGAATTATTTTGTTCACCAAAAGATAAAGTATTAATTGGTATTGACGTATCAGGTTTAGAATTACGTATGTTAGCGCATTATATGGCTAGATATGATAATGGTGAATATGCAGACATTGTAGTTAATGGCGATATACATACACACAATCAAAAAGCAGCAGGTATAGAAACAAGAGATTTAGCAAAAAGATTTATTTATTCTTTTCTATATGGAGCTGGCGCAGCAAAGATTGGTCAAGTAGTTGGTGGAAATATAAGAGATGGTTCTAAATTAAAAAAGAAATTTTTAGAACAGATGCCAGCATTAGATCAATTAATCCAACATGTACAAACAAAAGCCGAACGAGGATATTTAGTTGGATTAGATAAAAGAAAAATAACAGTAAGATCCTCGTACGCATCACTCAATACGTTACTACAAGGAGCAGGTGCAATCGTATGTAAAGAATGGATATGTAAGCTTGGTTCTATTTTTGATGGAGAGACAAAACTGGTAGCTTGGGTTCATGATGAAATAATCATAGAAACAACAAAGGAAAAATCAGAATATGTCGCAGAAAAAGCAGTTGATGCAATTAGACTTGCTGGTGAAAGCTTGCAACTCCGAGTTAAACTCACAGGAGACGCAAGAACTGGAGAAGATTGGTCAACAATTCATTAAAGAAAAATTAAGAAAAAGAATATATAAATTAAAACAAAGAGCTAAAATAAAAAATCTACCTTTTGATTTAACATCAGATTATTTGTTAGATATTTTTCCTACAGATTTTAAATGTCCCGCTTTAGGGACAAGATTCAATTGGTTTGGTGATCGATCAAACTTACCAACCATTGATAGAGTAATTCCTGAAAAAGGATACGTTATTGGTAATGTAGTATGGGTAAGTTTTATGGCAAACTTAATAATGACATATGCTCACCCAACTCAGGTTATCAAAGTCGGGCGGTTCGCAGATAAAATATATAAAAAGTTTTATCCAGAACCATACACTAATGCAAACAATACAGGAGAAGATGATGCAGACAAGTGAAACAACAAACGTTGGTGCGCCAGTAGAAGTACCAATAAACAAACCATCTAGGACTTTGTTAATAGATGGAGATATAACGCTATACCAAATAGCGTGTAAAGTCGAAGTAGCGACTGACTGGGGAGAAGGAATGTGGACACTACATTCTGACTTAAAACAAGGTATACCAGCATTTGATACACAAATAGAAAAGTATATCGAAGACCTAGAAGCAGATAGTGTCAAAATATGTTTAACTGGAAGAGCTAACTTTAGAAAAGATATATTTCCAGAATATAAACTTAATAGAGTAGCAAAAAGAAAGCCATTAATATTACAAGCTTTAAGAGAGTATGTACAAGGCAAATATGATTGTCTTTGTGAAAATGCTTTAGAAGCTGATGATATTATGGGTTTATATAGTCAACAATGCACGAACACAGATGAACGTATTATTGTTAGCATAGATAAAGATATGCGGACTATTCCTTGTAAACTATCAGTAGACGGTGAAGAAATTATAAATATATCTTCACAAGAAGCTAATTATAATTTTGCTTTACAATGTTTAACAGGCGATTCAACCGATAACTTTTCTGGTTGTCCTGGTGTCGGTCCGGCAAAAGCTAGACAAATACTAGAAGCAGCAGATAACTTCTATTGGCCTGCTATTGTTAAAGCATATGAAAAAGTAGACTTAACAGAAGATGATGCAATACAACAAGCACGTATGGCATATATATTAAGACTACCAAAAGATTATAATTTTGAAACAAAAGAGGTAAGAAAATGGACGCCGTACAAGATAAAGTAGATCCTAAACACTATAAAAAACATAAAATACAACCAATTAATTTTATATTAGCATTAGGTTTAGGCTTCTGCGAAGGCAACATTATCAAGTATATTTGTCGATATAAAGATAAAGGCGGAAAAGAAGACTTATTGAAAGCACGTAAGTATATCGACTTCCTAATTGATGGAGGTATCAAATGAGTAACAGATACCTCTATAGGAAAAACAATGAAAAAAACGAGATAAAAGATGTTGGTTTACCATCAAATATGGATGATTTAGTTGCACTTTTAGATGAAACTTTTCCATTAGTTAATCCAACACCAACAGCATCAATATCGGATATACAGCGTAAAGCTGGTCAAAGAGATGTTGTTGATTGGTTATTAGAACTTAAAAATAGGAAGGACGATAATGTGCTTAGGAAGTAGTAAAATTTCGGCACCGGTACAACCGGACCCGCAGGACTTATATTATAATGGTAATGTATTCGATCCAAAACCTAAAAGTACTACAACAGACAATACGTCCGTTTCTAATAACAATAATAACGATAACGACAAACCAAGTACAAATCTTAGCAGTGGGCTAGGAATACCTACGGGTGTTTCAGGAAGTCAAAAGGCAAACTTTACTTCTAATGCAGCTTATAATGCTAGTATGTATACATAATAAAGGAGAAAACAAGTATGTGTGGAAGTAGATCAGTTCAAGCGCCACCAGCACCGGTTGCTCCGCCACCAATAGTTAGATCACAGCCAATGGAAGATATGGCTCCAACTATTGAGATCGCGGGCGAAGACGGAATGGACGCATTAGGTAAGAAAATCAAAAAATCAGCAAAAGGTACTAAAGCATTAAACACAAGTTTAGGCACAGGTTCAGTTACAGGTGCTGGTTTAGCAATCCCTCAATAAATAAATTATCATGAATTATTTAGATAAAACGGCGAAACAACGTTATGAAGCTATGAAGGAATATCGTGAGCACTTTTTAAATCGTGGTCGTGAATGTTCTGAATTAACTTTGCCTGCGTTATTACCGGATGATGGTGTTAATCATACGTCAGACTTATATACACCTTATCAATCTGTTGGTGCAAGAGGCGTCAACAATTTAGCATCTAAATTATTATTATTATTGTTACCACCAAATCAACCATTCTTTAGATTAAATGTAGGTGGAAAAACTAAAGATGAAATGGATCAAACTCCAGAAGTAAGAACAGAAATAGAAAAATCTTTAGCTAAAATAGAACGAGAAGTAATGTCGGAAATTGAACAGTTAGCAATTAGAGTTCCGGTATTTGAAGCATTAAAACACTTAATTGTAACAGGTAATACACTTGTGTATATGCCTAAGAAAACTACAATGAGAGTATTTCCAATTTCACAATACGTTTGTCGTAGAGATCCTGAGGGAAATTTATTAGAACTTGTTGTTAAAGAAACTATATCGCCTTTAACATTCGATGAAGAGACGATGCAAGAAGTTATGAAAAATGTTGATGATCCACAGTCAACAGATGAAGTCGATTTATATACTAAGGTATGTTTAATTGGCAAAGACAAATATTATGTTTGCCAAGAAGCAAACGAATATAAATTACCTGAATCAGAAGGTTATTATAATAAAGATAATATGCCATGGCAAGTGTTGCGTATGGTAAGACAAGACAATGAAGACTACGGAAGAGGATACGTCGAAGAGTACTTAGGCGATTTAAAATCTTTAGAAGGCTTAAGTCAAGCGTTGGTAGAATCAGCTGCAGCATCAAGTAAAGTTGTATTTATGGTTAGACCAAATTCTTCAACAAAGAAAATAGAATTATCTAGAGCAAGTAATGGAGATATTATCACAGGATCAAAAGATGATGTTTCTACATTACAAGTAGAAAAACAATATGACTTAAGAGTCGTATCGGAAGCAATACAACGTTTTGAGGAACGAATGTCATATGCATTTCTTTTAAATTCTGCAGTGCAAAGAGATGCCGATAGAGTTACAGCAGAAGAAATTAGATATATGGCGAATGAATTAGAGACTGCCTTAGGTGGTGTTTATTCATTATTATCACAAGAATTCCAATTACCTTTAGTCAGAATATTAATGGAACGAATGTCAGCAAAAGGCACAATTCCTAAGTTACCAAAAGGAACTGTAAGACCTACTATCATAACTGGTGTTGAGGCATTAGGACGTGGGAATGACTTACAAAAATTAAGAGAATTCACGGCAGAAATAGGGCAGATTGCTAAAATGAACCCTGAAGTAGTACAAATGTTAAATTTAACAGATTTAATTAAACGTATTGCTACTGGTCATGGCATTGATACAGAAGGACTTGTTAAGTCTCAAGATCAATTAGCCGCAGAGCAAGAAGCTCAACAACAACAAGCACAGCAACAACAAGTTAATGATACCATGCAACAGGCAGCGCCTGGTGTAGCTGGTAAGATGGTTGATGCTGCGATGCAACAACAACAAACTCAGGAGTAATACAAATGGTTGAAGCCGTTGAAATAAAACAAGAAGAAACTACTGAAGAAAAACCAGTAGAACAAGCAAAAGTAGAAGAAGTAAAAAGGCCGGAAGGTTTACCAGAAAAATTTAAGACTGTCGAAGATATGGCTAAGTCTTATAGTGCACTAGAATCTAAATTAGGTGCAGAAGATAAATCTTTTGAAAATGAAAAAACAGAAGTTGAACCTAAAAAAGAAAATTTAGAAATAGAAGCAGATCAAAAAACTGCAGAAAAAGCAGTTGAATCAGCTGGTTTAAATATGGATCAACTACAATCAGAATATGACGAAAAAGGAACATTAGATGAAAAATCTTTTGATGCTTTAGAAAAAGCAGGTATTCCTAAATCATATGTTGATGCGTTTATACAAGGTCAAGAAGCTGTTGCTACACAAATGCAAAATACAATTAAAGCAGAAGTTGGTGGTGCAGAATCATACACTGAAATTGTTACTTGGGCAAAAGATGCATTAAATCCACAAGAGATTGCTGCATTTAATAAGACAGTTAATAGTAACGATTTAGAAGCTGTTAAACTTGCAGTTACAGGTCTTAAAGCAAGACACGATGCTGTAAATGGTACAAATCCTAAATTAATTTCAGGAAAAGCAGGAACAGATACTGGCGGTGGATATAATTCATGGGCACAAGTTACTGCAGCAATGAAAGATGCTAGATACGAAAGCGATTCAGCATTTAGAGCAGAAGTACAAGATAAAATATCTAAATCAAAACTATAGGAGATAAAACATGCCGTATGGAAAAGGAACTTATGGTTCTAAAAGAGGACGACCAAGTAAAGCAGTAAAAGCTAAAGCTGCAAAAACAAAACCGTCAAAAATGAGAAAAAAGAAATAGTATGGCTAGACGAGGACTTTACGCAAATATAAATGCTAGAAAAAAAGCAGGAACTTCTAGATCTAAATCTAAAAGTACTATTAGTGCAAAATCTTATTCTAATATGAAAAAAGGTTTTCCTAAAAAGAAAAAATAAATAGTTGTGCAACCTTCACAGGTGGCAACTGCGAAACATAATAAGTCAAAATAACTTGACCCTCTACGGAGGATAATCTTGATTTATCAAAACTAGTTTATGTCGAGCTTTATTAAATAACAATTAACCATAAAATATAGGAGAATAATTATGGCAGTAGCAGCACCCGCTAGCATTGGACGAATCAATGCGGCAAATGCAGAAGACGCGTTATTTCTTAAAGTTTTTTCAGGCGAGGTTTTAACCGCGTTTGAAAGAGCTAGTGTAACGCAAGGAGCAGAAATGGTGAGAACTATTTCTAACGGTAAGTCAGCGTCATTCCCAGTAATGGGCAGAATCGCGGCAGCTTACCACACACCTGGCGCAGAGATCGTTGGAACAGATGTTAATCATAACGAAAAAGTTATTACAATTAATGACTTGCTTGTTAGTTCAGCATTCTTATCTAACATCGAAGAAGCAAAAAATCATTGGGACGTAAGATCAGCTTACTCAGCCGAGATCGGCAGAGCATTAGCTTTTCAAAAAGATAAGCATATCTTACAAACAATTGCACAAGCAGCAGGTGGACAATCAGCAGCAGCAGCTAACGTTACTGGTGGAGATGCAGGAACAGTATTAACTAATACTGGTATTGCGTCAGCAACAGCAGCAACAGCAGCAAACGCAATGATCGATTCATTGTTTGATGCAGCTTCAGCTTTAGACTCACACTACGTTCCAAAAGAAGGTAGAAAATGTTTCTTAAGACTTGAAGAATACTACAAATTAGCAAACGCTACAAATGCAGTCAATGTTGACTTCAGTGGTGGAGCTAATGGTGGTGTAGCAGAAGGTAGAGTAATGAAAGTAGCTGGAATTGAATTAATTCCAACTCCTCACTTTATTTCTGGAAACATCAACTCTGGCGTTGATCAAGGTTCAGCAACTCAAGGTGGATCTAATCCACAAGCAGTTAACGTAAGCAATTACGTGGCTATGGTTTGTCACCCGAGTGCAGTAGGAACAGTTAAGCTTATGGATCTTGCAACTGAAATGGAATATGACATTAGACGTCAAGGTACATTAATGGTTGCTAAATACGCTATGGGTCATGGCGCATTAAGACCAGAAGCAGCAGTAGGAATTAGAGAAGCGTAATAATTTACGTTACTTTATACTTATAAGGGGAGGCGACCTAGGGAGACTGAAGTCGCCTCTTTATAAATTTAATTAAAGGAAAATAATGGCATTTAGAATTACACCAACAACAGAATTACAGGCAGTTAACACTTTACTAAGTATTATAGGTGAAGCTCCTGTTAGTAGTATTACAGGTAATACCGGCGTTGATGTTTCTATTGCATTACAGATTTTAGATGAAACTAATGTAGAAGTACAATCTCGTGGTTGGCATTTTAATACAGAAGCAGAAGTAAAATTAGCCTTAGACCAAAATAGCAAGATTCCAGTCGGTAGTAATGTAGTACAAATTGATACGAGTAAAGATTATAGAACAGAGTACGATATAACTTTTAGAAATGGTTTCTTATACGATTTAAAAAACAAAACAGATGTATTTACAGTTGTTCCACTTGTTGATCAAATAACAGTAGAACAATATGAACACATTCCAGAATATGCAAGAAAATTAATAGTAATAAAAGCAGGAAGAAAATTCCAAGCTAGAATGGTAGGTTCGTCAGAACTTGCTGGATTTACACAAGTAGACGAACAAGAAGCAATTATTAATTGTGAACGTTCTGATGCAAACAATGGTGATTATAATGTTCTAAGCGGAAGTAATGATGTTTATAATATTATTAATCGAACAACAAGAAGAAGTTATTAATGCCCATAATATCACAAAGTATACCAAATCTAATCAATGGGGTCAGCCAACAAACTTCAACACAACGAAATGAAACTCAGGCTGAACTACAGGAAAACGCACAATCAAGATTGGTTGAAGGTTTATCTAAAAGACCATCATTAAATTACACAGCAACATTAGATTCATCAAATGTATATCCAACTAATGCGGCAATTCATGGTGTGCAACGTGACGCTAATAATGCTTTTATAACAGCTTTTACAAATCAAAATGTTAAAGTATGGAATCTAGATGGTGTTAATAAAACAGTAAGTTTTCCAAATGGAAATGCTTATTTAACATCTACAAATCCAAAAGAAGATTTTAAATTTGTAACTGTTGCAGATTTTACTTTTGTAGTTAATAAATCAAAAATACCAGCAATGGCTGCAGCAACATCAGCAGCAAAAATTGAAAGAGCATTAGTATACGTAAAACAAAGTAACTATGGAAGAATTTATGCTGTAGCAGTTAGACATCCAAATATGTCATATGAAATAGAAGTACAATTTCAAATGCCATCTGGAAATGATTATAGTACTGATGCTGCATTTAGAGACACAATGAAAATTGCAGATATTCTATGTTTTGGCACAGGATCAACACATTGGAACGGATCAGCAAATGATATTGGATTTAAAACTATTAGAACAGATACAGGTGCAACATTAAGTACAACACAAGGACTTAAAAATTATTCTGGAATTACAAGTTATTTTACAACTACAAGATACACATCAACATTAGATATAAAACCAACTGACGGAAATGTTAATTATACTGTTGGAACTTCTGATGGTTTTGGTGGTAACGCTATGTATTCTGTAAAAGATGAAGTACAAGATTTTGCAGATTTACCATTTTATGCGCCGACAGATGCAATACTTAAAATTACTGGTGATGAAGGTGATATATTATCTGATTACTATGTTAATTTTAAAACTGAAGGTATTTGGAATGAAGTAGTTGGACCTGGTGTTGTATTAGGTTTTGATGCAACAACAATGCCACATGCATTAGTAAATAATAACAATGGTACATTTACATTCCAACAATTAACATGGAATTCAAGAATTTCAGGAGATGCAGATACAAATCCTAATCCAACTTTTATTGGAAAGACTATAAATAATCTTACATTTTATAAAAATAGATTAGGAATTTTATCAGAAGAAAATGTTGTATTTAGTGAAAATGGAGAATTTTATAATTTCTTTAAAACAACAGGAACAGATTCATTAGATACAGATACTATAGATATTGCAGCATCGTCAACACAAGTATCAACATTAAAACACGCGATTGCATATAACGAACAATTATTATTATTTTCAGATACAAACCAATTTATATTAAAATCTGATGGCACATTAACACCAGAATCAGCGTCAATTGTATCAACAACAACATTCGAACATAATGCTGAAGTTGAACCAGTTGCTGTTGGTAGTTATATTTATTTTATTCAGAAAAAAGGAAATTTTAGTGCTGTTAGAGAATATTATGCAGACAATGATACATTAACAAATGATTCAATAGATATTACTGCAGGAATATCATCTTATATACCTTCTAATGTAACATCATTATTGGCTTGTCCAATGGAAGATACAATGTTTGCATTTCCGTATGATACAAAAGTTGGTGAATCAACATCACCTTACTCAGTAAACTCAAATGTAAATCCTACTAATTCGAAAGAAATTTATGTTTATAAATACTTTTGGGATCGTAATGAAAAAATACAAGCATCATGGTCTAAATGGATATTTGATGGTGTAGAGATTTTAGGTGGAATGATTATCGAAAGTAAATTGTATATGATTGCTAACGATAAACAAAATTGTAAATTATACACAATAGATATTCAAAACTTAAACGAAACAAATTTAACATTTAGTGTAGCATTAGATCATAAAGTTGCATTAACAGGTACTTACAACGCAGGTACAAATAAAACAACTTATACATCTCCTTATGGAGAACGAACAGGTTTATTTGGTGTAGATGCAGCAACTGGTGTTGATTTAACTGTAACTAATTCAGGAGCCACATATTACGCAGAAGGTAATTATCCTAACGCAATATTTGGAACTAAATACACAACAAAATATCAAATGTCGACTGTGTATGTAAAAGAGCCATCACCATCTGGTGGTAAGCTTTCAGTTACATCAGGACGTTTACAAGTAAGAAACATTGCTTTTGATTACGAAGACACAGGTTTCTTTCAAGTTAAAGTACAACCAGTCGATAGAACACTTAGAAGTTATACTATGAATGGTCAAATTATAAGTAATTCATCTTTTACTATTGGAAGTGCGCCTATTGTTTCAGGAACATTTAATGTACCTGTTCAAGCAGAAAATACACAACATACAGTAACAGTCGAAACAAATTCTTATTTACCGATGCATGTAGTTGCAGCAGAAATAGAAAGCTTTTATCATAGAAGGTCAAGAAGATAATGCCAGGATATGTAAGAAAAGCAAAACCTACAGATGCAATACATCTTAGCAAAATTATGCGACAAGAAGATATTAATGAAATAATGGTTTCGCATGGTGTTAAACCAATTGTCGGTTTGCTATCATCATTCGAATTAAAAAATTCAAAAGTTTATACAATGGTTGGCACTAATAATGAATGTATTGGTATGTTTGGTGTATCAGATTGTCCTTTTGTAAAAGGTTATGGCGTAGTTTGGATGTTATCAAGTGATGAATTATTAACTGATGCCAGACAATTTATAAAAGAATGTAGACAATGGGTAAGTAAATTAAATGAAGAATACAAAATTATTTATAATTGGGTACATCCAGAAAATTGGAAAACTTTAAAATGGTTACAATTTTGTGGGTTTGAACCAAAAGCAAAACGTAAATATGGAATTAACAACGAGGAGTTTTTATTAGTAATGAGGCAAAAAAATGTGTGATCCAGTATCAATGGCAGTAGCTAACTTTGGTTTGCAAGCTGCGTCAGCTAATGCAGAATACCAAGGACAGAAAAAAGCAGCGCAAGCGCAAGCCGCAGCAAACGATAGAGCTGCAAGAGACGCTAACATTGCATATGGTGAAGACTTAACAAGATTAGAAGCAGAAAGAATTGTTGCAAACGAAAATAGTGCAAGAGAAAAGTTTAAAGCTAAAAGAGATAAATTAGATGCGTTAGCAACAGCACAGGCAAACGCAGGTGAAGGTAAAGGTGATTTAATAGGTATGTTGAGAGATGTTGGTTTTGATGCAGATCTAGATACAAATATAATTGATGCAGGAATAGATGCATCTAATCAACAAGTAGCCTTTGGGCGTGATGATGCTTATGCTGCAATGAGGCGAACTATAGCAGGATTACCTCCAGTTACACCACCTAGTAAATTAGGTTTAATGTTACAAATAGGTTCTGCTGGTGTTGGTTCTTATTCTAAATATAAGAAAGGAGATTACGGTAAAGTATAATGGCATATCAAAGTACATTTCCAGGTGTTAACAGAGTTTCAAAAGATCCAAGTGGATTATTACAACTAGCTACGATATTGCGTAGAGATGTAACTCCAGCATTAAATGCTTACACAGATTATAAAGGTAAAGAAATAACAGAAAAAACAGATAGAGAAGCTGAAATAAAAGCAAGATCTACTGAAGCAAAATCATACGCAACAGCAGTTGAGAGTGGCGAATTAGATGGTACACAATCACCTTATTGGCAATCAATATATGATAATGTTAAAGGTAAAAACCATGGTATTCAATTTAGTCTAAGTAAACAAACTAAGATGAACGAATGGATTCAAACTAATATTGCAGAAAATCCAGAATGGGAAGATAAAGATGGAAGTCAGTTCTTTAAATGGAGTGCTAACTTTGATTCAGAATATTTTAATAAAAATTTAGGTAAGGAAAGTAATTTCTTTAAAAAAGGTTTAAATGGTATTGTAGCACAATCCAATGCTAATCTTGGTACTAGTTATGTTTCTTATATAAAAGAAAGACAACACACACTTCTTAAAACAAATTTAGAAAATGTAATTATTGATTCTTTAGAAACTAGTATTGTTATCACTGATCAAAATAAAGACAAAGGCGAAATGCTTGCGGCTGAATTTTATAGAACATTAGATACAGAAGGTTCTAATGCTAAATTATTAGCTGGATTAAAAGGCAATGAATTTAATCAAATAGCATTAGGAGCAGCACAATCACTTATAGAAAAATATGCAATTAAAGGTTCTCCAGATGCTGATTATAAAGCTGCGTTTGCAGTACTAGAAGCTGTTAAAAAATATAAAAGAAAAAATGGTTCTACATTATTTAATGCAGAAACAAGTAAAAAATGGGCTGAATTAGAACAAGAATTATATACTGAACAAGAGTCTCATGAAGGTATATTAGATCAAAATAGAAAAGAAGCATTACAATCTACATATATAAAAGAAACTAGTTCAAATCTTGCTTATAGATTTACTGGTGGTCCAATGGCTATATCAACAGATCTTAGTAAAGAAAAAGCAAAAATTGCAAAAGATGCATTTGCTATTCTTATGGAAGGTTATTTTCAGAAAAATAATCCAGATATGTCAAACGAATCAGATGCATACCAAGCAAAACTATTTGCAGATAATGTATCAGACGAATTGTTTAAACATTACCAATACAAAGACGCAAGTCAATTAGTACCATTTAGTATTGAAAAATTTAATAATAGAGAAAACGAAAAGAATTTAACAAGTTTACCTTTACAATTTAAAGGAACAGCAGAATTAAAAGCTGCTGTAGAACAATGGGAAACTAACGGAACAGGCGAAATTGCTGATTTATTAACAGAGTATAATTTAGATGGTAAGTCAGGAGTCGAAATGATTATTAAACAACAATTTGCTTTAATTGAATCATTAGACGCTTCTGGCAAAGAAGAAAAAGAAGACAATCCTAATGATCCTAATATAGCAGAACGAATATTTAGTAACATCTACAATTATTTTAGGGACGACGAATAATGACAGACAAAATTGATTTTGATTCTATAATCAATGCGAACAAAACAAAGATAGATTTTGACTCGCTTACAAAGAAAAAAGAATTAATTGAAAATGCTGAAAAAGCAGATCAAGAAGTAGAAAAAGAAAGAGGTTTTGTAGATAATTTTATTGAAGGTTCTAAAGGTGTATTACAAGGTCCTATAAAAGGAATTGAAGGTACAGCAGAATTTGTAAATATGGTAATTAATCCATGGATAGGGCTTGGAGAAGCAACATGGAAATATACTGCAACAGGTAAATGGGATAAAGATTTATTACAAAAAGAATACTTTGCAGAAAAAATGGATATTGTTCCAAATTTTTTAGAAGTAGAAGAAGGTTCAGTTGCCGCATTTAATAGTGATGTAGTTGCATTCTTTTCTAATTATGGATTTATAAAAAAAGGAATACAACAAATACCTTTGTTAGCTAAAGATCCAACTAAACCATTTCGTCTAGGTAAAGAATTAGTTATTGGTGCTTTAACCGATGTAACAGCATTTGATCCAGAAGATGGAACTGCTGTAGATTTCTTAGTAGAACGTTATCCATCATTACAAAATCCTGTGTTTCAATTTTTAACTACAGATGAAGATGATTCTGATGCTATGATTAAATTAAAACAAGCATTAGAAGGTGCTGGTATAACTGGTGGTATACATATTATTGCTAAAGGTTTAGGATTATTTAAACAGTACAATCAAGGTGTTGTTGCTAGATATAAAGGCAAAAAATTAGAACAAGCACAAATTATTGAAGAAGCAAACAAAAAAGGTATTATTGTTGACGATGCAGCAGACGCAGCAGCTAAAATAAAAGAATCAGAATTTATTGGACCAAAACAAGTAAAACCAAAACCAGTTCCAAAACAAAAAGAAGTTTTATTAGACGAAAAACAATTAGATGAATCTATTAAAAATACCAATGATATTGTAAATATAGATTTACCATTTAATGTTAAAAACTGGAAAAGTTCTCTTGATGTACAAGTAGTTATTGAAAAAGTTGTTAAGTCAATGAACAAGTCTTATAAAGATAAATGGGACAATGTATTAACTAACAAACAAGTTGACGAAGTATCTGACATGATGGATATGGAAGCAGATGTACTTGTTAAAGGTTTATCTAGTGTAGACAACGTAGCCGAACTTCCATTTAGAGTTATAGCAACTAAAAAAGCATTACAAGGTTTAGGAGCTGAAGCAAAACGATTATCAAAAATTGTTGCTAAAGGTGGCGCTGATGTTTCTTTAAAAACAGATCTTGCAAAAACACTTGCTATTATTGCTAAAACTACAGACGAATTAAAAGACGCAATTAAAGCAGCGGCAAGAACAACACAAGCAGGAAGAATTAAAACTGGTGCAGCTAAAATAGATATACAAGCAATTGCAGATATTACTAAAAACTTTGATGGTAATATAGAAGATTTTGCTAAACGTATTTCTAAAATTGAAGATTTTGCTGGTCTTAAGAAAACTATCGAAAGATCTTTTTTGACAAAATCTTGGGATGTAATTACAGAAGTTTATATTAATGCTTTGTTGTCAGGACCGTTAACACAAGTAATTAACTTAAGTTCTACATTTATAGAAACATTTTTAAGACCATTAGAATTGTTAACTGGTGGAGTATTAACATCATTTACTAAAAATGGTCGAAGATCTGTTAGATTAGCGTTTTCAAGATATAGAGGATTAATGAGAGGAATAGATGACACATTAGTTTCAGTAGGAAGAGCATTCAAAGAAGAAGATCTATATGCTGATAAAATGGGTAGAATTATAGAAAACAAAGCTCCAAAAGCTTTTTCTTCTCAAAACTTTAATATTAAAAATAAATTTGGTGCAGCAACATTTGATTTAATAGGCAGTACACTTAGACTACCATCAAGACTACTTGTAACAACCGATGAATTATTTAAACAAATAAATTACAGAGCAAAATTACATGAAATGGCAGTTGATGGAGCTTTAAATAAAGGTTTAAAAGGTGCTAACTTTGATTCTTACGTTAGAAAATTTGAGAAAAAAGGTTTTGATAAATTAGGTCGTTTTGTAAATGATGAAGCAAGAATGTATTCTCGAGAAGCGACATTTACACAAGAACTACAAGGTGGAGCTTGGTTAGATTTAGGTTCAAGATTTCAAGCATTATCAAAAGGCAATTATAATCCATTTAGATTAATGTTACCTTTTGTTAGAACGCCAACAAACTTATTTAGACATCAGATGCAAAGAATGCCTATAACAGGATTTTTACAAAAACGTAATTTTGATATGTTAAGAAAAGGCGGAGCTGGCAGATCAGAAGTTATTGGAAGACAAGTATTAGGTTCTATGATTATGTACAAAGCATTTGATCTTGCAATTAATGAAGAAATTACTGGAAGAGGACCAAAAAATCCAGCATTAAGAGAAGCTTGGTTATTAACTCATAAACCATATTCTAAAAAAATAATTAAAGATGATGGCACAGTAGATTGGGTTGCTTACAATAGAATGGATCCAAGATTTATGTTTGTAGGTATTGTAGCTGACTTAGTTCAATTTATGGATCAAGCAAATCCAGAACGAGATAAAAATATTATGGCTGGATTAATGGTTAGTTTAGTTTCTAATATGGCATCAAAAACATATTTACAAGGTGTTACAAGTTTGATGACTGCAATTGGAACTGAAAGTCCAACTAGATGGCAAAGATTTTTAAATGATACTGCAATAAGTTTTATACCTTTTTCAAGTTTTATGAGACAAACAAATAGTGATGCTTCAATGAGAGAAGTAAGAACATTAGCTGATTCATTAGATAATATAACTTGGGGTGATGCAGAAAAATTACCACCAAAAAGAAATATACTTGGTGAAGTAATGCACAAACCAAAAGGTGTATTTGGTTTTCCAATTAAAGATTGGTTAATTCCTATTGTTGGAAAAACTAGTACAACTGAAAGTACTATACTAAAAGAAGAATTATCTAAACTAGCAGCAACTAGCAGTACAGATCCTGGTAAAGGTATAACTAAACAAGGTAAAAAATTAACAAATACTAATATTGATTTAACAGATCCTAAATATGAAATTGATGGTGTTACACCATTAGACAGTATGTTGGCTTTGTTAGAAACATACACAATAAAAGATAGGAATGATCCAGATTATGGAAAAACTGTAAAACAAGCCTTAGAAGATATGGTTACTAAGTCTCCAGAATATAAAGCGGCAGAAGGACCAGCTCAATCAGGGTTCCTTAATGAAAAACGAGGAAAAATGATTCAAAGTGTATATAATAAATACAAAACTAATATCAAAAACTTTGTAATTCGTAATAATCCAACATTATTAGAAGACTTTAACAACGCATCATTAGAGAGGTCTGATGCTTGGAAACACAAAGATAGTCTAAACAGATCAAACAAAACTTTAGACCAATTACTTAACTTTTAACAGATACCTCTATAGGAAAAAACAATGGCAAATTCATTCGTAAGATACACTGGTAACGGAAGCACAACAGCTTTTGCTATACCTTTTACATATATTAACAGTGCACACTTATCTTGTACTGTTGCTGGTACTAACACAACATTTACTTTAAATGCGGCTGGTACCACGGCGACACTATCATCAGCGCCGGCAAGTGGAGTTGCAATTGAGTTTAGACGAAAAACAAGTCAAACATCAAGACTTACAGACTACGTAGCTGGATCAGTACTAAAAGAATCAGATCTAGATACTGACTCTATTCAAGCATTTAATATGTCACAGGAAGCAATTGATGATTCTGGTGATGTTATTAAACTTGATAATGCAGATTTTCAATGGGATGCACAAAGTAAAAGACTTAAAAATGTTGCAAACCCAACATCAAACCAAGATGTAGCAACAAAACATTATTTAGAAAATACTTGGTTATCAACAACTGATAAAGCAACATTAACTAATGTTAATAGTAATATAGCAGCAATTAATACTGTTAATAGTAACATATCGGCCATTGGTACAGCAAACACAAACGCTACAAACATTAATACCGTAGCGACAAACATTGGTTCGGTTAATACAGTGGCATCTGATATTACTAAAGTTGTGGCAGTTGCCAATGATTTAGCAGAAGCAGTTTCAGAAGTAGAAACAGTTGCTGATGATTTAAACGAAGCAACATCAGAAATTGATACAGTTGCAACTAATATTGCAAATGTTAATACCGTAGGTTTAGCAATAGCGAATGTAAACACAGTCGCGGGAGCAAATTCTAATATTGCGACAGTTGCGGGAAATAATAGTAACATTACAAGTGTTGCAGGAAACAGTAGTAATATTAATTCTGCAGTTTCAAATGCAACTAACATTAATAGTGTCGCAGGTATAGCATCGGATGTAACTTCCGTTGCAGGAATTAGTGCCGCAGTAACTGCAGTAAACAATAATTCGACTAACATTAATGCTGTAAATTCAAATTCGGCTAATATTAATACAGTAGCCGGTAATAATACAAATATAAATACAGTTGCGGCAGCAAACACAAATATTGGAACTGTTGCGACAAACGTAGCTGGAGTAAACAGTTTTGCTGAAAGATATAGAATATTATCTTCAGCTCCAGGAAGTTCTAATGATGTTGGAGATCTTTACTTCGATACCACTGCTAATGAATTAAAAGTTTATAAATCAAGTGGTTGGGCAGCTGCAGGATCAACTGTTAATGGTACATCAAACAGATTTGAATATACAGCGACAGCAGGTCAAACAACATTTACAGGAGCAGATAGTAATTCTGCAACACTTGCGTACGACGCAGGATTTATCGACGTCTATTTAAACGGAGTTAAACTTGCAAATGCAGATTATACTGCATCTTCAGGTACTAGTGTTGTGTTAGGTACAGGCGCGGCAGTAAATGACATTTTAATGATCGTTGCTTATGGAACATTCCAATTAGCAAATATATCAATTAATAATTTAACAGATACACCTGCAAGTATTGGTACAGCAGGACAAGCTCTTGTAGTTAATGGTGCAGGTAATGCACTAACTTATTCAAATGCAAGTTCAGCAGAAGTTTATGGTTTCAATAAATATTACAATCCATCTACTTTAGTAAAAACAGTTACAGTTTCTTCAGTTGGTGGTTCTAACAAATATTTTATAGATGGTGTTCAACAAGATACTTTAGATTTATATGAAGGTAATACTTATATATTTAACCACCCTTCAGCACACCCATTTAGATTTTCTACAGATAGCAATAATTCAAATGCTTACACTACTGGTGTAACTGTAAATTCTACAACACAAGTGACTATAGTTGTGGCATCTAATGCACCTACACTTTATTATTATTGTTCGTCTCACTCAGGAATGGGTGGAACAGCGAACACACCAACACCTGCAAATAATGCAGTTCAATATATTACGACCAATCAAGGTCAAGATAACATCACTGAAAGTCAATATGCCAACTTTGATGATGTTTTATTTAGTGCTTCAGGTTTTGTCTTTAGCATTA
>Ga0209634_1000272_pt1 | contig 39927 bp, 30 predicted proteins | sample LinPmetageLP40_FD_184043 | JGI IMG/M metagenome (GOLD analysis project Ga0209634, IMG submission 184043) | Marine viral communities from the Pacific Ocean - LP-40 (SPAdes) (version 2) | ecosystem: Environmental > Aquatic > Marine > Oceanic | place: Pacific Ocean | collected 2010-08-26 | reverse complement strand
CCGCGAGTTCAACCTCTCTTCGCCCAAGCAGCTGGGCGAGATCCTCTTCGAGGAGCAGAAGCTGCCGGTCAAGAAGAAGACGCCCAAGGGCGCGCCGTCCACCGCCGAAGCGGTGCTTGAGGAGCTGGCGCTGGACTACCCGCTGCCCAAGCTGATCATGCGCCATCGCGGCATGACCAAGCTCAAGAGCACCTACACCGACAAGCTGCCGCAGCTGGTCAACCCGACCACGCGTCGCCTGCACACCAGCTACCATCAGGCCGTCACCGCCACGGGGCGTCTGTCGTCGTCTGATCCGAACCTGCAGAACATCCCGGTGCGCAGTGACGAGGGCCGTCGTATTCGTCAGGCCTTCATCGCGCGCCCCGGCTATCGCATCGTCGCGGCGGATTACTCGCAGATCGAGCTGCGCATCATGGCGCACCTCTCCGGTGACAAGGGCTTGCTCTCGGCCTTCGCCGACAACCGCGACGTGCACGCCGCCACTGCCGCTGAAGTCTTCGGCACCGAGGAATCGCGTGTCAGCAGTGACCAGCGTCGCAGTGCCAAGGCCATCAACTTCGGGCTGATCTACGGCATGTCCGCCTGGGGTCTCTCGCGCCAGCTGGATATCGAACCCGGCCAGGCCAAGACCTACATCGAGCGCTACTTCGAGCGTTATCCGGGCGTCGCCACCTACATGGAAGACACGCGTCAGCTCGCCGCCGAGCAGGGCTACGTCGAGACCATCTTCGGCCGTCGTCTCTACCTGCCGGAAATCGGCTCACGCAATCACGCGCGTCGCAGCGCCGCCGAACGCACCGCCATCAACGCCCCGATGCAAGGCAGCGCCGCCGACATCATCAAGCGCGCCATGATCGACGTGGACGCTTGGCTGGCGGGCAGCGACGGTGCCGACAGATACGACGCCATGATGGTCATGCAGGTACACGATGAACTCGTCTTCGAAGTCGCCGAAGCCCAGGTCGAAGACTTCATGAAAGACGTCGCGCAGCGCATGCAGAACGCCGCCTCCCTCGACGTCCCGCTGCTCGTCGAAGTCGAGCAAGGCGACAACTGGGAAGAAGCGCATTAACGCGACGCACCATTAAAGCAATCATAAAAACCCCGCTCCGGCGGGGTTTTTATTTGATGTTTTTTGCTAACATGAGGATCTTTAGATTCTATGATATAAAAACAAGGGAAGCATTATGAATATTAAAGTAATTGTTTTGTCGGTAACGGCGGCGCTACTAAGTTCTTGTGCAACAGTAGGGCCTTCAAAAGATAATTTAGCTCAACAGCAATCAGTAATGGTTAAATCTCAGCCTCATGTAGTGAGTACGCCGACTGCACGTGAATGTCAGAAAAAATATAAAGTACTTGTCACCGATACACCGGTGGAGGACATGAGTGGCTATCTTTCCTGTATGGACCTTGCTGAACAGAAGTATGGAGTAAAAACTCCTCGATTTGAACCTATAGAGCCAAGCTCAGATGTTCTAGTAGATGTGCATCACTCTTGGCATCCTGGAGAAATGAAATTAAGAAATGGTCATATATTACGAGGAAGTCAGCTAAGGAACCGATGATCAATTCGGTTCTACGCGTTTGCAGCGCTCAGACTGGTGCTTCAACCGCAACAGCGGTCGCTTTCTGACCTGTATAGATGGCCTATTTCCTCTACTAGCCGGTTTATCCGGCTAGTAGAGGAAATTCAAGATGCACTGACCCCGTCAATGCGTCCTTCGCATCGCGTCGCCAGCACGAGGTTGGCTAGCCCGAACAGGCTGAATAGCTGCGCCTGGTTCTTGGCCAGCCCCTTGTAGCGCACCTTCCGGTAGCCGAAGAGATTCTTGATGACATGGAACGGATGCTCGACCTTGGCGCGGATGCTGGCCTTGGTCCGCTCGATCTTCAGCAGCAGTTCTTTCATCGGACTCTCTTCCATCTTCTTGATACCGCCTCGCTTGGCCGCGATACAGCAACGGGAATTCCTTGCATCCTTTTCTTCATCCAGGCGTTTGCCCATACCGATGTAGCCCGCATCAGCGTGGACTCGATTGTCATCATCCCGCACCAGGTGCTCTACCATGGTGACATCAGCCACGTTAGCCGAGGTGGCAACTACGGTATGCGTCAGGCCGGTTACTGCGTCGACGCCAATATGGGCCTTCATGCCGAAGTACCATTGGTTGCCCTTGCGGGTCTGTTTCATCTCGGGGTCGCGCTGTTTGGCCTTGTTCTTGGTGGAGGGCGCAGCCGAGACGATCGTGGCGTCGACAATAGTGCCCTCACGCATAAACAGCCCCTTCTCGGCCAGGTGAGCATTGATCTCCTGGAAGATCCGCTGCGTCAGGGCATGCTTTTCCAGCAGGTGGCGGAAGCGCAGTAGTGTGGTCGCATCCGGCACGCTCTCGATGGCCAGGTCGATCCCCACGAAGTCGCGCATTGCCTGGCTGTCGTAGATGGCATCTTCGAGCGCCTCATCAGCCAGTGCATACCACTGTTGCAGGAAGTAGATTCGCAGCATGCGCTCAAGCCCGATGGGCGGCCGGCCTCGCTTGCCCGCGGCATTCGGGAAGTAGGCTGGCGACAGTGCATCGTGAAGTGGACCCCAGAATTCGGACCAGGCGCTAAGCTCTGATCATACCGACCAGGAGAGCTTGATCATGAGCAGGAAACGTCGACAGTACAGCAGTGAGTTCAAAGCCAAGGTAGCCCTTACTGCCCTCAAGGGGGAACAGACCACGTCAGAGATCGCAGCCCGCTTCGAGATCCACCCAACCATGGTGAGTCAGTGGAAGCGCGACCTGCTGGACAACGCCACCGGCGTCTTCGAGGGCAAAAGTTCCAGTAAAACCGCCCAGAAGACCCAAGAGGAGATCGATACGCTCTATCGCGAGATCGGCAAGCTGACGGTGGAACGGGATTTTTTGTCACGCAGGCTCGATCGTTGAGTCGGGCCCAGCGCCTGACAATGGTCGAGCCGCAAGCGCCCGGCATCAGCCTCCGACGTCAATGCCAGCTACTCGGTATCAGTCGCTCCTCGATGTACTATCAGCGCAAGGCGCTACGGGCCTATGATCTGGAGTTAATGCGTCTGATCGACGCGGAACATCTGCGCACACCGGTCTATGGCTCACGAAGGATGTCAGCCTATCTCAATCGCTTGGGCCACGCAGTGAGCCGCAAGCGCGTCCAGCGATTGATGCGCGGGATGGGACTACAGGCTATTTATCCGAAGCCATGCACTAGCCGGCCAGGTACAGGACATCGGATCTATCCTTACTTGCTGCGGGGGCGAGTCATCGACCGCCCCAATCAGGTATGGGCGACCGATATCACCTATATTCCTTTGGCGCGCGGGTTCATGTACCTGGTGGCCATCATGGACTGGCACAGCCGTCGCGTGTTGGCCTGGCGGGTCTCCAACACCCTGGATACGGACTTCTGTATCGATGCTTTGGAGGAAGCCTTGGCGTGTTATGGAAAGCCCGAGATATTCAATACAGATCAAGGCTGTCAGTTCACCAGCCAGTCGTTCACCGAAGTTCTGGAAGCCCATGATGTCCGGATCAGCATGGACGGCAAGGGATGCTATCAGGACAACATATTCGTGGAACGACTCTGGCGCAGTGTGAAGTATGAGTGCGTTTATCTGAAGGCTTTCGAGAGCGGCGCCCACTTGCGAGGGGATCTGAAGCGTTACTTCGCTTGGTACAACACAGAGCGGCCCCACCAAGGGCTAGACGATGCTACACCTGATGAAGTGTACTTCTCTCAACCACTGATCCAGGCGGCCTGACGCCGATGATGACCTGATCCGAGCTTAGACGACCCGTCAGGTGGTCCAAAGGATGGGGTCCACTTCAAGCATCCTCTGCGCGGCATGGTCATGCCCAACCAGTTCATCGCCCTGGCGGAACGCAGCAACCGCATCGAGGCACTCACCTGGCAGGTCATCGAGCATGGCTTCCGCCAACAGGGCCAGTGGCAGTCCCAGGGCCTTCACCTTGACCTCGCGCTCAATCTGTCACCCCAGCTGCTGCGCACCCGCGACATGCTGAAGACGCTGGATACGCTGGCCAGTCAGCATCATGTCGATCCGCACTCCATCACGCTGGAACTCACGGAGAGCTGCGGGATCGACTGCCTCACCTACGCTCGCCACCTGCTGAACGCCATTCGCGAACGCGGCTATCGCCTGGCGCTGGATGACTTCGGCACCGGTTTCTCCTCGATGATGCAGCTCTACAACCTGCCGTTCGACGAATTGAAGATCGACCAATGCTTCATCGGGCGCAGCGACAGCCACCCGGAAGCGCGCGCCATCACGCGTACCATCGTCGAGCTGGGCCAGCGTCTGAATCTCGCCGTGGTCGGCGAAGGCATCGAGACCGCGGAACAGCGCGATTACCTCTGCGATACCCGCTGCAATATCGGCCAGGGCTATCTGTTCGCGCGCCCCATGCCCGTCAGCGACTTCAATGCCTGGAGCCGCTGCCCGCCCAGCGCCGTCAATGCAGCCAGCGCCACATCTCCGCTGTCCATTGAGGAGACTGGCGTCCCCTCGCAGCACAGACAGCGAGAATGCCGCAACACCCCACTACACAAACGCCACCCATGTCACCATGGGTGGCGTTTGTGTAGTGGAGGCCAGGATGAATCGTGAAGGCCAGGATGAAGAGAGCGAGAGAACACGAGAACGGGAGAACGGGAGAACCAGAGAGGCGATAGTAAATACTGTCGGCTGTCTATCACACCATCACGTCCCAATACCGTCAGGAGAACAGATAGCCCTCTGCGAGAAGGCTGTCCCGCGTCGGCACACTCAAGGAGCGCAATGTGGCGACATGCTGGTGAACCTCAGGAAGGTCCTCGCTGATCACGGCCTCCTCCAGCGCCTTGGCGCCACTGGCTATGCCGCTGCATCCCAGCGAGGCTGACGCCCCCTTCAGGGAGTGTGCCTCGCGCTTGAGCTCGGTGAGATCCATCTGCTTCAGCAAGGTCACCATCACGTCGAGGCGTCCTTCGAGGCGCGTCAGATAATTGCTCAGCAGTCGTGAATAAGCCTCGCCACTCAGGGTCGTGAGCAGCTCCTGACAGGTCGCGTGTTGCAGCAAGGAAGGCGCAGAGTCGGGCAGAGAGTGCGCGGCTGAGTCGTCAGTTGCCACAACGAGCGCCGGAGTAGCGTCGCTCTGCGCGTCCTGATCTTCAGCCGCTGACGAGCTGGTGCCATCATCGCCTGGTGCCTGCAGGGCGGCAGACGGCTCGCCAGCCGAAGCCTCTGGCTTGTCTGGCTCGAGCGCCTTCTGCTGCGAATCAGACTTCTGTGAATCAGAGGCCTGCGAATCAGAGGCCTGGACCAGATACTGTTGCAGCACCCGATGCAGATCATCACGCGTGAACGGCTTGTGCAGCACCCCCTGCATGCCAGCCTCGATGCAGCGGCGGGCATCCTCCTGCATCACGTTGGCGGTCATCGCGATGATCGGCATACGAGCGCTGGCGGGTTGCTCTGACTCGTGCTGACGCCAGCGACGTGTCGTCTCGACGCCATCCAGTACCGGCATCTGCATGTCCATGAACACCAGATCGACATCGTTGCCAGCCTGCGCCAGCCATTCGAGTGCCTGTTCACCGTCCTCCACCACCGTGACCTGCTGCCCCAGATACTCGAGCATGGCCCGCGCCAGTGACTGATTGACCTCGTTGTCTTCCACCACCAGCACGCTTGCATGGGGCAAGGGCGCGTCTCCCACCGCCTGCTGCGAGCATGCCTCGGCGGCGGTCAATACCGGCAGCGGCACGCGGCACCAGAAGCGACTGCCAAGCCCGAGATGGCTCTCGACGCCGATCTCGCCCCCCATCGCCTCCACCAGTCGCTTGCAGATGGCAAGCCCGAGCCCGGTGCCTTCATGACGGCGCGCAATCGAGGTATCCACCTGGGTGAAGGGGGCAAACAACTGGCTCACCTGGTCGGCGGCGATCCCGCAACCGCTGTCGTGAACCTCGAAATGAAGCGTCTCGCCGTCTTCCAGTGATGCCCTCAGCCGGATGGTGCCCTGGGGACAGAACTTGAAGGCGTTGTTGAGCAGGTTGGTCAATACCTGACGCAGGCGATTGACGTCACCCTTGACCCAGACAGGCAGATCATCGGCACGTTCTTCGAGGAAGATGCGCGAGCATCCCTTGCCAGCACTGCCTGTCTGGCGATGGTAATGCGCGGCCAGGGAATCGAGGAATTCGGGCAGCGAGAAGCAGCGCTGATCCAGCTCCAGCTTGCCGGCTTCGATCTTGGAATAATCCAGCACATCATTGATGACGGCCTGCAGGCTCTCGGCACTCTGGCGCAGCATCGTCAGGTATTGCTGGCCACGCCGGGTCGAGACTTCCTCGCCGATGAGGTCCGAGACGCCGACCATGCCATTGAGCGGGGTGCGTATCTCATGGCTCATGATCGCCATGAATTCCGACTTGGCTCGACTGGCCGCCTGTGCCAGCTGCACCATGCCATCCAGCTCCTGGGTGCGCTCCTCCAGCTTGCGGGTCTTGTAGGCCCGTCCGCGACTCTCGACGATCAGCGCGACCACCAGCACGATGCCGCTCAACGTCATCAGCAGCACCAGCGACAGCGCGAGGGCATACAGGTTGAGGAGTTCCGAGCGCTCCTTGGTGCGCTGTATAGCGGCCTCGGCATTGATGTTGAGCAGCAGCTCGCCGGTCTGCTCCTGAAGCGAGGCAAGCCGGCTGAGTATCTGCACATAGAGGGACGCATCACGCTCCTGACGACTCGCCAGGTCCATGATGGCGCTGTCCAGCACCTCGATTCTGGGCAGCATGGCCATCAGCTGGGCATGCAGGTCGGGCATCCCCGCCAGCATGCTGCCCAGTTGGCCGCTCTGCAGCAGCTGCACCCGGCTATAGAGGATGTCGAGCCGCAACAGCAGCTCGCTGTCATCCATCAAGGCGGGCGGCGTCGGGGTCTTCTGCTCCTCGGCCACCACCATGCGCAGCTCGCGCACTTCCCTGTCGAACTGATAGACCGCCCAGATCAGATTCTCACGCAGCTTGTGCTCGAGTGCCTGCTGACGCTGATAGACCAGAACGCCAGTCACCAATGCCGAGACGAAGAACAACGTCGCGGCAACGGCGATGGCGGTTCTGAAATGCAGAGAACGGAGTGGATTCATGCACGAGCATCCTGGCAGCGCTCATGAAACGGAGCAGGAGAGGCGGGTTCAGCGTTCTATGTCGATTCGCTTCACCTGCCAGACAGAGCGGGTCATGATTTCCTCGTTGAGGAGATCCGGCTGCTCACTGAAGGGGTAGATGATGAAGATGGGGCCATTGTCGCGCACACGCAGTCGCTTGCCATCGACTTCCATGGCCAGTATCACCGGATGATCGAAATAGTCCTGCACCGGTGCGGTGGCGGCGTAGTCGTTGAGCGCCACGATACGCATGGTGCCATCCTCGACGCCCACCGCCTCCATCAGCGCCGAACCGAGCGGACCGCTGAAGCTCACTTCGCCGTCATGCCAGGGGGTGGTGGTCACGGTTTCCCGTTGCGTCAGCGCCATGAGCATGGCGCGATCGAAATGTGCCTCGCCTCCGGCGTTGGCATGGGTGACATCCCCGGTGACGCGCAGCACCACCGGCCCCTGCGGTGCCTCGAGGGCCATGGCGAAGGGGCAAAACGACAGCGTCAGCAACAGAAGCCAGTGGCGCATGCGGGGTAACGCCGTGGTGAGACATCGCAGGAGAATGAGCAGCGGCATGGGAAGACTCCAGGGGTCATGGACAACCATGGATGACGGCCGGAGATTCACCGTCTCGTTTCATCCTCGCCATTCACGGGCCAGCAGCGGCACCGCGCCATGAAGCAGCGAGAGGGGATGAACACGAGTATATGTCGCCATCGTCATGCCAAACGTGAACCATTGTGACGCGGTCTCACGCAAGAGACGCGTAGACTGCTTGCGATACCCACGCGGGGAGACAGCGACATGCAAATCGGCATTCTGGAAGATGATCATGATCAACGTGATTACCTGACCCTGTGTCTCGAGGCTCAGGGACATGAGCTGGCAGGCTTCGAGCGCGCCAGCCAGTTGTTGCGCGCACTGCGCGAGCGCAGCTTCGACCTGCTGATCATCGACTGGCAACTGCCGGATGCCTGCGGCATGGAGCTGACGCGCACACTGCGCAGCGAGCACGGCTGGCGAGGGCTGATCCTGTTCATCACCGCAAGCCAGGGGGAGGAGGATGTCGTGCATGCGCTTCAGCATGGCGCCGATGATTTCCTGGCCAAGCCGATCCGCCCTGCCGAGCTCACGGCGCGTGTGGAAGCGCTGGGCAGGCGTTTCGTCACCTCCGACACCAATTACCTGCAGCCCAAGGTGGCCATCAGCGATCAATATCGGATCGAGCCGGATGAACACACCATCTGGTGCGGCGAGGAGCCGGTCGCCCTGACCCAGCGTGAATATCAGCTGGCCTCCCTGCTGTTGCGCCACGTCGGAGAGCTTTACTCACGCGCCTACCTGCTGGAGATGATCTGGGGGGTCAACGGGGACATCTCGACCCGGACGGTCGACACCCACGTCAGCCGCTTGCGGCGCAAGCTGGGACTGAACGGCAGCCGTGGGCTCAGGCTGAAAAGCGTCTATCAGTACGGATATCGGCTCGAATCCTGTGCCACGGCACCCGTCAAGAGCAGCTGAGCGCCAACAGCGAGGCGTGAGCACGCTGGATCATGGCCAACCAAAAAGGAGCGGGCGACTCTGTCGAGTCCCCCGCTCCTTTTTCATCGGCTGTCGTCTGGCTGGTCGGCTAGCTGGTCATCTGGCTGCCCGTCTGGCGGCCATCTGAATCGACGTGCATGCCCGGCAAGCGCACGCGATTCACCCCTCCGCCAGCATCCTGCGCAACATGTCCGCCACGGGCCCTGTCTCCGGGCGCTTGTGACGCCACAGGAAGTAGGACTCGGCCGCCTGCTCCACCAGCATGCCGAGGCCATCCTCGACCCGCGCACCGCGCTCGCTGGCCCAACGCATGAAGACGGTCGGCTCGGCGGCATACATCATGTCGTAGGCGAGCGCCTGCGGAGAGAACAGCGAATCCGGCAACGGCGGCAGCTCGCCGCCCAGCGATGCGCTGGTGCCATTGATGACCAGATCGAACTGACCCTCGATGGCCGCATAGCTGCCGCCGGACAGCAGGCAGCCTTGCCCCGCCAGGTCGGCGAAGTCCTCGACCAGCGCGCTGGCCTTGGCGGCGGTGCGATTGGCGATCACCAATGCCGCCGGCTGCTTGGCCAGCAGAGGTTCCAACACACCACGCACGGCGCCACCCGCGCCGAGAATCAGGATGCGCGCGCCCGTGAGCGGCGCCTCGAGACGCTCGAGGTCACGGGTCAGGCCGACACCATCGGTGGTATCGCCGTACAGCTGACCGGTCTTGCCGAGCATCAGCGTATTGACGGCGCCGGCGCGACGGGCACGCGGGCTCAGCACATCGACCAGCCGGAAGGCCTGCTCCTTGAAGGGCATGGTGACATTCGCCCCCTGGCCACCTTCGGCGACGAACTCGGCCCAACCGGCCGCGAAGTCATCGACCGGCGCCAGTCGCGCTTCGTAGCTCAGCGAGTCCTTGAGCTGCTCAGCGAAGGAGCGATGAATCAACGGGGATTTCGAGTGGGCAATCGGGTTGCCGAATACAGCGTAACGGGACATCAGGACTCCGGGACAATCACAGAAAAGCGTCAGGTCAATGCGGCGATCAGGCCTCTTCGCCCAGCCAGTCGCGGGCATGCAGGAAGTCACGATACAGCACCGCTTCGGCACTGCCTTCCTCGGGCTCGTAGCCGTACTCCCAGTGCACCACCGGCGGCATCGACATCAGGATCGACTCGGTACGTCCGCCGCTCTGCAGGCCAAACAGCGTGCCGCGGTCCCAGACCAGATTGAACTCCACGTAGCGCCCGCGACGATAGAGCTGGAAGTTGCGTTCACGCTCGCCATAGGCCGTCTCACGGCGGCGCTCGACGATGGGCAGATAGGCCTCGAGGAAGCTGTCGCCGACGGATTGCTGGAAGGCGAAGCAGCGCTCGAAGCCCCACTCGTTGAGGTCATCGAAGAACAGGCCACCCACGCCCCGCGTCTCGTCGCGGTGCTTGAGGTAGAAGTACTCGTCACACCAGGCCTTGTAACGCGGATAGACATCACTGCCGAAGGCGATGCAGGCATCGTAGGCCGTCTGGTGCCAGTGACGCGCGTCTTCTTCATGCGGGTAGAACGGCGTCAGATCGTAGCCGCCCCCGAACCACCATACCGGCGCCTCGCCCTCCTTCTCGGCGATGAAGAAGCGCACATTGCCATGGCTGGTCGGCACGTGCGGGTTGTGCGGATGCAGCACCCAGCTGACCCCGACGGCGTGGAAGCTGCGACCGGCCAGCTCCGGACGCACCGCCGTCGCGGAAGCTGGCAATTCATGCCCGAAGACATGCGAGAAGTTGACGCCACCCTTCTCGAACACGCCGCCATTCTCGATGACCCGTGAGCGACCACCGCCACCCTCGGCACGCTCCCAGCTGTCTTCACGGAAACTTGCCTGGCCATCGCAGGCTTGCAGCGCCTCGCACAGGCGGTCTTGCAGATCGAGCAGGTAGACCTTGACGTCTTCGAGATTGGCGTGGGCCACGATGCCTCCGGTAGAACGGGAATGAATGATGACGGGGCGACACCCGTCGTTGGCCGCTGCTGGCGGTGAACTGCCAGCTTACCGCGACACGCTGCGCTCGGCAGGTCGGAAAATGCCCCTCTTGGGCGCCTGGATGACGCGGCACTGATCTGGATCAACCCGAGGGGCGATCCTGCTGCTCAGGCGCGCAGTACCTTGCCGGTCGCGAGATCACGAATGGTGCTGGGACGCGGATTGCCGCCGAGCGGCCCTTCGAGGATCACGTCATTGACCAGCGCGTCGCCGAAGGCGTCACGCACCTCGTCTGCGGTCATGGCAGGCGCCTCGCCTGCACGGTTGGCCGAGGTTGACACCAGCGGTCCACCGAAGGCGGCGCACAATGCCTGGACCAGCGGATGATCGGTCACGCGCACGGCCAGGCTGACATGTTCACCGCGCAGCAAGGGGTGCGCACGGCCATTGTCAGGCACCAGCCAGGTATAGGGTCCCGGCCAGCTGGCCAGCAGCTGCTCACGCTGCTCGACGGTGACTCCCGCCAGCCAGGGTTCCAGCTGGGCGATATCACCGGCGATCAGGATCAAGCCCTTGGCGGCGTCGCGGGACTTGAGCTTGATCAGCCGAGCCAGGGCCTCACCATCGTCGGGATCACACCCCAGCCCCCAGACGGCCTCGGTGGGATAGGCAACGATGCCCCCATTGCGAAGACAGGCAGCGGCGCCGTCGAGGGCACGCTGATCCAGCGAAACATCACTGACATTCATGATCTGCTCGAACTCCTAGCTGCGGCAACACGATGGCGGCGATTCTAGCACGCTCACCGGCGCGAGACCGACGCTGCACATCGACGCAACACGGCGTCGCGTCGGGGTGGCATAGGCGCACCGCCCGGTTCACGGCATGATGAACGGGTCCATCACCCTCAGGGTATTGCGAAACTGACGCAAAGGCTTGTTTCAAAAGACTATCGAGCTCATTTGAACGCTTTGCTGGACAGTCTCCAGCACTGGGCCTGATGGCGTTTCACCCCCACTTTTCCTTCCTCTTTTCTTCAGACAAGGATGTGATCCATGCGTCGCGCTTTCTCACTGACCACCTCAGCCGCTCTACTGCTGGCATTGGCAGGCTGTGCCAGCTCTGGCACCCAGACGCCGACCGCGCCGGCGCCACGCCCTGCCCCGCTGCAGAAGGCCGCAGCACAGGCGCCCTTGAGCGACCAGGCGATGCTGGCGACCCTGTGGATACAGCGCAGCGCGGAGTTTCATGCCCTGTCACTGCAAGCCTTCAACGTGGCCCACGACCGCCTGAATCTGGCGCTGGCGCGTCGCCACGCGCAGGACAAGCCGCTGGCGGTGGTCGTCGATGTCGATGACACCGTGCTCGACACCACCAGCTACGGCGGCTGGGCACTGCGTGAAGGTCGTACCTACGACAGCCAGAGCTGGGCTGACTGGGTGGATGATGCCGTCTCCACGGCTTCACCAGGCGCCGTGGAGTTCCTCAACTACGCACACGCCAGCGGCGTCGATGTCTACTACATCACCAACCGCAAGGCGGCCGGCAAGCAGGCCACCATCGCCAATCTTGCCGCGCTGGGCTTCCCGCAGGCCAATGCCGAGCACGTGATGCCGCGCACCGACAGCTCCGACAAGACCGCGCGCCGTGCGCGGGTCACGCAGGAGCATGACATCGCGCTGCTGATGGGCGATAACCTCGGCGATTTCGATCAGGCCTTCCAGCAGTCCACCACCCGCGCACGCAATGCCGAGGTCGCCCGCCAGGCGGATCAGTTCGGCCGTCGCTTCGTGCTGTTGCCCAACCCGACCTACGGCGAGTGGGAAGGCGTACTCTACGATGGCAACTGGAGTGCCAGCGAGCGCGAGAAGCGCGCCATGCGTGATGCGGCGCTCAATGCCTGGCAGCCCGAGAGCGGCACGGTCAGCCTCGGCAAATGAGTCCAGGTTGCCGGCCTCCCGGATCATCACTGTCAGGTCGGCAATCTCGGATCATCACTGCCAGGCCGGCGACTTTTGCTCAGAACGTCAGAGCCGTTTCCAGCCACCCGGTGCCTGCATGACTCGCCCCTCGAGCTCCAGTTCCAGCAACTGCATGCTCAGCTCGCTGACCGAGGCGCCGCTCAGCTCGACCAGCTTGTCCAGCGCCAGTGGCACGGCCCCCAGAAAGCACAATGGCGCCGCCTCCTGACTGACAGGCGGTGTGGCAGCGCGCGACGTTGGCGGCACCAGGGACGGCAAGGGCAGTGATGTCGTGGGTGTCGCGAAGGTAGCGGAGGCTGTCGCTTGCCGAGCCAAAGTGGCAGAGCGAGAGGCCGCAGAGACGGCAGCGGGCTGCCTGGATGACGCCACCCGGGGCTGCGTTGACGGCTGCTCGGTCGAGTGAACCGGCAGCAGGTGCTCGAGCTCCGCCAGCATGTCATCGACATCGCGTACCAGCGTCGCCCCCTGACGGATCAACTCCAGACAACCGCTGGCGGTGATGTCATCGATGCGTCCCGGCAGCGCGAACACCTCGCGATTCTGCTCCATCGCCAACCGGGCACTGACCAGCGAGCCACTGCGCAGCGTGGCTTCGACCACCAGCACGCCAAGTGACAGACCGGTGATCAGCCGATTGCGGCGCGGAAAATGACGCGCATGCGCGCCGGTGCCAGGCGGATGCTCCGAGAGCAGCAGACCGCCGCCCTCCAGCAGCCGTTGACGAAGATGATGATGCTGGGCGGGATAGACCACATCGACCCCACAGCCGAGCACCGCCAGCGTCGAGGGGTTGGCCGCATAGTCGTGCGCGCCGAGACGCGCTGACGCCGTCAGGGCTCCCTGATGCGCCGCGGCATCGACCCCCAGCGCCAGCCCACTGGCGACACTCCAGCCACGTGAGACCAGCTCAGCCGCGAAGTCATGCGCATGCCGCAGGCCTGCCTGGCTCGCCTTGCGTGCGCCGACGATGGCCAGCATGGGCAACTCAAGCAGCGACTGCCGCCCCAGCGCCCAGAGCGCCAACGGCGGGTCCGGCAGGGTATCGAGCATGGCTGGCCACTCGGGGTCCGCGGGGGTGAGCAGGTGATAGCCCTGTGCCGGCGCATGCCAGGCAAGGTCTGCCATCACCTGCTCATGGAGCGGCGAGGATTCGGGGCGCTCGCACCACAGGCGCAGCGGTGCCGCGAGGCGTGGCGGCAATACCGCCAGCCAGCCCTGCGGCCAGTCGGCCCGCTCACGCAGCTTGGCCGCGGTATGCGTGCCAAAGCCCGGCAGGCGCGCCAGAAAGACGAAATCCGCCCGCGAGGGGCCGCGTTGTTCGACATCGATCGACACGCCACACCTCCCGAGCGGATTATTGACTCACCCTGGTTGTTCACTTCAGCACGACGAGTCATTTCACCACGCCGATGCTTGCGGATGACAGGGGCTTTCGATCAGCCGTGGGGCTCCAGCAGCTTGTCACCGACGCTCAATGGGCGGCCGGCCTGCATCACCAGCGCGTAGCTGACCTTGTCGTAGATACGAAATACCATCACCAGGCCACCCTCCTCACCGGGCAGGGTGATCGGCTCGCCGGTAACGGGGTCGGTGATCGTCTCGCCACGGCGCTCGATACCGAAGACGTACCCCGGCTGGATGCCTTCACGACTGCCGCGATTGAGCGTGACGATGTCATTGCGACCGATGTTGCGCAGTCCATCGGGGGCCGCGAGGATGACGCCGCCTACATCTTCTTCGGGCGGCTGCGGCTGGAAGCTGGTGGTGATCGCACCACCGTCCGCCGGCAGCAGCAGATCGCCATTGAGAATCTCACGATTGGCCGACAGCACGCGCAGCACGCCGATATCGCCTTCGCGACGCTCAAGCTTGATGTCGCCGATGCTGATCATCTCCAGCCCCAGAAACTCCTGGGTGTCCGGGTCCAGATAGCGCTGGCCCTTGCGGTAGACGCTGTAGGTGTCATTGGCGGACCAGTTGCCGCGGGCGTAGATGGTATCGCCGGCACCGCTGATCAGGCGGGTGTCATCCCCGGCCACGATATAGGGCGCATCGGTGAGCAGCGCCGGGTCAATCACGCGATGCTCTTTCAAGAAGGCCGAGATCTTCTCCAGCGGAATCGGCGGCACCGCCTCGCGCTTGGGAATCTTGCGGATCTGGGGAGACAGCTTCACGACCCCGCCCTGGCCGCGCTCCAGGCGCAGACGTGGCTCGCCATTCTCGTAGTAGAGCGAGATGCGATCGCCCGGATAGATCAGATGCGGATTCTTGATCTGCGGATTGGCGCGCCAGACTTCCGGCCACAGCCAGGGTTCACGCAGAAAGCGCCCGGAGATGTCCCAGAGCGTATCGCCACGCACCACCACGTAGGTGGAAGGTACGTCATCACGCACGGTTGCTGCCTGTGCCAGCGACATCCCTGCGCTTGCCCCCAGCGTCGCCATGCCGAGGAGTGCCGTAAAGACGGCATTGCCGACCAGTCGTTTCATGCCCATTCCTGCGTCCCTTGCGTTATTGCCACCCATCGCTCGGTGGTGATGGTCTTGTTCTGAACTCCGCACCGCGCAGACCCGCTCTGCCCCGCGCCTGGTGGCTGCTGACCCCTGTCCATCGACATGTCAGATCAATCCTGACTATTGCCGCGATAGTAGCAGCATTGACGGCATTCGGTTCCGTTCCTCGCTTGCGCACACTACAATATCAGGCAAATCCTTTCTGACAGCACAACGGTAATTACACCAGCCATGGCCAAACGCGAAATCCTTGAATTCCCTGATGAGCGTCTGCGCAACGTTGCCGCCCCGATCGACACGATCGACGCCGAGCTGCAGACCCTGATCGACGACATGATCGAGACCATGTATGACGCCCGCGGCATCGGCCTCGCCGCGTCACAGGTCGACGAGCATCGCCGTCTCATCGTCATCGACGTCAGCGAAGATCAGTCCCAGCCGCTGGTGCTGATCAATCCGGAATACACGCCGATCGGTGATGAACAGCAACCGATGCAGGAAGGCTGCCTGTCGATTCCTGAATATTATGCCGAAGTCCCGCGCTATCTGAAGGTACGACTCAAGGCTCAGGACCGCAACGGCGATGCCTACGAACTGGAAGCCGATGGCCTGCTGGCACATTGCATCCAGCACGAGCACGACCACCTGCAAGGCAAGCTGTTCGTCGACTACCTCTCCCCGCTCAAGCGTGATCGGGTGATGAAGAAGATGCAGAAGCGTCACAAGCTGCAAGAAGCCTGATCCCTCACGTTCGGCCACACGGCCGATATTGAGCGCATGGCGGCACCGCACGAAGGCCGAGGGCATCCCCTCGGCCTTCGTGCGGTTACTGGTCCATCAGCCGCGTCTGTCGCGCTGGCCCTCCTGCCGCAACCGTCAGCACCTTGAGCACGGCCGCCTCCGTGCTCCTACATGAGTCATAGCACATGTCGAAAGCCCTGCGCATCGCCTTTGCCGGCACCCCCGATTTCGCCGCCGAGTGTCTGTCCGCCCTGCTGGGCAGTCGCCACGAGATCATCAGTGTCCACACCCAGCCTGATCGCCCCTCCGGGCGTGGTCGCAAGCTGACCCCGGGCCCCGTCAAGCAGCTGGCGCTCCAGCACGATATCCCCGTCCATCAGCCGCTCAACTTCAAGGACGAGGCCGATCGTCAGATTCTGCGCGACCTCGACGCCGACATCATGGTGGTGGTGGCCTACGGGCTGATCCTGCCGCAGGCGGTGCTCGATATTCCGCGTCTGGGCTGCCTGAACATCCACGCCTCTCTGCTGCCGCGCTGGCGCGGTGCCGCGCCGATCCAGCGTGCCATCGAAGCCGGTGACAGCGAATCCGGCGTCACCATCATGCAGATGGATGCCGGTCTGGATACCGGTGACATGCTGCTGATCCGCCGCACCCCGATCACCGCCAGCACCACCGGTGGCGAGCTGCACGATGCGCTGGCGGCCCAGGGTGGCGAGGCCATCGTCACGGCTCTCGACGCCATCGCCGCTGGCGACCTGCCCGCGACCCGCCAGCCGGAAGACGGCGTGACCTACGCCGCCAAGCTCTCCAAGGCCGAGGCCGAACTCGACTTCACCCGCCCTGCCGCCGAGCTGGACGCGCGCATCCGCGCCTTCAATCCGTGGCCGGTGGCCTGGACCCGCCTTGAAGGCGAGCCGCTGCGCCTGTGGATGTCCCGCACCGGTGAGCAACGCCTCACCGACAGCGTGACGCCCGGCACCCTGCTGGCACCCGGCAAGGATTGCCTGCGCATCGCCTGCGGCGAGGGCCATGAGGTGCTCGAGATCACTCGCGCCCAGCTGCCCGGCGCCAAGCCGCTGTCCGTCAAGGACCTGCTCAATTCCCGTGCTGCGCGCTTCCCCGAGGGCCTCGTCCTCGGCGCAGATCACGCCCCTGATATCGATTCCCAGACCGAGACTTCCGCATGAGCCAGTCAGACAACCCGTCCTCCAAGGGCAACGGCAAGAAGCGCAACTCCCTGCCGCCGGCCCGCAGCAAGGGCGGCGCTCACAAGCATGGCGGCGCCCGTCGCAAGCCTGACAATGCACCGGCCTCGCCGGGTGCTGCGGTGCGTGTCGCGGCCGCGCGGACGCTGGCCCCGGTGCTGGCCGCGCGTACCTCGCTGAACCTGGACAGCCTGCCGTCCGGCGTCGCCGGGCGTGACCAGGGCCTCTACAAGGCACTGTGCTTCGGCGTCTGCCGTCAGTTGCCGCGCCTGGATGCCCTGGCGGGCAAGCTGCTGAAGTCATCCTTCAAGTCGCAGGATCAGGACATCCACGCCCTGCTGCTGCTCGGCCTCTATCAGCTGCTGTACATGCGCATCGCCCCGCACGCCGCCGTCGGTGAGACCGCTGGCGCTGCCCGTGGCCTGGGCAAGGGCTGGGCCACCGGCGTGCTCAACGCCTGTCTGCGTCGTTTCCAGCGTGAGCAGGAAGCGCTGGAAGCCGAGGTCGACAAGGACCCCGCCGTCGCCCTGTCCCACCCCCAGTGGTTGCTGGATACCTTCCAGCGCAACTGGCCGGACGACTGGCAGGCCATCGCCGAGGCCAACAACGCCCAGGCGCCGATGACGCTGCGCGTCAATGTCGCCGCCATCAGCCGCGATGACTACCTCGCCCAGCTGGCGGAAGCCGAGATCGAAGGCGTGGCCTGCCCGTTCGCCGAGCACGGCATCACCCTGACCAGCGCCTGCGACGTCAGCGCCCTGCCGGGCTTCGAGGAAGGCCTGGTCAGCGTGCAGGATGAAGCGGCACAGCTGGCCGGTCAGCTGCTGGCGCCGGCCGTGACGGCCATCAACGCCGAGGGTGAAGGCGTGCGCCTGCTGGATGCCTGCACCGCGCCGGGCGGCAAGCTGGCGGACATGCTGGAGCGCTTCCCGGGCCTGGACGCCACCGCCATCGACATCGACGGCGAGCGCCTCGAGCGCGTGGAAGAGACGCTGGAGCGTCTGGAACTGGGTGCCGGCGTCGTGTGTGCCGATGCCAGCGAACGCGACTGGTGGGACGGCGAAGCCTTCGACGTCATCCTGCTCGACGCGCCCTGCTCCGGCAGTGGCGTCATCCGCCGTCACCCGGACATCAAGCTGCTGCGTCGCCCGAACGACATCGGCGATCTGGCACGCCTGCAGGGCAAGCTGCTGGCCAATCTGTGGGGTATGCTCAAGCCCGGCGGCACCCTGGTCTACGGCACCTGCTCCATCATCACCCAGGAAAACGCCCGCGTGATGGACCGCTTCCTGGCCGCGACGCCGGACGCCAAGGCCGAGACCATCAAGGCCGACTGGGGCCGTGTCTCCGGTGCTGGCCGCCAGATGCTGCCGCAGGTCAATGGTCACGACGGCTTCTACCTGGCCCACATCACCAAGGCCAGCGCCTGATCACAGCCAGGTGAGCCGTGTCGGCGCGACGTCCGTGATGACATGAGACGCCACGCCTGACATTCCCGGACAGCCGCGCCCCGACTCTCGGGGCGCGGCTGTCTTCCGTCCTGGCACTGGTTTATCCTGTGCCGACTGAGCAACAGCGGACGAGCCGGACATGAAAATCATCATTCTGGGCGCAGGTCAGGTCGGCGGTACGCTCGCCGAACACCTGGCCCATGAAGAAAATGACATCACGGTGGTGGATACCGACAGCGAACGGCTGCGCGAGCTGCACAACCGACTCGACATCCGCACGGTCACGGGGCCGGCAAGCTATCCGCAGATCCTGCGGCAGGCGGGTGGCGAGGATGCCGACATGCTGATCGCGGTGACCAACTCTGACGAGGTCAACATGATCGCCTGTCAGATCGCCCATAGCCTGTTTCACACGCCGACCAAGATCGCACGTGTGCGCTCGACCGCCTATCTGACCCGCAAGGGCCTGTTCTCGCATGACGCCATTCCGGTCGATGTGCTGATCAGCCCCGAGCAGGTGGTGACGGACCACATCCGCCGCCTGATCGAATACCCCGGCGCCCTGCAGGTGCTCGACTTCGCCAATGGCGTCGCCCAGCTGGTCGCGGTCAAGGCCTATTACGGCGGGCCGCTGGTCGGTCAGGAGCTCGGTTTCCTGCGTCGCCACATGCCCAACGTGGATACTCGCGTCGCCGCCATCTATCGTCGCAACCGTCCGATCATCCCGCGCGGTGACACCGTGATCGAGGCCGATGATGAGGTGTTCTTCATCGCGGCACGCAAGGACATCCGCACCGTGATGGGCGAGCTGCGACGCGTCGATCGCAACTTCCGCCGGGTGGTGATCGCCGGTGGCGGCCATATCGGTGAGCGTCTGGCCGAGACGCTGGAGCACAGTCATCAGGTCAAGATCATCGAGCACTCGCTGGCGCGTTGCACCGATCTTTCCGAGCGCCTCGATCGCACCGTGGTCCTGCACGGCAGCGCCACCTCCAAGCGTCTGCTGCTGGAGGAGAACATCGAGGATTGCGACATCTTCTGCGCGCTGACCAACGACGACGAGGTCAACATCATGTCGTCGATGCTGGCCAAGCGACTCGGTGCCAAGAAGGTGCTGACGCTGATCAACAACGCGGCCTACGTGGACCTGGTGCAGGGCGGCGAGATCGACATCGCCATCTCTCCCCAGCAGGCGACCATCGGCGGCCTGCTGACCCACGTGCGCAAGGGTGACATCGTCAATGTCCACTCGTTGCGCCGTGGTGCGGCGGAAGCCATCGAGGCCATCGCCCACGGCGATGAGCGCTCCTCCAAGGTGGTAGGCCGACGCATCGAGGATATCAACCTGCCGGAGGGCACCACCATCGGTGCCGTGGTGCGCGGCAAGGAAGTGCTGGTGGCGCATCATGACCTGGTGGTGGAGTCCAACGACCACGTCATCCTGTTCGTGGTCGACAAGCGTCGCATCCGCGAGGTGGAGCGTCTGTTCCAGGTCGGGTTGACCTTCTTCTGATGCCGGCCTCCATGACTTCCGCCCCGCGCCCGCCCCGAACGTCACTCGGCGGCTTCACCACGCTGCGCCTCTCTCAGGGAGGCGCCGCATGAGCCTACGCGTGATCTCTCGCATCCTCGGTATTCTGCTGATGCTGTTCAGCCTGACGCTGGTGCCGCCGATGCTGATCTCGAGGGTCTTCGAGGACGACACCCTGAGCGCCTTCGCCGTGGCGATGGGCATCACCCTGCTGACCGGTTTCGCGCTCTTCTACCCCAATCGGCACGCCCGCAAGGAGCTGCGCAACCGCGATGGCTTCCTGATCACGGTGCTGTTCTGGACCGTGCTGGGGGCCTTCGGCTCGCTGCCCTTCCTGCTCGCCGAAGACCCGAACCTGACCATCATCGATGCCATGTTCGAGTCGTTCTCGGGGCTCACCACCACCGGCGCCACGGTGATGACGGGGCTCGATCTGCTGCCCCACTCCATCCTCTACTATCGCCAGCAGCTGCAATGGCTGGGCGGCATGGGGATCGTGGTGCTGGCGGTGGCGATCCTGCCGACACTCGGCATCGGCGGCATGCAGCTCTACCGCACCGAGATTCCCGGCCCGCTGAAGGACTCCAAGCTGACGCCGCGCATCACCGAGACGGCCAAGGCGCTGTGGTACATCTACGCCGCGCTGACGCTGGTGTGCTTCGCCAGTTACTGGGCGGCTGGCATGAGCTGGTTCGATGCCCTGGGCCACAGCTTCTCGACCGTCGCGGTCGGTGGCTTCTCGACCCACGACGCCAGCATCGGCTACTTCGATTCCGCCAGCATCGAGATGATCTGCGTGTTCTTCATGGTGGTGTCCTCGATCAGCTTCGGTCTGCACTTCGCCGCTTGGCGCGAGGGACGCATCAGCCATTATCTGCGCGACCCGGAGACACGTTTCTTCCTGATCCTGCTGCTGATCCTGACCTGCGTCACCATCGCCGGCCTGCTGCTCACCGGCAGCTACGATGACAGCAAGGCACTGCGCCACGGCCTGTTCGAGGCCGTCTCGGTGGCCACCACCACCGGCTTCGGCGTCGCCGATTTCACCGGCTGGCCGGGCGTCTTGCCGATGATGCTGTTCATCGCCGCCTTCATCGGTGCCTGCTCCGGGTCCGCCGGTGGCGGCATGAAGGTCATCCGCATCCTGCTGATCCTCAAGCAGGGCGTGCGCGAGATCCATCGTCTGATCCACCCCAATGCCATCCTGTCGGTCAAGGTCGGCAAGATGCGCATCTCGGAGGGCGTGGCTGAAGCGGTGTGGGGCTTCTTCTCCGTCTACCTGATGCTGTTCGTGCTGATGATGCTGGGCATGCTGGCCACCGGGCTTGACCAGGTGACGGCGTGGTCAGCGGTCGGCTCGGCGCTCAACAATCTGGGGCCGGGGCTGGGTGAGGTCGCGACCCACTACGGCGATATCCCGGGGGCCGCCAAGGGCATCCTGATCCTCGCCATGCTGTTGGGGCGTCTGGAGATCTTCACCATCCTGGTGCTGTTCACGCCGGCCTTCTGGCGGCGCTGACAGCCGCCAGCGTGCCGAGAGCATCACCTTGAACGCAAACGCCCCCGCCGGAGGACTCCGACGGGGGCGTTTTTTGTTGCGGCGCTTCGACTATGACTCGCCGGTAGTGGCGTCACGGCGCGCCAGCAGGCGGCGCATCGGCGCGGTCGGCTCCAGCACGTAATGGATGCGGCTGGCACGATAGCAGTCGTTGAAGGCATCGAAGTAGTCATCCAGCACGCTGGCCGCGTTCTCCTCTCCCGCCTGACGCAGCAGCTCCGCCGCCACTTCCGCCGTGCACAGGTGCGCTTCGGAGGCAGGCTTGCGCAGGTGATAGCGGGTCAGACGTTGAGTGTGCAGCGGCAATACCGGCAGGCCGTCCAGATAAGGGCTCTTGCGGAAGATGCGCCGCGCCTGACGCCAGGTGCCATCGAGCAGGATGAACACCGGAATGCGCGCCTCGCCACTGGCGGTATGCGTTGCCACATCGGCGCCGACGCCGGCGATGGCATTCACGTCGACCACGCGGTCGGCGTAGTCGGGCTGGTCATCCGGGAAGATGATGAAGGGCTGATAGCGCTCATCTTCCAGCAGCGCCAGCAGGCGCGGGTCCGGCTCGACGCGATACCAGCTGAAGACCTCGGTGCCCGCCAGCACATCCGAGATCAGGCGCCCGGTATTGGTCGGCTTGTAATGCTCCAGCGGATGGGTGATCAGCCAGAACTTGATCCGCGACTCGGCGGTGACCTGATAGGGACACAGGCAATTGAGCCTGGGCAGGCGGCACGCCTCACAGCGAATCACCTGACTGCCGCGCGCCTTGAATTCGCGGCGCGGATGCCGTCCGTGCCACGCCTCCGGCTCGCCACTGGGCAGCGTGGTGATGCCACTGCCTTCGCCTGGCGCGACGGTATCGATTGCCACAGCGTCGCCATCGACGCTGGAGGCGACAGCGGAAGCAGATTGAGGCGCACAGGCGGCGATATCGTCGCCATCAGCCGGCGGGGGGCGGGAATCACACATGATGAGCAGTCAGAACCAAGGAAAAAGGGACGCGCATTCTAGCATGCGCGTCCCTTTCTCCCATTCCTCTGTCCCGACTCAGGTTGCCGATTCGCGGGATCAGACCTCGTAGCGGTGCTTGCTGCCGGTCACGAACTTGGGCGGACGACGCTTCCAGTAGCCAGCCAGCAGCGACCCCGAGACGTTGTGCCAGATGGAGAAGATCGCCCCCGGCAGCGCCGCCGTGGCGGAGAAGAACTGACTGGCCAGTGACGCCGCCAGGCCGGAATTCTGCATGCCGACCTCGATGGCGATGGTGCGCGAAGTGCGCTCATCCAGCCCGAACAGGCGCGACAGGCCATAACCCGCGCTCAGGCCGATGGCATTGTGTGCCACGACCGCCAGCGCGACCAGCGGGCCCAGCGTGGCGAGGCGCCCGACGTTGAGCGAGACCACGATGGCGATGATCAGCACGATGGCCAGCATGGCCAGACTCGCCAATGCCGACTCCCACTCGCGGATCAGATCACGCGCGAAGTGGTGCACGACCACGCCGAGCACGATGGGGGCGACCACCAGCTTGGCGATGCTCAGCAGCATGCCGCTGACCGGCACATTGATATCGGTGCCCAGCAGCCACCAGGTCAGCAGCGGCGTCATCACGATGGAGAGCAGCGTCGAGGCCATGGTCATCGAGACCGATAGCGCCACGTGTCCGCCGGCAAGCCAGGTCATCACGTTGGAGGAGGTTCCCCCTGCCGTGGCACCGACCAGCACCATGCCCACCGTCAGCGCCGGGTCCAGCCCCAAGAGGCGCGCAATCAGGAAGGCGGCCAGCGGCATCACGCTATATTGCAGCAGCAACCCGAGCGCGATCGGGCCGGGGCGACGCGCCACGCGTATGAAGTCGTCACGCGACAGGGTCAGGCCCATGGCGAACATGATCAGCGCCAGCAGAGGCTGAATGGTGTCCTTGAGCGCCACGAACGGCGTCGGAGCCACCACGGCGATGCCGGCAAAGACCAGCGCCCACAAGGGGAAGAAACGATTCAGCGTCTCGAACATGCTTTTCACTTTTCGGTCGCCCGGGGCATCGATTTCCCGGAAATTGCTGGCCCGCCTCCCATGGCAGGCCTGAAGGCGCGCATCATAACGTATCAGGCAGCCCCAGGTGGCCCTGATACAACCAATGGCGCACAAGGCGCGGTACCGCCTGACCGGCACTTTCGGCCAGCGGCAGCACGCCGGGCTCGGCCAGTTCATCGGCATTCGGGTCGACCAGCACGATGGGGGCGTCCAGCGGTGCTGCTGCATAGAGGTTGGACGCCGGCATGACCTTGAGCGAGGTGCCGACGATCAACAGCAGGTCCGCCTCGGCGGCGATCTCCTCGGCGACCGCGTAGAGCGGCACCGCCTCACCGAACCACACCACGTCCGGACGAAGCTGACTGCCCTTGTCACACAGGTCCCCGAGGCGAATGCCGCCACGCGGCAAGGGATAGCGCAGGCCGTGGTCGACGCTGGAGCGCGCCTTGAGAATCTCGCCATGCAGATGCACGACCTCGCGCGAGCCCGCTCGCTCGTGGAGGTCGTCGATGTTCTGGGTGATGACCGAGACGCGAAAGCCGTGCTGCTCCAGCTCAGCCAACGCCTTGTGGGCCGCGTTGGGCCTGGCGCGGCGTACCTGGGTGCGGCGGTCATCGTAGAAGCGCAGCACCTGCTGGGGGTCACGTCGGAAGGCCTGCGGCGTCGCGATGTCTTCCAGACGATGCTCTTCCCACAGGCCATCCTCGGCGCGGAAGGTGCGCAGGCCGCTCTCGGCGCTGATGCCGGCGCCACTCAACACGACCAGATGGCGTCCGTGACGTGCACCGGGGTCCTTGAAGCCTTGACTCATCTAGCACTCTCTCTGGCGTTGGACAGGATCGAACAGCGGGCATGGCGATCACACTCAGTCATCGATGAAATCCTGACTGCGATCGACACCGAAGCGCCGCTTGTTGCGATAAGGGTAGACATCGATCACGCGCCCTTGCGCGATGGCGTCCTGCAGGCCACGCCACCAGCTGGCCTGGAAGATCTCGGGATGCAGCTCGTAGAACAGCTTGCGCAGCTGAATATCGGCAAACAGGAAGGGGCCGAACTCCTCGGGGAAGATGTCGTTGGGCCCCACCGAATACCAGGGCTCGCTGGCCAGCTCCTGCTCAGGGTAACGTGCCTCGGGAATCTCACGGAAGTTGCACTCGGTCAGGTAGCTGATCTCGTCGTAGTCATAGAAGACCACCCGCCCGTGGCGCGTGACGCCGAAGTTCTTGAGCAACATATCGCCGGGGAAGATGTCAGCGGCAGCCAACTGCTTGATCGCATTGCCATAATCATTGAGCACCGCGCGGGTTTCCTCGGCGTCACACTCCTCGAGATACAGGTTGAGCGGCGTCATCATGCGCTCGGTATAGCAGTGACGGATCAGCACCTTGTTGCCGCGCAGGCTGATCAAGGAGCTGCACACCTCCAGCAGCTCTTCGAGGCAGGCCGGGTCGAAGTGGTCCTTGCCGACGGTGAAATTCGAGAATTCCTGCGTATCGGCCAGTCGCCCGACACGATCATGGCGCTTGACCAGACGGTACTTCTCGCGCACCTGATCACGACTCATGTCCTTGCCGGGGGCGAAGCGGTCCTTGATCAGCTTGAACACCAGTCGGTAACTGGGCAGCACGAAGACCGCCATCACCATGCCGCGTACGCCGGGCGCGATGATGAACTGATCGGAGCGACTCGCCACATGCTGGTTGAGGCCGCGGAACAGCTCGGTCTTGCCATGCTTGTAGAAGCCGATGGCAGCGTACAGCTCGCCGATGGGCTTCTCGGGCATCAGGGTCTGCAGGAACCCGACCACCTCGCTGGGCACTTCGATCTCGACCTGGAAATAGGCCCGCGTGAAGGAGAAGATGATCGAGACCTCTTCCGGCTCGATGATCACGGTATCCAGATAGACGCCATCGCGCTCGGTATGCAGCACCGGCAACACCAGCGGCAGGGTCTGGCCGCCGCCCTCGATGCGCCCGACCAGATAGGCCCCCTTGTTGCGATAGAAGACGCTGCGCAGCATCTCGAAGGCGGCGTCCGGCGCATCGCGCACCGCCTCAGGCAGCGTCGCGAGCAACATCTCGGCGCCCAGCGTCACATCGCGCCCCTGATGCTCGAAGGCGATCCCCAGCGGCGCCTCGTTGAGCACGGATTCGAGAGCTCCGGCCCAGTCACCCTCGACCGGAACACGATGACTGATGCTCAAGCCGGAATGGCGTGCCGGCCTCTGGCGGGATGGCGAGACGAACATCCAGTCATCGCGGATGTGGCGATGGGAAAACACGCTGCAGAAGATGGAGTTGTAGAAGGTCTCGGCCAGCTTGTAGTCGAGGCGTTGATCGATCAGCGCCATGTACTGCCGCTTGGCCTCGCCCCACAGGGTGCACTCGCACAGGCGGTCGGGCTCGAAGGCGCGCTCCAGCCGCTCCATGGTGGCGGCGACCTTCTCGTCGTAGAGGTTGATGCGCGCGGCGGAGGCCTGCTGGGCTTCACGCCAGTCGGCCTCGATGAAGCGGCGCCGCGCATCACTGGAGATCTGCTTGAAGCGTGATCGATATTCATCGAAGCCATGCAACACGGTCGCCGCCAGTCGCTGGCCCTGCTGGCCATTGCCGCGCTCGTCACTGTCCACATCATTGCCCATCGCCGCCTCCCTGCCCTTCAGTCACCTGACATGACCAAAGCATGCGGACTGTCGCGCCAGCAAGCGAGACGACAATGGTCGCGGGCCTTCAACCCTGACTCACGCTACCTGCGTCATCCACCAGGGCCGGAGTGGCAGCAGACCGCCTGAAACGCAGAACGCCACCCCGCAAGCGAGGTGGCGTTCATGATGTCTGACGATGGCCAGGGGCGCGTGGCTTACAGCTCATGCCCCAGCGAGGCCGCCGAGTCAGCCAGCGGCTTGACGCGGCGCTCGGCCTCGAACAGGTCATCGGCCATGCCGGCCTGCTCGGAACTCATGTCCAGCGCATCGATGCGCGAGGCCTGGAAGCGGTCACGCTGCTCATCCAGGCCGGCGAAATCGAACAGGTCACGGTCTGCCAGATGTGACGGCGCCACCGAGGTAACGGCATGGAACATGGTTTCCAGCCGCCCCGGATGCTTCTTCTCCCAGTCCTGCAGCATCTCCTTGACCACCTGACGCTGCAGATTCTCCTGCGAGCCGCACAGGTTGCAGGGAATGATCGGAAACTCGCGGGCGTTGGAATAGGCCTCGATATCGGACTCACGGCAATAGGCCAGCGGGCGAATCACGATATGGCGCTGGTCATCGGAGAGCAGCTTGGGCGGCATCGTCTTGAGCTTGCCACCGAAGAACATGTTCAGGAACAGCGTCTCGAGGATGTCGTCGCGGTGGTGACCGAGTGCGATCTTGGTCGCGCCGATCTCGGCGGCGAAGCCATACAGCGAGCCGCGACGCAGGCGCGAGCACAGCCCGCAGGTCGTCTTGCCCTCCGGCACCTTCTCCTTGACGATGGAATAGGTGTCGCGCTCGAGGATGTGGTACTCGACGCCCACCGACTCGAGCCATGCCGGCAGCACATGTTCCGGGAAGCCGGGCTGCTTCTGATCGAGATTCACTGCCACCAGCGTGAACTGCACCGGCGCATTGCGCTGCAGGTTCATCAGGATATCCAGCATGGTGTAGGAATCCTTGCCCCCGGACAGGCACACCATCACCTTGTCACCATCACGGATCATGCCGTAATCGGTGATGGCGGTACCGACATTGCGCCGCAGGCGCTTCTGCAACTTGTTCAGTTCGCGCTTGGCAGTGGCCGCATCAGTGGGGCTGGACGAAAGCTCGCTATCGGGTGTGAACATGGGGCATCAGGCTGGCAGTTTGGAAGGGCGCACAGTCTAGCATTGGCCAGTAGACGGTCACAGAGGCAGCATGCTTCAGGCGGGGGTGCCTGCCCCTGTCGGGCCAGGTGGCGTGACGCCGACGCAAGATACGCCAACGCCCGCAGTCAGCGGGCGTTGGCGTGTGGCATGCGCCGTGGGGAACAGCGGCGCTTGCAGGACGTCCGTGCAAGCTAGAAAAGGCGCAGCACTTCCAGATAGCGGATCACCACCCCGCCCAGCATCACGAGGATGCCGAAGCGTTGCAGTCTGAATTCAAGCGCAGTGAGCGCAAGCTTGCGTGACCAGAACATCAGCACACCGCGCATGTCCTGTGTCCGGCGAATATAGAGGCCGTAGGCAAACAGCACGATGGCCAGGCCAAGAATCAACAGCGTATTGGTCGCGATCAGCATGTCGCACCTCGTGGGCAAGTACCCCTGAGTCATAAGGAAGGCAATCACGGGCGGATGCCTTATCTGAAGCCGGGCCCCGAGCAGATGCCCGGGGCCCGACAGTCATCACCTGGCGCAGTGATGACGATCCTGAAGAGAATGATTCCGTCCTCAGGCCTGACAGAGGCTGGCTGACAGCAGGTCCGTATCACGCATGGCCTTTGCTCGCTGCCGCCGCTTCATTATGGTTATCAAAGCTGCTCGGTATTGCATCCTGCATGGCTTGGCCGTCCTGCTGGCCGGTAGTGCACTGGCGTGTAATCAGAGTCGACCTCTCGCCGCAGTGGGCGTGTCGTATGGCAGCCAGTGTGGACAAAGGCAGTGAGCCGGGCCATTGGACATTCCGGCAACAGACCTTGGAATAATAGCCTTGAGGATGATATCGGCTGATGAGACGTCTGATACCGGGCCTGACACACATCCAGCGCCTACTCAGAGCCTGCCCAGGCCCCTGATATAAGCCCCTGCCAGAGCACATTGAACAAGCCCCGCTCAGGCGTGGCTGGCCAGCGAGGGCGACAGCGGTGCCTGCATCAGGCGCTGCGCCATCAGCGCACTGGTCACGGCGTCCCCCAGCGCGCTGTGGCGACCGATCACCGGCACGCCCAGTGCATCGGCCATCGCCTCGAAGCGCAGGTCCGGGGCGGCGTCCGGCTGCTCATGCTTGCAGCGCCGGACGTAATCGCGCGCCAGATCGTGACGCTGGTTGGGCAGATCAAAGCCGAAGCGTGGCCGCAGGTGACGGTTGATCACCGCGACATCGAAGTCGATGCACCAGCCCACCAGCGGACGATTGCCGATGAACTCCAGCAGCTGTCGCAGCGCATCGCCCAGCGCTTCTCCGCCATGCAGATCGATACCGCGCAGACGATGGATGCGGATCGAGTCGCCCTGCAGCCCTTGCGGGCATTGCAGATAGAGCGACAGCGCGCTGGAGGTATGGATATGGCGCGCATCGAAACGCACCGCCGCCAGCGAGACCAGCTCGGCGTGGCCGACATCGAGACTGGTGGTCTCGCAGTCCAGCGCCACACGCTCCCCGCCTCGCTCGGCGATATGCCAGGGACGAAAGAGCTCGGCGAACTCGCCCTGCGCATGACGACGACGATCACTGGCGCGTCTCAGTTGTTCGAACATGCCACCTCCCCTCGGCCTTGAGGCCGGTTCAGTATTCCAGGTGATAACGATGTGACAGGCGCTGCTTGAAGTCCTTGACCCGACTCAGGGCATCGCGCAATAGATCACGCTCCAACGAGGACAACGACTGGGTGATGATCAGGTTGCGACTCCCCGCCTCCCGCGCCGCCGTGGTCTTGTCCTGGCCATCATTGCGCGCGTCGCTAGCCCCGCTCGCGCCGTGTTCGTCCTCTTCCAGATGGCGCAGCTGCTGGCGCAGACGCAACTCGGCAAACAGGGACAACGCCTCGGCAAGGTCAGCGCTGTCGCTGGCCTCGATACGCCCATCACTGACCAGCGCCTCAAGCCGCGCGAAGGTGCCGGTGGCCATCACTCCGCGTTCCAGCGCCATGGTGCGAACGCCATGCACGATGGGGAAGATGCCGCCCTTCTTGATATCGATGCCGTGACGCGGCGAGCGCAAGGAGCCGAACAGCGTCAGCGGGGTCGAGAAATGCAGCGCCAGGCGTGCGAAGTGCGACAGCAGCAGTTCATCGCGCGTGGCGTGGCGTACCAGGTGGCCGCGCAAGCTGTCGACCAGCGCTTCATTGCCGCCGCTGGCGCGCGCATCGAAGACGATGGCCAGATTCATCAGCGCCTCGCCATCGCGCCCGGCGCACCAGCGTGCGATCTTGCCGCGCCAGCGCGACTCGGTGGCGACCCACTCCGGATTGGAGACCATGATGTTGCCCGGGCATGGTGGATAGCCGAGACCCGCCAGGGCGTCACTGAAGCGCTGCAGGGTGTCCTCGTTTTCGGGCCACTGGTGGCCATCGGCGATGATCAGCCCATTGTCCTGATCGGTCTTGAGGATCTGTTCGCCGCGCCCTTCGCTGCCCATCAGCATCAGGCAACTCGAGGCCCGGTGCTCCTCCTCCACCAGCATGGCGAAGGTGCGCTCGATCAGGCGCCCGTTGAGCGCACTCAACAGCGCCATCGCATGGCGCATGTGGACTCCCTGCATCGCCAGCGCCCTGACCATTTCCGGCAGACGCGCACTGGCCTGCTCAAGCGCCGCCATGTCAGAGGCGCGCTCGATCTCGAGACTCACCAGCTGACTGCGATTGGAGAAGAACCCCAGCACGTCGGTCAGCTCGATGACCCCGACGACCGCCGCGTCAGGCGTCAGGCGCTCCTTGACCACGACCCGCGCGACCCGGTGGCGGGTCATCTGCACCAGCGCCTGGAACAGATACTCCTCCGCCGTGACCGCCACCAGCGCAAAGCTGCCCAGCGAGGCGAGCGGATGATTGGCAGCCAAGCCCTGGATCACCAGCGCATTGAGCAGGTCCGTGCGTGTCACCACGCCCTGACGGCCCTCGACAGAGATGATCAGGCTGTCCGCCCCCGCCGCCTGCATGGCCTTGACGCCCTGCTCGATGCTGGCGCTGGCCGCCAGCTTGAGCGGCGGACGCATGCAGTCCATCACCCGCGCCAGCATGAAGCCCGCCTGGTCGCGACTCGCGCCCTGACGGGTATCACGCTGCGCCGCCAGCAGCCGCGCCTTGTCGCTCAAGCTGTGCTGGAAGTACTCACCGAAGGCAGGACATTCGTCGCACAGCGAGAAGAACAGCTGTGCGGGCAGCTGATAGCACAGCGTCTCCTGCTCGCAGACGAAGCGGGTGCGGCAATGGCCATTGAGCAGCGTCAGCGCCCCGAACAGGTCCCCCGCGGTGTAATGGCCGATGCGCAGACTGACCCAGGCATCCAGCCCCTCGCGCTGCGCCTTGTCGAGCGTGGTGGCGTCCGGCAGTGCCGAGTCGGCGGCCAGTTCCGCCACCTCGCCCTTGTGAATGATGTAGACCGCCTCACCGACGGCCCCCGGCACCAGCGGCTGCGCCAGTGCCTCGAAATAGTGAAGATCCACCCCTTCGGCCAGCCGTTGCCGAAGACGCTCATCCAGCAGACTGAACGGCGGCTCCTCGAACGCGATATCCACCAGTGACGCTTGCATGACAGCGACTCCCCTCTGCGCGTACACCGCTGATCGATGCACGAGCCCTCAAACCACGAGGCCCCGCCTGCAGGTGCAAGACGGGGCTTCGGGAAACGGGGGCCTGTTCGCGCCGATGCTGCGTGCTGCGCGAACAGGCCCTGCTGCCTGAATCAGTGATCCACTGCTGTTCCGGCCCCGCGCGGAACACGAATGTCCTCGACGATATGCTGGATGTGCTCGGGCGGCGGCGGAGTCATCTTGCAGACGATGACCGCGACGACGAAGTTGAGCACCATGCCCAGCGAGCCGATCCCCTCCGGTGACACACCCAGCAACCAGTTCTCGGCGCTGTTGAGTTCCGGCGAGATGAACTTGAAGTAGACGATGTAGCTGAAGGTGAAGACCAGGCCGACCAGCATGCCCGCGATGGCACCTTCCTTGTTCATGCGCTTGGAGAAGATCCCCAGCAGGATGACCGGGAAGAAGCTCGATGCCGCAAGCCCGAAGGCAAAGGCCACCACCTGCGCCACGAAGCCTGGCGGATTGATGCCGAAGTACCCGGCGATCACGATGGCCACGGCCGCCGCCAGACGTGCCGCGACCAGCTCCTGTTTCTCGCTGATGTCCGGCTTGAAGGTCTTCTTGAGCAGGTCATGCGAGATGGCCGACGAGATGACCAGCAACAGGCCTGCCGCCGTCGAGAGCGCTGCCGCCACACCACCCGCCGCCACCAGCGCGATGACCCATGCCGGCAGATTGCCGATCTCCGGGTTGGCCAGCACGATGATGTCGCGGTCGATGTAGACCTCGCTCTCGTTGTCGGTGGGCGTGTTGCTCACCAGGCGCTGACCGTGTTCGCCGCGGGCCGCCTGGCTGTCGGCGCTGCCTTCGTAGCTCGGCTTGCCCGCGAAGGGATCACCGCCACGCATCTGGATGATGCCGTCGCCATTCTTGTCGACCCAGCCGATCAGCCCGGTGTTCTCCCAGTTGTAGAACCAGCCCGGCAGCTCCTCATAGGCCGTCTCGTTGACGGTCTCGACCAGATTCACCCGCGCGAAGGCACCCACGGCCGGCGCAGTGGTGTAGAGCAGTGCGATGAAGAACAGCGCCCAACCGGCGGAGATACGTGCATCCTTGACCGTCGGCACCGTGAAGAAGCGCACGATGACGTGGGGCAGACCCGCGGTACCGCACATCAGCGCGGCGGTGATGAAGAAGACATCGATGGTGGACTTGGAACCCTCGGTGTACTCGCGGAAGCCGAGATCGGTCACCACCTGATCGAGCTTGTGCAGCAGATAGACGCCGGTGTCATTGCCCTGGGCATCGACCAGGGTGCCGCCGAAACCGGTCTGCGGCAGCACGTGGCCCGTCATCATGATCGACAGGAACACCGCCGGCACCAGGAAGGCGAAGATCAGCACGCAGTACTGGGCCACCTGGGTATAGGTGATGCCCTTCATGCCGCCGAGTACCGCATAGAAGAAGACGATCGCCATGCCGATCACCACGCCGACGTTCACGTCCACCTCGAGGAAGCGCGCGAAGACGATGCCGGTACCGCGCATCTGGCCGGCGACATAGGTGAAGGAAATGAAGATGACGCAGACCACCGCCACGGTGCGCGCGACGCTGGAGTAGTAACGGTCACCGACGAAGTCGGGCACCGTGAACTTGCCGAACTTGCGCAGGTAAGGCGCCAGCAGCATGGCCAGCAGGACGTAGCCGCCGGTCCAGCCCATCAGGTAGACGGAGGCGTCGTAGCCGACATAGGCGATGATGCCCGCCATCGAGATGAACGAGGCCGCCGACATCCAGTCAGCGGCGGTCGCTGCCCCGTTGGCGATGGGGTGAACGCCACCCCCGGCGACATAGAATTCCTTGGTGGAACCGGCTCGCGACCACACCGCGATCCCGATATAGAGCGCAAATGACGCGCCCACGAACAGATAGGTCAGCAGTTGAACATCCATTGGCAGTGTCCTTGGCGATGTCGATCATATTGTTCTTATTCACACAACGGCGCGTCACGACGAGCGGCCTGTGCCCGGCGTGTCACTGACTCACTGCTCGTGAACATCGAAGCGCTCATCGAGCTTGTTCATCGAACGGGCATACAGAATGATCAGCGCGAGGAAGAAGTAGATCGCCCCCTGTTGCGCAAACCAGAAGCCCAGCTTGAAACCGAAGAACTGGATGTTGTTCAGCACGTCCACCAGCAATATCCCGCATCCATAGGACACCACGAACCAGACCACGAGATAGCCCATGATCAGTTTGATATTGGCGGACCAATACGCCTTGGCATTCGCTTCCTTCATGATGGTGTTCTCGCATTGTTATTGTGATTGGCGAAGTGGAGTGATTGGCGATCCGGAGATCGATGACCACCCATCAGTGGATGATCCTTTCTCGGCGGTTGATGGGTATTTCCTGCGCCTTTCAAGGCATGACAGGAAACTTGGCGACTCGAATCTGACAGTAGACAAGGCCCTGCAACGCTGCAGGCTGACTTTAGTCGAGAATGTCAGCCACCCCTGATGGAGCAAAGTTGAGAACGATGCAATTCATTTGAAATCAACAAGTTGATTCATATCCTAAAGATGCAATCCCTTGGTCTATTGGCCAAATGGGCGAAGAATGATCGGCGAAAGCTGCGGCGTATTGCGCGCATGACATTGGCCGATGCCGGAAAAAAGGCCCGTTGTGCAGACGCTATTTCCGGCTTCTTGACGCCAATCATCGAGGCGTCTGCGTGGCAATGGATGACACAGCCTCTTCGCCACGACTCTCAAGACGCCGAGTCTGTCATGCACAGTGCTTGGGACTCGTGGCGGGGCTGCGTAGAATGGCGCTTCCAGAGAGGAGAGCGACATGTTCCAGGGTTGGTGGCTGATCGCAGTGGCACTCGCATATATCGCGGTGCTGTTCACGATTGCATGGCGGGGGGATCGCAACGCCAAGAAACACGGGTCGCCGAATCGGCGCCCAGCGGTCTACAGTCTGGGGCTTGCGGTCTACTGCACCAGCTGGACCTTCTACGGTAGCGTCGGGCAGGCCGCGACCAGCGGCTGGAGTTATCTGAGCATCTTCATCGGGCCGATTCTGGCCTGTCTGCTGTTCTGGCCGATTCTGCTCAAGATGATTCGGGTCGCCAAGCGCCAGAACATCACCTCGATCGCCGACTTCATCGCCTCGCGCTACGGCAAGACACAGTCGCTGGCGGTGTTCGCCTCGCTGGTGGCCCTGGTCGGCACCCTGCCCTACATCGCCCTGCAGTTGAAGGCCGTCTCGAGTGCCTATCAGGTACTCACCGACACCAGCGATGTCACGCGAACCGCCTGGCTGGGCGATACCGCCTTCTATGTCGCGGCGATCATGGCGCTGTTCGCCATCCTGTTCGGCACCCGCCATACCGACGCCACCGAGCACCATGTCGGCCTGTTGCAGGCGATCGCCTTCGAATCGCTGGTCAAGCTGGTCGCCTTCCTGACCCTGGGCGTCTATGTCACCTGGGGCATGTTCAATGGTCTGGGCGACCTGTTCACCAAGGCCGATACCTATCTGGAGCTGCAACAGCAGCTGGAGACCCAGACCTTCGGCACCGGCTTCTGGGCCCAGACGCTGCTGGCGATGCTGGCGATCTTCTGCCTGCCGCGTCAGTTCCACGTCGCGGTGGTCGAGAACACCCACCACGATGACGCCCGGCGTGCGCGCTGGATGTTCCCGATCTATCTGGTCGCCATCTCCTTCTTCGTGCTGCCGATCGCCGCCGCCGGCCTGACCATGTTCCCCGACGGTTCGGTGTCACCGGACAGCTTCGTGCTGGCGCTGCCGATGGCGGCGGACCAGACCTGGCTGACCCTGCTGACCTTCATCGGCGGCTTCTCCGCCGCCACCGGCATGGTGATCGTCGCCGCCGTCGCGGTCTCGATCATGATCTCCAACGAGATCGTGATTCCGCTGTTGTTCCGCCTGCGCTGGTTCGATACCGAGGCGCGCGACTACAGCCATATCGTGTTGCTGGCGCGCCGTCTGACCATCGTGATGATCCTGGCGCTGGCCTACGGCTTCTATCTGCTGATCGCCGAATACAGCACCCTCTCGGCCATCGGCTTGCTGTCGTTTGCCGCCGTCGCCCAGTTCGCGCCCTCGCTGATGGGTGGCCTCTACTGGAAGCGCGGCAATCGCCTCGGCGTCATCGTCGGCCTGAACGTCGGCTTCGCGGTCTGGGCCTGGACCCTGCTCGTGCCGGCACTGGCACAGGCGGGCCTGATGCCGGCCGAGATCGTCAACCAAGGGCCGCTGAGCATCGACTGGCTGTCGCCGCATGGCCTGTTCGGCTTCCGCTTCAATGACCCGCTGACCCACGGCGTGATGCTGTCGCTCGGCCTGAACCTGTTCTGCTACATCTTCGTCTCGCAGATGACGCCGCAGCGCGTGGTCGAGCGCATCCAGGCCTCGCTGTTCGTCGACAGTGTCGAGACCCGCCAGACCAGCGTCTCGCGCCCCTGGACCGGCTCCACCTCCGTCTCCGACCTGCGCGTCCTGTGCGAACGCTTCCTGAGCCACGAGCAGGTCGAGCGCGCCTTCGAGGACTACGCGCGCCGCAGCGGCCAGCCGCTGGAGCTGCATGCACGCGCCTCCATCGACCTGATCCAGTTCACCGAACGCTTCCTGGCCTCGGTGCTTGGTGCCTCCTCGGCACGCATCGTCGTCAACTCGGCGCTGCAGGGCCGCGGCATCGGCATCTCGGATGTCATCTCCATCGTCGATGAAGCCTCGCAGGTGCTCGAATTCAACCGCGCCCTGCTGCAGGCGACCATCGAGAACATCCACCAGGGCATCAGCGTGGTCGACCAGCACATGCGCCTGGTGGTGTGGAACCAGCGCTATCTGGACATGTTCCGCTTCCCTGACAACCTGATCCGGGTCGGCGCGCCCATCGATCGCATCTTCCGCTACAACGCCCACAACGGCGAATACGGCCCGGGCGACCCAGAAGAGCACGTCGACCAGCTGCTGGATGCCATCCGCAACGGCGAGCCGCACCGCTACGTGCGCTATCGCCAGGATGACAGTGTGATGGAGATCCAGGGCAACCCGATGCCCGGTGGCGGCTTCGTCTACACCTATCAGGACATCACCCAGCAGAAGCGCACCGAAGAGGCGTTGATCCGCTCGGAAAACAACATCCGCATCTACACCGACAACGTGCCGGCGCTGATCGCCTACTTCGACAAGGAGTGTCGCTACCTCTTCACCAACCGTGCCTATGAAGCGGTGATGGGCATCGACCGTACCGCCGTGATCGGCGAGCCCGCCGAAGAGGCGATGCCGGAAGACATCTATCGCCAACGTGCGCCGTGGATGACGCGCGCGCTGTCCGGTGAGCGGGTCTCCTTCGAGATCTCGCTGGAAGCCCCGGAAGGCGGCGTGCGCTACATGCTGGTCACCTATACGCCGCACTTCAGCACCAAGGGCAACATCCTCGGCTTCTTCGCGCTCTATCAGGACATCACCGAGCGACGCCTGGCGGAGATCGCCCTCAAGGAGACCAACGAGAACCTGGAGGAGCGCGTGCGCGTGCGTACCCAGGAGTTGTCACAGGTCAACGAGGCCCTGCGCACCGAGAACCGCGTGCGCGCCGAGGCCGAGCAGGCATTGCGTCAGGCCAAGCAGCTGGCCGAGGATGCCAACGCCTCCAAGACACGCTTCCTGGCCGCGGCCAGCCACGACCTGCTGCAGCCACTGAATGCGGCGCGTCTGTTCACCTCCGCCCTCGCCCAGCAGGTCGAAGGCGAGATGAAGACCACCACCAATCACATCGACAACTCGCTGCAGGCCGCCGAGGAACTGCTCAGCACCCTGCTCGACATCTCCAAGCTGGATGCCGGGGCACTGGCGCCACGCCGCAGCGTGTTCCGCCTCTCCGACATCCTCAAGCCGCTCAAGGCCGAGTTCGAGGTGATGGCGGAAGACCGCGGACTGGACCTGAAGGTGGTGATGACTCAGCTGGCGGTGGATTCCGATGGCCAGATGCTCAGACGCATCGTGCAGAACTTCCTCTCCAACGCGGTGCGCTATACCCGCCAGGGCCATGTGCTGCTGGGCTGCCGCCGTCTGGGCGATCGCATTCGCATCGAGGTCTGGGACACCGGTCCCGGCATTCCCGAGTCGAAGCTGACCGAGATCTTCCAGGAATTCCGGCGTCTCGATCAGACCGAGCGTCACAAGGAAAGCGAGAAGGGTCTCGGCCTGGGACTGTCGATCGCCGAACGCATGAGCCGGGTGCTCGACCACCCGATCACGGTGCGCAGCTGGGTCGGCATCGGCACCGTCTTCGCCGTCAGCGTGCCGATCAGCAAGGAGCTGCCGGCGGCCGAGCTGCCGGATGCCGTGCCGGCTCGCAAGCGCGCCGGCAACAAGCTGACCGGCACTCGCGTCCTGTGCATCGACAACGAGAGCCTGATTCTCGAGGGCATGAAGGCGATGCTGTCCGGCTGGGGTTGCGAGGTGTTCACGGCGACCTCGATCGGCGGCGCCAAGTCGGTGATCCGCAACCTGGATGGTGATCCGGATGCCATCCTCGCCGACTACCACCTCGACAACGAGGTGACTGGCCTGATGGCGCTGGATGCGCTGGATGAACGTCTGGCGGGCTCGGTGCCGGGCATCGTGATCACCGCCGACCGCACCGATGAGGTCGCCGAGGAAGTGCGCCGTGCGGGCTATCACCTGCTGCTCAAGCCGGTGCGACCCGCTGCGCTGCGTGCGCTGCTGACGCGCACCCTGCAGGCCAACCGCGCCGAGAAGCACACCAGTGGCGCGAGTGATGCTCCCGACGCCGCGACGGATGACCCAGCCCCCTGATCAGGCGGGCTGGCCTGTCGCTCTTTCGTCCTCTAGCTCTTTAGCCCTCTAGCTCTTTCATCCATGACGCAAAAAGCCCGCCCTGTCAGCGACAGGGCGGGCTTTTTGTGGCTTGAGGGCAAGACTCTCGAAGAGAGCCTCAGCTCAAGCGCTGACGCAGGATCAGGAGCGGACTTTCGGCGGCTCGACTTCCAGACGCTGGGCCGCGATGACGGCCTGGGTGCGCGAATGCACGCCCAGCTTGCGCAGAATGGCGGTCACGTGGGCCTTGATGGTGGCCTCGGACACATTCAGCTCATAGGCGATCTGCTTGTTGAGCAGACCTTCCGTCAGCATGTTGAGCACGCGGAACTGCTGCGGCGTCAGTGACGCGATCGCCTCGGCGAAGCGCGATTCATCCTCGGAAGACTCGCCCATGGCCTCGGCGATATCCGTCGGCAGCCAGACCTCACCTTCGAGGATCTCGCCGATGGCTTCGGCGATGACGTCGAGGCTGGCGGACTTGGGAATGAAGCCGGAGGCCCCATAATCGATGGCGCGGCGCACCACGTAGGGCTCCTCGCTACCGGACACGACCGCCACCGGGATGTCCGGTGTCTGGCCACGCAACTGGATCAGACCGGAGAAGCCGTGGGCTCCCGGCATGTGCAGGTCCAACAGGATCAGGTCGGCATCGGGATGGCGGGCAACGACTTCGTTGGTCGCTTCCATGCTGTCAGCCTCGACGATCTCCGCCTGAGAGGCGACTTGTCTAAGCGCCTGGGTCAGTGCGGCACGAAAGAGCGGGTGATCGTCTGCAACGATGAACTTCTGGGCAAAGGCCATTGAGTCTCCTCCAAAACCCCGATGGTGATCATCACCGACCTTCCTGGCCGGTCAACAATCGCCGTTATTTTCTGGCATGTTACCCCATAAAACGTGCGTTTAACAAAGCAGCCCACCATCGGAAGATGTACTGATGTTTCGCTCGGGGAACACGAGTATCGCACGGATTGATGCCCGGCGAGCGAACAATCCGTGCGCTGATTCTGACAGCATCCTGGGGATGGTGAGTCAGACAACCCTACCCGCAACGCGACTGGCATGCCAGCCGATCAATGCGACACCGGCAATCAGCACGAAGCCGATCAGACTGGCGATATCCGGCACCTCCCCCCAGATGGCCCAGCCCGCCAGTGCCGAAAACACGATGGTCAGATAGGAATAGATCGACACTTCCCCCGCCGGTGCGAGGCGATAGGCGGTGGTCATCAGAATCTGACCGCCGGCCGCAAAGATGCCGATGCCCAGCAAGGCCAGCGCCTGAGGGCCGCTTGGCATCACCGGATTCATCAACATCGGCACCAATGTCACCACACTGGAGACCAGCGAGAAATGCAGCACGATGGTCGCCGAGGCCTCGCGCCCTCTCATCGCACGGATGAGCGTATAGGCCGCCCCCGCCAGCATTGCCGAACCCAGCCCGACCATGGCGGGCAACAATGCCTCCACTCCGCCCTCGGCAAATGCCAGTTGCGGCTTGATGACCAGCGCCGCGCCAGAAAAGGCGACCAGCATGCCCACCAGCCGCCAGCCACCAAGGCGCTCGGCCAGGAAGAGACCGGCGAACAGGCTGACGAAGAACGGCGATAGCTTATTCAGAATAGTCGCATCTGCCAGCAGCAGATGATCGATGGCGTAGAAGAAGCTCATCACGCCGCCGAGCCCGATCAGTGACCGCGCCATCAGCATCGGCTGGTGGTGCCAGTGGCCCAGCAGACGCGCGCTCGCCATGCGCACCATCACCACCGCCACGCCGAGACTGACCAGGTTGCGCACGAAGACCTTCTCGAACAACGGCAGGTCGCCGCTCAGCTTGACCATCGCTCCCATCAGCGCGAACGAGATCGCCGACAGGCACATCAGGATGACGGCGCGAGGACGATTCTCGC
>Ga0209634_1000271_pt1 | contig 40020 bp, 39 predicted proteins | sample LinPmetageLP40_FD_184043 | JGI IMG/M metagenome (GOLD analysis project Ga0209634, IMG submission 184043) | Marine viral communities from the Pacific Ocean - LP-40 (SPAdes) (version 2) | ecosystem: Environmental > Aquatic > Marine > Oceanic | place: Pacific Ocean | collected 2010-08-26 | reverse complement strand
GGCTCCAGCGGCTCCAGCAGCACCAGCAGGACCGGCGGCTCCAGCAGCACCTTGAGGGCCAACTACGGTTCCTACTGTAATGGTATTGCCAAGGTTAGTTGTAATCGTTAAGTCGCCGTTACTGTCTACAGCTCCACTAGAAAGAGTTTCACCAGCAGATCCAGTAGCACCAGTTGGACCGGCGGCCCCGGTCGGGCCAGCAGGACCAACAACAGAACCTACGTTTGTAGAATTACCGAGGTTGGTGGTTATTGTTAAGTCACCGTTACTGTCTACAGATCCGGATGCAATAGTTTCACCCTGTGCGCCAGTAGCACCAGCTGGACCTTGGGGACCAGTGGCCCCTGCAGCCCCTGCAGCCCCTACAGCCCCAGTAGAACCTTGGGGACCGGCAGGACCAGTGGCCCCTGCAGGACCCTGTGGAATACTTTGATAAGCGTTCAGTGCAGTCGCGGCATCTGCAGCAGCTGCAGTTGCACTCGCAGCCGCATTCGTTTCTGAAGTTGCTGCATTAGTTTCTGAAGTTGATGCCGCAGCCGCGGAAGTTGCACTTGCAGCGGCTGAAGTTGCGCTATTTCCGGCTTGGGTCGTTGCAGTTGTGGCACTCGCAGCCGCATTGGTTTCAGCGGTTTGAGCCGCAGTAATAGCATTGTTAACATTACCGAAATTAGTAGCGATTGTATTTGTATTTGTCTCCGAAGTTGCTGCTGCTGCAGCACTTGCAGCCGCCGCCGTAGCCGAAGACGCACTATTTGTTTCGCTTGTGGAGGCATTAGTGCTTGCAGTACTCGCAGTTGTGGCACTTGCGGCACTATTTGTCTCAGAAGTTGCCGCATTTGTAGCTGCTAATTCGCTTGCTGTCTTCGCAGTTTCTGAAGCAGTCTTAGCGGTCTGAGCTGCAGCGGCACTTGCGGCACTATCAGTCACAGACGATCCAATAGCTGAAAGACTGTTCGCGGCATTGGTTGCGCTAGTAGACGCGTTTGCAGCTTGGGTAGTTGCGGTATTTGCATGGGTCAATGCTGAATTATTTGCAGTCGTTGCTGAAGTACTCGCAGCATTTGCGGATGTGGCACTTGCAGCCGACGCTGCAGCCGAAGTTGCTGCATTAGTTTCTGAGGCAGCTGCATTAGTTTCTGAGGCAGCAGCTTGATTAACACTTGATTGGATTGCTACCGTGTTTGTACTAGAAATCCCACTTTGGGAATAGAAAGATGAGGCCATAGTTATTAATCTCCATAAACTACTGAGGGTCGAATTACCTGACTAGTCCCTGACTGTTCTGCAGAATTACTTTGCTCCTGAAGTTCTGCTAAGAATTGTCCTGCCCTTTGTTCAAAGAGGTTGGTTCGATCATCCATAAAATAGTCCCCAGCATATGATAATGCAGTGTATGTTAGTAAATCTGAGGCTATGTTGGTCAGTGCGTTACTATCAGCATCTGTAGCTAAAGCAGGAAACTCACGGTAGTAATCTAAGAATAATGTCCCTGATGTTGGTTGGGGGTGTAGTAAGATTTGAACACCTTGACGACACATCAGTCTGGGGTTTCCCTGCTGTCCTGTCTTTTGGGCCTGGAGCATTTCGTGAATTGGTATTCGAGTAAGAGAAACCCCGTCCATGTATACATTTATGATTTCAAGAAGATTTACAGGTATAGTGACCTGTGAGGTCTGACCATTTATCGTATAACTTTGCTGGGCCTCTTGTGCAGGAGTTCTCAATAATCTTTGTATTCGAGTAGTTGCCTGATCGATGAAAGTGTCGGCCAAAGTATTACTGCAATCACTACGGTTTAATAGCTCTTTAAAATGTGTTCTAATTTGGCCTTTATTCATAATGTTTTCCTATGCTCTTCGAGTTTTAGGTTTTGGTTTAGGCTTTTTGGCAGTCTTAGCAGCTGCGCGAAATGCAGCGTCAGTCGGAGCGCCCTTAGCACCTTTGGGCCTTGGCGGTTTGCCCGATGCTTGTCTTGCGTGGATGTTTGCGTATAGTCCCTTAGACATCGTTAGATCCTTTTATCAGTTGCCATGAATGCTTCTAAGTTTTGATCTTTTAGTCGCTTCACGATTTCTACTGGGGTAGCTTCATATATGTTGAAGCCCTCGCGCTGCCATTGCTCGACAACGCCTACGGGTATTGCAGCGACACGCATGTAATCACCTTCGTTCTGGTCTTTAGATGCATTACGGCTGTCTTTGAGATCATCTAAGAATGCCTGGCTAATGTGTTGCGTGTGTTTGCGGAAAACGTCGTTACCTGTTTGAAGGTACTGAGTGTTAACACCAAGTAAATTGATGTCATTAGTTTTATTGTTGTTTGACATAATGTCTCCTTTTGGAAGTAAAAAAGAAGACCACCCGACGCCTGGGTAAGGAGAGCAAAAAACCCAGGGTGAGGTCGGGTGACCTTCAATGCTTTTTAGAACTTATGACAGTCCAGAAATCATCCCATCGGCACCAAAATTCATGTGCTTCAAAGAATATTCGCCGACTACAAAATGCTTTTCTGAGTCACCAGTGGCACTTAGAAGTGTACGTGAGAATGGACGTAACACTGCGGAGCGCCACATTGCTGGGTCAACCAGAAATGCATGTGTAGAAAGCTGGTGACGGTTCAAAACAACTTTGTAAGAACCGAATGGAGTTACTAGAAGTTCCACCACATTGACGAGTGTTTTACTGTCGCCAATTTCACGGTTTCTACCAGCAGCTGATGTAAAGCCAGCGACGATAGTTGAGTCGGCTGGTTTCAACATTAGAACTGTCGGATCTGAACCAGCGTTAAAGCAGTTTTGTCCTAGTGTTAGGATCTTTGCTTCAGTTAGTGGGTCAGTCGCGTTAGCACCAGCGTCAACATCTGTAGTGATTTGCTCTGTAGCAGAAGCCATTTCTCTGGCTACTGATGTCGAGCCACTAACAGCTGCATTCGACACGCCTACCATAGCACGTTCGAGGTCTCTTTTGATCTCTTTAAGTGCTTTACCTAGTTGGTCATTAATGTTCGCCTAAGTTCGTTAATCCTTAGACCGCCCGAGGGCTGCTCATGCTTTCGTAAAGATCTTAAGATCCATGAGATCAGACTATGTCATGTCAGTTAGTCACTGACCCATGCGCTTCCAGCCACTTGGCTGTACTCCTTGCGGATAGTCGTTGCACGTTCCTCTTTCGAGGCTTCGCTCAAAGTTACCATATCTTTCGACTTAGGCTTCCTTTGAATTCACACGGTTTATACTACGCTGCCAACTTTAAGTTATTACTGTAAGTTATTGTTAACGCAGTCTCTTTTGCTCTACCATAGGTGGCAATACTGTCACTAGTTGCAGATACTTGAAAAGCTTTAGTTAGTATCTGTGTTGTGCCAGTTCTTTCAGTTGCATTGGCTAAAGTTGCCATTGATGCATCTGCCCCTTCACAATATCTTCGCCTAAGTTCGTTACGCTTAGACCGCCCGAGGGCTGCTATAGGTTAAATTCCTATAGTTGAGACTATATCATCGTCCTCTTGGGACGCTCTGCGCTTCCACTCACTTGAGTGTACTTCCTTACGGAATAGTCGTTGCACCTTCCTAGTAAAACTAGGCTTGGCTCAGGATTGCCCTCACCATGACGTGTTAGGGGTTCTTCTGAATTCACAGAGTTATTCAAAGTAGATTGCTCTACTAGGCCGCTAAAGAGTAGTTTACGGCAGCGTTATTTGCAGCATTTGCAAGTGAGTCCTCAAGCCAACTAAAGGTTCGAGCAGACACTTTTTCTGAGCGTATCATGCTGAAAAATGGGGTATCGGTTGGTGTAATGTCTGAGATACAAATGTTCATCTAAGGTCGTTAATCTTAGACCGTCTTTCGACTGCTATATGTTATGCCATATAGATCAGACCATATTATCACCCTGTTGCCAGGGGCTGTGCGCTTCGGGCTACTTAGCCCTACTCCATTTCTGGATGGTCGTTGCACCTTCCTTGATTTCTCAAGGCTTGGCTCAGGATTGTCCCGTAGGATGTTCCCTGAGTTCACACAGTTTGTTTTGACAGCTTACGCTGAAAGGACACCATCATTTAATGTCCGAGACATCTTCTTTTTTTCCGACTTGGTCGTATGTTGTGTACGTCGTCATTAGGTTTATTACCTTCTGTTAAAATGGTTGAACTTTATCGCTCCCATCTGCTTAACAGAGCATCAGCAATATCATCTAAATCACCTGATCGACTGGCGTTTGTCTGAAGCTTTTGGACGGCCTTCTTTTGACGCTGGATCTTTAGATCGGTGTCATTGGATGGTGCCTTTTTAGTCTTCAGTACTTTACCAGAGCTATTCTTTGTTTTGATCACTTTAGCCTTCGCTTTCTTAACTTGGGCGCTAGCCTTGGTTTGATCGTAAAGTCTAGCTTTGTTGAGGATCATGATGACCTGGGGGTCAACATATTGATCTACTTGTTCCTGGGGTAAACCTTGGGAAACTGCATACGAGCGAATGTCATTGTACATTTCATTGCTCCAGCCTTCCAGGTTACTCTCAAGTACCTTGACGCATTCGTTAGCTTGCTTTTGCACTTGCTCTTGGCGTTGTGCATTGGCGTCACGATAGAATACATCAGCTTCCTCTTTTAAGAACTTTAGATCATCCTCAGCTGCTTTAGCTTCTTTCCGAAATGCAGCAAAATCCTCAGATGACATTTGTCGACTAGCGACAAGCATATCTACTTCAGCATAAGGCTTTATTCGGCTCTCAGCTCTTTCAAGTAACTTTCGATAACTGATGTCTGCCTTGCTCAAAGCTTCATCAGCTTCTTTGCGTCGGGCAGCGACTTCTTGAGACTTACGTGTTAAAGATGCCTCTTGACCATGTAGTCGTTTTAGAGATTTTAAAGATACCTGTTGTGCTTCGCCATCGACCTGGATTTCGACCAAAGCGTCTTCAGACAATGTAACTTCCGTTTCATCATCTTCTTGATCTGCTTCTGGTTCATCCTCGTCTTCAGCTGTTTCATCTGATACAGGGTCTTCGTCATCCTCTTCTACTTCTTCTAGGTTATCTTCATCTTCAGTTACATCTGAATTATCCTCGATCGTCTCTTCTTCAAGGGTTTCTTCAGTCGCCTCTAGTTCTTCACTTTCTTCAGATGGCTTTTCAGCGTCTGTCCAGCGGTCTAGTATGGCATCCGCTGCGTCCATGACATCATGGAACGCTTTGGGTTGAGTGGCATTATCTTGGACGTTACTCATAGTCCTATTGCTCCTCTTGGCTTGTGTCGCCTTCTTGCTCTTTAGCAATGATTTCATCTCTTACAGCGACTTGCTGCTTGAGAGTATTCACCACGTCAACGAGTGCGCGATAGTGGTAATATGTGTGGTCACGTTCTTCCTTTTCCTCGGGTTTGCTATTTACAAACCTTTGGAAAGAATTCTCGGTTAAACCGTTAATCACACGGGTGAATGGCTCTGACTTGAGAAGTTTCTCACAGTCGTCACCAATTTTAATTAATTCGTTTTGTTTGTTTTCCATAAAATATGCTCTCCTATACTATGGTTATTATTTCTTTGGTGGACGGCCCTTTTTAGTACCGTATGTTCCTTTACCTGATGGCATGGAATACTCCTTTGGTTGAAAACTGGTTACCCAGTTGGTGAAGCGATTGCTCTGACATCGTCAGCAGTCTTCGCAATTTCAAGCTCGGCATTGTCTACCATCTGCTTGTGTTCTAATTGAGCTTCTTTCAGATCCATATTGTCGGACTGAATTGCGAAACTCTGTTGTGCTTTAGCCTGTTCAAGCTGTACTTTCATTTGGTTAATCTGAACGTCCATTTGAGCTTTCATTTCAGCTAGAGCTGTCTGACGCTCTTGGATCTCAAGCTGCTTCTGCTGCATCTGCATTTGCATCTCAGCTGCTGGATCTGGCTGCTCTGGTGGTAGCTGTTGAGGATCTGTTAAGTAATCTTTGACGTTCTTAATGCCATTCTGCTCCATGACATGTGTCATCAATGCATACTGATTTGGTGCCTGGTACATTTTAGACAATGTAGGATCTTGAGACATCAACCCATGTAAAGCCAAATACTTCTGAGCTTCTTGCTCTTGCTCGCCATATCCTAAATGTAGCTCTACAGTTACATCTCGCTTAGAACTCCATTCGCTTGGTCGTATAGGTACGTAGTCCCCAGCAATCTCTACAATTCTTTCTTCCTGCTCGTTCTCGACAACCAGCTGGTAAATCATTTGGTACAGAGGCTTAAGAAATGAGTTGGCAAAGTTACGTGCGATAATCTTTTGTCGCTGTTGCGACATGGTTGCCAGCTGCTCAACCATTGCAGCCGAGTTCTGCTTACTTATAGCGTCTTTGTTTAGACCTTGTGACAGCCTAGAGACACCAGTGTTGTCCTCTTTGTCCTCATCGAGCATCTGTATTGTTTGGAATACAAATGGGTTTAATGCTGCCTGGGGCATAGGCATTATGGCGTCGGGTCTACTCACATTTACGATGCCGCCAACGCGATTGTCAATTAATTCGCGTGGGTTAGTAAGACCACCTTTGACCACCTGGTAACGTGGGTTATTTGTGATCATTGAGTGATCTAGGATCGATCGAGTTAATACTGTTCGAGCCGTCTGCGTTGGTACGACTTTAGATCCAAAGTTAGATCCAAAGAAGCTATGTGGAATCGGGAGTGGAACAAAAGTGCAGAATGGTTTCCGTGTTGTCTTTTCCTTATGTAGGATGACGTTACCGGCTTTTATGACTTTGTATAACTCAGCCACTCCCGAATTACTGTTGTCCTCATTGAGGTCTATCTCGATATAAACTTCATATACCGTGACACTACGGACTTGATCTTGGAAACCTTTAGCATTGAAACCACGGTCTTGACCGATTTCTTCATGACGTGCCAGCACTTCTGGATCAGTTTCCATATCCACGTCTTCATGGTCACCAATCGTTGCAATAAGTTCTTCATCATAGCCAGCCTCTCTAAGCTCTGAGATTGTCATTTCAGTGCGGTGTCCACAAAAGCCAACCGAGTCCAAATCGACGGCTTGCGGTTCTATTATAAATTGCTCAGGTGCTATACTTTCGATAACTACCTGGCTGGTGTCCTGGGATACTCTGACGTCACCGTTGTATAAACCTAGTTCGTCTTGTTCGACTTCTTCGATCTCTACATTGTCCTGAGCGATTACCTGGTCAAACTCTTCTTCAGTAAGATCTTGGATTGGCTCTAGATGACTTTCTTCTCTTTCATCCCAATATATCTTAGCAATACCAGCTCTGGCTACTAGGCCGTCGTGTATTACTGTCTGCATTACCTGGAACAGGTTGTTTTGCCTGTTAGCAACATAATCAGTGTATGCAGTGCAAACTTCAGCAGTTTTAGTATCCTCTCCGGTCTGTGCAGCAAAGCGTACTGTTTTGTAGCCGGTTGAGAAGGTTTCTAGCAGTGCAGCTTTCATGCTCTCGACTGCATCATAGACGTCCATAGATACGTACTTAGAGTTACCGTCGTGCGCTGGTCGAGGTAGTTTTGCGTTGTAGTAATCTATAACACGCTTACGTTCTCTACTTATTTGGCTGTCGTAGTAGCCTATAGATCTACGGATGTTATCATCTAAGATCGTAACTAACTTTTCGTCATCGACCTTTTTGTAATCTTTTTTATCCATAATAGTCAGACCATTTCAATATAGTGATCATTTGTAACCTCGATTGGTTCCCAAGCGCCCTCATGGACGTGATTGGCTAGTGCCAGGCTCATGACACAGTCGTCATAACACCCTGGCTCTGCTTCCATGCTGCCACTTTCAGTAACAATGTACGTAAGCATTTCTCTAATAGTAACTTTGTCGTTTAGTTCGATTTCGTTTTCACGAACGACTGCTCTTAGCTCATCAATAATGAGAGGCTTTGTTTTAGCAGTTGTGCTAAAGCCTAGCTTAATAGTCTCCCTATCGGTCAGCTTGTCTACCTGGACTTCTGTGAAGAAGTTTGAGTAGGCCATGTCTTTTGCCAGCCTTGTGCATGTGAGTAGACCGTGACCGTTGTTTTCTACAATAATATATGCGGTGTTAAAGAAGTTACCTAAGTGAAATAAAACCTGGGCATAATAGTCAGGATGAACCAAACCACGCCAGGTAGCTACTTGTCGTTTCTTGCTGTCGAGTATCTGAGCGACACTATAGTCTCCACCTCGAACACCCATGCTGACGTCTGCACCGATGACATATTGTTCGCCTGGGTCATGGCGACGGTACATCGTAAGCTCACCTCGAGCGTTGTTTAGCCACTCTTCGCCTTCCAGGGCTAGACGTTCTTTAGGATCTCTAGCTTCTGGTAGCATCTTTTGCAGCTGCTCAGGGTTAAACACCGGTCGACCAGTTGTAAGAAAGGCTTCCTCGGGTTCTGATGGGTACTCCTGTCGGAATAGATCGATACCGTTTTGTGCAATCTTACGACGCCTAAACATAAGTTGACCGTCGTCCAGGTCATACTCTTCGGCTAAGTCTATTTCTTCTGGTGTACGCTCAAAGTTGTCAGGTACATTCTCGATGTACTCAGGATCGACATACCAGGGAATAAACACTGGGACGTATCCATTGGTACCTTCGACGGCACCCTTCCAGAGATCATAAAAGATCCCAGAGACACCATTTGCAGTACTCTCAACAAAGATAGCTGTACCTTTTGTATTAGGCACCGCCTGGGTCAAAGAGTTCCAGTTGTCGGCTGCTGTAGTCTTACTCCAGAACGCCAGCTCTGATGCATGGACGTGTGTAAGCGTCTCGCCTCGACCAATAGCCTCACCACCAGCTGTCGCAACAATGTACGAGCTATCGAGGATATCAAAAGACAGCTCTCGACGCGAAGAATACTTCGTGTGTGGCTTTAGTATCTCAGGACAGTTCTCATGGTATCTCTTTGTCATATCAAAGAGCGCCCTGGTACTGTCAGAGTGGTGGGTAACAACCAGTGACTTTGCAGCTTTGCGCTGAGACACACTGAAGTACAGATATCCACCAACGTAAGTCGATAGACCCTGCTGTCGGGCCTTAAGAATAATCACACGGACTTTGCCGTCTGTTTGCAGCTGCTTAGTAACAGCGTCGTTAAGGATTTCCTGGGCTGGGTTTAACTTAAGTGGCGCAATGTCGCCTGTCTTGGTTCGTATCTTTAAAGAAGCTTTTGAGTAAAACTTAAAGTCGTCATAAAGTCTCTTCCGTACTGCTTTCAGTTTCTTCTGTTGGGTTTTCATCTTGCTCTCCGTCGTCGTCCAGTAGTGAACTTAAGAAAGCCTCAGCGTTATTAAGAGTAACCTCTTGTTTGGCTACTGGTTTAACTTTAGTAAAATCCAGGATTAACTTTGCAGCTTGCAGACGATCACGATTGTGGACTGGTGTTCTCATGATTTCGACTGCAGTCTCGAGAGCCTCTTCTGATCGAGGGTCACTGATTTCGTAATCTTGTTTCATAATACTTACTACTTTCTTTGCGTCTTTCTGTGCTTGTTCGACGATTGGTTCCATACGACCACTTCCGTAACCGTCAGGTACTCCTAATGGTCGACCACCGTTCTTTTTAGTCTTAAGCATTGCTTTAAACTTAGCTCGGCCCTCTGGCGTCTTGTGTTGTAATGCCAGGGGGTTTTTGTGAGCTGGGCGGGCCATGTTGGGGTTTTTGACAGGAGTTTTACGTCGTGGGTTCTTTGGTGCGCCCATAGTTCTCTCCTATGCTGCTGTTAATGCTCCTGGTGCCATCATTTGTTGTTGGGGTGATAAAGCGCCTGGTGGCATCTGCCTGTCTTCTTCGTCAGCTTGCTCTTGTTTCATCATCATGGCTAATACGACAGCTACACCGAGTGCTAGAGGGTGATTATAAAATCGTATTATTGAGCTTTCCTTAAAGAAATCTTGTACCATCTTTGCTGACTTAGGTGCCAAAACTTTGAAAGCTTTAGGATCATACAAATAGTAAATAATAGGCTCAACAGACATCTCATAGACGCCTCGAACATACTGCTGGTGCTGGGCTATTATGGGGGCCATGTCTCTTAAGTATTCAGCAGCTTTTGCTGTTTTCAGATTTGGGTTTGTACTAAAATTAGGCTCTGAAGCTATTTCATTAGCTTTTTCCAAGACAAAGTCTTTAGATTTTTGTAAATCCCTTACTTCTCGCTCAGTACCATCTATAGACTGGTAGCTGGCAGCATCCTGTAGATTAATTATTTCACTTATAATCTCGCCTTTTTCAGCGTCAGGTATATCTAGTAATTTTGCAACTTCATCTTCAAAAGTACCTTTGTATGTTGGGTCGTTTCTTAAATTAAGATAATTAAAGCGACTAACTTTCTCTAAGGCATCACTTCTCATACCAGCGCCTATGCCACCGGCATAACCCTCTGGGTTTGCACCAGCTATGCCGTGGGTCAATTCGTGTATAGCTGTAATGTAAGATGAATTGACGTCAATAACTGTACCGTCAGCCATTTCAGTACCGGCTGTTAGGTATTTAGCTTCTCTGTTTTTCTGGTTAAATAAACCTTGAGTACTATCGCCAGTACCTAACGATCGTTTTCTCATTTCAGAATGGTTATTGTAAGCTGTTAAGTTAATCATAAAAGCATCAGCTAAACGCTTTAGATTGAAGAAATCTTTCAATCCATTTTCAAACTTACCGCCCTTTAAACCTATTTTAAAAGGTACACCGGCTAATTCTATTTCGGACTTAAATTCTTCATTTGTTGGAAGAGTACGCCTGGGGTTAGACTGCCTCTGGCTGGGGTTTGCGAGGATTCCTCCTGGGATTGATTGGGAGAGCCTTGGCGTTTCTGGGCCAGCTCGATTAACTCCTGGATTGCCTGGCCCATCTTGTCTTTCGGTATCTGGCTGACTATTGACGGCTCCGTCTCCGTCTGATGTGGGGAGTGCTTGGTTAATTTCGGCATTTGTAAACCCTTCTTTTTCTGCAAGCATTATAGCTGCGTCTAAATAATCGTTATCTGCACCCCTACCTGGAGCTACACCTAATTTTCTAAACAGTTGTTTCTCAGGATACCACATAAGTGCCTGGAAATCTGCTGTATCAATCATATAACCATTTTGACGTAACTTTTCAATAGCTGCTGCAGTAACTGTACGCATATATGAGCGCTCATTTGGGCCTTTAGGTATACCCTGCAGCTGTGGTACCATATTTCTAACCATAGTACCTGTAGATTTGAATAAGTTGGGCTTTTCTACCTTTTGTTTTGTGCCTTTTAGCTCTTGAGATCGTTTTCTAAAGAAACTTTGGTAGTTGCTTTCCAGTTTAGAAACAAAAGTATCAAAAGTTTCGTCATTTTTAAGGTCAGATCTATTTATTCCTAGCTCTTTTAGCGTTTGGTTAGTTAATCTCTTTTCAAGCTTGTCCTGGTTTTTAGCTACTAATGATTTTCGGACTGCAGCTCTGTTTTTATTAAGATCTTTAGTTGTTTCGAATGGGCGTCCTACAAGTCTATTCCACATACGCATCCACCAGATGTCCATTGTAAGTGGATCATAGTTTCCTCGAATGTTTTGGTAGAAACCCTGGCCTATTTTAGGGCCAATAATAAAAGACCCTTTGACCGTTTCGTCCTGGCCTTCAGATGATGGAACTTTAACTTCTGTTCCCTCTCTTGCATTAAAACCACCTACCCACTCTTTTAAATCTCTTACAGTAAAATCTAAATCTAGAAATTCCTGGATAGGCATGTTCTGGCCCGAGGCACTATACACATTAAAGAATTCAAATGCATCAACCATACCATTGTTACGCTCACCACCTTTTATCCAGGTGTCAGTAGGCATAACTCCGTTATCCATAAAGTGACGAAATACCTCTAAGGCATACTCAAAGTTATCAGCTACGGCTTGACCGTTAGATGTTACAGCTAATGCAAAATCAAAAGCAGCTTCTGCGTCTGGTGATTGGGTTACTCGAGGATCAACAAGTGAAACGACAGCCTTAGCTGCTTTTAGTTTCCTATCATACCAACCTATAGCGTTATTATCTTTCTTAAGAGCTTGCATAGCTTCAGTAGCCATAAGCGAAGATATACGGTCTACGTTCTCAGGGGTATATTCAAATGGTTCTGTCCTACCTGTAGCTTTTTGCCACTTCTCGTTTAGTAAATCGACAGCCTCGACCAGTGTTCTCTTTTGCTCTGGTTTGTATTTTTTAGTTTCGTCTTTCATTGCCGCAAGCTCTTCAGCATTAGGCATGATATCGACATTAGTTGCCTGGAGATCCCCTTGATCGATGTTCAGTGGGTTCTGCTCTCTGTTTAGTATTGGAGACTGGTCATTTTGATTTACAGGTGCGTCTTCTTTGGTTGCTATAAGTAGATCACCTTTGCGCTCAACATTACCTTTACCAAACACTTGCTCTAACTTTGGTATATACGACGTAACCGGTTCGTTACGCTGGTAACCCTGGGTAGTCTCTTTACCAACGCTATCTTTGGAACCCTCGTAAACTGTAAAGTAAGCCTTGGCACCGGTAGGTATGGCGTTGTGTGCTTGTTGTATTACTCGAGACATATTCTCGGGTTCTTGGATAACATTTAGAGTATTATTAGAGACAGCTACGTCTGCTTTTCCATCAGCTACTTCAGATGCAACTTGTGCATTATGCTCAGGTGTTCTGTTAAATGGGTCATAGACTTTAACTGTGACGCCTTCTTCAGCCATCTCATCTACAACATTGTCAAACTTACCACCGCCTATGTCGACTACTGTCTGTCCTTCTTTAAATACACCCTGCTTCTTAAGTTTTGTGTAACCAGCTGGGTTTTTATTCTTGTTTATAGAGGTAGCAGCTGAGTCATAAGCTTGTGGGGGTGTTGTCCATAACTCAGGTACGTTTGGCTGTAGATTTCCTAAGTTTAAGTTTTGACTTAGCTTTACATCGGGATCTTGGTTTACAGCATTGTTTAATGCTTCTTCGTTAATCGTTCTTTTGCCGACGTGGTTAGCCTCAGAGATAATACCTTCGGCCTGTAAGCGCTCTACAAGATCACTGGCTTCATTGTACTTTATGTCCAGCTTACGCTGTAGGTAGCTGGTTGAGACTTTTCTCTCTTCGTTAACTAAATTTAATGCATCATTGTATAAATCTGTTTGTGGCTGTTGGACTTCTGTTTGGGCATCAGGTTCTGCAACGGTATCTGTATCAACATCAGGTACAACACCAGCTTCAGCAGCTGCTAAAAGTCCTTTAGGTCGCTGCTGTCTAATTACTCGATCGACGTAAGGCTTGATGTATTTTACGGCTACGTCTTGATTTACGTTTTCAGCAGCTTGCTCAAAGATAGCCTGGGCGTTGACCGTAGGATTAGATCCTAGGTTAAATTGTAGCTGGTCTAATGCAGAAGCAACGACAGCTTTATCTGGTCGGCTAAGTTGCTGATCGTTCTGAGCTTGTAACGACAAAGTTTCAGCGGCTAATTTGTTGGCTTCGATGCCTCTGTTGTAGTTTTCGGGAGTTGTAAACTTGGGGGAACCAAATTCCCCTGTGGTATCAGTGTTAGCACCACCGCCGCCCATATTGGGCATATCTGTTTGTACATTGGGGCCATCAAAGCTCCTCTTTAGTAGAGGGTTGTCGGGTGTATTAGTTACCAGGTCAGGGTTGTTCTTTTGAGCATACGCACCAATGACCGGTATGATTTCACTTAGGTTGTCTAAGTATGCAACACCTTCGTAACCAGATAAATTCTTTTGAATGTCATTAAGTACTGAAATAAAATCAGCGTTGTCCCCAAATTCACCAGCCATACTATTTAAGACAGTCTCTAAACCATTACGTTCGAGGCCAGTTCCCAATAATATGTTTTCGACAAAGCCAGCTTTAGGTGCATCTAATATTGTTGCTATTTTAGCAATTGCTTGTCTTTTAGATTTAGCATCTGCCTTCTTTTTACTTTTCTCTTCGATAACCGAAGTACCATCTGCATCGGGTAAACCTAATGCTTTCTTATTGTTCTTAACAAACTTGGAAACTTTAGATCTTCGTCCAGTAAAAAAGTCGACGACACGACCACCGGCTGGTATTATTAGAGTAGCTCCTTTAGAAGCCACCGCAGCTCCACCACCTACGAAAACATTTGCCCACCTTGTGGGGTCATAAACGGCACCGGTGTGAGACAGTGGGTTCATCAAATCAGTAAACTGACTTACGCCACCCTTCATACCACCTTTAAACAGGTCAGTAATAACATTAGATTTTACCAGCTCTTGTAGTAACTGCTGGCCTTCTTTGGTGTCACCTACTAATTCAGCTAAAGCTTCTATCTGGCCTGTAGTTACTTTTTGTGAAACTTTCTTTTTACCAGCGCCAATACCAGCGGTAGCCGGTGAGAACACAGATAGTAACTCTTCAAGGCTTTGTGCGTTCTTAGGATCTAGCTTTTTGCTTAGTATTTTCTTTAGGTCGTTTACAACTTGTACGTTAGTCGATCTTACGTCCTCGAGCGCTTGCTTTGCACCCTTGCTGGATGATGGATCTACGTTACCTAGCTTATAGCCTTCTGACTTAGAAATCTCATCAAGTGCGCGAGCTACGTCAGCAGCTGCTAGTTTCTCGAACTCTGGTAGCATTGAGAGATCTTCTGATCCCATTAGCTTACCATTCTTAAATAAACCTCGGCCTTTAATAATAGTGTATTCACCAGGTGTCGTCGCAAGTTCTGCAATACCTTCTAAGACGACTTCTTTCCAATCGATGTTCTCGACGCCATCTAGAGCTATGTCAGAACCAAGCTCACCAGTGGAACCAGTACCAGCCTGGGCAAATGCTTGTCTAAGTATTCCACCACCGGCTTTCATACCTAGACCTTCGAAGAAACCTACGATTGCTGCTTTGGTAAAACCTCGTTTGTTAGCCTCAGCTAATATTTCATCGTTAGATATGGCTGCTTTAATTGCGTATGGGTCGCTAGTGTCAATATCCTGAGATCTTAAGAACTCGACAAATTCACCACTGTAGGTTCTTGGCGCGCCAGATAGTACCATGATACCAGCAGCAGCTCTTTTGTTTTTAGTAATGATACCGGTAGCTATACCAGCTCCGATAGCCGGGGCGCTTTCAGTAGCAACTTCACTAATAAAGGCTAGTGATGCCAATGGGTCTTTAAAAGCACCTTTTGCCCACTCCATAACACCAGGAGCATTAGCATAAATATTAGCACCTCTTTGACCTACGTCGGACATGGGAAATTTAGTTTTAAGTTGTTCTTTTTTAGCCAGGCTAGATAGTGCTTCTTCACCTTCGCTGTAGGCTTCTTCTGCTTTAGCTGGGTTCTCAGCTTCATAGCGATTAAAGATAGAAGTAATCTGACCAGACCAGCCGTTCTCACTAAAGTCAGTACCTAGTTCTGGGTTACGCTTTTGGATGCGTTCCAGCATTTGTGTTGGCGTTAAGCCCTGTCCAGCTAGTACTTGAAGATACTCATTGCCCTCTTCGGACTCAAACACTTGTTGATACATCTGTGGAGACATCCGCATCTGTGCGGCTCTCTTCATGTTCTCGATTGAGTTCACGTCGTAGAAATTAGCTTTCGCTGCAGACTTTGCAGCCTTACGAGTGTCAAAATACTCAGTTATGCCAATACCACCTCGAACTGGGGCGTTTATAAAAGCACCTTCAAAATAACCTGTTTTGTTTTGTGGTGGCTGTTGATTTGTCTGTTGGTTACCTAATCTACGTTTCAGTGCCTCAGCTATCTGAGCGCGGCTCATCTCGGCAGGAAATTTAAAGACCTGACCGTCTGGGGTTTTTATTGTTTGCATGTTTATTCCTCATCACTGAACTTGCCAGTGGCAGGGTTGAAGGTAACTTCCCCACCAGGTGATGCACCTTCGGGCAATGTTAAACCATTCATTCTTGCATACTCATACTGTTGAGCTTTGATAGCTGCTACAGTAGACATGTAATGTCTCTTAACTTGGGCGAGGTTGGCTGCAAATTGTTCTCTACCAGAAGACTGACGTAAGCTTCCTAAAGATGCATTAAGTTGTCTAAGTTCCATCTCACTAACTTGACCTAATGCACCACCGGTTGGGGATGCATCTCTCATGGCTTGCAAGCGATCAAAACCAATAGCTGCCTCAATCGTATTAATAGAAGCAGCGGTATCATGCGCTGGTGTACCAGGTATAGATTGCATGATGTTTCCAAAGAACCCTGTAGTTTGAGTAAATGGGTTCCATGTTTCATCGTTAAGGTTATCTTCAACGTCTTGGATGGCTTGCAAAGCTGCTTCACTATATGCTGCTGTAGGCGGTGCCAATGGGCCTTTCTTTTTTTCAGCATCTTGCTGCATCTTTAGAGCCAGGCGTCGACGTTCAGCTTCTTCGTTAGCCCGTAGTACTTCTTGCTGGTATGCTTCCATATCTGCAGCACGGTTGTAGTCCTGCATGTTACCGTATTGTCCTAACATGGCACTATAAGTTGCAAGAGCGCCCTGGTTGTTAGCACCAAGACCAGCGCCACCAATACGCATAAGACCCTCAGATCCCATAGGTATACGGTTGTTTGGCATTTGAGGCATTCTATTAGACATGCGTCTGTTGCCTGTTTGAAGAGCTGGACGTTGACCTGGGTTAATTGGCTGCACTTGCATTGGGGAACTATTCATGGCGTTGCTTAGGGCTGGGCCACCCATCACTGGACCAGTATGATTTCTAAATATCATAAGCCTAACCCCTCATCTGGAAAGGTTGTTGTGAGGCTCCAGTAAATCCTCCGAGACCTGGGCCACCACCAAATAAAGAATCAAAGTGTTGGGCATTAGGGTTCATAAAACCATATCCAGCCATAGCACCACTCATTGTGGCAGTAGCTGGATTATACATGTTAGCTTCATACTTACCGGTGACGTTGTTACCAGTAAGAAACCCCTGATAGTCTTTACCCAGGTTGTAATTATAGTTGTTAAGGTAATCGAATTGCTGTCTGTCAGCATCAAGCTGACCCTGGTCAAACACGTTTTGTCTATTACCAGCTGCTATAGCTGCGGTGGAACCGGCACCAAAGTTACCAGCCATCTGATTATTCATGTTACCAGCGTTGGTCAGTGCGCTTATACCTTGGTTAAACTCTGTGTTGCCTTGTGCAAGACGTGCATTTCTTAGGTTACTGTAGACGTCAGTAGATACATCAGCCAGGCGATCATTGTACCCACGTTCTGCTATTGCTGATGCTACACCAGCTCGACTAGCGTTTGTGTTGCCGGTACCTGATGCACTCATGTTAATCCCTGGTAGCGTCTGTTCCTCTAAAGTACGTGTATCGTCTCTCATCATGGCCTGGACGATTGGAGACATGTTAGATTGAGCATATTGGTCTGCATTAGCCATCATGTCTGGACGGTTAGCCATACCAGTAAAACGATTATACAAATCACCAGTGTTATTTGCGAAGCCTTTAGAGGCATTCATAATGTCTGTACCTGAGCCATACATGGAGTTAATCATGTCGGTCTGCATGTTGTTTGGGCCTTGGTAGAAATCACCTTGGTATGGGCCTTTGCTAATCATGTCATCATAGAAACCAGAGACGTTGCTCATGTTATCTTTGATGTACGGCATAGCTGCATTCAGATACTGGTTGTTTTGAGCGTTCGCACGTTCCATAGCGGCACGATCGTCTTTTGCGCCTTTGTTAGCCATTATACCACCAATGACGGCTCCTGCTATCTGACCCCACATAGGTTAACTCCAATTCTAATCTTTTGTTGTGTTTTTGTGCTTATTAGTTACACGGCTACCCAGGCATTGCCGTTGTAGACTACTAGTCCTTCTGAAGCGTTTCCTAGAGGGTTCCAGGGAGCCACATTAAATCTAACCATGCCCTTCTTAGGGCTGGCTGGCTCGGCATCAATGACCTGTATTGCGCTCTCTTCTAGTGACTTTAGTGTCTTCTCAATCGCCTGTAATTCGAGAGACAAATATAACTTTAAGGCGTCTTCAGTTGTCGGGGATGGTCTCTTATTGTAACCAGAAACAACGACGTCGGTTTGTTCGTTAGTTGCCATGATGACTATCTCCCACCGGTTGCCACAACATCAAAGTCAAACCCAGAAACAACAAAGTCTTTGTTTGTTGGTGTCTCAACTTTATAGCTAAGATATCTACCAGCAGCCCTGCTATCGACCTTGTGATCAACAGATGTATTTAGTGTGACAGCAGTTTCATATGCAGGGACTTCATTAGGTAAATCAGCTGCACCCAAAGAAACATTAAAAGTCTTATCTATTGCGACAGTAGAAAACTGGGGTACCATCTTTTTGACGTTCTTATATCCAGCTAATGGGAGCTGGGCCTCTTGATCTAAGTCAATACCAACACGCTCTAGTTTGATAGGTTTGTTGGCAGCTGAATTAATCGTATTAGACAACGAAGTATTCTCATCGATACCATCTAAGGCAAATATATTGTGTGACGTAAGACCATCACTTGTTGATGTATTAGACAGCATAAGAACGTGCCGGTCTAATCCACCTATCTGGGAAACAAAGCTACCACCAGCTGTCGCGTAAGTTAGATTAGACGCTACGGTTGCATAGGTCGCTACTGTATCTACATTTGATACTGTTCCAGCAAAGATATTAGGTAAGTCCATAAACGACCAGGTGTTGGTCTGTGGGTTGTATACTGCAGCTCTGTTACATCCGCTGCCATTGGTAAATTCAGCCATATCATCAGATGACTTATAGCAAAAATAGATGTCCTGGCGTACTGGGTCGTACTGAACAAAACATCTCTCAAGAGAACCAGTGTCTATACCTGAGTATATGTAGTCCCTGATGCGACCATCAACTATAGACTGATCTGATAAACCGTCGTGTACGTAGATGTCATCAGCATCAAAAACGTAGTGTTTGCCTGATACTTCAACGGCACAATTCTGATTAATAATGCCCCTGTCCTGGAAAAGCTTACGGAAGTTAAAGATAAAAGTACCACCAACAAATTCCATCTGCCAAACCTGGTCAGTAGAGTAGACGATAAAGTTAGATCCTAAAGTCTCGCCATCGATGATAGGTGTTACCATTTGGGCTAGATCGTTAAAGCCAGCGCTCTTGGTAGTATCTGTTTCATCCCAACTGTTGGGGGCATTGTTTGCCAAAGCTATGTTACTAAAACGTACCCTCTGTGGAAAGTTTGCACCACCCTCAGTCGTATTAAGTGCAATCAAGAAATCACCAAAGGATCTTAAAGAATTACATCTAAACCCAGAGGGCCAGTTTGCTAGGGATGCAAAGTTAGACATCGCTTTAGTCTTATAATGTGGTGCTAGGTCACTTCTGTTAAGATAGGTGACGTTAGCCAAGCTAGTGCTTGTTATTGGTATCGATTGGTTACTTGCACCTGGGCTGTAATCCAGAGTGACGTTTCCGTTGGCATAATTGTAAATGTTAAAGTTGTCCGAAACGACAACGACAGTATCAAAGGTACCAGGGTCTGGAACACCGGCTACAAACATTGGATTAAGGCTAGTAGCAGAAGACGTAGAAATAGTGTTCCCCATAGCATCACCATGAGCTGTACAGTAGTATCGACCTGGCATGGTTCCACTTGTTGGTACAGCTATAGTAACTGTAGCCCCTGCACTACCGGCGCTGCCTGATGTAGAAACATTTGTGGTATATGAAGTACCACTAGCATCCTTAAATGCCAGGGGGTGTCCACTTAGAGTATTTGAAGACATATCGAACGTGTACGTGACGCCCTGGATAAGAGATAATGTTGGGGCAGTAACGCCATCTATAGCAAACTTATTCACGCCACCATCATTGACGACTGTAACTACAAAAGTTTCCGAGGTCGGCTGTATCGATGCAACGTCTCTAAAGCAGGGAGATCTCACGACGTCGCCCTGGTCAAACCTTACATTCTTGGCCCTGGTAAATGCGTTGATGGGCAGATTGAACGGGTCGGGGTCAGTCATTACACCTACAGCACCTAGGTTTCTGATAGGTAGATTAGGCATGATATTATATTACTTTCGAAAACTATAGTTGAGGATCTACCTCAAGACAGGTCAAAGCCATGCTGGTATGGGTTACCGTAATACTGGCTTTTTCTTTTTGCAGCTCGCAGCTCTCCTGGTCTCCATAAGATCCCATTTGGTAGTATCTGAGGTTATCAGTGTTTACAAAGTGTAGAAAAACTAAGACGTATACCATTACTCTTAGGTCTTCATAACGTAGCAGAGGGCATAGTACGGAGGTCTGTTCTCGTGTGACGCACCGCCACCTGCAGCACCAGTGCCGTTATTTCTGACGCCGTTTTGGTTGAAAGTATTCGCGTTGTAATCGATGTCCAACCCCGGATTGGCAGCCACCAGTTCGACATATTTGTCCTCGTATGTGTGACTGTGCGAAGGTATCTCATTAAGCGTCAGACTGACAGTATTAGAACCACCAGTGTTGCCTACTGCATAACCACTTCCTGCACCCACCACGAACCTATCTCTAAGGTCTGGCGTTGAGTTGCTACCGTCACACAAGACGTATCCGGAAGGGATGGCACTAGACGCCCCTGACCACATCATGACCATGCCTGTGGGTACGGCTGATGACAGGTTGTTATTGGTTGACGTCAGATTTGTAGACAATATGTTCAGTTGTGTCTGGATGTTGCTTGATACGCCTGACAAATGTCCGACATGAGTACTCGTGACACCGGCTGCTGCATTACCACTGAGTAGGTTGTGGTCTGCTGCTGTTCCGGTAAAGCCATCCAGGGTACTTAACTCTGTGTGATCTGCAGTGGCAGCTCCTGCTACGTTTGGGAAGGTCGCTTTGATTGTGGACTTAAGTAATCTTAAGTGGTCGTCAGCTTGACCTAGGCCATCGGTACTAGCTGGGTTACTTGAGCTTAAACTGTTGATGTAGGTTCCGGACTCGAGGGCCATGTCGGGGGTTCCTTCTTAGAGTTGTCTTTTTGTGGGGCTGGGGTTGTGCTGAAGAAGGTCTAACAACAACAACAACGACAACCCTTTAACGGTCTTTTTGAATCCATTGATTAGATTAGACCAGGGGGGTTCGATCGATCGGGTATGGTACCAAATCTAGGTCATTGATTAGACATTGATTAGGTTATTCGATGGTTATCTAAAGCAATCAATAACTTATGGTAACACCAGATAATATATCTGTTGTTCTATCTACATTCATTAGTCAGACATTCAGACATTTGAATATATAAATGTGACTTTTGTCTGGCGAGGGTCTATTTCTTTAAAGAGAGAATGGGGACGTAATAACTAAAGCCAACTTAAGCCAACCAAGGTCATCCTCAGTCATCCTCAGCTATCCTCAGCTATCCTCAGTCATCCTCAGTCATCCTCAGCTATCCTCAGTCATCCTCAGATGTCTTTGGTTTAATCTTGTTGTCTTCCTTGGTTGTCTTAGGATGGCCTAAGATGTCTTCAGTTGTAAACCAGTAGCCAGCTTGAGGTATCTCAAGTTGTATACTTAGTGTTGTCTTTAGCATGTTCTTATGTCCACTTGAGAGAGAAACAATGGTATCACAACTGACAACCAGTTGTTTGGCTTGAGACAGGGAGAGAGAACTCAAGACATACATAAGAGGGCTGTTAGTTGTGACACACAAGAGAGATAGAATGTATTCTATGGTGGTGACACCGTAGTTACATACATACGTAAGGGGGTACACCGACCCACTAAAGTAAAAAAAACACAGATCGATAGAGTAGAACCGTTGTGTACGAAAGTAGAACACAAGTAGAATTCGCATATTATATACTTGTGTTCTTCTTAAGAATACCTAGATACTTTCCAGGTGTTGTTTAGCGACTGCACATTGGTCGGGGTAGTAGACCTCTTTTGTATAACGAGTGTCTCACCCTGACCGCTTACCATCTAGCCTATTAGAGAGACTATTAAGTAATCAATGCCTAGTAGTTTGGTACCCAAATCAGTCTTAGGTACTCAAACGTTTAATACTTCTAATTGTATTTCTTCAAGATTTTGCAGCTTTTCACTTAAGGATCTAAGGCCAGTTTCGTTCACTTGTTTCCATAGCCATCGACTGTAACCACGGTAGCAATCCATTAAGTTTTCGTTGGCTGTCAAATGCTTGTGTTGTTTCTTACATCTTTTAATTGTAAGCCAGTTGTTTTCGTTACACTCAGTAACCATCGTCTCTACTGAATTCCTAGCTATACCCAAGTATTGAGTAGCCTGGGTAACTGTTAATGTATCCTTCTCACCGGTTGCACGAATAAGATACATTAGGAAACGACGTCGGTTGGATGAAGAGATAGAGTATAGTTGTATTTTTCTTAAAACTTTATCGTGAATGATACGGTTGCCTTCACTTATAGCTATCTCAACATTTAAGTTTCTAAGCATCCACTGCTCTTGCAGTGCCTTTGATGTATCATCGAGTGATATATTTGGGCTATCGCAGCATGGTGGAGCTGTTTGTGGGTATGTAATCCGTGCTTTACCGTCACCAAAAGCACCATAGTTTACTTTATTTGTCATGTGTATAATCCCCCTATTTCTTATATCATAGAGAAAGACTCGGAAATTACAAGAAAGGTCTGATCTTAGGTCTGACAACGGCACTGCTGGCCCAGTCAGTTTGCTCACAGTACATGTATTGGTCGTATCCTGACACGTTGTCACCAATGTAATTGTAGAGGTCACTGGTAGCCTCGAGGGTTTGCTGGCACTGCTCCATGCTTTTGAGCAGCATGGTGACAGTTACTTCCCGGCTATCGAGATAGTAACTGAAGATTAACGCCGTATAATAGGTAATCATGTGTTTATAATCCCAACCCTACTCCTGAGAAAACGCGAGTTGGGATTTTGACAGCCCTAGGCTGCTGCCTCGATGTCGACAATTTCACACACGTCACCGGTGCAAGCCAATGTCTGTGATGCATGAGTACTGTCCTTCGTTGGATCTTCAAATTGACCCAGCTCGTCCCAATCGATAAACGCTGGCATCGTTAGGAACATCTGATTGTATTCTTCTTCGGTACAATCCTGATAAGGCGCTTGTTGATACGTGTGTTCGAACTTAGGCAAGAACGATACGCCACTCATTTCATCGAAGTGCTTGTACACCCAGGCACCAACCTCGGGCCACTCTTCGTCAGCTACAGACACCGTGATTGATGGCTTGTGAGAGCAGAAGTCACGCTGATAGATGAGCCATAGCTCCAGCTGATCAATAGCTGTCATGTCGTGCCTGGTGATTGCATTGTCTGGGGCTTTCTGTGGAAAACTGAAGACAACAGTTGACTCCGGTTTCATCACGCATGGCTCATGTGGTATGCCCTGGTCGATCATGAAGTTTGTGATGGGATCTTTGATGTCAGCTCTCACGGTTCGAATGTAATACTCTGAGTGCCTTGGGTGTATCCCACTTGCGCTGTCTGTAAGTTGGCTGGAAGTCCCTTCGGGCTTGACGCAAGTTACAGCAGCAGCTGGGTTAATCCCTAGCTTGTAGGACCACTCTTTGTTGGTCTCTTCGGCTTCCTTGCGTAGCTCTCGCAGTGTGTTAGATAGCATCGATAGTGAATGACCACCGGACGTCAGTAAGTTGTCCATAATGCCGGTCATAGAGACGCCCAGGAGAGCTTCCTCAGTGGTGTTCTTAGTCCAGCATGAGCGGAGATAAGGAAAGTTAGTTAAGGTAGCTTGCATGGTGCCCAGGATCGACGCCAGGCGTATCTTGCGACGTAGATCTTTAGCTGTATCTTGCGCCCTCACAACGACGGTACTTAGGTTGCAGAACTGACCACCAGTGCCTGGGATAATCTCTGTGTCCCACTCCTCGGTTGTTAGGTTATAGACTTGCTTGGTTTGCGCCCCTCTCAAGCAGATTTCGCTGCACGGGTTGGTGCCAAAGTCCCAATCAGTATTGCGGATACCTTCGCTATCATATTTGTCTTTCATAGATTGCCTATTGAAGATACCACGTTCACCTGATCCGCTAGCTGCCAGGCTAATCCACTCGCCCATAAAGTCTACGGCTGTTGGCTTGCTTTCGTAAGCAACACTGTTGTTAGCCAGGGCATAGTGTGGGTTTTCTTCCCACCACTCACCAGCCTTAGCATCACGCATCTCCTGGTCGTCCAGGTCGCTTAGGCTAATCATGGCACTGCGTCTAACACCACCAACGACAACGACTTCACCTATCTTACACATGATTGAATGCACTTCGATTGGCTTCAGGTGTCGTCCAGCAGCTGCCTGGAAGATGTCTACTGTATGCTCAAATAGATCTACTAATGGATCTGGGCCAGAAGCACGACCACCGAAGGTCTCCAGTTTAGCACCAGCTGGTCGAACCTTAGACACGTCCCACAGGGGAATGCATCCAGTATAAAGCTCTTCGATCAGCTGGCGGTAAGCATCTGCCCAACCTTCTTTACTATCCTCAACACCAATAGTCAGATCTTTCTCAAGTAAAAAATCAGGCACCAGTGGTAGAAAGCTGGTGTACTTTTTCTCGACTGAGTAACCGACACCGGTGCCACACATAAGAATATATAGAACCTCATCGAAAACACGCTTGTCGTCCACTGGGGTGTAACTACAATTATAGCCAGCTGTATTATCTCGATCGAGAGCTGGGCCAGCCGTCATCAAGCAGCGCATCGAAGGTAACACGTCGTGTAATAAGATTGCTTCTCGCAGTTCGTTCTGTATGCCGACCAGGTTTTCATAAGGTACGTTTGCTTTGTGTAGCGCTGGTGCAACTACATTACCTATGTAACGGTCAACAGTTTCATTCCAGGTCTCACGACGGCCTAGCTCAGGCTTCCACCTGGCGTATCGAGACGCATGAATAAATGATTGGTAGTCGGTAGGGAGAGCAACATTATTATATATCATTGGGATCTTTTCCTTGGAGTAAATTGATACGCATTTCGCAGTAGCGAATAGCTTTCTTTAGGTCGGTTATTTCCGACTCGATTGACGTTTGATTTTCATAGATCTTGTGACCAGCTCTCAACACGTATTTGACTATGTTACCGGTGTGGAAAGGTAGGTGGTTTTGCATAATGAAAACGATGGGTTCGATAGTGTACTGGGCGTAGTGATCTGGACGGTACACTTCGTCCTTAGTCTTTTCTTTACTCATTGCTTGTATACCCCCGACGTAGCAGGGATTTACGGACGCTCTGAGGGTAACTACTCATAGCCTTGGCAATAGAAACTACACCCAGGCCTTTTTGGTGCATCTTGACCATTCGATCAACTCTCTGTCGTCGTGAGAGTTCTGCCTTGTTGCCCCAGAAAGTAGCTCGGGCCTGAGCATCTTGCACCCAGCTGTTTCGCTTACCTTCAGTGTACCTAAACATACGTTTATCTTCGGCCTTGCACGTCTTAACGTAGCTACTCCAGTTATCGAGAATATACTTTTCCATAGCTGTCATCGCTTTGGCTCCCACAATTTAATAAGTTGTTTCTTTTCGTCCCAATCGTCCCACCGAAGTATCCTGGCTAAACGTGCCTGGACTAAGGCGTGATCTTGAGACAGCGACTTGGCTGCATATGCCTTGGCAACAAGTGACCAATCAGGACGGCTACCGAGGATCTTCTCAGCTGTCTTTTCTCCGACACCTGGACATCCAGAGTAACCGTCCGTGACATCACCCATTAACGCTTGTTTAAGGAAAAACCTGTCAGCATCAGCTACCGACGTCTCCAGGAACTCCAGAGACATAGGTCTGTAAAGTTTACCTGGTATTGACTTCAGATCCTTGTCGTCACTGACCATGATCACATTGTGACCAGGTGCAGATCCACATATGCCCAGAATGTCGTCGGCTTCTAACATTGGTGTCTGTACCCAACGGTAAGTATCCTTAATCCAATCTTTCATGACCGAATAACCGACAGGCTTTCTGACCTTCTTACGACCACCTTTGTATGTGGGTTCGATTTCATGTCTGAAGTTTGATTTGTCAGACAGGGCAATGATAAAGTTACCACTATCCAGCTCATCACAGATCTGATCGATAAACGTCTGGAAGATCTTTTTAGCTTCCTTGAGATCAGTCATCAGTGACCAAATGTCGTCACCCCAATCGATTTCCTCTTCGGCTGCTGCACAAGCTCTGTACAGGTACAGGTCACCATCAATTAGTAACACCGCCTGGGGGCTTGGTGCCGTCCCCAATAATTTCTTTAAGTACATAATCTAACTCTCTCTTTGCTTCCATTCCAACCTCAGTGATGGCCCATCGGTCACCCCACGTGTCTTCAGCTATGTTTGTGGTTATGAAGGTTTCTGAGGCGCACAGTGCGACGTAGAAAGCTCCCTCCCGAGCAAACTTGGATTTAACCTTGAAAGGGTTTCTCCAGGCTCGATCGAGTGTGATGTAAGTAGACATAAAGCTCTCGAGCTGCTCACTAACTTCAGTGCGTACCAGCCCAAGTTCTTCCCAGGGAATACTCTGCTCCGATGGGGATTTTAACTTTGAGAGTTTCTCCTGCTTTTCTCGCCATTCCTGTAGCGATATTACCGACGCCATTTGCAATGTCCTCACTTTTGCAAGCAACCTGGATCTCGTCGTGTATCCATCCGACGATGTATGCCTGATCTGATCCGTACTGCTCGTTGATTTGCTGGTCACACAAGGCGACCCATTGTTTGCATATGATGGCACCGGCTGATTGGAGCAGCTGTGAGAGCAACTTATGCTCCGACCTGACGTACAACTTACGTCCATCAAGGCCGACCAGGTAACCACGCTCATGCGCTTTCTTTAGTTTCTCTTGAAGTTGACCAAAGGCTGGAATGTTTTTGTTAAAGTCAGCCTTAAGCTGCTTGCCTAGTTTGGCATTGCCACCGGCTATCTTACCAATCATTTGATCACCACCGCCATACATGGTGGCATAAATAAAGGTCTTCGCCTGGTCTCTTGTCTTCAGACCAGCAGCCTTTTGGTTGTAGGTATGGATATCACCTTCGAGTATCTGATTAGCATACTCACCACCGTCGTTAAGGTAGTTCGCTAATGCTCTTAATTCCAGGCCAGATAAGTCACTTCCCAGCAGACACCAGCCGTCTGGAACCGTGAACAAATCACGACACTCTTTGCCGAACTCAAGACCAACTTTTGGTACCTGGGAAAGGTTGGGATTTCTGTGGCTCGCTCGGCCTGAAATAGTACCACCAGGCACAATCGTATGCCTAATGCGTCCATCGCTATCGACCTTCTTTAGCCACCCCTGAGCGCCCTCGGACAGCTGACCAATACGCTTCTGTAACATAAAGTATCGAGCCAGGTGTTGAGCTTCTGGGTAGTCAAGTTTTGATAAGACACTTTCGTCTATCTGAGCGTGACCGCCGTCTGTAAACTTCTTAGGTTTCCAGTTGTATTTAGACCGTAAGCAATGCTCAATGTGTCGTCGGCTACTGGGGTTAAAGTGTACCGTCTTCTTTTTCTCAAAAGGTTCATCTTTGATATACCCGAGGGTTTTATTGTTACGCTTAGGTAAAAAGACCTCAGTAACTTCCCAGGGTTCGAACAGTTCCTCGAGGCCATGCTCGATCTCGGCTCTTTGCTGGGCTAACTTACCGTATAAGACCTGAGCCTTGTGCGTGTCAAAAGTCCATCCGTTGTTACCAATGCGATTGCATATGGTAGACATAAGATGCTCTAGGTCGATCGACTGCTGACTAAAGTTAGCCGACATAAGTTTCTTATAAAGATCGTATGTCACGCCGGTGTCCTGGATACAGTAGTCCAGCATTTCTTCGGAGTACTCTGCCCAGCCACCTTCGTAGTCATCTTTAAGGTTCTTAAGTCTAAGACCCCAAGCCTTAAGGCTATGTGATCCTACCAGGCGTCGAGGGAAGCTCTCTCGATCTTTGTGGTATCTGATAGTGTCCTTTTCAGCCAGCGTAGTTGCTATTAGCCTGGACATAATAAGTGTGTCTGTAACCTTCCCCAGTATATCAAAGGTAGGGTACAGCTTCTGGATGCAAGGGATGTCGTAGCCGACAATGTTGTGACCAATGACTTCTTCAGCGTTCTGGAGTAAGAACAGTCCGTCCTTAATCTTGTCGCCATCATAAACTTTAATTTCGTTGGTCTCTACATTACGTAAAACGATACAGTGTATCTTTGATACTGTTGGTAGTAGTCCGTCGCTCTCCAGGTCAAAGACCCAGCGTGTCATCTATCGTCGCCAGATCCTGACAAAGTGTTACGCTCCTTGCGTAACTTTAGTTTTTCTATGTTCATGTGAGCCAGCTCATTGAGGCTCACACCTAGGTCTCTCGATAGAGCAGCTATATACCAAAGCACGTCACCTAGCTCAAAGATGATGTCAGCTCTTTGTTTGTCAGTAAGCTGCTCAGTACCATCGAACTTAATGTCTTGGTCTCTGATCATCTTCTTAATCTTATCACATACTTCACCGGCTTCACTGGATAGACCAAGAGCTGGATAGATGACCTTCCACTTGTAAATCATAGTAGAGGCAACGTCGGCCTGGTAGTCGTTCATTGTGAGGGGCCAAGGGTAATTCTCTGGTTTAGGTGTCATGTTTGCTTTCCTTCTCTCTGTTGCTCGATTTCTTTCAGACTGGTCAAATGGACGTATTGCCATATCAGAACTCCAGTTCTTCGAAGTCATCGTCGACTTCATGTAAACGACCGGCTTTTCGGTCATACTTAAGGACACCAGCTGGCCCTACTTCGCCAGTGTGTCGGTTCTTTAATATGCTTAGGTATCGCTTGCCACTCGTAGGGTTGTCAGGGTCGACCTGGATGCCCAGGCAGAAGTCTGACAGCTGCGCCACAGAGTGTGATGAACGTAGCTGAGACAGTGAAACTGATGCACCACCTTCGTGCCCCTTATCACCCGATGGGCGTCTTAGGTGGGACACAACGATAAGACAGATATCTAGCTCTTGTACTAGTGTACGAAGCGTAGTCATTATTTGGTCAACGTACCGTCTTTCGTCTGTGATTTGATTAGACAAAGATCCACTGGCAAGCATCGATATGTGATCCAAGAATATAACCTGGCAACCCAGCGCCTTGTTCATGTATCGAATGCGGCTAACTATGGTTTCCATGTCCGTTGAACCAAAGTGGTCAAACAGATAAAACTGTTGGTCTTTCGTTAGGTCGTCAAAAGAAGCTAAGATCTCTTCTCGATTACTAGTGTCGGGATCTACTGTTATATTCTTGTTAAGGTGGATACCTACCAGACCCTCAGCTGTACGTTTGACACTCTCTTCGAGCATCATCATGCCGATCTTATGACCGTCCATGTGGCACCGATATGCTATCTCTCGAATAAATGTAGATTTGCCGACGCCAGACCCTGCTGCCACAGTGACCAAACTACCCGAGCGAAGACCCTTTGTAATATCGTTGAGCCTAGAGTACGGGTAGACAATCGCAGAGACAGCTTCCGCGACACCAATGGACGATCTGACGTCGACCGCTGTCACGATACCATCAGGTCTATATTCTTTAGCCTGGAATATCGCTTGTATGACAGATTGATAGTCACCAGCCACGAGAGCCTCGTTTGGATCTTTGTGGGGGGCCGTACTCGCTATTTTTACACGACCAACTGGTAACACTTCAGCGCACTCAAGCGCTGCACTACGACCGGCCTTATCGTCGTCAAACATCAAAATGATCTCTTCGAACTTAGTAAGGTAGTCATAATTCTTAATGATGGCTTTCTTAGCAGCTGCTGCTCCGTTAGGCAGACTGACCGTAGGCCACTTATGGTTCTGTACCTGGGAGACTGACATAGCGTCTATCTCACCTTCACAGACGACAATCTTTTTACCATTAGACCACAAGTGTGATCCAAATAGTGTCATAGCTTTTGCGTCACCGACTATTGAAAACTTCTTATCTACAGTTCGCACCTTTTGTGCTACCGGCTGTCCTTTATCGTTTCGATAAGTTGCCAGCTGTACAGTTTGACCATTGTGGACACCCACCTGGTAGCCAAACTTTCGACATGTAGTTTCCATTAACTTTCGTTGTGCCAGGTGTTTGTAGGCACCACTGATTAACTTTGTGTTTAGTGTGGCTGTTCTGACAGCAGTGCCACCCTCTTCCTGACCGTAGCTAGCGCAGCCAAAGCAGTAGGTATGACCGTCTGTATAAATGGCAGCATTGTCTTTAGACCCACAGATCTCGCAAGGTATGTGAGTAACAAATTCACTTTCTAGTATTTGAACATCAGCCACCATCAACCAAAGTCCTCATCGACTAATCCAGTCTTTATGAACTCTCGTTCTGAGGCTGTAAGGGTGGGCATTGCATCTTGAATAAGTGTACCACTTTCCCAGGCATTAAGCTGCTCTTGGGTGACAGGTATTTCTTTAATACTAACAACCCCACTGAATGGGTGTTTTCGTTCTATTAACATTTTGTGCGTCCCTGATTGTGTAAAAAAGGGGAGACCTAAGCCTCCCCAGTTGCTCTCCTGGCTTCTTCAAGCCAAGCTTCCGGAATAACCTTGTGGGCATACCGAAAGTTTTGCTTCTCACAGTACAAAGAGTACGAGGTGGGAGATCCTTTATACAACTTCGCGTTCTGATTTGAGAAAACAAAACGGATGTCGAGATCAGGGTGTTGCTTTTGAATTAGCAAATGCTTGGCTCTGTCCTGGACAGTCCATATCCCCTTGGTCTCGACGTAAAAAAAGCCACCTGGTTTAGGCAGCTTAAAGTCTGGTGTATATTTGGCGTTTCGAGATGGTACTACGTAGCCAACCTTGTCGGTCTCGTAGAGCAGCTCGATGCCAGCTTGGGTAATCTGTTGGGACACTCGATCTTCGAGACCCGACCGAAAACCTAGACGGTAACCTACTGACTTAGAAGTCGTAGTCTTCGTCGTCTTCCTCTTTCGAGCCATTGGTACTTCCTTGGTTGTGTGTGTAGCCACCATCGACAGCGTCGAAACTAGCGTCCCCACCTTCACCAGCTACAGGGTTAATCACCTGGACAGCTGACAGTCGCATACTAATTCCTTTGGAGTTACCGGAGTATGGATCTAACATGCCCTTAGCTTTTAACTCAGAGCCACCGAACATCAGTGGTACCTTTTGTTCTGGGATTGGAGACCCACTGCTATCGACGTACTTAGGTTGATACTTAGATTGCAGCTTGAAGGTGATCTCGCCGGTTTCCTCGTCTCTGTCGTAAGGCAACCTGACGTTATCTTTAGCAGCAAAGTTATCTTTTTTAGCTTCTGAGATTAGATCCATGATAGGCTTGGCTTCAGCTTCAGCCATCTTAAGTTGAACCTTGTATTTTCCCTCAGTATCGAAGGCAGTATCCGGTCTTCCTGGTTGTAACCAAGGGTAAATCGCTGTGCCTTTTGGGGTCGTAAATTTAGTCTTGCTCATTGTCGCTCGTCCTTTCATTTGTAAGCTTATAGTCTGCAAGTTGTGTCACCCTCACAGGTACATCGATGCGCCATCTATGCGCCTCTCTTAAGACCTGTTTGGGTATCTCTTTGTTTTGATCCTGGTAGTACTTGATGTACCCCAAGATCCTTTCTCTGGGATGCATTTGGTTGTCCTTTCGAAAGTATATCAAAAGAGGGTACACCGGTCAGCTAAAGCAATACTCACTGTCTAGGATGCCCTCGATGTCCAGGTCTCCTTTTGGTGGGATCTCTGGTAACTCTTCGTTTGGGTTATCCAGCTGCTGACGTACCTCGGACTCGAAGTTCTCAAAGACACATTGATCCTTAAACATGCTTACGAAAGCTTTCCTAACGCAGTGATAAAGTTTCCAAGTATCAGCAGCTGTAGAAGCATAACTATCGTGAATCAAAAAGAAGTCCTCGATGCCATTAGCTTTACCCAGGAGTATCGTCTCATGCATCAAAGCAGAGTCCAAAGCATGTATAAAATTGGGCGCTACTGCATTTGCAGATTTCTTAGTGTCATAAGCAAATTCATCCTCTTCGATGAGATTAAACCTGGTTCTCTTACGTATCTTTGCCTCTCGGTCGTAAAGAAAGATCTGCACACGTTTACCAGTGAATTTAGTGTACTTTTGAACCACCGGAAAGCCGCTAGGAGACGTCCACCTGATAGGCTTATTCTCTTTAGCAACCTTGTGTGCATAAGACCTCAAATAGTCCATTCCCTGGGACGCTGAGGTGATGACAGACTGCACTGCTTGGTAGTTAATCTTAGCTAGAAACCTAGCCATTCTCTCTTGCTCTCTTTTGTCTCCAAATGGGTGTTCTGGGATCTGACCATAAGACACAGATTTCTGTAGGGGCTGCATAAGATCCTCGATAAGCTGGTCACCAAAGCCTCGCTCTTGTGAGCTGTAAGCAAATGTCATGCAATTTCTCTTACAGATTGATCGATTGACACCGAACTCGAGCCAACGCTGGGCATCTTCAGATCCATCCTTAAGCAATCTTTTGTTTACCTCATCAGCCACTTCTTTGTAGACGTCCTGGCACTCTTTAAGAGGCACTAGGTTTGTCATTTTACCGTCTTCATAACTACGCAATGCTGCTGAATAAATCTGTACGCCACTATTGGTTGCATCAAGAGATATTGGAAGGTGACACACGTAGTTGTCTATGCCCTGCTCCTGGAGATCTCGATAGCACTGGCAAGCTGCAAGATACTGAAAGGGTTTGTCAGCTGTAGACCAGTGTTCATAGGTAGACTTACAGTCGTTAGCTACAGACATGATCTGATCGTGATTATCTTCGACCCAGCTAATGCGCTGGTCTAAGGACTTCTTAGAGATCTTACCAAAGTCACCTACGTTGGCTAAGTGTATATACAACCAACCTACACTTTCATCGTCTAGCTTCTTGCCTCTAGACAACAGAAAGAGAGCTTTGACATGGTCATCTCTGTGGTAGTTGAAGTGGCTAACCGGATACATTCGGCCCCTAAAGTCGAAAGACCAACCAATCCAGAACTGCTCAAACTTAGACATCTCTTTAGCTGTCCTAAGATCACTATCGATGACAGCCAAGTTAGCTACGCACTCGCGTCTCTTAATGTGCCAAGCTTTACGATCAGCTCTGATCTGTCGTTTATATTCTTCAGACACATCTTCATCTTCAGACAACTCTGGTATCGCTGGTGGCTTTAGTTCTGGGAACTTAGCAAAGACTTGACCAGTATCGATACACCACTCGACAGCTTCAAGTACACCTTGGTTTATCTTAAGTGGTGTTTCCTGGACTGCATTAAGAGCTTCGACATAAGCTGGGATACCTTTAGTAAACTGATGTTTAATCTCTCGTGCCTGGGTGTTTGAGTGTCGTCTAACTAGTTTCACATTGGCACTAACCATAGGATCTAAGTAGACACCAGTATCAAACGACGTCCAGGGAGCTGGTGGGACAACCATAGGTGCATACATAGGTGATGCCCAAGCTTCATCTAAGACACGATCGTTAATGAGATCCTCAGCTGTTTTGGTTAGACCTAGGTATCTAATGGTCTTAGTGTTCTTAAAGCTTTCGTAGATGTCGAACATGTCGGAAACTTCTAAGACAGCATTAAGCACTGGAGCTGCTACAGCCAACCTAAGTGGCTTGTCGAAGGTATCTCCATAGTATCCCTCTTTGTTGGCAATTATCCTTAGAGCCTTCACTCGATAGCGTTCACTGGAGTGGTCTTTGGTGACCTGTCTCACAACTCTCTTGTATAGATCCTTGTCGTATTCCTTAAGACCTTGCGCCCAGACTTCCTGGTTAATCTTGGAGCCAATCTTAAGCATAGCCTGGGTGAGTGTCTCATGGCGCACGACAGCATCGTACATGGAGTTCAATCCTAAGTAGGCTAAGATGTTGACATCAAGTTTGCTAATGATCTCATGCCAGGCTGCTGGTGTACCACCGGCTGTCTTTAGTCTGTTTTCTTCTTGATTGACGTAGTTGGTTAAGCATTCAGACACTTTAGGTAATACCTCAGTGATACTCCTATGTGCTACTTCTTGTTGTGACCCCTGTATGCTTATGTTTCTTTTGTTGTAACGCTCTTGTCCTCGTTCGAGCATCTGTTGTTCCAGTTGACGCTGGATCGCAGTAGTGCCTGTACTCATATCTCTCCTGTTACTCCCGTGTTTTTATCTATTAGGGGGTACACCGACTTTTGACCTTATTTTCTGCTCTATGTGTTGGTCAATATGCAGTAGCTTGGTACCCAAAAGTAAGGGAGCCTAAGTGGCTCCCCTGGTTGTCTTAAAGATGTGCAACGTAGTCATGCTGCTGATCTTGCTTAAGGTGGACATATCGTGATGTCGTCGTAAGCGATTTGTGGCCCATTATCTTTTGGACAACTAATGCATTTAGGTTTTGCTCTGTGGCTAACTTAGTAGCTACTGTGTGCCTGATTGCATGAAAGACGAAGTTATCATCGTTAGGTGCAATCTTACGTCTAGCTTTGTCCCACTGCTTGTAAAAAGTAGATCTCTTGTGGTGTACTCCAGGTTCGAAGTCTAGCTCCTTAAGAGCTTCACAAGCTTCGCTGCTTAGTGCAACTCTACGGGCCTCACCGTTCTTAGTACGAGCAAGGTCAACCCACTCTTTGCCGTTCTCACGGACGCACATGTGTGGCTTAATACTTAGGATCTCACCACGACGCATACCAGACGTCTTAGCTAGGATAATCATCGGACGCATCCACCAGGCAAAGTCTGCCCACTTGTATGATAGCAGCTGCTCCATCTCTTCATTACTCATGTACCGAGGTCGTCCGGTGGTAACCGTGCGATTTGGTATGGAAGGCTTATGGTCGATAAGTCTTAGAGCCTTGGCATGTTTAAAGATCGAACTGATGTTGGCGTTGTAATGGTTAAGCGTATTGTCACCAATGCCTTGTGTCTCAAGGTGGTCAATAAAGTCGAACAGGTCGTTGACGTTGAAAGACACAATCTCTTTGTCACCAAAACCATTGAAGTCACAAAAGCGTAAAGCTTTAGAATGGCTTTCTTTTACATGCTGGTCACTTTTGTTGTACCAGATGCGGCTGTAGTTTTCGTCTACTAGTTTTCTTAATGTAATTGTCTTTTCCATTGTTTATCTCTCCCAGGATAAGCAGTTGTTGTTTTTAGCCGAGACCGTGAACGATCATTAGGCCAGCGTAGAATGTACCGAACAGGCACAAGGCACCGATGATGTCCCTCATCCGAATGCCTTGGTTAGTTTCTGTTTGATGTTCTCAAGTGCCTTAACTTCTGACAGCGCATAGCCATGCTCACCGTCACCAAGGTCTTGCTCAAACATACCAGTCTGTAATTCCCTGATTGCTTCAAGCACCATGTTTGCTTCTTTTGCGTTGACGTAGATCTTCATGACTGACCCCCTGTCTTTACAAGGAACCCATCAGAAGTCATGGCTCCGGATCTCTTAAGACCCAATGCTTGCTCCTTAAGACCAAGATTAAGCATTTCCTTGGCTCCAGATCTGTCTCCGGTTACAAGCTTATCCAGCGCCCACTTGACCCAGCTGTATGCATCGTTGGTTAGTAGTTCAGAAGTAAATTCTGGAGCTGGTGCAGGGGCTGCTTCTGGTGCAGCTGTAGAGCCAACTTTGTTGGCACTGAGGTAGTTAATTAGGTCGTTCTTACTGGTAGGTACTTCGACTTCTCTCCAGTCTCTAGGGGCGCTACGTTGGGCGTCTCGTTGTGTGCCAAACCATTCGCCTTTGCTGCTTACATATAGTCTCATGACTGCACCTCTTTGCTTTCGTTAAGCTTGTTGAGTGCAGCAACCATCTGAGTGTGACTACCATCAGTTACGATGATAACCTTGTCTTTGTTACTCCAGTTACGGCTGTAATGCGGATGGTAATAGCCTTGGTAGCAATCCCATTCGTCTTCTATCTCTTGCTTGTCGTAAGAGCCAAAGTAATCGACCCAGGCTTCACCTTCGTCGCAAATTAAGTGGTAATACTTCTTAGTCATCTTCTAGTCTCCTCTATGGTTAGAGGCCGATTGACTAATCCGATGTTGTCTTACCTGGTACCCGTGGGCGGACTCGAACCGCCACGCCCGAAGGCCACAGATTTTAAGTCTGTTAACACCCAGGAAGGGACAAAATCGGCTAATCAGGGCCTGTGAATTACATATAGGTATTACCGATGCAGATTACAAGGTTTTATCTGGTGTTCTAAAAAAAACACCGATCGTAACCGATACGACCGATGTTTACTAAGGTTAAACGTCCTCAGCCCACTTGTAACAAGTGTACTGTCTTATGACATAACCTTGCTGCTCAATTTGTATAATCCCACCGCCCAGGCTTGTGATACACGCCTGTTCATCTGTGAAGATCTTGTGGTTGCCAAAGGTTTTACATTCGCTTGCTGATAGTGAACATGCGAAGATAATTGCGCTAAACATTTGCTCTCCTTTCTATTGATTAACAGACTTCCCAATGCGGCATATCATTAAATCCGACTCTGGATTGAGATCGACGTAGGTCATGGTAGGCTGTCCAGCAAAGACGCATGTCTCCATCCCACTCACGACAGTCATACGGGTAGTCATGCCCTGGTACTGCCCAGGCAGCTCCCCAGCATAGACCAACGCCACACTGCTTGGCTGCTTCTTGCATTGCATTTGCTATCGGGAAATACGCTTGTTCTTCCCAGCGGATACCGGTGACCGGATCGTAGGCGCCCAGGTCAACTGCTAGCCCGTCGATGTGTTTAGACTTAAGTGTCTGGGAGTTGCCCTTTTTGACTAACTCGCGTTGACGTTCGATCGATCTTAAACCCTCAAGAACTGTGAAGTCATTTTCTGACATTGTGATAGCCAGTTTAACTACAGCCACTAGACGTTCATCTAGTCCCTCTAATCTTTCGAGACTACGCTTGCCTAACTTAAAACTCATTGTTTTTTATCTCCTGATAAATACTGGGGGACGTCATTATCGTTGCACTTGCATTTGCTCTTGCCACACTTGCAGAGCTTCTGTTTCTCGATGTAGAGACGCCAGATGTTGACCGCTGTATTGATGGTGACTGCACCAAACAGGAGTAACCACTGCCATAGTTCCATTAGATTTTTCCTTTGACGTATTTTGATACTGCTCGGTTCCCAAACCAGAAGCTCATGATGGCGGCAAACAGACCAGCTGTTGCATCATCCCAGATCAACGTCAGGGCTGGCCCGAGATCTGTGCCACTGTTCATGATGGCAAGAAGAGCCGTTACTTTGATTGCAACGAAAAGAGCAAAAAAGCAGTAAGTGATGACAGGACGGACACTGCCTCGTAATGCGTTAATAAAAGTGCCAGCGTCGATGCTATCATGTCGATATAATCCCTCGGTTTCTTTGATGTCTGCTTCTTTGTCCAGCAGCTCCAGCTTCAGCTCAGATCTCTTAGCCATGAGATCCATCTCTAGCCGTGCTTTCTCAAGGGAATGCTTATGCTCCTGGTTAGATCTAAAGTATCCCAATACCTCGGGGAGAAAGGATGTGGTAAAGCCAAGAACACTTCCAAGTAATGTAATCATTTTGCAGCTTCCTTACCCATCCAGATACCGAAGCAGCCGGTAAGTGCGCCCATGCATACTGACACTAAGCCACTCTGTTGAATTGTCGGGTCAGGTAAACTCATGTACCAGTGGACGCTTTGGTAAGTTAAGATTGTGACTGCAATCATTTGTAGTCGTGGTACGATCTTCCAATCGTCTATAAATACGTGTGCCATGTGATTTATCCGTAGTTAATGTAGAGATAAACAAAGAGACCAGCTATCGAACCGACAGACATCAGTACTAAGACGCCCGTTGTAATCATTTCGACCCGAGCTTCTCTTTCTCGTTCTGCTTCTTTGATTGCTTCCTTGCGCTGACGTCGTGCATCAGCCTGGTATTTGATGAAGTCGTCCTTGAGACCAATGCGACCGGTGTAGACCATGAGCTTTAGTAGATCTTCTTCACGCTCTCGGATTTCTTCCAGGGCCATGAATTCTTCGTAGTCGTTCTGGAAGGCACTAGCTTTTTTCTTTTGAAGCTTGGTGTGCAGTTGGTCTTTGCTCTCAGCCATCTTCCCGATGCTTGAAGCAACAGTAGTAAGATTACGACCGGCCTGGATAGCAGCAGATACAGTTTTAGCTGCAGCGGTAAAGGCTGCAAGCTCTGCAAGCATCGGTGTCTCCTAAGTTTTAATTTGTGAATGCGTCGTGTTGCAGAATGATTTCTAACTTCTGAACACTTAAGGTTAGCTCATGAGTGGTCTTAATATTCCAACCTATGAGAGCCAGGATTGCAGACGCTAAAACGCCTATGATCATCTTATTGTCCACTATCAGCAATCCTCTCAACGTATCCTCTAATTGCGCCTATGTTTGCGTCGATCCGTGCAATGGCAACCGCCTGTTCGTAGACCATGTCTTCGACCTTAGCCACTCGGACTTCTACAGTCCTGAGCTGGTTACGGTTGTTTTCTATGTCGGACATCATCATGGATACAGTCCAAACTATGGCACCGCCCTGGGCAATAAGACCAACTATGAGGCCCAGCGGTACGCTTTTCGATAGGTGCCAACTATCTTCATTCATCCTCTATTCTCCCTCTAGCGCATCAAGTCGTGCTTTGATTGCAGTGTTTTCTGTCTCAAGTGTTTCCACTTTTGTTTTGAGTTCTTTAATACCTTCGACCAACAGAGGAATTACCCTTGTGTAATCAAGTGTTAGATATTCGGTATCTGTTTCAGAGTCCGCTGCTTTTGAGGTTTTAACTACCTCTGGAAGTACTGCTTGAACCTCTTGGGCAGACAAACCAACTTTTTGTTGGTTTTCTTTCTTTTGATGAGTATCAGTTGGGTCTTGTAAATTCTCATTCTTCTTAATGTCTGTCACAGTTTCACTATCAGTATAATAAAATCCGTTTAATGCAGATATTTTATCTAATGGTGTGGAAATGTTTCCAATCTTATCTTTCAAACGGTCATCAGAGTAATTAGTAAAATAACCGTAAACTGTCAAACCGTAACAAGTGATACTAGCATTAGAACCACTGATATTACCTTGAAGGTTTATTTCACCTCCTGCATAACTAGTTCCATAATATAAAAGTCGATAACCCGAAGAACTGGTAGAACCGAAAGAACCGTTTCCACTGCATCCAACAAAGCCAGTTGTCGTCAAATCGCCAGTAACATCAACACCAGAGCCATCGCACCGCAAACGTTCAGACCCATTTGCGGCTAAAATCATATAATCGCCATTGTGTTGGTATTGGACGTATCCTTTGTAAACATCTGTACCAGTTAGACCGTCACCAAAAAGCAAAGAGGAAGTACCGCTAGTTCCTGCTGTAAATGCAATCTCTGAATTAGCACTAGTGTTACTTATATGAAGTTGACGTAAAGGTGCTGCTGTACCAATTCCTACATTACCACCTTTGTCCACAACAAAATGACTAGCATAGTTTGTGCCAGTGGCTGAAGTGCTACTTTGCAAATCTAGTATAAACTGACCAGTATCATTGTCGCTAGTTCTTACTTGTAAACCCTGAGAGCTATCGCTGTTGTTTGTAATTCTAGCACCAAAAGCATTAGCAGACCCTACAATATCTAATGTATGAGCAGGAGAAGTCGTGCCAATCCCAACCCTATCGTTTGTAGCATCAAGCGTAACCCCTGAAGTCAACAAGTGTGCATCAACATCACTGTTAGCACCTGCAGGACCTGCAGGACCGGCAGGACCAGTGGCCCCTGCTGCACCGGCTGCTCCAGCAGCACCAGCAGCACCTTGTGCGCCATCATTACCATCTGCGCCGTCTGCACCGGCGGCTCCAGCGGCTCCAGCTGGACCTTGGGGACCAGTAGCACCAGCGGCTCCATCATTACCATCTGCACCAGCTGGACCAGTAGAACCAGTAGCACCAGCGGCTCCAGCAGCCCCTGCAGGACCGGCGGCTCCAGCAGCACCTTGAGGGCCAACTACGGTTCCTACTGTAATGGTATTGCCAAGGTTAGTTGTAATCGTTAAGTCGCCGTTACTGTCTACAGCTCCACTAGAAAGAGTTTCA
>Ga0209634_1000270_pt1 | contig 40043 bp, 36 predicted proteins | sample LinPmetageLP40_FD_184043 | JGI IMG/M metagenome (GOLD analysis project Ga0209634, IMG submission 184043) | Marine viral communities from the Pacific Ocean - LP-40 (SPAdes) (version 2) | ecosystem: Environmental > Aquatic > Marine > Oceanic | place: Pacific Ocean | collected 2010-08-26 | reverse complement strand
GCAGTCAGAAAATCAATCAGGTACTTTACATACATGTGTTGGTTGGGGTGGAGCAAACAGTTATGCAAACCTATACTATAGTGGAGTTCAAAAATTAATAACAACAGCTAACGGTATAACAGTAAATGGTTCATTACATACAACTTCAACTCTTGGAAGTGGTTTTACTGCAGGATCTTTAGGTCAGCAAATGGAACCAGGTGATGCAAGCGCTTCAACACTTAGATGTGATGCAAATAGATGGAGGGTTTATATGGGTGGTAATAGTACTGGTTACGAAACTTTAACCGTTACAGAAGGAGGTTTAGTCGGAATCAAAAACTCTAGCCCAACTTATAAGCTAGATGTAAACGGAGCTGTAAGTGGTATATCAATATATGCTTCTCATGATATAGCTGCATATTCAGATAAACGTGTTAAGAAAGACATAGAGACAATACCTAATGCCTTAGATAAAGTAAGTAAGCTAAGAGGTGTAACGTTCAAGAGAACAGACGAGGGATCATCAGATAGGACACACATGGGTGTTATAGCCCAAGAAGTACAAGAAGTTGTACCAGAAGTTGTTACAACAAGAGAATCAGACGGGCATTTATCAGTTGCTTATGCTAACATGGTTGGTTTATTAATTGAGTCTGTTAAAGATTTAAAAGCTGAAGTTGAATCACTTAAAAAACAAATAGATGGCTGTACCAAGTAGTGGATTATTAAGAATGTCAGGGTTATTTTCAGAGTTTAACGAAGATGATTACACAGCGTATAACAATGATGGTGAAATTATTTTGTTATCTGGAGGTAGTTCCGGTACTTGGGGGACTGTAAATACAAATAGCTCTAGTTATCCAACAACAACAAACCCAGATAAAATGAGCGAGTTTTATGGGTATGATCACGACGCTTCTGCCGCATCTAGTTTAACTTCGTTTGGTGCTACACCAACACAAAGTAAAGCAGCCTGTGGGTATGGTACAAATCTACCTAACACTAATTATCATGATGGAACTGGTTTAATAGCAGTTGGTGATAACGTATATAGTGATGAGGACGGAGAAAGTTCGTTAGCTAACGGTCAATACAAAGTTGGTCCATTTGTTGGCACATACTACAATATAGTGGTTAGCAGTGGAGAAATTACGTCTAGACAAACGTGCCCATAGCGACATACTGACACTAGGTAGTTAAAAAACAAGAAAATAACGTAATAATATAAACATGGCAATAACATACACATACAAAATACTAAATGTAACAACTTACGAAAGCTATAACGACTTAGCCGATGTAGTTTGTAATGTTACTTTTAATTACGAAGCTAGTGAAGGAACTGGTAGCGATAAAAAAACATCATCTTATAATTTCACTGTAGAGTTAGGTGATCCAGATGCGGAAAACTTTAAAGCTTATGCTGATTTAACAGAGGCGGACGTAAGAGAGTTTGTTAAGAAAAATACTAACGTTGATTTCAATAAATCAGTCGTAAACCAACTATTAGCGGAGCAAGCCCTACCTGCTAAAGCAGTTAAAGAATTACCTTGGGCATAAATTAAATTTAATTAAATAAACAAAAAATGGCAAAAGAAAAATTAGTAGACTTAGCTCCAAAAGCTGAGAAAATCACAGACGAACAATTGAAAGGATTACAGGATTTGGTTCAACAAATCAACAACGCACAGCTTTCAGTCGGACAATTAGAAACACAAAAAGCTGGAATGATGGCTGCAATTGGAGAATTTCAAATGAAGTTAAGAACAATGCAAGGCTCTCTAGAAGACGAGTATGGTAAAGTTACGATCAACATTCAGGACGGATCTATTAAAGAAATAGAAGATGAATCTGATAAGAAAGATTAGTATAGGTAAAGACTATAAAAATGAAGCTATGCATTACTCCGTAGGCCAAGAGGTTTACGGAGGGCATACCATCGAGAGTATAGTGGAAGATGACGATAAATACTGCGTTTTCATTAAAAAAAACAAGGAAATTTTACCTTGGAAAGAGTTTAACAAAAACATGGCTATTGCAGTAGAATTTAATTTAGAATACTAATGAGGGGAATTTATAACTTTGTTATAACACCAATCGACGGAAGATACAACAATATTAAAGATATAGATGATAAAGAGTTAATTTTAAATACTCAAATGTATAATCATCAATTTGTAAATAGAGAAGCTTTAGTATTAGAAACTCCAATAAAAAATGACACAGGTATACAGAAAGGTGATACTATTGTAGTTCATCATAATGTTTTTAGAAGATACCATGACATGAAAGGTGTTGAAAAAAACGGACATGCGTATTATAAAGATAATAAGTATTTCGTATACAGTGATCAAATATTTATGTATAAGAGAAATAACAAATGTCACGCTTTAAAAGGCTACTCGTTTGTTAAACCTATTGAATCAAATGATATTTTTAACATGAGCAAAGAAACAGAGCTTATGGGAATTGTTAAGTACACTGAAGATCCTAATATTAAAAAAGGTGATTTAGTTGGCTTTGCACCAAACTCAGAATACGAGTTTGTTATTGATAGTGAAAGGTTATACAGAGTTTTATCTCCAGCAATTACAATTAACTATGAATATCAAGGAAACGAAAAAGAGTATAATCCAAGCTGGGCATAAAGCAGTTGAAGAATTAATAAAAGTAGCTAAAGAAGCTATTGTAGATTCTGACGATGATATATCCGCAGACAGGCTTAAAAATGCAGCTGCTACAAAAAAGCTAGCTATATTTGATGCGTTTGAAATACTTAATAGAATACAAGAAGAAGAGGACATGCTAAATAATAAACCTAAGGAAGTAGTTGAAGAAGTTGCTTTTGGTGGTTTTGCAGAAAATAGATCTAAGTAATGTATCAGCAGTCTTTATACGAGGTTATAGAACCTATTAAAAAAAATACCATAGCTAGACTAAACAAGTCTAAAAAATGGAAGTACGGTTATAATAAAGAGCATGATATTGTTATAATATCTAAAACAGGTCAAATAGGAGAAGTATACCTTATACAGGGTTTAAAAATAGCTTTACCAAAAATACCTAAACAAGTACATAAATTCGATAGTGATCGCTGGGAAGTATCACCTTATCCAAAAGAGTTACATAGGATAAAAACTATATTTGATTGGAAACAATATCCAAACGATTTTAAAGGTAAATACATAAATTATATAGAGAATGAATTTAATAAAAGAGAACAAGGTTTTTGGTATTATAACAAAGGTAAGTCTACTTATATTACTGGTACTCATTATATGTACCTGCAGTGGTCCAAGATTGATGTTGGGAAGCCAGACTTTCGAGAAGCAAATAGACTTTTCTATATATTCTGGGAAGCTTGCAAGGCAGACATACGATCGTACGGATTGTGCTACCTTAAGAATCGTAGATCAGGCTTTTCCTTTATGGCATCAGGAGAGGTGGTTAACTTGGCAACCATATCTAGCGACTCCCGATATGGTATTTTATCTAAGTCTGGACCCGATGCGAAAAAGATGTTCACAGATAAAGTGGTTCCGATATCCGTTAATTACCCATTCTTTTTCAAACCTATCCAGGACGGAATGGACCGTCCAAAGACCGAGCTTGCCTTCCGTGTCCCCGCGTCCAAGCTCACAAGACGGAGTATTGTCAGTACCGACTCACCCGAAGCCTTACAGGGTCTTGACACCACGATCGACTGGAAGAACACCGGTGATAACTCCTACGATGGGGAGAAACTCAAACTCCTCGTCCATGATGAATCGGGGAAGTGGGAACGTCCGAACAACATCCTCAACAACTGGCGTGTTACGAAAACCACCCTTAGATTAGGATCAAGAATTATAGGAAAGTGTATGATGGGTTCAACATCAAACGCTTTAGATAAAGGAGGTGATAACTTTAAAAGATTATACAATGCTTCAGATGTTACTAAAAGAAACAGAAATGGACAAACAGGCTCAGGTCTCTATAGTCTGTTCATTCCTATGGAGTGGAATTACGAAGGATTCATTGATAGTTTTGGGATGCCTGTCTTCGACACCCCTGAAACTGAAACTTTTGGGCCTTATGATGAACCCATCGACATCGGAATTATTGAACACTGGAATAATGAAGCAGATGGATTAAAGAACGATGGTGATGCTCTTAATGAGTTTTATCGTCAGTTTCCAAGAACAACAGAGCATGCTTTTAGAGATGAAACAAAAAACAGTATATTTAACTTAGCAAAAATATACGAACAAATAGATTACAACGAAGAGATAGGTGGTATGTCTCAATTAACAACTGGTAATTTCCAGTGGGTTAACGGAGTTAAAGACACAAAAGTTATATTTTATCCAGATCCAACAGGTAGATTTAAAGTATCTTGGACACCACCAATGCATTTACAAAACAATATAGTTACAGATAGACTAGGTAGGAAAGCACCAGGAAATGAACACATGGGTGCTTTTGGTTGTGATAGTTACGATATATCAGGTACTGTTGATGGCAAAGGATCTAAAGGTGCTTTACATGGATTAACAAAGTTTTCAATGGAAAACTGTCCACCTAATAGTTTCTTTTTAGAATACGTAGCAAGACCGCAAACTGCAGAGATATTTTTTGAAGATGTCTTAATGGCATTAGTATTTTACGGTATGCCTATACTTGCAGAAAACAACAAACCTCGTTTATTATACTATCTAAGAAGAAGAGGTTATAGAGGTTTTAGTATGAATAGACCTGATAAAATATGGAACAAACTATCTGTAGCAGAAAAAGAAATAGGTGGTATACCTAATTCAAGCGAGGATATTAAACAAGCTCATGCTGCTGCTATTGAGATGTATATACAGTCTTATGTTGGTAGAAAGCCAGACGATACCTACGGTGATTTGTATTTTATGGAAACATTACAAGACTGGGCTAAGTTTGACATAAATAAACGAACAGCTTTTGATGCTGCTATTAGCTCTGGTTTAGCTATCATGGCTTGTAACAGACATCTATATAACCCTAACGCTAAAATGGAAAAACAAAAACTAAACATAAGCTTTGCTAAATACAACAACAGAGGCGGAGCATCTAAATTAATAAAACAATAATATGGCTGAGTCAATCATGAAAGGAAACTTCCCTAGTCAAGTCGCTAGTGACCGTGAAAAGGTTACTAAAGAATACGGCTTGAAAGTGGGTAAAGCTATTGAGGACGAATGGTTTAAAAGAGATGACAGTGCTTATAGGTTTTCTAGTCACCAGAGTAGTTTTCACAAGCTTAGATTATATGCTCGTGGAGAACAAAGTATACAAAAATACAAAGACGAATTATCTATTAACGGTGATTTATCTTATCTTAATTTAGACTGGAAACCAGTACCTATTATACCTAAGTTTGTTGATATCGTTGTTAATGGTATTGCTGAAAGAACTTATGATATAAAAGCTTACGCTCAAGATCCTTACGGAGTTAGCAAGAGAACTAAGTATATGGAAAATATACTAAAAGATTTAAAATCAAAAGAATTAAATGACTTTGCTAGAGATGCTTTTGGAGTTGATTTACATTTATCTAAAAAAGAAACTTTACCTGATTCAGAAGAAGAGCTAAAATTACACATGCAACTTAGCTATAAACAAGCTGTTGAAATAGCAGAAGAGCAAGCTATAAGTGTTTTATTAGAAGGTAATAGATATGAGTTAACTAAGAAAAGGTTTTATTATGATTTAGCTACAATAGGTATAGCTGCTGTTAAAAACAATTTTGACACATCAAGTGGTGTTACTGTAGACTACGTTGATCCTGCTAATTTAGTTTATTCTTATACAGAAGATCCATACTTTGAAGATATATATTATGTTGGTGAAGTTAAAACAATACCAATAAACGAATTAGTTAAACAATTTCCAAATTTAAACGAAGATGATTTAGCAGATGTAAATCAACAAGGTTATAAAAGAAGTGGCTACTACAATAAGAGTATACAAGGTGGTGGTGAAGTTGATAAAAACCAAGTACAAGTTTTATATTTTAACTACAAAACTTATGCTAAAGAAGTTTACAAAGTAAAAGATACAGCAACAGGTGCTACTAAAGTTATTGTTAAAGATGATACTTTTAATCCTGCGGCTGATGCAATGTTAGAAGCTAGGTTTGGTAAGTTAGAAAAACAAATAGAAGTTTTGTATGAAGGAGCTTTGATACTAGGTAGCGACAAGTTACTTAAATGGCAACTTGCTAAAAACATGATGAGACCTAAAAGTGATTTTACTAAGGTTAAAATGAATTATAGCATCGTAGCACCAAGAATGTACAAAGGGAAAATTGAATCACTTGTAGGACGTATTACTGGCTTTGCTGATATGATACAGCTTACACACCTTAAACTTCAACAGGTGTTATCTAGAATGGTTCCAGATGGTATATACTTAGACGCTGATGGACTTGCTGAAATAGATTTAGGTAATGGAACAAATTATAATCCACAAGAAGCTTTAAACATGTTCTTCCAAACAGGTTCTGTAATTGGTAGATCAATGACTGGTGACGGCGATATGAACCCAGGTAAAATACCTATACAAGAAATACAGTCAGGTAATGGTGGTGGAAAAATGCAAAGTTTAATACAAACTTACAACTATTATTTACAAATGATAAGAGATGTAACTGGTTTAAATGAAGCTAAAGACGCATCAACACCAGATAAAAATGCTTTAGTTGGTGTGCAAAAACTTGCAGCTGCAAACAGTAATACAGCTACTAGACATATATTACAAGCTGGTTTATTTTTAACAGCTGAATTATGTGAAAGTTTATCATTAAGAATATCTGATATACTAGAATATTCGCCAACAAAAGACGCTTTTATACAACAAATAGGTAAGCACAACGTAGCTACTTTATCTGAAATGTCTGAACTACACTTATATGATTTTGGTATATTTATAGAATTAGAACCAGATGAAGAAGAAAAGCAATTGTTAGAAAACAATATACAAGCGGCTGTTGCTCAACAAGGTATTGACCTTGAAGACGCTATTGATCTTAGACAAATAAAAAATACTAAACTAGCAAATCAATTACTTAAAATACGTAGAAAACAAAAGCTAGAAAAAGATCAAAAAATGCAACAAGAGAACATGCAAGCACAAGCGCAAGCTAATGCTCAAGCTCAACAGGTTGCTGCTCAAGCTGAAATACAAAAGTCTCAAGCTTTAGTGCAAACACAAATACAGTTAGAACAAGCTAAGTCTCAATTTAAACAACAAGATATGGTTAGTGAGGCTAAACTTAAAAAAGATTTAATGGCTTATGAGTTTGAACTAAACAAACAGTTGAAGCAAATGGAGATGGAGGTTACACAAACAAAAGACACAAACAAAGAAGATCGTAAAGATCAAAGAACGAAAATTCAAGCATCTCAACAATCAGAACTAATAGATCAAAGAAATAATGGTAAATCGCCTAAAAACTTTGAATCTGCAGGTAATGATACTATGGGTGGTGGATTTAGTCTAGATGGTTTCGACCCTAGATAAACATTAATTTTTTAATTATATTATATTATGGAAAACACAAATGAAAACGTGGCAGCGCCAGAAAACGTTGAGGAAGTTGTAAACACTCCTCTAAAGGCAAAAAAACCAAAACAACTAGCAAGCGAACAAGAAACCGTAGCTAAAATAAACATCGATGATGTTAATCCTAATAAGATTACGTCACCGGAAGAACCAGTAAAAGTAAAAATACCAGATGAAACTAAAGAAGATAACGTTGACAACAGCGGAGTGGTTGGAGTCAATGAAGATGCCAACACCACACAAGAACAAAAAGAAGTACCAAAGAAAGCCGAAACACAGGAAGCAGAAACACCAGTACTAGAAGAAATAACTGAAGAAGAAGTTAAAGAGCAAACAGAAGAGTTAGCTGAAGAGGTTGAAGAAGCCGTTATGGAATCTAAAGAGACTGGAAAAGCTTTACCTGAAAATCTACAAAAAGTTGTAGACTTTATGGAAGACACTGGCGGTAGTTTAGAAGACTATGTTAAGCTAAACACAGATTTTAGCAATCATGATGATAAGTCTTTATTGAAAGAGTATTACAAAAATACTAAATCTCATTTAAACAACGAAGAAATAGACTTCTTAATAGAAGACGAATATTCTTATGACGAAGATGTTGATGATGAGAAAACAATTAAAAAGAAAAAAATTGCACTGAAAGAGCAAGTTGCTAGTGCTAAAAGCCACTTAGACGGGCAAAAGTCTAAATACTATGAAGAGATCAAAGCTGGTTCAAAGCTCACGGGTGAGCAACAGAAAGCAGTAGAGTTCTTTAATAGATACAACAAGGAGTCTGAGGAAACTCAGAAAATAGCGGAACAACAAAAAACAACTTTTCAAAAGAAGACTGAACAAGTTTTCAACAACGATTTCAAAGGTTTTGATTATCAGGTAGGTGAAAAGAAATTTAGGTTTAACGTTAAGGATTCGGCTAAAGTTAAAGATACCCAAAGCGACATTAGTAATTTTGTCAAGACGTTCTTGAATAAAAATAACGAAATGGCTGATGCTAAAGGTTATCACAAAGGCTTATTTACAGCAATGAATTCTGATGCTATTGCAAATCACTTTTACGAACAGGGCAAGGCAGATGCTATTAAAGATAGTGTAGCTAAAGCAAAGAACGTAAATATGGACCCTAGACAAAATCACAATAATGTTATTGAGTCTGGTGGTTTAAAAGTGAGAGCAATAACAGGCGATAATTCATCTAGACTTCGAGTAAAAATGAACACAAACAAAATTAATTAACTAACTTAAAAATTAAAAATTATGCCTTTTAATTCCTCAGGTGCGGCGTTAGCCCACCTAACTCCTCGACCAACGCAAACGCTTTGGGGGGATAACTATTTAAGCTTCGACTCCGCTTCAGGAGGCGGAACTTTCGCACAACAATTCTTACCTGAAATCTACGAGAAAGAAGTAGAAAGATACGGAAACAGAACAGTTTCTGGTTTCTTAAAAATGGTAGGAGCTGAAATGCCTTTACAATCTGACCAAGTAATTTGGTCTGAGCAAGGTAGAATTCATGTTGCTTATGACGGAATCGCTACAGCTAACCAAGTTGAGATTCTAAGTAACACAGGTAATACAATAACGGTTCCAACTGGACACTTAGTACAGTTACACGATACTATTATAATCGCTAAAGCTGCAGTATCAGCTAAGTGTTTAGTAGTAGGAGTAGCTGCAAACGTAATCACAGTTGCACCTTACGCTACAGCAGATCTTTCTGCATTCACAAACTCTGACAACATTAAATTGTTTGTTTATGGTACTGAATACAAAAAAGGATCTAGTGGAGTTGCTGGTTCAATTGATGCTTCATTCACTCAGTTTAGCAACAGACCAATCATAATGAGAGACAGATACCAAGTTAATGGTTCTGATACTGCTCAAATCGGTTGGGTTGAAGTTACTTCTGAAAACGGAGCTGGTGGTTTCTTATGGTACTTAAAATCTGAGCATGAAGCTCGTTTAAGATTTGAAGATCAAATGGAGATGGCTATGATTGAAGGTGAACTTGCTGGAGCAAGCTTTGCTGGTACTGGGAACTTCGCGGTTCAAGGTACTGAAGGTTTATTTGCTGCTTTAGAAGGTAGAGGATTAGTATATAACAATGCTGATTTCGATTCTATTGGTGCTTGGACTGGATCTGCCGCTCATGATTCAACTGTTGTTAACACTGGTTTAGTTGAGTTTGATACTATATTAAACGAACTAGACAAGCAAGGTGCTATTGAAGAAAACATGATGTTCTTAGACAGATCTACAGCTCTATCTATTGATAACATGCTAGCTCAACAAAACGCTGCTTTCGGTGGTGGTGCTTCTTACGGAGTATTTAACAACGCTGAAGACATGGCGCTTAATTTAGGTTTCTCTGGTTTCAGAAGAGGTTCTTATGACTTCTACAAAACTGACTGGAAATACTTAAATGATTCTACAACAAGAGGTTTATTCGGAGATATCGAAGGTGTTATTGTTCCTGCTGGAACTTCAACAGTTTACGATCAATCAATGGGTAAAAACATCTCAAGACCATTCTTACACGTACGTTACAGAAAATCTGAAGCGGATGACAGAAAGATGAAATCTTGGATCACTGGATCTGTTGGTGGAAACTACACGTCTGATGCAGATGAAATGGTAGTTAACTTCTTAACTGAAAGATGTTTATGCGTTCAAGCAGCAAACAACTTTGTATTACTTAAGAATACAACTGCTTAATATTACTTTTTAAAAGAACCGGGGCTTCGGCCTCGGTACTTTTATTTTAACTTTTTAATTATATTATATTATGGAAAATAAAAAAACATCTCCTAAATGGGAGGTAAAAGACAGAACTTACGTTCTAAAAGGAAAAGACACGCCAATAGTATCTAAACTACCATCAAGACACACTCAAAGAAAACCTTTATTATGGTTAGATCCAGACAAAGGTTATCAAAGAGAGTTAAGGTATGCAACAAACCAAAGATCACCAATTGTTGATGAACAAACTGGAGTTGTAACACTTGGTCATATAGTTTTTAGAAACGGCGCGTTAGTTGTAAAGAAAGAATTACAATCATTACAAAAATTACTTTCTTTATATCACCCTATGAAAGATTTGCTTTATACAGAAAAAGATGAAGTAAGAAGAGCTGAAATAGACTTAGACTTTATTGAGTTAGAAGTTGAAGCTTTAAACATAGCTGTATCACTGGATATAGAAATGGCAGAATCAATACTAAGAGTAGAACAAGGTAGTAAAGTGTCTAAGATGACTTCTAAGGAAGTTAAAAGAGACGTGGTACTATTTGCTAAAACTAACCCTGTATACTTCTTAGAGCTATGTAATGACGATTCAATAGAATTAAGAAACTTTGGTGTCAAAGCAGTTGAAGCTGGAATACTACAACTATCAGCAGACCAAAGAGTATTTACAGCTGGTAAAGAAAAACGTAAACTATTTACTGTTCCTTTCGACGAGCACCCTTACTCAGCATTAGCTGCGTGGTTTAAGACAGATGAAGGTATGGATGTTTATAAAGCAATGACAAAAAAAGTAAAAACTAAATAATCAATTTGTAGATGCAGTCGCTCTACGGGGCGATTGCAAACTACAACAATAAAAAATTATGGCGGTAAATATAGACACAGTATATCAAAGAGTATTAGCTGCGGCAAATAAAGAACAAAGAGGTTATGTAACACCACAAGAGTTTAACTTATTTGCTAATCAAGCTCAGATGGATATATTTGAGCAATACTTTTATGACATAAACCAATTTGGTAAAATGCCAGGTAACGATACAACGTATTCAGATATGTTAGATTTGTTACAAGAAAAAGTAGACGTGTTTGAAAGGTATAGACAAACAGTGACTATGTCTGGTTCAAACGGTACTTTACCCACTCATTACAGAATGGGTGAACTATATTTTTTAAAGCTTGGTACTTATTATGAAATTGAAAAAATCAAGCAAAATGAAATACATCATTTAATTAACTCACCTTTAACAACACCAACCTTTTCTAGGCCAATGTATGTTAGATCACAAAGTACAGCTAATGGAGATAACAATATAATTGTTTATCCAAGTAGTATAACCGAGGGCGTAGTGTGTAACTATATAGCTAGACCTGTAACAGCTGTTTGGGGTTATACAGTAGTTAATAATCAAGCCTTATATAATAGTACAACCTCAACAAACTTCCAATTACATCAGTCTGAAGAATCAGAATTAGTTATGAAAATATTAGAATTAGCTGGTATCTCATTAAAAGATCCTATGCTAACTCAGTTTGCAAGCCAAGAAGAAGCACAGAACATACAACAAGAAAACAAATAAACTATGCCACTATTTAACGGAACACAACAGAATTATTACGAGGGAGCCGATGGCAGTTTTAACACTGCTGATGATTTAGCTGTTTATGGTAACTATCAATTTATAACGCTTCAAGATATAATAAACAACTTTATAATATCTTACGTTGGTCAAGACAAGTTAATACCAAAAATAAAAAGAGCTGACATAGCTTTTCACGCTCAAAGATCAATACAGGAATTAACTTATGACACGTTTAAATCTACTAAGTCTCAAGAAATAGAATTACCACCAAGTTTACTAATGGTTTTACCTCATGATTATGTTAACTACGTTAAGCTAACATGGAAAGATAACTCTGGTATAGAGCATGTTATATATCCCGCTATAAAAACAAGTAACCCACAACAGATAACTCAAGCTGGAAACTTAGACTACACTTTTGATAGTAGTGGTAATTTAGTTGACCCATTAGTGTCTGATACATGGACACAGTTTCAAAATGTAGCTAATGCTAACAACGCAGATAATGATGACGGAGATTTAGAAAATGTTTATGTTGAAGGTAGAAGATACGGTTTAACACCTGAAAATGCTCAAAGCAACGGTGTATTTTATATAGACCCAAGATTTGGTCGTATACATTTTAGCTCAGACTTAGCTGGTAAAACAATAACATTGAAATATATAAGTGACGGTTTAGGAACTGACGCTGAGATGATTGTGCATAAGTTTGCTGAAGAGGCAATGTACAAATCAATAGCTTATGCTGTTCTGTCAACTAGATCAAACGTACAAGAATACGTAGTAGCAAGATACAAGAAAGAAAGAAAAGCTGCTATAAGAACTGCTAAACTAAGACTATCAAATATAAAATTAGAGGAGATTACTCAGATAATGAGAAACAAATCTAAACAAATAAAACACTAGAGTATGCCGGAAATTAAAAATCATTTTCGAGCTGGGAAAATTAACAAAGACCTAGACGAAAGATTAATTCAGAAAGGTGAATACAGAGATGCTTTAAATTTAGAGATAGCTTCATCACAAGGTGATGATGTTGGATCTTTACAAACTGTCGCTGGTAATAGGATCATTGCTGATCTTAACATACCTGGTGCTGAGTGTATTGGTTCTTATGTAGATCACATCAATGACAAGGTATACTGGTTTGTTACTGGAACGCTTATTGATGCTATTATTGAGTATGATCCTAAACAAAACACTATACTACCAGTACTTGTTGACGCCCCAGCTACAGAGGCCGATGCAATACTAAACTTTAGTACATCTTTTTATATTTGTGGTATCAACACAATAGATGGACTACTCTTCTGGACAGACGGCCAAACAGAACCTAAAATGATTAATATATCTAGGTTTAAATCAGGTAGCGTCAATTACTCAACAACAACAACTCTATACAACATTGATGGTATATCTGGAAACTTTAGTCTAGAAGACGTAACAGTTATAAAGAAAAACCCTGTGACAGCACCTACAATTACTTTTAGTAATACAAAAAGAGATGGTGTGGTTGAGGGTATTTTTACAGCTATGGGTGGTCCAATAGTGAATAATAGTTTTACTACAACAGACAGTTTTGGTGATATAGTTCCTGTTGAAACAACTATAGCTCCTTTTAATATAACAATACTAGGATCTCAAGTTATGGACTGGAGAGTTGGTGATCAATTAAAAGCAACAGCAACTGGTACTGGTAACGCTGGGCTAACAGCTGAAGAGGTTAGACTAAGGGTTGTTCAAACTTACAGCACATCACCAATGGTGTTCAAAGTAAGTATAGATGCTATATCAGAAGAAATAGAACAAGGACAACAAAATTGGAATATAGTTTTAGTAGAAGATAAACCTATGTTTGAGTTTAAATTCCCTAGGTTTGCATACAGATGGAAATTAAAAGATGGTCAATACTCAGCTATTGGTCCTTATTCCGAGGTTGCTTTTTCGCCTGATGAGTTTGATTATCAAGCTAAAAAAGGTTACAACTTAGGTATGACAAACAATATAAGATCTTTAAAAATATCTGATTTTGTTACGGCTGACATACCTAAAGACTGTGTTGAAATAGATATTTTATATAAAGAAAGCAACAATACTAATGTATACACGGTTAAAAGTATAAAATCAGAATATGGTGATGTTGATCCAGAGTATACAGCAGACGAACTAGAAATAACATCGGAAATAATACACGCTGTTATACCGGCTAATCAATCACTTAGACCTTGGGACAACGTTCCTGTTGCGGCAAGAGCTCAAGAGATAACAGGTAATAGATTAGTTTACGGTAACTATCAATCTGGTTATGACATGAAAGATTCTAACTACCAAAATGTTAGCGTTAAGTTTGAGGTTGTTATTGGTGGAAGCACAGCTGTAACACCAAGATTCCCAGGTAAATCTATAAAAACATTAAGAACTTATCAAGTAGGTATTGTTTATAGAGATGCTTTTGGTAGAGAAACACCTGTATTTACAGACGCAAACACTGGTTCTGTTATTTTAGACAAGTCACAAGCTGCTTTATACAATAACATTAAAATAAAAGTTATCAGTCCACCACCCGCGTGGGCAACTTCATATAAATATTTTATTAAAGAAACATCTAACGAGTATTATAATGTTGCTATGGATAGACATTATGAAGCTGAAGATGGTAACGCTTGGATATCGTTTCCTTCCTCTGAAAGAAACAAAGTTCATGAGGATAGGTTTTTAATACTTAAAAAAGGTCACAATGATGACGCTGCTATTGTTGATGAGGCTAGGTATAAAGTTTTAGCAGTTTCAAACGATGTCCCTGATTATATAAGAATACAAGATGTTAGCCAAGGTGTTTTACCTTCTAGAACTGATAATGGTCAACTATTCTTAGCAATAGGTTATCCTTCGTCAAATACAGGTCATTTTTCTATTGACTCTACAGAGTGGGAAGCTAGGTTTGGTTCTGCAGATCCAACCTATAATAACACAAATGTTCAACAAATGGCTCTTCATACCCAGTCAAATCTTGTATGTAGAATATTTAGCGGAACAAGAGAAACAGATAAGTATGATGTTGCTAACATTTCTTTTTTAGGTAGTGGAACATCTGGTAATTACGCCGGTGGTCAAAGCGCTGGTAGTAGTGGAGCATATAAAATAGAAATAAAAGGAATTTTTAAAGAAGCAGATGCCGATTGGCTTGGTAGCGTTACTGAAAGTACAACATTACAAGGTTTAAGTGTAGAGTTTTATCAAAAGCAAACAGTAAGAAAACCAGAATATCAAGGTAGGTTTTTTGCTAAACTAAACAAAGATTCAATATTAGAGTCTGCAATACTATCTAAAGCTAACGAAGAGAATTATAAAATTATACAAAGTCTTGAGCTTTGGCAACACCACGATACGTCGAAAGATATGGATTGGTGGAGAAATACATCTAAAGGAAACAACACTGAACAAGGTGGTTGGTATATAGATAGAACAAAAGTAGATAAAAACAAAGACGCTGGTGGTACTGGAACAATGAGAAAAAACTGGGCTAACAATGGGTCCGCAAATACTACTGGTGTTGGTTGGAGAGCTGGTGAAAATAAAGTTGAAATTGCTTATCACTGGTGGAAAGGTAACGATAGAAATGCATGGCAAAAAAGATGGAACGATTTTGAAACAACTGAACGACCTCAATTTGCACCTATAGTTAAAGCTTTCCAAACACCAGGCGCTTTACTTAGATTAACAGATGATCCTAACGCAACTGTTTATACGATAAAAAGGTGGAGAAGAAATCACTGTGTTGCTTATGATAGAAATGCTATAGCGACAGGTAAGTTTGGTAGTATGAGAGTTATTAGGTGGACATTAGATCTTGATCAACCAGTTGGTTGGGCACCTGAAGATGAAAATAGCACTATTAACGGTACTAATTTTGCTGAGTTTGGTGATAAAGGTTCTACAGGTAGAAAGTCTCTAGCTATAAAAACTCCTTTAGAAATACTAGAACAATTCAGCGACGATGAGTTGGATGCTGAAAGAAGTAAAAACCCAGCTATATTTGAGACAGAACCCTTAGAAGATATTGGGCTTGATCTTTATAACGAGGCTAGTAATGCATACACGGTATCAAGTAGTCACGGTAGCCAACAAACACTAGGTTGGTTTAACTGTTACTCTTTTGGTAACGGAGTTGAATCAAACAGAATAAGAGATGATTTCAACGCTGTTATGATAGATAAAGGGCCTAAAGTTTCTACAGTATTAGCAGAACCTTATGCTAGAGAGTATAAGACTAATGGGTTAATATTTTCAGGTTTATACAACTCTAACTCAAGCGTGAATCAACTTAACCAGTTTATAATGGCAGAAGCTATAACAAAAGACATTGATCCAAGTTATGGTAGTATACAAAAGCTTCACGCAAGAGACACTAACTTAATAACATTATGTCAAGATAAGTGTATAAGAATACTGTGTGATAAAGATGCTTTATTTAATGCCGATGGAAGCGCTAACCTTGTAGCTTCTAATAGGTTTCTAGGTCAATCAACTCCTTATGTTGGTGAATTTGGTATATCTTCAAACCCAGAGTCTTTTGCTGCTTACGGATATCAAGCATACTTTACAGACAAATCAAGAGGAGCTGTTATTAGATTATCAAGAGATGGTATAACACCTATATCTGATCATGGCACTGTTGATTACTTTTCTGACAAACTAAACACTGCTAGCTCAGACAAAATAATAGGATCTTATGATGAAAATAGAAAGTTATATAACTTAACTATAAAAGATAGTAGTCAAGTTAGTGATCTTCACAGAGATTTTGGTGATACAACTATATCGTTTAGTGAGAAAGTTACGGGTTGGACATCGAGAAAATCTTTTATACCAGAATCAGGTGCTTCACTTAACAACACGTATTACACTTTTAAAGGTGGGGATATGTACGAGCATGGTGTTGTTACTTATGGTGTAGACTTAATGTCTACTTTTTATGGTACTTTTACAGAACCAATGATTAAGTTTATATTTAACGATCAACCAGCCTCGGTGAAAACTTTTAGAACATTAAACTATGAAGGTACTCAAGCTTATTGGAAAGCAACTTTAAATGATAATGAATACTATAATAATCAATCTCTTCAAGGTTGGTACAACAAAAGTATAACAACAGATTTACAAGAAGGTGTTGTTACTGAGTTTAAAGACAAAGAAAACAAATGGTTTAACTTCATAGAAGGAGTATCAACAACAGGTGTTAAATCAATAGACACAAATGAATTTGCAGTGCAAGGTATAGGTCAAGGGACTGTAACAAGCGATACTGGTGGGTTCACAGAAATTACATTAACAATAACAGAAAACGCAGATTAGATGGCATTATTTGATTGTACAATATCAACAGAGACAGTAGTAGCAACTGCTGGGACAACAAACTTAGCAACACAGACTTTGGTTATAACACCAAATGCTGGTCACGTTGTTTCTGCCGCTGCCTTCACTAATAACACGGCTGCTAATAATAATATAAATTCTATAACACTTTCTGATACTACCACAGCAAACGCTGTTGGTAACAAAGTAAATGTTGTTGTTGATCTTAAGAATGGTTTTGCAATGCCTACTAGTAACACAACTATTACTATAGACATAGATGGTAGAGCTATACTTTTTAGTGAAAAACTAAGAAGCGTAGCTGGTACATGGGACTCAAACACGGCTTCTAATGTAACACCAACTGGTAGTAGTGGTAATGCTTACTCGGCAACTGGTCACACTGGGGCTTCAACAGCTTTATTTACAAGAGTTTTTACTTGTGCATCTGGTAAGTTTTTTACAACAGCACCAGCTATAGTTATAACTACTGGTAATGCTTCTGACTATATTATAACAACTACACCTTCGTTTACCACGGTACAAGGTGTAGCATACCACACTAGCACTATGTTTGTTGTTGGGTATACTTTTCCTGGTGGTAACGCTAGTGGTGATAACATAGACTTTAATATATCACCCGCGGAAACAATACCAGTACAATCAAACATTATATCATCATATGATATTAGCACAAACGCTGTACCAAAGTATGGTGAAAGTAGAGTTTTAAGAGTTTACGGTACTGTTGGGGCTACGTTTAATTGTACCGTAACAAATGAAGATACGCATTATTATAATTTTATTACTTTTGCCTTTCAAAGCGGAACAACAAATGGTTCTCAAACAATTGGCTTAGCTGGTTACAAAGATATACTTATATCATTTCCATCTGTAACAGACGACGATACTTATACTATTACTTTTACACCAACAGGAACAACTACTTTAGGTTTAACTCAAACACATCCAATAGTAATACAGCAATTATCCCAAAGAACAATTACATATTCAACAGTATCTTTGGCTACTGGAGCAAGATCTTATACAGCTTTGCCATCAAGTACAGTTAGTTACGCTACGGGCGAAGTTACACCATCCAAACAACATAGGTTTGTTACGTTAACTATAACAGATGACGTTCCTTTTAGGTTAATGAACACTGTAAATTTAGCTATGCACTCACCAGGAACTGGTGATCCACTTTATGCTGAAACAAATATAGGTGATAATAACACTACAGAGTCTGATGTAGTTTTTTCAAAACTATCAACAAGCCCATCATATTCGTATCAAATGACACCTATAAACTCTGTAGATTTTATAATAGATGCTTACGACTATTGGCAAGGAACAACTAGTTCTACAGTAGCTTTTAACGTAGATCAGTTTATAAACTCACCACCCACAGCCACTCCACCTGGAACAACTAGTATACCTAATAACACAGCAACAACAATACAGTTAGCTGGTACTGATCCAAACGGAGGTAGTTTAGTTTATACTAAAGTAACAAACCCTACTAAAGGTGCTGTTTCAATAGTATCTGGTACTGGATTAGCTACGTACACACCATTAGGTTCTAGTAGCTCTGGAGCTGATAGTTTTACTTACAAAGTAACTGATGGTCATGGTGCTGATAGCCCAGCTGCAACTGTTAACGTTACTATAGCTTCATCAGGAAGTGGTAGCAACCCTACATCTTCTAGCGTGTGGAAATACAACGACTCAACACAAAATAGCACATTCTATACTTTGTCCAGCCCAAACATTGGTACAGTAACACACAGTGGTTTAACAATAGGGTCTAATCAAATACAAGTTTCTTTTGTAAACTGGGGGATTAGCCAGACGATAGTACCTAGCTATGTTGATCACGTTGGTGACGCTAGAGTTAGTGGTGGTGGTGCTGCAACTATAAGATACATATTAAAATATAATGGCGCAGCTCTAACTGCAGTTACAGCAAGTGTTGTTGAGAATTCTTCAAACTCTGTTAACAACGAAAACTGGAACATCAAGTCCTCTACTTCAACAAGTCTTAATATTCCTGCTAACCATAATAGTGGTAATGGTCTTATATCAGGTGCAAATTATACTATAGAACACGAAGTACGATGGGAAAATATATTGCAATAAAAAATAAGATATGGCACAAATAACAATAACATTTACATCACCAATAAACATATCAGCTCAAAAAGATGACATTGCCTACTATACAGGGCAATCATCTCTAGGTGGTTTTCAACATGACGATGCTGTTACTAATGGTACTGGTTTAATAAAGATGGGTGCTATAATATCTATAGCTGCTGATAGGTTGTCTTTTGTTTGTGATATATCAAACTCTACACCTAGACCTACAAGTAGTAGTTTTATTTGTTTTGTTAAAGATACTAGAATTAACCTATCTGGTTTAACAGGTTATTTTGCAGAAGTTGAGTTTAGAAACACATCTAATAGACCTAGCGAGATGTTTGCAGTCGGTAGCGAGATCACTGGAAGTAGTAAATAATACTAAAAAAGTGTAACTATATATCTATAATTAAATCAAATGAGTATAGATAAAATAAACAAACAAGTGGAAGAAGCTCCACTAACTAAAGAAGAGTCTAAAGCACAGTTTGTAGCTATGACAGAAGAACTAGGTATTAAACATAGTTTTAATTTTGAAGAAGCTTGGGAGATAGGAGAGGAGATAAGACAAAGAAAAGCCTTTAGAGAATCTATTGTAGACTTTGAAACAACTGTAAGAGATAAAGGTGGTTGGTTGTCAGAAAAAGAAACACATGAGTTAAACCCAGTAAAACATAGTTTTGCAGACGGTTGTTATATAAGGGAAATATTTAACCCTGCTGGTGAATTGTTAGTAACAAAGATACATAAAAAGAAACATCCGTTTTTTTTAATGAAAGGAAAAATGTCTATACTAACAGAAAACGGTGTGCAACACTTAGAAGGTCCACATCATGGTATAACAGAACCAGGAACAAAAAGAATAATATATACACATACAGATTGTGTGTTTATAACTGTTCACGCTACAGATAGTACAGATGTAGAAGAAATAGAAAAAGAAGTAATCGCTGAGAACTTTGAAGATCCTTTGATTACAAGTAATGATATAAATAAATTAAAACAAAATATATGAGTTTTTTAACAGCAGCAGCTATAGTTGGAGGAGTAAGCGCGGGAACATCTATCGCTTCTGGTCTTATAGGTCGTAAGAAAAGAAAAGAAGCACAACGTGCTGCGCAAAATGATTTTCAAAGAAACAAAACAGCTTATGAAAACCTTGACACATCGAACGTGTATAGCAACATGGAAAACACTATGGAAGATCTTACGGTTAATACACAGCAAGCTGATATGCAAAACCAACAAAACAGTCAGAACTTATCAAACATTATGGGTGGTATGAATTCTGCAGCTGGTGGATCTGGTGTTGCTGGTTTAGCTCAAGCTATGGCACAACAGCAATCAGCTAATAACCAACAAGCGTCTGCTTCTATTGGTCAGCAAGAATCTCAAAACCAAATGAGATCTGCAAACATGCAAGCACAGTTAAATAACTTTGAAGCACAAGGTGAGTTACAATCAAGAAGAGCTGAAAAAGACAAAGTAGAAACCATGTACGGACAATCACAAAATACACTTAAAGACGCTAATGAAGCTATAGCACAATCTAACAAAGCTATTGTTGGTGGTGTTGGTCAGTTAGGTGGTGTATTTATGAATGACGCCGGTGCAGTAGCATCACAAGGATAAATAACAAATAACTATGGCATTATACACAGGACGCGAAAGATACGCAAACGACAATAGAAGAACACAACAACGAGCTGACAACAACAGACGTAACGTTGATAATAGACTTCAAGCAATGTTTCTTGAGAAAAAGAAAACAATGCGAGACAACAAAACTAAGATGGAGAAATTCATCAACGCTATGCCAGAAGGTTTTGATGCTCAGATATTACCAGAAAAATATAAGCCAGGTTTAGATAAGTTTTTAAAAGAAGGTAAAAGAAAATATGCTGACGCAGCTATGCAAATAGGGAATTATGAGGTTGGCAGTGATGATTATTTATTTTTCAAAGAACAAATGGACAACGTTAGCAACGCTTTTAAATCTGCAAAAGCTCAAGTTGATTTGTTTGGTGGTAACAAAAAAGATTTAGGTATTGATTTATCTAGCGGTAACTTTTCAAAAGGTAATAACACTGGTGAAATGGGTTTGCTGACTGACGTCTACACTGATCAATATGACATGATGTTTAATGAAAATGGTACATTAGCTTTTAAAGACGGTGATGGTAATATTACTCAGTTCAGCGATCTACCTGATTACTTTAACAAAGATTACAAGACTGGAGATGCAATACAGAAGATGGCAGCTGATATATATAAATCAGGCCAACCTTTTAATCCAGCTACAAAAATGATGCATAGAAACAAACTACAATCTATGGTAGAGCAAGGTGGTATAGAAACATTATACTCTTTGGCTAATGATGATTTTTTTAACATGAATGGCTTAGGTATACCTGATGAGGTTTTGAAAAACCCAGAAAGAAGAGATGAAGTTGAAGACATGGTTATAGACCAGTATTTAAATGTTTTAGAACAACAAGCTGCTTCAGGATCCGTATACAATAAAAATAAAACAAAAAAGAAAGAAGAAGAATTAGGTGATGCAGAATTTTTTAATCAAGATCAACTAAATTATATAGATAATGTAATTCCAACCTTACCGATGGAGACAAATGCAGATGTTATTACAGCGTGGTCTAACTCTGGTATTCTTGGTACTAAATATAAATTAATTCCAGATAACGCGGGTGGATTTGTTGTTCAAGCAATACACGGAAGAAGAAGAGATTGGAACGTGGGTACTATGCCAAAAACAGATTACCAAGGGTTTATGGACACTTTAAAAAGAAACGGAATAAAACCAAACTAAAGATATGCCATATATAACTAAAAACGGTATTACTATAGATAGCGAAGAAGATTTATCGGCAAGAGCGGCAAACTTAGGTTTGACAGTTGATGAGTTTAAAACACAATACATTGCTGATAACGGTGCTGTTAAAGAAGAAGAAGAAGAAGAAGAAAAACTAAGTTTTTTAGACACTATTGGAATAGCAACAAAAGCAACACTAGCCAACCCAATGAGAGGCGCTTCTTTACCTATAGTGGGTGGTTATAGGCCTGTATCAAAAGATCAAGCTAACAGCTATAAAGAAAAAGAAAAAGCAAGAAAAAGTGAGCCAGAGTGGATAGAGTCTAGCTCTACTACTAAAGAAGCTATGTCAATGTGGTTATCTAACGATACTAACGTTAAAAACGCTATTGGCAATACTGATATAAATTGGGAGCATTTAAGTATGAAGTCACAAGGTAATGATGATTTATACAAAAACTTAGCAAAAGCAACTAAGGCCCAGTTTAACATTGAAGATAGTCCTTTACAAGAAAAAGACATTGATTTAATGATTAGAGATGTGGTTAAAGGAAAAGCTAGTATTCAAATAGCTAAAAGATTAAAACTAGAACAAAAAGAATACGACAATATAATAATAGAAAACGATCTAACAGACGAAGCTGTTGAGGCAAACCAGCTTAACACCACCGTTAAATCATTGAGCCCAGAATTGCAAGAACTTGCAAAAGCACAAACTACACTACGTGATCTACGAAAAAAAGGTGTATCAACTCCACAACAAAAAGCAGATATATTAAAGCAGGAAAAAACTGTTCAAGAACTACTTGAGTCTTCTGGTGGTTTCTTCGGTAATATTTTAGAAACTAAAAACCAATATGTATCTTGGGATGGTGCGGTTATTGGCACTAAAATAGATGGAGACGATGACGCGGATAACAGTTTTGATATAAGCTCAGAAGAAATTGCAGAAATAAAAAGTAAAATAGAGAGTGGTGAATTAACAGAAAGTACTCAAGCAGATCACATAGAAAATATTTTTAATAAAAACAGTAGAGATTTGTTTTATCACCAAGAAGTAGGTAAACAAAACCATGGTATAACCGTAAACGACGCTTCGGCTTGGGTTTTACTACACAACTTAGGTTATTCTCCAACAGGTAAAAACGACCTAGGATTTGAATATGACTTACCTCAAGACGTACTAGGCCAATACTATAGCACTATTGTAGAGGGAAACACTGGTGGTAGTGATTTAATAGCAGGTGCCAAGCTAAACAACCTACAGCAGGATCGGTACAAAAGATCTTTTGAAGAGTTTGGTAAAAACCTAGGTATGAGCCCACAAGAAATGTCCGCATTAATGGGTAGAGGCGGTGGAACAGGCAGCTCTGTTGGTAAAGATAGTAATTTTAAATCTAAAACCGGTTACTTTGGTTTAACTGACAAAAACAAAGAGTATAACGATCCTAATAGTATTTGGGATTATGTTCCTTTTTCAGGAACATCTGCAACAGAATCTGAGTTTGGTGCTGATGATAAAAGTAGAAACTTTAAGCTAATGCTTAGAGATTTTAGAGATAACAAAAAACAGTTAATAGCAGAAAGAGGAGTTCTTACAGACATGCATCTTCTTAATATAAACCCTGCTACAAAGAAAGAAGGAATTTTACAAGAAACAGAAGATTTTTTTGTAAGACAAGCAGAGCTTGTAACTGAAGGTTTCAGTATGGAATCTGAACAATGGTTAAATACTGAAAGTACAGATATAAATTGGAGTAATAGAAAAGAAAAAGATATACTACAGTCTTTACACGATCAAAACGGTAATATAGTTAATACCGAAGAAATGAGACAAGAAATAACAAGAAGCATTCCGTATGAGGTTGCTGAAGGTGTTTCTAGTTTTGTACCAGCTTTAGTAGAGTTTGCTTTAATAGATGTAGCTGCTAAAAAAACAGGGCTTTTAACTGGTATACCAAAACTTGGGACCAGAGCTTATAAAGCTTTAAGAGCTTCTGGAGCAAGTGTTAGAACAAGTAGAGCAATAGCAAACACAACAGCTTTTACTGGTATGGCTATGTATGAAGAGGCTAAAATGAAAATAGCTTTTGACGAGCACTACCACATGGGTGGTGGTGTTGGTTTTTACTCTGTTGGTAAAATGCTTGGTAAATTAAAATTTGCTAGCGGGTCTAACCTATTAAATACAGCAGTAAATATACATGGTAAAGGTGGTTTAGCAGGTATGATATCTGTGCCTGTTGCCGCAAACTTAGAAGCAGCCGTAAGAGATTTAGCCGGTAATGAAGACTATGCTACTTATGTTCAAGACACCTATTTTGATGAAAACAATGAGTTTCACTTAAGTAAACACGCTAAAGGTGGTTTAATAGATTTTTTCGTATTTTCTTCGTTAGGAATTAAAGGTTTTGCAACTAAAGAAGGTAGATTAAACTATAGACCAACTTTTGACAAAAAGATAGGTAATGTTACGTGGTGGAAAGGTTTAGAAACTTTAGAGCGTGAATCAGCTAAAGTTATGGATGATGCTAATAGAAAGATAAACACTATAGATAAGCTACTTAACAGTCGTGTTAGAGGTCAAGTTAAAAATGATTTTGTGTTAGGCGGTAAAAAACTAAATAGAGCTGAACTAGAAGCTAGAAAAGAAAGCATTAAAAACGAAACAAAGAAATTTGCTGAGTTGTTTGTTAGTGTTAATAGTAGGTTGAATACAATACTAAAACACAACGACTGGCAAGATAGCGGTAAAGCCACTAAAATGGTAGAGAGATCTATGCAAAACATAAAGCATTTATTTCCAAACGTTAAAGTCATAGCAGGTAAAACACCACCAGAATGGGTTGGTGATAAAGACGCTGCAGCAGAGTTTAGCGTAAAAGAAAACGCTATATATGTAAACACAACTAAAGCGTCACCTGGTAAGCTACCACATGAAATAGTACATGTAGCTATGGTTAAGACTTTTGAAAAAAACCCACAACTAGCTGTAAAAATGAAAGCTCAGCTTCAACAAATATTTGACAAACAGCAATTCTATATAAATGATGGAAGTGGTGTAGCTAGTGGTGTTATGGGTACAAACAAAGGTAAGAATCAGCTAGGTAAGCAAACGTTAGGTGAATTTATTAGAAACAACTACAAGGGTAAAAACCTTCAAGCACATGAGTATATTGCTTACGCTGCTGAGCTTTTATCTGATCCAAGAAACTACGCAATACTTGTTGATAAGGGTGTGTTTAAAAACACTGAAACAAAGTTTAAAGACTTTATGACTAAGCAAGGTAAGTTTGATTTTGATATAGGTAATAAAGACCAGCTAATTAGGTTTATGTATAATTTTGCAGAAAGCGTTAAGTCTGGTACATTAAACCAAAATCAAATAAATAAGTTTCAAAACATGGACAAGCAAAGCTTGTTTGTTGAGCCTAACACTTATGACGCTAGAACACCTGAAAAGAAAGCTGAAATGGAAGTTGATATGGCTTTTAACTCTCAAGAGCTAAAAACAAGATCAGCTAATACGCAAAAAACTTTTGATGACTTAAAAGCTAGCAATGTAGATATGAATACGTTAGTTGATATGTTTACTAAACCTACTCCAGGCAATAGAACTTCTGTAGCTGGTAAGTATTTTGATGATATAGTTTATAATACTATAGATAGATACAACGCTGGTAGAATAAAAATGGGGCAATACGAACAACAAGTGCTTAACCCTACAGATAGATACATGTTGGCTACTGAGTTAGTTTATAACCTTAATTTAAAAGAAGGTAACAAGGCTAGAGGTTTAAAAGAAATAATAAAAGACTACGACAACAGAAAGACGTTTACCGATAAAGATGGTAAGTTTGCTTTGTGGGATAAGTTTGGAGATAAAAAACTTGGAGAACAAAGAATATTTGAGCTTGAAGAAAAGTATGGCGCTCCAAAAGGTAGTGATGTGTTTAAAGAAGCCGCTGTAAATGAAGGTTATAAGAACAAACAAAATTTAACTAAAACTGTAATGCAAACGTTGCAGTTAAGAATATATGAATTAAAAGGTGGTAGTTTAGACAAAGGTAAATCAGACAGAGATCTTTATCAAGAGATTAGTTATGATGCAAGCCCGGAATTAAAAACAGCTATAGAAAACAGGGCTGGAACTGGTTATACTGACTTTGTGCTTAACACAGAGAAAAAACAAGTAGACAAAAAAGTTATCATCGATGGTAAAGAATACAATTTTCCTATTAGAGTTAGCGAAGTTTATGATATAAGCACAGACAAGTACACCTCTAAAGTACCTGACGTTATTGAAAACCTACCTGTTGAAAAATTAAGTTACGAAAACATAGCCAAGACAATGCAAAAAGAATTATCTACAGACTTGCAAGAAAGTATTGGCTTAACATCTAAAATGAAACCAGCAAAATATGTTGAGGTTGCAAGAGAGTGGTTTGATAAAAACGAAGAGCTTGCATTTGAAGGTATAGAAAAAACATCTAACCCAGAAATGTACGAGGCTAGTAATATAAACAAAAGTGTATACGCTAGTTTATTTACTAAAACTAATGAAAAGTTTAAAAGCAGTGAGATGCCTGACTTCTTAGAAACAAATGCTAGAACGTATAAGTATAACAAAAACACTTACAAACAAGGAGAGTTAAATAAAGTTGTTTTCACAGGTAGAGATAATACTGTTATTAAGAAAAACATTGTAGAGTATTTTAATAGAAAAGCTAAAGTTGCTTCAAGTCAAATAACTAGAGACAAACTTAGTGATCCTAGAGTTCAAGATCTTATAAAGGCTAAAGACTTAAATAAGTTTTTAAACTTAAAAGCGGACAACGTTATGCCTTATATCAAACAAGCTATACGTGGTGCAACTCCTGATAAGTTTCAATCAAAAGAATTAGCTACTTGGGATAAGTTTATGGGAAAGTTTAAAAGGACAGACTTCAGTAAGTTTAATGACATATCTAAAGCTTTTTACGCGGTTAAAATGAGTATGACTGAAAGTGAAAAAGAAGTAATAGAAAAACACGAGAAAATACTACTTGGTGAAAAAGGTTACAACGTAGGTCCTGATGCTATAAAAGAACTACAAGCTAGAGCTCAAGCATTAAGAAAACTAGAGCAATTAAAGATACAAGCCATTAACCCTAAGATATGGAATAGATTTAAAAACATAAACACTGACATAATAGATATATTATCTAAAGAAAACATATCACCAGAGGATTTAAGCAGGTTAACAATAAACAACACTATTACAAGTAAAGTTAAAAATAGTGAAAAATATTTTGAGTTTGTTAATGACCTTATGGACACTATGGATCCAAGGTTGAAACCTTTAATGCAAAAAAGTTATGGTGATGGTTCTTACAAGTTTAATGGTGAAAACTATGTATCAGTAGTTGATAGGTTTACTAGCGAAGGTAAAGCTGAAAAACTACCATTTAATATAGACCATGTCAAAACAATGGACAACAAGATTTTAAGAGACAAGTACATGGTTGAGCTTGAAAAAGCAGGAGACTTGATCAACAATCCTAAAGCTAGACAAGAGTTTTTTAAAATGATAACTGACAAGTACTTAACACCTAGCTTGACAAAGAAAAGAATTAAAGAGCTAGGTAAAGAATTAAAAGACGGAAAGATAACTAAGAAAGCTTATGATGATGCGGTTAGACCTGTAACAATGGAACAAACTATAAAAGCTAACGAAGGTTTACAAAAATATATTTACGGTAAATTGTTTGATTTTTACAACAAATCTGCAGATAAAATTAACGCTATTAATCAAATACAATTTTTACTTCAGGCGCAGACAAGTATTGGTGGTGGTTTTTCAAGATCTCTAGCCACTCACACTGCCTTTACTTTGCAAAAAGGCAAAATGTATAGTGAGCATGAGCTTCAAGTAATGAACTTCAATGGTAACTTCTTAATCAATATGATGAAGAACGCTGGATCTAAAGCGGAGTTTAATAAAAACTTTGATGCGTTATCAAAACAGTTTAAACAAAGCATAATACCTAAAGAGCTGCAAAAGTTTATTGATAGTAAGGAAGAGGGTGGTAACACTAGTAATATATACAAAGATGGTTATAACACGGATTTGTCAGCTAAAGCTAACTACCTATACGCAACTAAACTAGGTTTAATAGTAGATGCTAAAACAGGTAAAACGTATCAAGAGCTTATTGAAATAGAAATGAATGCTAGTAAGACTGTAGATCAAATTAATAAAATTAGAAAAAATTTAATTAAAGATTTACCTAAAGGAGTGTTCAACTCTAAAACCCTAACTAATGGCGAAATAATGCAGAAGTTAGGTGAGATTGATATGGCTTTTGGTTTAGCAAAGAAAAGAAACAAAATTAGAAAAGGTATAAGTGTTTTTGACTTTGATGACACGTTAGCTAAGACTAATAGTCAGATAATAGTTACCATGCCTAACGGTAAGAAAATGAAGATAAACGCTACTGAGTTTGCTAAACGTGATGCTGAACTAACAGAGTTAGGTGCTAAGTACGACTTTAGTGAATTTAATAAAGTGATAGACGGTCAGAAAGGCCCGTTGTTTGATCTTGCTGTAAAGCGACAAGACAAGTTTACCACAAAAGATGTGTTTGTTTTAACAGCTAGACCTAAAGAGTCAGCAGTTGCTATACACAAATTCTTAAAAGGTGTTGGCCTTGAGATACCTATAAAAAACATTACAGGCCTCGCTGATGGTAGACCAGAAGCTAAAGCTTTGTGGATATTAGAAAAAGCATCTAAAGGTTATAATGACTTTTATTTTACAGATGATGCTTATAAAAACGTTAAAGCTGTTCAAGATGTTTTAAGCGTAATAGATGTTAAGTCAAAAGTTCAACAAGCTTTTAACTCCATAGATCTTAACGCTGATATAAACAGCATGATAGAAAGAGGTACTGGTATAGGTAAAGAAAAAACCTACTCTAATTTTAAAGGTAAAGTCGTTGGTAAAGATTCTGGTAAAATAAAAATACTAGCATCCTCCGCTCAAGACTTTACAGGCTTAATGTATAGACTATATGGCAAAGGTAAACAAGGTAATGAAGATATGGCTTGGGTAAAAGAAAACCTAACTAAACCTTTTAACACAGCTAACAACGCTATATCTAGAGACAAGGTTTCTACAATGAACGAGTTTCAAGAAATGAAAAAGAACCTAGTAAAAGCTGGTATACCTAAAGATTTAAGAAAGAAAATAACTGGTGAGCCATTTACTGTAGAGCAAGCTATTAGAGTTCATACATGGACTAAGCAAGGTATGGAAATACCTGGTTTAAGCAAAGCTGATTTAAAAACAATGATTGATTACGTAGAGTCTAAACCTGCATTAATGAAGTTTAGTCAAGAGTTAATTGATTTAGGAAAAGGTGAAGGTTATGAAAAACCTAATCAAAGTTGGGAAACAGGTACTATAACCACAGATATACTAAAAGGTATTACTGAAACAAGAAGAGATAAATACCTAGAACAAAGTGGTTGGACAGAAAATGTTAACACAATATTTTCTAAAGAAAACATGAATAAACTTGAAGCTGCTTACGGATCTAAATGGAGAGAAGCAATGGACAACATGCTTCTTAGAATGAAGACTGGTAGAAACAGACCAGCAAATAGTAAAGATAGTAAACTAGAAAATATGGCGTTAGACTGGTTAAATAATTCAGTTGGTGCTATTATGTTCTTAAACACTAAATCGGCTGTGCTACAAACTATATCAGCAATTAACTATATAAACTGGAGCGACAACAACCCTTTAAAAGCAGGGCAAGCAATGGCTAAAAACCCTAAGCAATGGGCAAAAACATTTGCAGAAGTATTTAACTCAGATTTTTTAATTGAAAGACGTGGAGGTTTAAAAATTAATATTAATGAAAATGAAATAGCTGACGCAGCTAACGCTGGTGGTGCAAAAGGAGTTATAGCAACAATACTTAAAAAAGGATTTATATTTACACAGATAGCTGATAGTTTTGCTATAGCGTCTGGTGGCACTTCCTTTTATATAAACAGAACTAAAACCTACGAAAAACAAGGTTTAAGTAAAACAGAGGCTAAGAAAAAAGCATTTGAAGATTTTAGAGAATTAACAGAAGAGTCTCAACAGTCTAGTAGAGCAGATAGAATAAGTCAACAACAAGCAAGTGGTTTGGGTAGAGTTGTTCTTGCATTTGCCAACACACCGTCTCAGTACGCTAGGTTAATGCAAAAAGCTGCTAGTGATATAAAAAATGGTAGAGGAGATTTTAAAACTAATATGTCTAAGCTTATGTATTACGGTATGGTACAAAACGCTATATTCAATGCTCTTCAAACAGCATTATTTAGAGACGCTTTTGATGATGAAGAAGGTATACAATCAGATACTAGTTACATGGCAAACGGAATGATAGACTCTATACTAAGAGGTATGGGTTATCAAGGCGCTGCTATAGCTACGGTTAAAGGTATGGTTCAAGACGCTATTAAACAAAGTAAAAAGAAGAGACCTAAATATTCTGATTCAGCTTTAAAAATATTAGACATGTCTCCGCCTATAGATTCTAAGATATCAAAATTAAGATCTGCTGGTAGAACATTTGAGTATGATATGAAAGAAGTTAAGTCTGCTGGTTGGAGTTTAGACAATCCTGCATACCTAGCTGGTGGTCAAATTATATCAGCAACAACTAACGTTCCTTTAGATAGATTATTTAAAAAATACAACAATATAGAAGCTGCGTTAGATGAAGATACTGAAGACTGGCAATCTGTTGCCTTAGCCTTAGGTTGGACTGAATGGTCTCTTGGTATGAATGAAAAAGGTCAAACAGCTAAAGAATATATTAAAGAAGTGTATAAAGCTGAAGAATATAAACCAGAAGTATATAAAAGTGAGTAAAAACAAGTAACTATAAAACAAACATCACACATGAAACACGTAATATTAATTTTAGCGCTTTTTATAAGCACAAATGTAAACGCTCAATTCTTTACAGATCTATATGAAGACTTTATAAAGTACGGTACTATTTATGGTGCTGCTGATGTTTCTAACTCTATAGAGGCAAATGAAAACGTATTCTTTGTAAGAACTGGTGAAGGTGATGGTTTATATGACATACCAGTTGTAGTAGATGACACTCCTGATTATCCTTTTGATTATAGATTAGGTTTTGGTATAAGAAAATTAGCTAGATTTAGCTATGAAAGAAAACCTAAAAACTTTTACGACGGTACAGAAAATCAATTAGCTTTTTCCGCACCAACATCTGCTTTTAAAGGTTTAGAATATCAATTTCATGTAGAGAAAGAAAGATGGAGAGGTGAGATGTTTAATAATCATAGGTTCTTTTTAAAGCATACAGGTAAACATCACATAGTAAAAGCAGAATCAAGAGAGGTTTCTAAGATAAACCTAAAATATCAATCAGCAGAAGTAAGAGCTAGATTGCCTCTTGGTGAAAAATTTAGTATATCTGCAGGTGCAATATACCGTACACACGATAGGGCTTACGGATATAATCCAGTAGAAATATGGTTAAACGAAACAGAAATATTTGTTGATGGTAACGGAAACGAATTTGAGTTTCCAGCCAACCCATGGTACACGTTAGGTTTTGAATATGGTTATGATGATATATACTACACGTCTACAGATGAAGCTGGTAATGAAACTAGTGATTGGTATTGGATTGATGAAGAAGGAAACAGAGTAGCTGACAGTGATCTAGAGTTTAGAGAAACTGTATTTACAGATTTAATGAATAGATACAACGGAGAACAATGGGACTTATTAGATGCTTTTGGTGAAATTGCACCTATTGTCGGAGTTGATTTTTACCACTACAAAAGTAGTTTTTGGCTTCATGCGTATGCAAACTACATACTACCTTACCACAAGTATATAAAAGGAGATGAAGCTGTTAGTTACCTTAACAGAAACAATTGGGGTAAAGGAGGTTTAATACAAGATTCAGAGTTACAGCAATGGGAAGATTACAATGCTGGTATAAATCTTGGTTGGAAAATAAATAAAAACTTAGGTATATTTATTGAAGGTGAATATGCTAAAATGTGGGATAGCGAATTATTCAACACATCAATAGGGTTAAACTTTACTTTAAAATAAAAACATGGCAAACGAAATAGGAGAGAAAACAAAGGTAACTCTAGATTTAAAAACTATAGGTATGGTGGTTGGTTTTACTATATCACTATCAAGTATGTATTTCGTTATGCAGGCAGATATAGCTCGGGCTATGGAACTTCCTAAACCTGCTATCGATAGAGTTGAGTACGATTTAAAAGACGAACTAATTCGTCAAACAATTATGGACACACAAGAAGATGTTGATATGATTTTAGACAAGCTAGAAAAGCTTGATGAAAGATTATACGACATGCAAAAAAATAGATAACTATGAAACTAATCCAATTTATTTTAATTTTTATTTTAAGTATAAACGTCTATGCACAATCTGATGTACCCGCTAAATACTGGGTAACAGATGAAAACTTTGACAAAGCTATAAACGGAGATGGCTTTGAAGAGAAAGATATTGTTGTAGTAGAATTTTGGGCTGAGTTTAATAAGGTCAATTGCTTTAATGAGTGGCAAAAACTAGATGTACCTTACTATAGGGTAAACATAGCTGATGCACCAGAAGCAAAAAGTAAATATAGAGTACGTATGGCACCTACTATTATAATATTTAAAGAAGGATCAAAAGAAAAAGTATTTAAAGCTGGTTTAGATCTGTTATTACCAACTAACCTACAAGAGATACAACAATCAATAGAAGAAGTTAAAAAAGCAGGTGCTTACTAAAACAAAAACAAATGAAAAAAGTAATTAGAGTATTTTGGGAATGGGTGTTTAGCAAAACTACAGTTGATGAAAAAGCTATAGCAACCGTAAAAGAAATTAAAAAAAGATATAAACTTACCGCTAGTGAGTTAGCTGACGTAGCTAAAGCTATAAAAGAGGTTGGAAATCAACTTGGAGATATAGAAGATGCTGTTAAAGGTAAAGCACGTAAAGGTAGAAAGAAAAGTGTTAAGTAAACACGTTAGCGTAAAGGAAGGCGTGTATAGCACAACAGCGAAAAGGCTTGGGCTAGATAACACACCTACACATGAACACATGGCAAACATGGAGTTAATATGTGAAAAAGTATTTGAACCTCTTAGAGCTCACGTAAACGGTCCTATAAAGATTAATTCTTTCTATCGTGGACCTGAACTTAACAAAGCTATTGGAGGATCTTCAAAATCACAGCACTGTAGCGGTCAAGCAATGGATATTGATGATACTTATAGCTATGCAACTAACGCTGAAATGTATAATTACATTAAAGAAAACCTAAACTTTGATCAAATGATATGGGAGTTTGGTACAGATAAAAATCCTAACTGGGTCCACGTAAGTTACGTAAGTGAATCTGCAAATAGAAATAGATGCTTAAAAGCATATAAAGATAGTAATAACAAAACTAAATACATGGTAATATGAATTCAACATGGATGTCAAATATAATGAGAGGAACTAGAGTTGGTAGTGGTCCTGCTCAGTTTACTGAAGAAGGGTTAAATAAATTAAAGAACGCTAACATAGGTGGTAAGTTTGGTGAAGTAGTAGAAAGTGCTTCTGTAGCTAAAGTATCTTGCTGGAAAGGTTGTGCTCCAAAACCTGGAACTCCTAAAACTAAAAAATCTCCAACTAGACCTGGTGAGAGAGTTAACAATTGCGACTGCGGTTAATATGAACTGGTTAATAAGACAACGAGCTACTTATTGCTCACCGGCTAAAAACGGAGACGAAAAAACTGAAACATCAGGACCAGATAATACAAAGCACGGTCACTCAATGCCGAATAAACCAGGCACAGCTGCTGGAGACAACTATTGCGCAAGATCTTCTGGTATTAAGAAATGTAAAAACCCAGACTCTGATGGTAAATGCCCTAATGACTACTCAAGAGAAGACTGGAAATGTCAAGGTAAAAAGTCTATGAAATAAAAAAAAGGGAAGTCGTAAGACCTCCCTTTAATTTTTTACCCTTGTTGATACAACGTGGGTAGTTGTTACCCGTCACAACTTAAGCATTCTTCATTAGTTGCATTCGCAGCTATATCCCCTCTCAAGACCGATTCGGTCCTCATATAATACAAAGTCTTAATACCTTTCTTCCAAGCGTCTAAATGCACTTTGTTTATAAACTTAGGCTCTGCTTCTGCAGGAAACGCTAGGTTTAAACTAACACTCTGATCTATATATTGTTGTCGTATACCAGCTTGGTTAACTAAATCTAGTTGATTTATTTCCTTGAAAGTTTTGAAAACCTCTTTGACTGGTATATCGTGATCTCCCAATGTAATTTTCTCTAATGCTTTGATGCCCTGTATAGATCCTCCGTCTTTCAGTATTTGATCCCATATTTTTTTATTGTTTAAGTTATTGTCAGTTAATACTTTTTCTAGCGTAGGGTTCTTACGTATGAACGTGCCTTTAGCAGACTGGTCTGTAAATACGTTAGCAGCCCAAGGCTCAATTCCAGGACTAATATTCCCAGATAACTTACTATTACTAACAGTAGGAGCAATAGCTCTGAGATGTGTGTTCCTAAAACCTGTGCCGACGCACCAAAGCGGTTCATTAAATTCTTCAGCCAAAGCCATACTAGCTCTTTCTGATTCAATTTTGATTTGTGAAAATATTCTTCTTGTTTCATATTGTGCTAATAATCCTTCGAAAGGTAAACCTTTCTGTTGTAAATAAGTATGCCATCCGACTACACCCAAACCTAAAGCTCTACCTTTTTCAGCAGATCTCACAGCGTTCTCAAATCCTCTAGTGTTCTTTGCTTTTTGTATAAACTCTTCTAACACTCCATCTAAGAACCATATACTGTCGTATATTAGGTTGCTATTCTTCCATTCATGATATTTAGATAAGTTCAAACTAGATAAACAGCAAACAAAACTGTGGTTTTCATCTGTGTGTAAAGTTATCTCACTACATATATTTGTCATATGTACCTTTAAAGCGTTGTCTTTGTACGCCGAAGGGTTATTCTTATTAACGTTACCTTTAAACATTATATAAGGTTCTCCTGTAGCTTTACGCTTTTGTAGTAACTTACCCCATTTACGTCTAGAAACTTTATCACCATCTCTAAGCTTTCTCATAAACTTATCACCGACCACAGCACATTGATGTAGGTTTAGTGATTGTCTATTTACATCTCCTTTAGGTTCTCTAATTTCTAACCAGTCTTCAAAGTCAGGGTGTTCAATATTTATATTAACTGACGCAGCTCCTCGTCTTACAGACCCTTGGTTTGTTGCTAGTATTGTAGAGTCATATATCTTACAAAATGGCACAACACCGTCACTAGTTCCATTACCAGTTATCTTAGCTCCAGCAGGTCTTATCTGATTAACACCAATACCAACTCCACCGCCGTGTTTAGCCAGTAACATCATTTCTAAGTTTTTCTGGCCTATATCAATTATACTATCTGCAACATCGATACCAAAGCAACTTATCGGTAAACCTTTATCAGTACCAGTATTAGATAACACAGGAGAAGCTAGACATAACCAGCCTTTCCAAATGTAATCAAAAAATGTTTCGGCCATCTCAGGTCGATCTAATCGTCTTGCAACTGTTTTAGCCACACGTTGATAAGCTTCTTTAGGTGTTTCATCGTATAATAAGTAACCACCTTGTATTGTTTTTTTATACACATCAGACTCAGCCCACTCTGGGTAGTCTATTCCTTTTTTCCATCTGTTACTCCACATATTTATAATGTTATTAAATGTTTAATCCAAGCCACTAAACCGTTTAAGTTTAAGGCAACTAAGTTCCATTGTTTTCTTGATCCTGTTTGGATCATAACGCAGATAAAGCCGAGTATGTATAGCACTGGTTCTAGCGTCCATTGAGCAGCTATTAAAAAGCCAGCACCCATGTAGCCTATTCTAGTAGCCATACGCTCGTTCGGCTTTAGTCTCCGTTGTCTTTCGACTAAAAACTTTTTAAGTCTATAACTTACCATACGTCTTCAAAATCTTCACCTTCATTAGCTTTACTATAGTCAGTCGACCTAACAGCGAAAAAATCAGTGTGAGTATGACCTCCAGTAAGATGGTAGAACCAATCAAGATTACTTGCTGCTTCTTCGTCGTAGTCGAAATATGACCCAAGGTCGAGGTAACCTAACTCAATAAGTTTTTCATTAGCTCTCTTTCTTATAAACTGTTTTAAATCGTTAGCAGATATACCTTCTATATCTCCCATCTCAAACATTTTGTCAATATACTTTTCTTCTAGTCTAACCATCGTAGATGCTGCTTGAGCTATATCATCTCTACAAGCTGCTAACAATGTTTTATCTTCTTCACACATCTGTCTAAACAATTGACAACCCATTCTACTGTGTAGACTCTCGTCTCTCACAGACCATTTCATTTGTTGTCCGATGCCTTTAAGTAGATTACGTAGCTGAAAAGAATAAAGAACAGCAAAGGCACTGTATAAGCTAACACCTTCTGCAAAAGCAGAGAAGATAGCAAGGGAGGTTCCGATACCCACAGTGTCGTTGCCATCATAAGCAACCAAGTTATCAAAACGATCGGCTGTCGCAGGTTCGTGTAAAAACGCTTCATAGTCTTCTAATTTTAAAGTTTCATTTAAATAACTATATGCTACAGCGTGTATTGTTTCTTGCGAACCAAACATCATAGCCATTTGTTGTATTTCGTGTTTAGGAAACCATCCAACAACTTTCTGTGTCCAGTAATCAGACACGGCACATTCTGTCTGAGCAAAGCCTAGCAGGATGTTTCCCACTAGGTTTTTTTCTTTCATAGTTAAAGACTCATTCCAGTCCTTAACATCTCCTGACATAGGTATTTCGGTGTGCAACCAAAACGCCTGAGCTTGTTTCAACCAACCTTCTGTATAGTATTCAGGGTACTCAAAAGGCTTATACGGTATTCTTTCATCAAATAACCCCATTATTCTTCCCCGTAATAAGCAGTGAAACAAACGTCTATACAACCTATGTATAGAACATAATCTATCTTGTTATTTTCATAATCTTCATACTGTCTAAAACCGAACAGTAGTCCAGGAATAAGTCCTAGGTTAATTTCCCATGCTTGCATTTTCATTTTGTTTTTTAATTATTAATTTAACTGTTTCATCACACTCTTTGTGGTTTTGCGGTTTGTATAAAGTTAAAGGTCCTAGCCTGTTTTCTGTTATAAGTCTTTTAAACAACTTCCACCTTAGTGGAAAAGACTCGTTAGCCCTACCTTTAGTTTCTATTATAAATCCTTTACCAACAAAATCTGGTGTGTACTTTATGTTTAGTATTTTCTTATTACCTCTATTTTTGTATTCTCCTTTACCGTTACCACATCGTTCAAACGATTCAAATTGAAAATCAAAAGGTGGAGATAACTCAAAGGTTTGACCTTCATACAAAGCTGATATTTTAGCTTTGCGTAGCGCCATGTACATATACCTTTCAAGCCCTGAGGCAAAGTTGATACCATCGTATGATATCTTCTTTGACTGCACTGGACCTTTTTTTCTTTTAAATTTCTTCTTCATCATGGATGTCAATTGATTTAATTATAGCTTCTTCGGTGAGATCTCTTATCTCTTCGCGTGCAGCCTGTATGTATAGCACTGCATCCATCAACTCCTCTTGTACATCGTTAAGATACTTAGCAAGATCTTTAATACCTGTTGTGCGTTCATCGTGTAGAGTTTTTCCGTACTTCTTAAAACCCACGTCAGACCTGCTGACAAATTTATCTACTACACGTTCTACTACTGGGTCTCTAAATAATATAGTTCTTTTATTCATCTTTCACAAAAGTTCCGTTAGACATTTTACCAGTTCTTTTACTTATAACGTTGTAAGCTGACTCAATACATTGTTCTATTGTAAAACCTTCTAAATAAGCTAGGTTTGTTAACACAACAACTATATCGCCAATAGCGTCTTCAACCTCAGGTTTGTCTCGCTTTAATAATGCTTTAGCTAACTCGCCAGCTTCTTCTTGAAACTTAACATATTGAGTGTTTGAATCACCTTGCTCGTATAAATCTCTAACTAAAGCCCATTCTCTTATTTTATCAAAGATTGTTCCTTTGTCTAGCATAACTGGTTTTTTGTCCATTGATCTTGGACCTGTAGGCGCCAAGCCTCCAGTTATTGTTTCGTGCATGTTATTGTTATCGTAAAGCCTAGCAAAAGCTTTATTGTATACGTAACACCTGTTGTCGTTATACATAGATGTTTTTACGTTTTTCATAATCCACTTTATTGTTTGTGTTGTAACGTTTAGCTCTCCATGCTCGGTCTTCCAACTCATACCGATGTTATCCATTAGTTGTCCTTTTAACTTATTCACAGGACATGGAAACGTTGTCGTTTGTTCAGTGACATTTATTTTCATATTGGTTATTGGTTTTAAATTTTTATATAATTTTCTATCTACTTTGTAACCGTAGACTTTTTGTAACGCTATCTCTCTGTTTGATATATAATCTATATCTTCCGACTGATCTAGTATGTCATACTCATTAGAGTTATAGCCTTGTTGTTTTGTAACCCGGTTATTAAGATCACAGGTTACACCGATCTTTTTACCCGGTATGTGATAAATATAATATATCATAGTTTGTTGTTATATAAATGCATGTTGTGGGCATGATGATAGTACCACCCGACGTTTATATGCAGCATATCTGCAACCATCTGCTGTAACATTGAAAATTGATACTGATCGTTACAAAAGCCGTACCAGATGTCATTAGAACGCATATAAACAGACATACATAGTTTGTTATTAATTATTGTAAACTGTACTGCATAGGTACAAGGTGTATCAGTGGCAAACTTATCATGCTCTTTACCATCGTATATAGAAATACAAGCCTGTCTAGTGTCTTTGTTGTTTCTAAGTAAATCAACTACGTAACCAATTTGATCGTTACGTTTCCATTGATAACCATAATTAGAATTCACATTACCACTTGGATCAGCCATACGTTTCCATATAGGAGGTATTTTACCATAAAGTTTTCCTAGTTTGTTAATACTAGGGTCGCCAGATAAATACCAAGCCCATTCTGCCGCTGCATATTTAGGGCTCCAGTCACGCTCAGCGTTTGTTATGTGATTCTTTATAGGGTTGTCTATATAAAAACCACAATTAAACAAAGCTTTAGTGTCACCAAAGTCTACACCTAACGTTATCGCGTCGTGTAATAAAGCTTCGTAAGCTTCGTTTGCATTGTTATATCTTTTGTTCATCTTTATTGTGTTTTTTGTAATAATACATATAATATTCTTGAATCTTTTTCCATATTTCTATTCGCTCAAAGAACTCTTTACTAACGTTATTCTTACCGTTGTTGATAATAATACTAACATACCATGTAGACTGATCTCTAGCCCAAGGTGATATCTTAATGTTGTTTCGTATACACCAACGACAAGCTATCCATTCTTCTTTAGTTGGTATGTATTGTCCCATACCAGATCCTTTCTTTTTATTCCCACGGTAAGCTGGCATTATCGCTATTTATTACAGGTTCATTTGGTATAAAGCAACCGGATCTCGGTTCCCACTTGAAATGTGCTTCGGCTTGATTTTCACCAAGGTTTTGAAACTTAACTTTTAAAACTTTAGCTTTAACAGTTTTAGCCTCATAATCTCTGTGAACTAATATACCGTGATAACTAGCATCGTACCACTCACCACCACCTTTAATACTGTACATTGTTGGCTCTTCGATTTTACCGTCT
>Ga0209634_1000268_pt1 | contig 40306 bp, 56 predicted proteins | sample LinPmetageLP40_FD_184043 | JGI IMG/M metagenome (GOLD analysis project Ga0209634, IMG submission 184043) | Marine viral communities from the Pacific Ocean - LP-40 (SPAdes) (version 2) | ecosystem: Environmental > Aquatic > Marine > Oceanic | place: Pacific Ocean | collected 2010-08-26 | reverse complement strand
CTTCGTTTAACATTGAAATCTCCTTGTGAGACTATTAGTTGTCTCGGTTTCTATTTTGAAATCCTATTACTTTGCTATAAGCTGCGATTGTTGGATCGACAGAGATAGTTTGGTGTGCAGTTTCATTTAAATCCTGCATTTTATTTTCTTTGGACGTTTCATTGTTAGATTCGGTTTCAACTGAACCCATAAATGATTCTTTGATTATGCGAAGCTTTCTTGCATATTCGTCTACATTGTCATACTCGATAGTTTCTGCCAAGTGTGCAAACTTTTCGATCTCAGTATCGGTAAGACCGTTTGAGCTTTCGATGAAGATGTTTGTAGCAGCACTTGAGTGAATATCTTTCTGCAGTTCGATATTTTTCTCTAGTTGTTGGTTGAGCTGTTCTTCCAATTCGTTCTTGGAATCAAGAAGCTCTTCCATTACTTGAACCTTTTCGTCTGGCATATCAATATAGTGAGTCTCGAATAGATCCTTAAGACCAGTCATGAATGACTCAGCAATATCAGCTTTGATTCCTCTTTCAATTGCTAGAGTGTTTTCTTTAGTCCACTCTTCTACAACGTAAGCAAGAAACTCGTCTAATTTCTCAGAGAGTTCTTCTGAAATGGTTTCTACCTGATCATTGAGATTCTGATTAAAGGTTTCTTGAAGAGCAGACTGAATGTGGTTTACTCTATCAGCAAGAGCAGTGGAGAAAATAGTGGTTAACTTCTCTTTAAAGTCTTCAGATAATTCATCTTCACTGAATAGTGATGATAAGTAATCTTCGATTGAAGTTTCTTCTACTACTTCTTTTTCTTTTTTCTTCTTGGGTTTTCCAGAAGCAACTGCATCAGATGGATTTGGTGTAATAGTAGCCAAGTTTCCTTCTGGTCCAGTAGAAATTGGTCTATTAATTACAGCACCTTTGCCGTCTGTATCGGCATAGAGAGCTGGATCTTCAAAGGCTGTTGGTTCTACGGTTACAGCAGCTTCTGTTGACTCTTTGTATGTTTTAATTCCATTTTCTATGGCTTCACTAATTTGTTCTTTGATATCTTTTTTGTTTGTGTTACTCATCAATGCTCTCCTTGATGCCTTATTGGATTATTTATAAAAATTGGTTTTTCTATAAGAGGTCGTGTATACTATAACCTTCTTAAAAAGTCCTCGAAAAGATCAACGAATGTATCCTTCATTTTACGTGAAGGAGTATTTTCTATTGTGTTTTGATAATCTGAAATTAAAGTTTCCTTGAGAATACCATTTTCCCATATCCACTCTTTTCCTTCCATTATCCCATCAACAAATGCATCGGGAGCGGATGGATCCGCAACAATGTCTACTGCAGCCAGAGAAAAATCAGGCTGAACTAAGTTTACACCGTTTTGTTGTTTCAAGGAACCCATTCCTCGTGTAGATACACCAAGTCTAGCACCTTCGTCCATAAGACTTTTAACTATCTTCCCCATAGGAGTATCCATGATTTTGGCTTTACCAGTAAAATTATTACCTTCTACAACCAAATCATTGATAATGTGAGAAACTCTGTCTAAGTTAACAGTAGGACCTTTGGGGTGATTTAACTCCCCAAAAGCTCTTTTCTTGGCAACAAAATTTTCATTGTAGTTTTCTACCTTCGGACCTAAAACGTCCATTGGGTATACTCTACCATTTCTATTTTTTTGCTCGGCTTGCATAAAAACACCCGAGATAAAATAATTTTTCTTTCCGCTATCGGAAGATTCAATCAGGAGATCTACGTCCTCATTCATCTCGGTGATAAGTTTCATCAATAACCCTCCGAGCCCGAATGTTTAGCTCTCATGGCCTTACTAATTTTGTTGCGACGATTTTTTAAATACTTATCAGTTTTAGTATTTTTCTTTCCGTCGTTATCGATATCGTCGTCTTCTTCTCCGACGGCATCTAATTCTTCATACATCTTTTTCTTTTTGCCACCGTGAGTATGCATTGCTTCAGAGACTACTTTCATATCAGAAACCAGAACCTGTTCTTCGATTCCGTGTTCAAACTTAACATCATACCATTCAACGAAACCATTTTCGTCCGGCTCTGCGTGCATTTCGGTGATACATGTACCTTCACCCCATTCTGGGTGTTCGACTACATTAGCACAACCGTGCATTTTATCACCTTTTGCGTACTCTGGTTTCATTTCTCCATCCACGTCTTCTACATCATCCATGATAAGAGAGGGAGCAATATCTTTGTATGCTTCGGTTAGTTTTTCTCCCAACTTAGCATATAAGGTGTCTTCTATTTCTTTTTTAGCACCAATTAGATTTTCATCTAACAGTTCTTTTACTATTTTTTGTGTATTCATGAGTAGTCCTCTTTGTTAAGCTTAACAGTAAATATGTATATTATTTTATTAGTTAGCAGGTTCTTCCGCTTCTTCTCCGGAAGGTAACTGACCTTGCATTTGTTGCTGCATTTGCATCAGTTGTATTGCCTGTTGTTCTTCTGCATTTTGTGAATCTATACGCTTTATATCTTCCTCACTCTGCTTAAGAATATTTTTTCTAACGTACTCAGTAGAGAAGTATTTTCCTAAGTATGGTTCTACTGATGCTACAACTGACAATCTTTCTTTTAAGATTTCAGTATCTCTCAGCTCGGAGAAATATGAGTCTTCATTGAATTTGTAAGTTAAATTATCACCAATTTCAGACCAATCATTCTCATTGATTATACCTTTTAGTAACAATTGCTTCTTTAATACATCTGTTAAAATAGTAGAAAACTTAAATCTAAGTCTAGAAACAAATTTATAGAATTTTGTCTCATCTCTAGTAATTTCTGCAGATCTGCCCATATTGAAACCATTTTGAGTTTCTAATCTAGAAATAGGTACATTTAATGCTCTATATAATTTTTTCTGTAAATACTCAACATCTGACATTTCGCCCAGATTCTGTCCACCAGAAAGAGTGCTAATTTCTGTTCCTCGTCCACCTTCTCTTCTAGGCAACCAATAGTCCTCAAGCATATGAAGGTGATTTCTGTCATCTTGCACTTCACCGGTTGATTGATTATATGTCAGTTTATTTCTGTACCTATTCATAAGTTCTTTTAGGTACTGTTCGGCTTTTTGCTTGGGCAAATTACCCACATCAATATAAAAGATTCTTCGTTCGGGTGCTCTAGATATTCTGTAAATAACAACGGCATCTTCTATTTGCCTGAGCATGTTTACAGGTCTAATTGCTTTTTGCAAATAACCAACAACTTTTTTGGTTGTCGAGTCTACAATTCCACTGTGAACATATGCGATAGAATCTGGTTGTATTTTCACTCCAGCAGAACCTGTGTATTGATAACTATTTTTATCGCTATCAACATACATGAAAAATTCTTCAGTATTCGTTACCAAAGGAACTGAAACATTACCTTTTACAAATGGCTTCTTTTCTACCTTTCGTACTTTCTTTATTTTAAGAGGATCAATTGCTCTTGCTTCTTTGATTCCTGCTCTTGGATTTTCTTTATCCAAAATTAAATGAAAGTATAACCTACCATCAATGTACCAACGTCTAAAGATTTCATAACCCTTATTTGAAATATCAAATAATCTCAGAACGGTTTCATATTCTTTGTATATTTTAGTTTTTATATTTTCAGAAAGATCTGTATTCTCTAGATCCAATTTCATGGGTTTTCTGTCTGTCCCCATTACGATAGAATCATTTACAATATCCTCTATAGCCAAATCTACTTCAGGATATAATGAAAGACTCCTATAAGTCTGAATAAATTGGTTTTCATCTTGAACACCACCGCTGAAATCTACATATGTACCTAAAAACCCTCCAGTTTGAAGGGATTGTGCTCCATCATATTCGTCTGGTGTGACAAAAGATTCAGCACGAAGGTTTTCTTCAGTTTCTTCTTCTCTGGTTTTTCTTCCTATAGAAAATCCAAATAAATCAATAGCCATTATACTTTCTCCATTATATCAATTTTCAACTGTAAAGAATTCATATTCAACTTGACATGTAAACTGCGACAAAGTATCTATAGCTCCATAAGCCAAATCAAATGAACCTACAGTACTCGGCCAGCAATTATGTAACATAATTTTCTTTATTTTTTTATCACCATTTAAACTATAGTGTGTTATTGACCAGTTTTGTGTGTCGTCTTCATATACAAACGGGGTTTTGTTGGTAGAGTGTTCGTTTATTCTCTCACTCCAGTTATGAAGCTCTTCCCATAAATTTCCATTTTCTGTTGTATCATATACGGTAAACCCCCAAGTAGCATATCGTCTATCACCCGGTAGTTTTAAAACACGACCTCTAAAAGGAATACCGATAGCTGGTACATTAGAATCTGGTAGACTTAATGCAGAAACTTCAGCTTTCATTTCATAACTACTATTGGGAATTTTCATAGAAACTTCATAGCGATTAGGTCTAGTTCCCATACCGACAGCTTCTTTGAAATCAGATAGATTTAAGTTGAATGCCATTTGTTACTCCTACTAGTTATATTTATACTAACTCACCTTCGTTTATATTTGTAAAGGTGATTTCTAAAGTTTCTATAGAGCGGGCAGGAGTTACAAATATACTAGCAACAAATTTTCCCTCTGTAATAACAGAAGATGGATTGTTTGTTTCATCACACTTAATTACATAACTGGTTATGCCCCTCTGATTTTGTACCGTTTCTAAGACAGAAGTTGCTTGATTTATGAATGATTGTCTAACAGAATCTGTATTTTGTTCGAACAATGTTGTTCTTGCAATAGCACCAATATTTCTCTTTAGATATAAGAACAGAGAAGAAACTTCAATTCTAGATAGAATATTAGTTGAAGCTGCTCCAGTTTTATTTCCGAATAAAACTACACCCTCTCCCGGAAAACTTAAAACTGGATTTATTTTATTGTTATACAGGGCAGTTGCCTGAACTGCAGTTGGAGGATCTTTCAGTTTTACTACATTTTTAATTTGACCTCTAGTCATCCCACCTGGAGAGAACCAAGGATGTGCAACTCTAAACGTTCTTGCTAAACACCCAATTACATCAGAAGTTAATCTGGTTTGAATATACTGAGAATCATTGGAAATTGATTCTGGATCTTTTCCTAAAGGAAGAGTGAATTTATCTCCATATACAAATATATCAAACTCGTCTCCTGTTGGTGCTCCAGAGTCAACTGCTGTTATGCCTCTAACTGCAAAACAATCATTTTCTCTAGCTGACATAATAGTGTCCATATATTCATCACCAGATAATCCGGCTCCAAATATGGCATTCAAACTATGAGTGTTGCTTGATGTAAACGGATCAGATGCAGAAATTCCAACCACCACTTTGGTTCCATAAACAGCCGCAGATAATATGTTGTTAAAATCATCAGACCAAGGATAAACTGCACCCTGAGGCCATCTAATCTGTCCTGCAGTCACACCAGTACCTCCTTCAAGTACTGATGGATATAGATCACCGCAAGTTCCTGCAGAACCTCCAAATCCAGCAAAAGATACTCCAGCACCATTACCAATTGGACTAGAAAGTCTTTCATATAAATCGCTAGAATCGGTTTGAAAGAATTTGTTAACTACATCCGTAGTGGTGCCTAATGCATTAATTAGTTCTAGGTTTTCTAGAATGAATCCGGCAAGGAAATTTTCAGATGTTGATTCACTGTCTCTTATGAGAAATGAGTCATCACTAATGTTGACTGTGACTGATGGTAATGGCATTATACTCTCCTAGAATATCGTAACACATAATATTTAGGATTTTGACTACCTCACTTCATGCCATCCTGGAGTGTCCTCATCGTCCTCTAATGAAGGAATTAACCCAAATGGTAGTACTTCTTCTTCTAGTCTTTTTATCTCGTCTTCATATACATCCAACCTAACGTCACGCTCTGTAAGATTCTTGAAGTAGTCCTGACGAGTCAACCAACCAAACATAACCAAACACATGACTAAATCGTCTGTATGTCCCTCATCAGCTTCAAAAGACTGTCCCTTTGCAACAAAAGTATAGAGTTCATTTATTATCTCCATGTCTTCTATCAGAAGTTTATCATTTTCTATTAAACTCTTTAGTACAGAACATCCTAGCTTTTTAACAGGTATAGTGGTTCTTACTCCCTTTTGCATACCAGAACCACCAAATCCAGAACTTATAACTTGTCCAGATCTTCCTTTATACACGGTATATGCGATGTTATCATATTCCAGATCCTCAAACAGAACATCCGCTACTTGTCCACCGATGTCATTGGTTTCTATAAGAACATATGCGCCATTATATTTTTCTGCTATCGTGTTTATAACTGTTGGAAACACCATAGGAGAAATTACATTATTTCTAAATTTTCCCACAAGTTTGTATGGTGGATGTGTGATATCTATTATAGTAAAAGCACTATAATCCTTTCCTTGTCCCCGTGCAACATCTACCGTTATTATGTACTTATTATCTTCTTTAGGTTCTTCGTAAATATCAAGTCCATCTGTAGATTTCTTTATTGGAGAATCCCATGCAAGTGCATGTAATTTAGAAGAAGAAATTAATGTATTAGTAGAACCAATGAAGTCACACTCAAACTCAGTTTGAAACTGCTGCTCACTTGTGTTTTTTATCTGCTGCTCTTTCCACTTTACATCCCGCATGGGACCGTTTGGATATAGAGGAATTTGAGACCAGTGAACCTCAAACGGAATATACTCGTTCTTTCCTTTTGCTCCTGGTTTTTTGTTTGCATTTTTCCAGTAATAATAAAATAAATTCAAACCATTTGGAGTTGACACCATCAATACCTTGGTTGTTTGTCCAGATGTAATCGTAGGATATACTGAACTAAAAAAGTCGTCTGCTATGTTGTTTGGAACGTGTGCAAATTCGTCCAAGAAAATCATATTAAATGATCCACCACGAACTGCAGATGCAGATGTAGATGATGCTAGAATTTTGGATCCATTCTCTAGCTGGATACTACCTTTGTTCCATTCTATTATTCCTTGTTGCAACCACAACGGAAGATATTCATATGCTAATTTTAATCTATGTAATATTTCCCGAGCAGTTGCTTGTTTGTTGGCAAGAATAGCAACATTCATGCTCTGATTGAACAGAACATAATGAAGAATGTAAGCAACTATAGTTGTAGACTTACCACTCTGTCTTGGTAATTTTGCAATTGCAAATCTATTATTGTGTATAATATCAACTAGTTCCTCTTGATAATCATACAAACCAAAAGGAATTAACCCTTCGTCAAGAGAAATAACTTTTACATAATTTTTTATGAAGTAAGCAGGATCTTTTGCACATTTCATGTACTCTTCAATCTGCTCTTTTGTATATTCAATTTCAACGCCACTGGCTTTTAGGTTAGCATTCCCCAAATAACCTTCCATTTTTCTTGAACCCATACTAAACTTTCTTTATATCTTTTCCTGCACTTCGCTTCGGATTGATTATATCTTGTAACTCATTAGTAGAACCGACGTATATAGTATTATTTGTAGTGTTTTTCTGTGTTAGCGATCTGCCATCTTCTTTTATCTTTTTCACTTTATCGTGTACATCTAATACATCTTTATTCATGTCAGATACAGTTTTTAATAATTGAGAAACCACCTCATATGCTCTAGGAGAATCTCCTGCCTTTGCGACATCCAATATACTCTGAATTGCATCATTTCCTTGATTTATCAAATCGTATAGATTTCTACGAACTACACCGTAATCTTTATCTAACTTGTCTTCACTAGTAGGAACTATTACTTTCTCAGTTTCAGCCTGTACTGGTAGATGTGATTTAAACTCAGTTCCCAGTGCTTCATTTATTGGTTTATAACTATGGTTGGTCGGTTGCAAAATAACCTCCTGCAGTATATCCGCTTAAAACAGCGGTGTCACCGGTTGCACCTAAAACTGACAATACCGTGTTACTGCCTGTCGGTGTATCTGCTTCTAGACCAATATCAAGAGAAACTCCAGTAATAACTTGAACTGGACTTGCTCCTGTATTGTCTTTAATTTCGGAGTATAATCTAGATTTACAAACAAAGTTAAAACTAGATGCAATCACTCTTCTGTCTAGAAAATTACCTTCGTACTGTTCCTGAAGAGCAACATTACTTAATGTAATAGGAACATCTAACTTAGTATCAATTTTGTTTAAGTTTAGTGATACTATAAATTCCGGAGCAAACTGAGGTACAATTTGTTCCAATATTTGTAAGTTATCGTCCATAGTTCTACTAAATGCAAATAAAGAAAATGAAATATTATATGGAACTTCTTGAAATGCAATAGAAGAATTAGTACCAGCGACTCTAGTAACTCTTTTGTTTAATTTGTTCAGGTGTCTGCTTGGATCATAATCAATAGATGACATTTCAAAAGAAAGTCTAGGCAAAGTTGTTTCTACTTTTGACTTATCACTTATACCACTTTGCTCATCTAATTTTCTTATGAATTTTTCTTTAGATCCATATGTTAAAGGAACTCGTAATCTTTGAGATTCTACTCCACTTGAATTGGTTCTGGACACGTATATTTCATTAAACAATGAACCAAATGCAATTACCAGTTTTCGTAGAGATTCGTTATCGTAAAACTTAAACATTAATAATTACCCTCCGAAAATGGATCTCTGTCTGTAAAGTCAAAGATATTTTCTGTTTGCTCTAGTCTTTCTATTTCGATATTATCGAAAAGACCTGTGTTTGTTTTTGGACTAATAGGTAATACAATATTAGATCTACCGGCAGTTGTTCCAATTAATACTCTAATATCACTACTCGCACCAACTATGTATTGACCGGCTGTAGTATTAAGAGTTCCTGTCACATCTCCCAACAGAAGAACCTTATCATATAATCCATCCCATTCATAAACTTTACCAGTTGAAGTTGCATCCGAAAGAACATGATCAGTAGATGAACTATCAGTATCTCCTGATATTTGATATACAAGTTCACCGGGAATGAAGTCTTGAGTTAGACCAGCACTCATATACAATTCGTAACCTGTAGTGGAATTATCAGTCTCTATGTCATCTATAAAGTCTTGGTTTGTATCGAAGTCTTCGTGTGAGTAAGTAAATGCCTCACAGGAAAGAACAAATGTATATCTTTTACCTAAAGGGTAGAATGGGTTTTCGTGTTCTACAAAATTGATTTCAAAAAATGTATCACTCAATGGAAAATAAACTAAATCACCTTCTCTTGGTCTCTGAACATCAGCCTCTAATTTACCTACCAACTCAGTAAATCTTTTTGTAGAAACAACTAGTTCTACTCTATCCTTAATCTCAATACCAAATTTGGAAATGAGATCACCCTGTCCCTCAAATCCATTAACACTGTTGATATACATTTCAATTTTATAAGATCCTTTGAATTTGGATATAGTATCTTCACCAAATAATAGGTCTTTATTTACTAATTGTCTAGGAATGTAATAGACATCCCTACCCATAGATCTTATGGTTTCTGCTGTTAAATCTTCTACGAGTCTTTGTTCACTCGTACTATCTAAGAAATATGGATTCTTTGCCATTAAATTATCCTGTCATGAAATTAACGGGAAGTTCGTATGTGGTCATTACTTCCTGTTCTATTCTATCTATTTCAGCTTGTGCTTCTGCCGCTATTTGTCCTCCTCTTAGGACAACTCCACCAGGCATTTGAACACCGTCATACTTAGCTAAATTAGAGCCCCATTGTCTTTTTATCAATGCAGTAGTATACTTTTTAAGTAATCTATCGTTATAGATCTCCACAAAAAGATCAGGATCGAGACGTACATATGATTCAATAATTAAATATTCACCTACATTTATTTCGCTCCACTTTGCGTCCAAATGGAGTCTGTTTGTCACTTTACTAAATCTAACTGATTTCTCTGGTTGAAACATATCTTCTACTAGATTGATGTATCTTTTAGTAGAATCATATGATGACAATGCACCAGAAACTGAAGCACCAAGTCCTCTATTGATACCAAAGTAATCAGATAGTGCTAACTGATATCTAATGTCAAACATATTGGTATTTGCAAATGTACCAAACTGAAACACCTTAATTACACTTAATATATCTTTTCCTGTAGGAGCATCACCTGTAGGACCGTTTATAGGACCCAAAGCATCCGTGTCAATAAATTGATTAGTTTTATCTGTTTCTGTTACTTGATATGCAAAATAAGCACGCTCAACCCCATCAAAGTGTCTTTCTGAAAAGAATTGAAGTGCGTCATCTACTCTTTCTTCTGCCTGAGTATAATCGACGTTTATTTCAATTACAGGAGCACCTAGACGATTGAAGCAGTAATTAATTAAACTTTCTTTTGAATTAGGAGTGGCCATGTATACCTCCAATAGTATTTATGGCTCAATCATTCTCAGTTTTAGTTTTATTATGCTCTATCGTCATTTCCAGTTTTTTTCTCACATCTTCTGGCATTTCATTGTCAGAAACTGGAATTTTATCGATATGTTTATCATCCAATTGTTCGATATAATACCTGCGAGTTATTGGTGATATTGATTCTTCGGCGGAACTAATTTCATAATCAGTAAATCCAGGCATTTTTAGTGGACAACTTAAGTTTGGATAATCTAATTTACTATATTCTTCATCAGTAGAAACCAACCAAGTTGCTTTTCTATCCCCACAACCACACCCACCACAGTAAAATTTACCTGCGGTTTTACTATTTTTTAAATGTTCACATGGAGGTAATTCACCAGAAATAGAAGAATCACCAAAGCAACTAATAACTCTCAATTTCTTAGTAAACACGTCTGTTTTTTTGTTAGTAATTCCACGAGAAGCCACTGCCTTTGCAAAGGAAGCAACCTTTGTAAAAGTATTACCGAAGTTCATATTATATCTCCATATTAAAGTGAAAAATCAGAATCTGCAACATAGTTTATATAAATCTCATCTAGCACAACCGCACCAGAAAGGACATTAAATATTACACCCTTGGATTTTAATGTCGTACTTATAGTCGGAGCACCTGCTATATGCACTCGTTGTTGTCCCAAAAATCCTTGTGTTCCGCTGCTAAGCCTCATGTCTAGTCTAGCCGTTCTGTTGTAAGCATCAGAAGCAACACCACTTTGAGGTGAATAAAATGAGAAACTTGTGGGTGCTTTTATCATTTCGACTGGGAATCTATAATAATTCTCAGACTGTGTTGCTATACCAGATGTAATTCCTGGAGTTGGAGAAACATTAATTCTGATAGGACTAAAGTTTGGCTCGAAGAAAGTAAACGTTGTTACGTCTCCGTCACTTTCATCTAAGGCGTATGTTCTTTGATAGAACCTTGAGCATTTCAATCTCTCTTCTTCCGAATTTGTTTTTTCTCTGAAAGGGGTTCCTACTAAGGTTGCCCCCTGTGCAGAAAATACTCTGAAATTTGCAAGATCAATACTATCACCGGTTGGAAGTTCAGTTATCTTAACTCCTATTGCAACATAACCTTCTGTTGCATTTAGTGATGCGGTTTTTCCTAATGAACCAACAATATGATCAGAACCAAAAGCTTGCCATGCAGATGTTATCAGATGAGAACTTCCTACCTCTTCAATATCATAAGTAGTTCCATTGTGAGATCTTCTTAGATAGAAATCTAGAGTACATCCGGTACTTCCCTTGATATAACCATCAATGCGTATAGTTTCTCCCAAGAATCTTTCTGGATTTTCTAATCTATTTTCAATTCCCATGAAATACCCAGAAACACCTGAGTCACCACTGGAGTGGAATCCGGTAGTACCAGAACCACCATGTTCAAAGGTGACTCCTAAGTAGTAAACAGGATCTCCTGCAACCTCTTGTTGTCCTGGAGCGAAAATAAATTGAGAAGCACTATATCTTGGACCACCACCAGAAGATATTGACAGAGGATCGGTAAAGTGTACCCATCTATCTGCAAGATATCTATTAGTTCCGGTTACACCGGCAAATACAGTTCCTCTTTGCCAAACATCATAGTTACCATTTATCATTTGGTTTCTGGAGACAAATATCGGATCGGTAGGTGATGCAGTTGCACCAGCAGGACCAGTTATACCAATATCATCTACAACAGTTCCTAATTGGTTTAGAATTATTCCCGAAGATACACCCATACCAACAATAATGGGTTTGACTACTTGACCCACAGTTTCAGTCTTATTTGAAACGAAAGTACCAGGACCAGTTGCACTAAGATAGAAAAGAGAACCATTTGTAAGACCGCTAAGTCCAGAAATGAATCCTTCGGTTACAACGTCAATATAATTTACTCCAACCTCTTTTACCATACCCAAGGTTGTTTTTGAATTTTCTTCATTACTTGCTATTGCCCAAGTAAGTCCAGACAATGAGTTTGGGAATCCTACACTAACACCTCTAACAACATTTCCTACCTCAAAGTGCTGAGTTGCTCCGCTGGTTCCAGCCATTACTCTACTTATCGTACTAACGAATGGATTGTCTGCAGAGTTTCCTCCGTGGAATAAACTTCCACTAACACGTAAATCACCAGATATGGTGATACCACTAATGGTTGGGTTTAGACTAACAATTAGATCACCAGCATCATATGAGTTACCAGTAGAACCAATGGTAATTCCAATATTGCCATCTCCGGCACTTGCACCGTAAATTGTTACTTTATTCAACTTTGGTATGATGTCGGTATTTTCTTTTGTTACCCACTCATAGAAAGTTGAAGTAGCAGTTAAGCCAGGTATTTGATAATAGTTGTCTTCAACGCCCATTTATATTCCTTTAGTTGTATCTATTTAGGTATTGCGTAACAAAGGTTTTCGGAAAAGTATCACCAGGCGATCCGTCACCCGAAATACTATAATTAGTGTCTGCTATATTTATAACAGTACCAGTTCCCTCTTTTGCTTCGGGTTTATCCACAGCAGTAATGATAAATATAGCACCCGAACCAGACTTAATTCCATTAGTTACTGCATATGGATTTTTACCCACCTGTACTTCAGTTACAATAGTTGAAGCAACAACTTTACTAGAAGCAATAGTTGAGGTCTGATTACTGGTTGCACCAGAAGCAATTGCAACATTTGCACTAGCCAATCCAATTGAAGTACTAGGTTCGGCAACACCAAATCCATTTAATCCAGTTGTTAATTTTACATTATTGAATTTTATTTCATCAGCAGTAGCTGTTGATTTTGTGAATAGTGGAGATCCATCTTCTTTCTTGAGTCCTTCAATTAATCCATGACCAAAAAACTGAGTTTGATCCGTAACACCTTTTATTTCAGTTGAAGTTATTGCAGCAGTTATTAACGTATGATTTGTCTGTAGGATTTTCCTTGCAGTCAATTCCAAAGAAGAGAATCCGATTGTTATTGCATTTGCTATTATAGTACGATTTGCTGAACTTTCGTTTGGTAAAGCACTTGTCAAACTTGCTTCTAAATCGAAGTCTGTATAATCAGAACCCGGTGATGCCTGTATTCCAATAATTTTAAATTTTCTATTACCCTTAGTTGTTCCTGCTTTTGTTGTTGGTGTTGTTACAAGAGTTATTGTAGCACCAGATCCTGTATCAGATAAGATGGGTATTTCAGGATTATCATAAGTAAAGTTTATGGACGAAACTGCATTGACATCTATTTTTTTCTGCAAAAGACTTCCTGAAAAATACGAAAGATAACCACTTGCTTTTGGAACGGGAATCCACAAATCACTGCTTAGTGCAACTGTATCTTGAGCTAGTGTCGAGAACAAAAATAAATATTCATAACCTGCATTTTTTTGAATACCGTATGTGTGTGTAGGTGGTGCTAAAGTAGAAGCAACAACTTTACCGTCTTCCTGTACAGTATTATTCTCATTATTTCCTACAATAAGGTATACGTTTCCCTTATGATAACAATAGAAATTGTCTAGTGTATCAGAAACAGCATTCCATGCATTAAAAGACTTTTGCTCGAAATTATTCTTCTCTACAACAACATCCATTGCAGTATTAGGCAATTTCTTGAAAAAAGATGCATCTTTATACACATCTTGTCTTCTTTTTTCACTAGCAGAAGACGATTGAGATGCAGATACATTTCCTAGAAAAAATGAATATATTAATTCATCATTTACAACTTTGTCTGCTATAGTCTCTGCATATGATATGGAAGAATTAATTGAATTTACATTTACTTTGGGCATATTAATTCCTTATCATAAATTGGCACATGAAGTGATGCCTATGTTTGGGTTATCTTCAAATGGTATCATCATCATACTAGATATATTTATATTACCAAAACTTGTACCACCACTCACACCATAATACCAGTTTGGGTGTGTGAATGTGGGTAAATTACTTACATCATCAGTTATACCTCTAGCATCTGCAGTTCCTCCCGGATAACACCCTGATACTGGAGCTATAGTCGAAACATCGTCGGAATGGTACACATAATAATTTCCAAGAAGAGGAAATTCATATGCGGTCAGAGTAGCTCCTGCAAGCACCGGTCTGTATTGATGGTTTGTTCTATCTTCTTCGTCTCTATCGTCTTGTCTCTGAGATCTAAATGTAATTGGATTGCTGTTTAACAATAAAGTATAACTCATACCAATTGGGTGTAGCAGTTCTTCGTATATTCTTTTACAAAAATTTCTAAAATCATTAGTGAATCTTGGCAATCCATTTATCGATATGTCTATATTGCCTTTTGATTCTACTATTCCCACTGTTACTTGATTGCCAAATAGTGTTTCGAACAAGTATTGAATAGACTCTTTTGTTGTTTTTCTTTGATATATGTTATGTTTTATATTTTTTAGTAACTGCTTAATTTTTGTATCACTTATCGCATAAACTTGATCGTTATTAATTGTTGGATACCATGTAGGATAAACAAAAGTCTGATTAATACGTTTAATAAATAATACTAAATCCGTATTATCGACTACTCCGTCGCCATTTACATCACATCTAGGATTAGCAGTGCTATGGGCAGATAAAAATGAACCTAAATCATTTCCATCAACAAATCCATCGTCATTGAAATCTAAAATATCTGTGAATGCATGAACTCCCTCTACTACAGAAAGGTTAGGCATATAAAGAGTATAAACTCCAGCTTCTCCTGCACCCTCCGGATAATTATATGCACTGTTATTACCAGATGCTTCTGAATCCCACTCTATATTATGTACATGATATGGAATTTGGTTGCCGTCTTCATCTACAAGATGTGTTGGTGGCTCTGTGTAGACTGGCCAAAACCATCCAAATCCCGGATACCTAGTCTGATTTTGATCACGTCCTAGAACTTTATATGCAATTGGTTTATTTGGTTCTTCTAAAGTTTCACCATAGTAAATGCTAGAAGCCCTACCAACCGCTTCATCAAAACCCGGAATGTTGCTTCTTAAAATAGTTCGTCTAGTTTTATCTGTGATGTTGTCGATGTCAAACAAATCAAATATATTATTCATATAAATGTTTGATTTATCTGTACAATATAACCAGTCAAAATAATGCTGAATAAATTTTACAAAAAGAGTATTTTCTGAATTATGTTCATCGACAAGCCACGTCGGCAAAAAATTAGTAACATCGAATGGACAATTTATACATTCTTCATCTAAATAAAGATTTGCTTCTGGTAGTTCAATTGATTTCAAAATGTCGATGATTTCTATATCACCAGTTTTAACATCTTGTTCTTGAGTAACAGTTGTGAATATATGTAACATAGTTAGATGCCTTAGTAGGTGCTGCTCGTATTAGTAACCACAGAACTAGAAGTTGTAGCAGAGCTTGTACCAGAGGTTGTAGCAGAGCTTGTACCAGAGGTTGCAGAAGAAGTTGCAGAAGAAGTTGCAGCAGCAGTTTCAGTTCCATAAACATAAGTCACTCCTATCACCGCAAGCTCAGTCAAATAGTTAATAAGTACATCTTGATCTTTAGTTTCAGGAAAGGCATCAGTTAAATCAGTATTTAATACTTTAACCCAAACTTTACCAACAATACTAAGATCTGCGTTCACTATAATACTTTTAGAAGTATATTTATATCTAGACTGTATAGCAGAAATTACATCATTCTTTGTTACAATTCTATTTTGACTTGCAAATGTTCTTGGAACTGTAAGTTTCATTTCATCTATGTTTACTTTATTTAGGCCTCCACTTGATGTGGCAGGTTGAATCAAACCTCCAGAAATATTAGTTGTTGCTGAAGTTGGTATGCTCGGTACGGTCGGGAAGGAGAAAGAAGATGCTCCATTTCCTACTGATCCTGATGATACCAAGTATGAAACAACCACTTCTGAATTTCTATCAAGTCTCGTTCCCACAATTCTAGACGCAAAAATTATGTCAAAACCAGATATTACATTCTCTAAAAAATACACATTACTATTTTCATATACATCCGAATCTGTAGAATTTCCTCGTTTGTATTCTACTCCATCAACAAAAACTCTTAATGTACGAATATCCATATTCGAATCAGGAATGAATGAAGATTGTTTTTCTAAATTAACATTAAGTCGTTGATCTATTACAGCACGTTGAGCTTCATATGCAGTGAAAGTTGCTTCACCATCATCAAGAGAGTTTGTTCTTGCAATAATATCATTTATATTGTAAAAGTTTACTATTGTATTATCTGTCTTTGTTGCAGTTATTCTAGAATATGCCACAGCACCAGAATCGGTTGGTATTGATGACAGCGTAAGGGTTACGGATGCTGCTGTTTTATTTTGAACAGTATAACCATGCAATTTCGCATGTGAAACTACAGATTCTAACTTTTGTGCAGAATCCAAAAACATTTCATTTACTAGAATATTTTGAAACAACATATGATAATGTGTGTTATATGCCAAAATATCAATTATAGAGGATAATGCTGATCCTTCAAAATCAAAATCACTAAAATCGGATTTTGATTTTATGTAATTTTTTATATTATCAAATATCTGCTGATATTCTAATTCATTTAAGTTAATGGGTGGTATTGTCATATTTTCCTCTGTTTCAATAACCAGATGAACTGGTGGAACTAACCGAAGTTGTTTCTGTTACTGCGTCTCCATTAGATAGGGTATGATCATATGATATGTTAAGTTTCATTTCTTCGTTTTTAGTAGAAAAATTAACATCAGTTACTGTAACTCTTGGTTCATGTACACTCAAGCTATTTTGAACATCATTCGCAACTGGAAGTGTATCGACTGATGATGGTTCAAATAATAATCGTTGAACTGCAGAACCAAATTCATAACTAAATGATCGTTCTCCCTTTAGTGTGAGAATGATATTTTTAATAGACTGTTTAATAGCATTGGAGTCTTGAACAATATTTAAGTCTCCAGTGAATGTATTTCTACTGAATTTAAAATCTATATCTTTATACTTTGCCATAAAGGTATATATTCCTTTTTAATAACCAGATCCAGAGGAAGGTGGTGTGTATGGAGTGCTTGGTGTTGATGGAGTGGTTGGTAGTGGGGTCGTGGACTCTGTGGTATCGGATTCTGTGGTAGTAGTCGTAGAATCGCTCTGCGTTGATTGTGTGTCCTCTGTGATAACGCTGGTAGTTGATGTGGTTTGTTGCAATACACCGGGAATCAAAGGACTGCTAGTACTACTACCCGAACTTCTAGAAGATATAGGAGAAAATCTAAGGGAAGATTCTGCACTTGAAGATGTTCCATAGTCTCCCTGTTCTTCGCCATTAAATGGTAAACCATCTCGTATTAATATCAGATCCATTTCGTGATAACTAACTGCATATATTCTATGCTGTACACTAGAAACCATCCATCTTCCATGAAATCTGGCATTTTTGTCTATAGATGTTACCAATCCATACTTTCTTGCTATGGAATCTATTTCTTCGAAACCCTGAGGGACATCATCAAGATCTAAAAATATTAGATCACCTGGACGTATGTTTAAATCACCCTTAACTGTAATTCCTACTTTCTGTGATTGTAGTGCCTCTTTATGTGCCTTTGAAATTATTGGTACATAACCAGGAGTATCCCAAAAAGTTGCTAATGACGAATTATATCTAAGATATTTGTTATAGTCTTCACCTACACATGGACAGTCGCAGCTCATGGGTGAGTTTGGATTATCCCAGTCACAACCCAACCAACTTTCACCGAGTTCACTTCCTATTGCATCACATTCAGAGCTGGCTTTTAATAACGAATCCATGTAAGAATCTGTTGGTTCGTCCATTGTATAACCACCTGATTCTTCGTATGCAGATTGAATTTCATTAATAGCATCTTCTTGACTTGTATGAAAACATGCAATACTATCAGGAAACAATTCATATGTTGGATTATTCCCACCAGTTGTGGTTTGATCATCTTCGTTTGATTCAGTTAAGCTCTTGTCTTCATATATGCCTTTAATTGTAACCCAAGTAGTTTCTTCATTTGTAGCAGACTCCATATTAATAATCATCACTGTATTACTACTAAATTCCCATATATGATCCAGAGCCCATTGCATAGTTACAGCTTTAGCTGAAGTTGGGATTAAATCTTTGCATGGACAATTGCAAAGAGGATCCTCTTCTGGACAGAATTCATTTGATACCGGACCCTCTGGATTTGCACAGGTATATTTTTTATTCATGGCATGAGATACCTCGATCTCTATCTGCTTCTTTTTAGGAATGTATTCTCTTAAAATTTGTATTAGAGTATCTGCCATTATTATCCTTCCAGTGTGCAAGAACCCTCACACTTACCATCATGTGCGTTTTGTGCAGAGAAGTAGTAAATACCTTTAGGACCTTTGGGGTATATATCCGACTCCGAATCATCGTGTCTGCCCTCTATCCCAAGTCTATAGATATCATCAAACGAAGCAAATTCTAATTTTACAACATGACCGATTGGTATTGCTTCACAATTCAACCCACCAATATAACCACCATCTTCACCGTCATTTCGTGCAATGGTTTTATATGATCCCACAGGCATGGTATCAAATCCATGTGGATAGTCTGTCCAGTTATCTCCCTGAGATGCGTTTATACCAGGTCCTACCATATATTGAATATTGTCTAGGTTATCGCCGGATGTATCTGTTACCACCTCAAAAGGATTTGCAACAAAATCTCCAGAGTCTACTGGTGTGTCTTGCCAGAAAATAGTAGATCTATCTGATGGACCAGACTTATCCGAACGTCCTTTTATGATATCTTTATAAGTGCCTTCATCTAATATAGGTCTATTCATTATTTCATTTAAATTATAAGCTCTACTACCAGCAACTAGACCAGTTCCACCCTTTGGTTTTTCTACTACTAGAAACGGAGAATATTGACTATTATGAAAAGCCAGAGTTATACCCTCTGCAGACACACCACCGACATCATCAAATAAATCTTTCACATAATCCCATGATATGGAACCAGTTATTCCTTCTGCAGTGACTCCTGGAGTTGATGAGAAAAAGTTTATAAGACCGGACAATTCACCAACAGCTATTTCTTCTTCTTCTACGGGATTTTCTGCAACATATGGAAAATATTTTGCGACTCTTGTGTTATGGGGTTCTCTAGAGATGTGGTCAGGAGGAAGTAGCTGTAATGAATTTAATCCAGCTAATCCTATTAATGTATTATCCCACGGATTGACTCCATTGTAATCATCTATTTTATGTCCAAAAATGAAACCAATAGCAGCCTTTGGTATTATACACACTTCTGCCCAATCATACTCAAACACATTAGATGCACCTGCAAGTTTTTTATGACCCTTTAGTATTGCAAATGTAGTTGTTTTTGCCGCTTCTGTTTCCGGAACCTCACAACAAACTGAGTAACGATAAAGATTCCATCTTTCTTTATAATTCATAGCCTGCTTATATTGATTCTTTGCATTGAAAGTATCTGATTTTATCTTTGTAATTTTTTTCAGATTTTTGTAATCTGCATTTAAATCTGCAATGTCACCTACTTTAACGCAGTCAAACATTTCCTGAAAAATATCATCCTGATAGCTATTATAGTCGGTTAAATTATCAATATCTTCAGAAGTTTGATTGCTTGTAGACTCAGTTCCAGACTCTCCTAGAGGACCTTCTGCATTTTTATCTCTACCAGAACCTACTATTTCATCTATAGATCTGTAATTGTTAAATTTTCTCTGATCATACCAACCGAATAAATAATCTTTCACTTCAAGTTCATTATTTGCCTTGTCTTCTATCCATTCAGACAAAACTTTATTTTCTAACGTAGGAGGAAGGAATTTTAATGGTTCTATAATTCCATTATAATCTGTGCCATAATTAAACTTGTATGTACTTTTAACATATTTTTCATCATCACCCAAAAATCTAGAATATACATCAGAATAATTTAGTTCTGTTCTAGTGTGGTATGCATACATCACTCCACTTGAAAATGCTTTATTTATAGAAAAATCTGAAATTGGATCTATCTTTAATATTCTTTTGGGATCTTTGAAATCTAGCGATAATTTAAAAGTTTTAATTCCTTTTACGGTGGAATCCGCTGTCATTTTTGTAGCAGACTTAAAATGCCAGCCAAACAAATCTTGCCAGAAAAAGTAATTACACCAACCAAAAGGACTATATGATTCTGGAACATCTCCGGGTGTAGGAGGTCCTACTATACCACCATTATCAGATTTCCAGGCATAACTAGTGCAATATTGAATCAATTGCAATAAGTTCATATTTTTTGTTAGTTTTCTAGAAGGATACGTAAACCTATTGGGAGATAAAAACACACTATTGTCTGTTTTTTCTATATCAAATGAATCTTCTGGAAAATATGTTTCTGCAATTTTGTTTACCAGACCTGGTATCTGTTCTTCTTCACCCGGTTCTGGTGGACCTTCTATTTCTACTACTGGATCAGAAGATATTTTTCCTAAAAATCCTAACGGAAAAGGAGTTGCTAGATTAAACACATCACCTTCTTGTTTGCCACAAAACTTTAAAGTAAGACTTCTGGCAGTGAAACCTTCAGGTGTTTTACTTGTATCTGTAATATCACTGGTATCATTAAAATCATATAATCTAAATTCAGGAGAATTCAAGACAAATGGTGTATCGTCTCCGGATTCAGTTTCAGATGGAGACTCTAAAACAAACTGAATAGTTTCAGTTCCAATCAATTGAAGTGCTTCTATTTCTCCTCTAGTACCATCTATTATAACCTCACCACGAACTGATGTAGATCCTAAAGATTCTACCATGTTAACAAAACCAAAACCCAATTTACCACCTACAGTTTGTTTTTCTAGATCAATTAATATATCTCCGGTTTCGTCTTTTATTAAAACCTTTTTTACATTAATTTCTGATAAATTTGTTATGTACTTTGTCATATTATTATGTTACCGTAATTTCCTGTCCTCTTCTGAAATTACTTCTCAACATTTCAACAACAAAACTGTTTAATGTAAATGCTCGTTCAACAGAAAGATATTTAATGGAATTTGCAACTGTATTATTCTGTACTTCATTTTTCTTTAATGTATGAATATATAATTCAGACAAAGGTGATGGTAATGATTCTGAACTGGTATTGGCTAACTGATACAAAACTGTTCCTGAAGTTGGTCCTGTGATTGCAAAATCATATTCAGCAGTAAAATTAGATCCACTCACAATCTGATACGGAGAAATATCTCTACCATTCAATCCATCTTCATATAGACCTAAAATCATATCTGTTTCATCTTCAACTCTACCAATGAATAAAGAAGTCAGAGGACTATTATAGTCATACTTACCTCCAAGAGAAATCCAAGAGTCTTGGTTTTTTCTCCTGACTTCTAATCTTGTATTATAAAAATTAGAAGCAGAAAATCCTGCAGTTGCTCCGTCATTTTCATACTCTTTTTCTAGAATTATTCGTCTAAATTTAGAATCATATTCTTTCACTATACCCGCAGCTCTCCACATAGTTATTCCCGGAGAAGTTTCCGGTCTTGCGGCAGTAGCTCCGTGTACAGTATACAAGATAACCATATCACCTTTTATGATTTTGTTTGCATCAACAGCATCTTTTATATAATAAACTTTACCTGGATATCTAGTTGATAAGTTAGATTCAAACTTACTCTGTGGTATCGGACATGAACTAAAGGAATCAATATTATTTAAGTAGAGTAAAGTCCAGTATAATGAAGGTTTGTTTCCGTATAACTCATGACTCAAGTTTTCTACTTTATTTGTATAAACACCATTAATTTTATTTAAAATATCAGTATTTTCTTTTGTTTTATCTGATATAACAAAAGTTTTAAGTATATTGAATGTCTCTACGTCATCACCGGATGGTAAAGTAAATTTTGTTTTTGGAAAATTTTTAATAAAGCTCATGTGTTACCTCAATCTGCGGATACGTTACCCGAAGATGCCTCTGCGTAAATTTCAGATCTACATGCAAGTCTAGGAACTGTAATATTTCCGTATGAAACATATTGATTTTCTATTACTGCTAGTGGTTCCATATCAGCCAATTCTAGCCGCAATCTAGTTATTATTGGGTATGTGTATGCACCATTAACCAACACACTTTTCATTTCATGTGAAGACTCGACTTTACGTAAAATTAAAAGTTTTGGTTGTCCGAGTGCAGCCAATGGCGGTGAATTGTTTATATTTGCAATTCCTCCATCACCATCAAGTTTTACATGTTGCATAACAAAAACTGGTGGAGTATGGATCAAATCTCGTCTAGAAACTTCATCGTCGAATGATCTAGGAAAAGACCATGCTTCTAGATCAGCTAGTATTTGAAGTATACCATTAGGACCATATACATCTGCAGGTTCTTTCGCAACAAATTCGTAATCTAAAACGTAGGATCGTTCTACAGTACCACCATATTTTAGTTCTTGAGAGGACATACCAACTACAGGCTCGTCACCCATTTCCGCTTTCAATCCTTGCATAAAATCTTCCATTGCAGGAATCATAGAAACTGCACCTGCTATCTGAGCTGCAACTCCACTCAAATAACCTATACCACCAATTGCCTGACCCATAGTGTCTGAAACACCGGGAATAGATGTTCCTAGTGATGACATCATTCCAGCGGAAGCTAATGAAACATTTGCTGCATCCATCTGAGTTTGCCTATTCTGTGCTCTACCTTTAGCGTAAGCATATGCGACTGATTGTTCTACTACCTGATAATTGTGAGCAACCATTCTTCCAATAGTTTGTGGCATAGGAATAAACCACGTTTTTATTAGTTTAGTTCCTCTACCAGTAGCTACATTTGCTCTTTCAAATAAAGTATTGGCTTTATATGCCTGTAACCTTATATAATCTGTAAATGTATCTACTCTGGTGGTAGGTGAAAGTGCAATTGATGTTTCTGCCATTATTAGCCCCCTCTGCTATATATAGATATGGCATATAAATCAAAATACCTACCAGAAAATAAAGAAAAATATGTAGGAAACTTTGAAAAAATTGTGTGTAGATCTACGTGGGAACGTAAAATGTGTAAATATTTAGATCTAAACGAAAATGTCATAAACTGGGGTTCAGAAGAACTTAAAATACCTTACTACTCACCAGTTGATAAAAAATGGCACAACTACTATCCAGATTTTTTGACAAAAATAAAAGACAAGGAAGGTACTGTAAAAACGTATCTAATAGAAGTAAAGCCAAAAAAGCAAACAAAGATGCCTAAAAAGACAAACAAAAAAAGTTATATGAAAGAGATGTGTAGATATACTATAAATAAATGTAAATGGGAAGCAGCCGAAAAATTATGCGAGAACAACGGGTGGATATTTAAAATTCTAACAGAGGACAATTTATTCAAATGAGTTTAAATCTAACCGACATCAAAGAATTATTAGCTGGAGATCAATCAAAAGTATTAAGAGATAATAGATTTTCAATAGACATGAATCTATGGAACCCTGTTCAAGGTCAGTATGTTTATATCTCAGACTACCCGGCAATTTCAGTGAGCACACCTACAACAGAAATTCAATCTATGCCATTTGAATTTCAAAATATCTCATTAAATGTTCCAATAAAGAGACAGAACTCCAATCTGCTACAAATATCATTCTATGCAAATGAAAGTCTTGCAGTTTACTCAACACTAGTATCTTTAATTAAAACTTACGGTGGAGAATCATATAACTTCAATCGAAACATAAATCAACCAACTGTATTTACTGCCGAAAATATGTACAATACTGCAATTAGAAATAACGTATTATACGTTAGATTAAAATCTGATCGAGCAACCGATGGAAATGAAAATGTAAACTACGTCGGGTATAGTGAAATATATCCTCGTGCGGTGATCCCGATGGATTTTAATTCACAATCATCAAATTCATTGGCATCATTTACTGTTCTATTCAACTACGCAAGAACCACAACCAGATACTTAGGTGAAATATAGAGAGATTAATATGATTATTGATTTGATTAAGAAAAATATACCAGAATATAAGATAACATTACCCATATCGAAGAAAAAATATTCATTTAGACCTTTACTTGTAAAGGAAGAGAAGTATTTTTCTATAATCAATAATATATCTTCTACCTTTGAAGATAAAGTAACAAATTTATGTTCTATGGTAAATTCATGCTTTGATGATAAGGTAAAATCATTAAACTTTTCTATTCAGGATTTTCAATTTGCAATAAACTCAATACGACAAAAATCTATAGGAGAAACAACAAAACTAAAAATTACATGTCCTTATACAAAGGAACCAGTTATTGTTGACTTAGATCTAAATGATGTAAAGATAGAATCGTCAAAAAAAGATTTTTTGATAAAAATAAAATCAGATTTTATCATGAAATTTAGATGTCCCAGAATGAGTGATATTCTTTTATTTAAATCGTTTCCAGAAACAGAGGAAGAGTATTTTGATTTAACTACACAATGTTTAACTGAAATTCAAACACCATCCGAAACTATACAGCTAGATGATATTTCAATAAAAGAAAAACGAGAATACCTAGAACTAATTGAAAGAAAGAAGTATAAACTTCTCAAAGAGTTTATCTGTAACAGCACAGTAAAATTCAATATTAAATACAAGTCATCTGATAATATCGACAGAGAAATAGAGGTAAATGACTTTGTAAATTTTTTGAAATTTTATTTGGTCATATTGACCTTATAAAGATCAGTTCGATGTCATTTACTCTAGTAGATTCATACAACATGAGTATGTCTGATATTGAAAACATGATAATATGGGAAAGAGACATATACATAACGTTACTAAATAACAAGATAGAAAAAGAGAATCAAAAGATTCAAGAAGCCAATAATGGCTATTAGGAGGTTTTATGTATCAGACAAATCAAACTAATACGAGTTTAGATTTTGAGGCACCGGACACTGAAAGTACTATCTCTATAGAGAATATGTCAAGCAATATTGAAATGATACAACCACTAGATCCTGTAATACTTGAGACTGAGGAACCAATTGAGATTTCTTCTTTAAACGAAGTTAATATAACACCAAGTCTTCATGATACGCAAAAATATACTCCTGCTAATTACACACAATCAAAAAATAACCCAGTCCCACCACCTCCGATGTCTGCAAAATCAAAGGGATTCAATGCTGGTATGGGTGCTAATAAACAAATAGCTAATAAAGGAAAAAAATCCGAGCCTCGATTTGGAAACGAGACACGGATTAGAAATGTTGGATCTATTCCCGAATGGAGACGAGATTATATTTAATCTATTCTTTTGCTAGACGCTCAAAATAATCAAGAGCGTTTGTTTCTTCTCCTGTAGAGTCTTCCCTGGCAACAGGTTCACTCTCTACAGTTTCAGTTACAGTTTCGGTAGAACGAATATCAGCACCAACTACCTGATTAAATCTAGACTTAAGATCGTCATAACTCTTAAAGTTACTAGGATCAGTAAACGCTATGAGGGAATACTCCTTATTCCAGAGTTCCTCAAGACGCTCATCATCACCATCAAACACCACAGATACTGAATCAAACTCAGACTTGTCGTAGTTTACATAACCTGCAACCTTACGAACCTTGAGCTTGAAATTACCACCCTTCCAAAAATCAAAAGGGTTAATTGCTTCTTCATCTTCAAATTGAGGTTGCATTGCTTCCTGAATCTTATCGAAGATTTTCTTACCGTACTTATAGAGGAATACCTTACCTTCATTTTCTGGAGTAGCAGGATCACTAATAACCAGAATATTAGAAATGTATTGCATCTTCCTCTTCCTAATTCGAGCAATATCCTTATCACTCTCAATGCCACTGTTCCACAGTTCATTGTTTGCCTCAGAAACAGGATCGTTCTCTCCTAGAGTGGTTCTTGAGTTTTCAATGAACCATCCACCCTTACCCTGAAATGCATGTGAGTAAAGCTTTGCCCAAGGAAGATCTTCCTTGTCTGGTGCAGGAAGAAAACGAATAACAGCGTAGCCATTACTTGCCTTGTCTAACTGCGGACGCCAAAATCGATCATCCTTATAAGACTTCTTAGCTTCTGTTGCCTCTAACTTCTTACTTAGATCCTGAATACTGTTTGCGGATCGTTTTTTAAAATCTGAAAAACTCATAGGTTTTTCCTTTCCCGAGGATCTACCTCGTACCATCGAATTACTGGGAACTCCCCAGTTCTGAGTATTATATCATAAAATTATCAAAAGTCAAAAGGGTAATTTGCTTTTTTTCGGAAGAAGATTTAGTTCTTCTCCTTCTATTCTGATTTTTTCTATTAAAGGTTTAGACAAAAACTTAGCACCCAATTCAGGTCCAAATCCGTATTTGTCGGAAAGATGAATAACCGAATCCATATACGTCATAGACTCTTTATTTGCGTGTTCTATTACCTCAATACAAAAATCATTTTTAGTTTCTTCTTTTATCATAAAAAATCACTTTTCTTTACTTTTTGAAAATAAACGCCTTTTTGGTGCTTTTACTTCTGTTTTTACTTCTGTAGGAAACCACTGCCAACCTAAATTACCATGTCGTTTCCATTCGCCTTCGTTTTTGCTTGCCCAATCTGTTCTGAAATATTTTGCTCTTGGACTTTCGTTTGATTCTACCCAAAATCTAGTTGCCATGTGTATTCTCCTTTGTAATTTTACAATATTTTTGACGGTTGTCAAGTTAAATATATATATGATAAGCCAAGGAGATTATAATGCCAAAGATTACAGCCAACATATCAGGCGGAACTGCGGATTTCTGCACAGACATCGGAACAACACCAGAAGGTGTCACATGTAACCTACCCCTGAACAAAATGGTGTGGGGTGATGCATCTGTATCATATAAAGTTAATGAAACCTTCCCTATGCCAGTTCAAGTTATGGCTGTTACTGGTGGTTCTCTTAATATGACAGGAAACCTTGGTGCTAGTGGTGATTTCCCAATAAAGAATAGAACATATGTATCTGGTGCAACAACAGAGATAGAGTACATTGCAGTTGCAGGTTCTACGTCTGGTGATGTTCTTGGCATAACTGGTACTGTCAGATTGGCTACTGATGGTCTCGAAGCGGGTGGCATAACCGTATCAGAAGTAACTAATAGAGGATGGACACTTTCATCAGCAACTGATACGGTGACTGTGAGTGGAGAAGTTGGAATCTCTGGTGGATCACTTAATCTAAACTCAGGAACAGACTCTGTTTCTGTATTTGGACATGATGGTGGTAGATTTATTCAGACACAACTTCACGGATCTGGTGGAACCACAATAGGTGCATCTGGCGATGCTCTCAACGTAAACCTAGTAAACTCAGGAATAACCTTCGAAGCAACAATAGCTGCTGTGGTTGGAATTACCAATGCAGGGTTTACTGGTGCAGGAACACCATCTGAAGTAACTTCTGCACTCAGAGTTCAAGGATGTTGTGGAGGAGAGCCTATTAGAGTTGCGGGTAGAGTTGGCGAAGCGATAGAAGTCGTAAACTACCCAGGCGGTGCAGTAGGCGTCACTGCAGACAATCTGAAGGTAACTATTGAGGGTTATGCAAAACCAACTAGCTTTGTTTCTGGATTGACAGTCGCTTCATCTGGAAATACTGCATCTCAATTAGTGGGAACATCAACCCCACTACAGAGTGGTGTAACAATCAAGTCCAATCCTTCTAACCTAAACCTAATCTATGTTGGAAACTCTGGATTATCTGCAGGTGTTACTGCGAATGGTTATCCTCTAGAATCTGGAGAAAGTTTATTCCTAGAAGTTAGTAACGCAAATCTAGTTTACATTCTTGGTGCATCTGGAGATAATAGAAGGGTAAACTTCATTGGGTCGTAGTTTTATAAAATCTAGAAGTAATAGAAACTCAAAACGACGAGACGAAACAACACCTGAGTTTTATGCAACAGCAGTGTTCAGAGGTCTATCGTTTTCTAATGACTTTCAGGATCGATTGGATTTTGATCGACCTATTAGATTCAATCCTGAAATAACCCTATTTGAGGGAAACACGAGAGCATTAATAAATTTCAATGGATGTAGAGACACTCTAGAGAGTGCCTACATTGATCAGGTTATTAATGGTCTTTCTATGGGAAATGGATTTACTTTAAGTAATGCACAACACATAGATTCTAGTTCAGGTGAGATTAGTAACATCTCTGCTGGATTCACCGCAGGTAGTACTTTTGATAAAGCAATATTCGCTCACGTCTATACAGTAACTTCTGCACAAAAATATGATAAGAAATACAAATCAGACGGTTTCGTTAATGATACAGAGTTTGATTTTTCTGAATTGTCTAGTAGCAATACAAATGAAAGTAATGCAATTACAAATCTCTTTGGTAGAAATTTATCTCCTAGTTTCGAAACAATAGGTGTTAGGTTTGGAGATACAGTTCGTATTGAAACTGGTTCTAATACAGGCAAAATTTTCAATATCACCGGAACCAATATAGATAGTGAAGAGATGGAAACTCTATTATTTGGTGCATCTGCTGATTTTGTAGAAGAGAGTAGATTAAATCAAGATACTAGTCTGAGCTTTTTTAGGATAGATACAGAACGAAGTACATTAGGCGGAGATATTACTGTCAACGGAAATGTTGTTGTACTTACACCTCAGATTCAAAATGGTGCGTTTAGATTTGGAAACACCGAACAACCAACACTAAGAATGCAAGTTGGAAATACTTACATATTTGATTTATCTTCTTCATTACTATTACAGAATGATTTGTTATTTAGAATAAGCACAACTAAAGACGGTAAGTGGAATGGTGGAACAGTACATCCAGACATTAAACTCTGTGGAGATGTTTTAATTTTATATCCAGAAAACGTAGGAACATTCTACTATTATTCTGAAAACAAACCAAATTCAGGTGGAATTATACAAATATCAGATACAGCTCCCGAACTACAGTCAGTACCGGGAACCGTACTTGCTCCATCGTCAACGTCATTTGACATATCCCGACAAACTAACGTTACGTATTATTGATCATTTAGGCATATCTTTGGCAATAGACATCATTCTATTGGTTGTCCATTCCCCATGCTTGTCAACTTTGCTCATTAGCATGTCAATGTCTTTGTTGAGTTCCTGTGCGTCTCTTCTAGACATATCAGATACAGCATCTATTCTCTTAGTATTTTCTGAAACTTTGTGACTAATTTTCCAAACAAATCCTATAAGTGCAAAAATCGCAGTACCTAATGCAGTCATAACGAAATCGAAGAAGTGATTGCTTAATGCATCTTCCATCTGATTTCTCCTGTTGTGAAATTGTTCAAAAGTATTTATAATACTAGCGAATCGGAAAATTTTATTTTTTTATCTTTTTATTTGTTAATGATAATTTTGTATCCTGCAACTCTCTAATATGCTTAGACATTTTATCTAAAATGCCTCTATTTCGGAGTTCCTTAAATACTAAGTTTTCAACAGAGAACTCTCCTGCTTTTCTCACAGCAGAACCTCTCATGTTTCTTATACGCTCTTTAATTTTAGCTAAAGTTCCCTCTTCATCTGCATGATACTTTAGTGCATAATCAATCATGTGAACGTGGTGATCTATCTTAGATTTTAACAACGCATCTTGTAGATCTACTTTTTCTTTCTTTGGTTTCTTATGCCAACTATCATTTGTGAGAGAATATACACCCTGAGACTTTCTAGAAGGAACTTGCTCTTCTGCATAAACTTCTACAGGAGCACCATATATTTTAATATCATGAGTCAACTGCCAGATTGTTTTTTTGTCTCTAAGATACTCGTCAACGAACTCAGTTTTACAATCAACAACGCTAGAGAAATCTACAATCAAATGAACATCTAAATCTGAAAATTTAGTGTAATTAAAATTTGCATTTCCTCCCGTGAGGACTACATCCTTAATTCCGCTTTTTGGTATATTAGAAAAAACAGCCCATTTGTTCGCAACCATCAAAAGGTGTTTACGAACTTCGGGCTTTAATGTTTCACCAGTCCAAAACTTAGAATTTAACTCGTCGTGGTATTCTAGAGTCAGTTTAGCGTTTTCATTTAAGAATTGAGTAAAGTTATTCATACAGATATTTATATGATATCAATCCTTACTTTTATCTTTTAACATTTCTTCTCTTCTATGTAAGAGATCTTCCCAATGTTTCTTTTCAGTTTCACATTGAAGAATTCTTCTTTCTGCCATATTTTTGAGTGATGATGATTCTAAATCATAACAGGTGTGTTCTCTCACAAAAATTATTTCTTTATTATCCCATGTAGTCTTTGCGATCCACTCCTTTTCAGGCATTACCATATTCCTCAGAATTCATAAAAAGATCATCCATTATAGCACTTCTAGATTCATCTTCTGAGTACCACTCAGCGTAGACAATTTTCCACTCACGATTACTTTCAAGATTATCTGTTTTCTGAGCATTTTCGATTAACTGCTGACCTCTTTCAGAAATCCAAGAATCGAATTCTCCAGTCCACCGTGCATTGTCTCGTTTGTCTATGATATGTCCTGTAATAAAACATATATCATTGTCAGAAATCCACTTAAACTCAGCTTCTGTCATTTTCAAATCTCCTGTTAAGTAAATAAGATCGGTGGGATTCGAACCCACACTTGATAGATTTTAAGTCTATTGCCTCTGCCTGTTGGGCTACGATCTCCAAAGAGAAGTTTATTGTAACAAATAAATGAAATTAGTCAACTAAAAACTCACCATCAGAATTTCGGTGATCTGATGTAAGATATAGCATTATTTGACCTTCATTCTTCCAGGTTTTTGCTCCTTGAAAATCAACCAGATAAGTTTTACCTTCAGTTGTTTCTCTAACTTCACATATAATACCAACTTTTTGTGTTCCTATTTCTACTACGGTTTCTGTAATATTCATTGATACTCCAATATGTTAAACATGCTCGATAGGACTTGAACCTATGACCTGCGGATTAGAAGTCCGCTGCTCTATCCAACTGAGCTACGAGCACAGATAGATTAACGAATTCTCTTTCCATTGCCAGATTTAGAAGTTCTTGCTGGGGCATTGCCCTTCTTCTTTTTTGATCGACGAGGCTTTCCCGGTTTCATTCCCGCGGCACCACCCAGACCAACACCTGTTCTATTATACATTAGTAATATCCTTTATATCAAACACCACTAAGCTTGAGATCTGAAGCCTGAGTACTAGGAACTACTAGTCCACTACCAAAGTTAGTGCTGTACTGATTTGCAAGATCTGTAAGTGGAACAAAGGTAAATGCAATCTTACTTTCATCTACAGTAACAGTATTGCTTTCTGCATGTGGAAGCCATGGAACCATACCAAGCTGCTGTTCGCCAACTGGTACAATTACAGCACCCTTTTCGATGGTGTACTTACCCTTATTTTCAGTAATCTTACCAATTACTTCTTCGCCATTAAGAAATCTAATTATCTTCACATCCATTTTTATATATCCTTTTTTTGTGGTTTATAGACTTACTCATAGGATTACTACGAGGTAAATTTTTATCTAGTCCGTTGTTCTTTTCACGTTCTTTTTTCATTTTCTTTTTAGAGAATTTACTGAAGTCGTGAGATTTATTCATGAAATTATATAGGAAAAGACCTGCACTTTACGTACAGGTCTTCTCCCACGGAGATTTAACTTCAAGCCATCATGTACTTCGAACCATCATTGTTGTAGGCATAGGTACGAGTGCCAGGATGAACATCCTTGAGGAAGTAACGAGTCTTCCCAGTTGTAGTTTGTTCGTTTACAACTTCCCAGTTTCCGTACTTAGTAAATTCAGAGCGAATTACGCTCATCATAGCACGCATGTTACCGACACCAAAACGGGAAGCGGCTTCTGCGGAAGTAAGTCCCTTGCCTGAGGTGAGGTAGTTGATAACACGACGCTTCTTAGTAAGGTTACGCATAATATAGAATCTCCATAGGTGCATTGGTTAAAGTTTTATTCAGAAGCAGCACCTGTGCTTCCTTTTTGCTTATATGTACATTATACAGAATGAATTCAATTTGTCAATAGGTAAACTCAAAAAAATTACTTTTTATTCCAAGGGAAGAATTTTCGTACCCAGTACCATAATTTTTTGCCAACCAAAGCACCTACAGTGAAAATTACGATGCTGTAAAAAATTGTACCTAAAATTTCAGATGTAAATAATTGCATATTTGTGTTCCTTATTCTTTATATCTAAATAACCATTTAGTTTGTTTTGTCGTTAAGTTTTTTGTTCGTTTATTAAGTTTAATTGTATCAGTATAAATATGTGCTATATTAGGCGATAATGTAATTTTGGGTTTTTTTCTTACAATGCGTTTAGGAAAAACCCAAATTAGATTGAGGATTTTAAGAAAAAGTTTTTTTATGTATGACATACATCTATTTATTTTTTTTCTTTTCTTTAGGTGGTTTCTTTTTCCCAAAAATCTTTTCATAATTTTCGGAATACTTTTTCCTATCAACTGATCTGTATTTATCACCTTTTCCAGTTGAGTGACTTCTGCTCATAATAACTCCATTAAAAAAACTGATGTTGACTTCATATTTATAATGAAAGTCAAAGATCAGTTTGAAATAATCAGCATAGTGCTGTGGGACCTAGATCAGTCAATAGTTTTAACCTATCCCAAAATAATAAAATTAAATGCAAATCTTCGAATACAATCATTCTTTAGCCCAAGGACAAGAAGGACCTAGTAGTAATAAAGTAGGAACCCACAGTCCAATATAAATACCGAGAATATTATCTAATTGATAGATATAAATTGAACTGAAAATAGACATAATAGCCAGGGTGTAAAAAATCTTACTCAAATTCTCGAACAAATTTTTCATTGTATTCTCCAAAATAATTTAAATGCCCTCAGCAGGACTTGAACCTGCGACACTCGGCTTAAAAGGCCGGTGCTCTACCAACTGAGCTATGAAGGCTTCATTAATATTCAATCACATGAACTTAGTGTAGGACCTTGAGTTCGTATTGTCCACCAATAAGGTTCATTATTTTTTTTATTCCACTTAGCAAATCTTGCTTTGTCGCCAACATAGTAACTTCTGTATGCATTTACAGCACAAGTAGGATCTTTGTATTGATCGGGCATTGCTTGAGCAAATGGTGTCTGATCTATGTCGGGAATATTATTAGGAATATTTACTGCACACCACCTTAGAACACTCGACGACTTATGATTATTTTCAAATCTTTGTTTGAACTCAGTAAGTAATTGTATTGCATGTAAAGATAACCATGCATAATTATGAGCTGATTCTCTCAACCAAATATTACACGGATGATTTATCATTGCAGCTTTATATAAAGTTGGTTTGCTTACATCTAAATCATTCTTATGTTTCCATCTTTTAATTTTTCTATTATTTTTTCCTAAATCTACATACTCACCCATAGAATCACAAATTCTATGAGCAGTACACAGCATCTGAGCACTTTCTACAATCATCTTTGGAATATGCTTATCGCACATTTGGTTTGCTGCAGATAATGGATTTTTGTGTAGTACAAATATATTCATTTTGGTAATGGTGCCTCATAAAACACTTTAATTCCCAAAGCTCTAGCAAGTGATAATTCCGCATTAGCACCTTTACTTTTTTCCCAACCACTCATCATATAGATTGCTGTACAGTCAGCACATATTGCAACCATGTCTCGTTTAAGTGCATTACGCATAAACTCATGATCTTCATAGTTGTTGTCTGGATCAAAATCATATGAGGTAGAAGTTGGTTTTCCTGCAGTTCTGTCTAACTCAGCAGGATTGATAACTTGCCAACCTTGATCTCTCAATACACGAGAACAACGATCAAATGCTGGATAGTTGTAATTTTCAAATCCTCGCATTGGTCCTGCGACATAGATTGTAGGCTCACGTTCCATATAATCTCCAATACGCCCTCGTGGATTCGAACCACGTTTACTCGATTATAAGTCGAGCTGAGAAAAACCATTCCTCCCAGGGCGCTTCATTTTATATTATTATACACAAGAATCTTTAAATGTCAAGCGACACTTTTTGTTATTTACATGTCCGTCTTCGTTCTTCATCAGATAATTAGATTTTTGTCTATCATCATCATGTCCTAGACGATAATTGACTTGATCGATGCCACCACATCGAGTCACCAATCTCTGAATTTTTTCTTTTGCTTCTGTATCAGTGAAATGCCATTCCATCAATTGATTTGCTGCAATAATAGCAGCGTCCTCATCATCACCGAAAGGAATATCGATATGTAATCTATACATTATTTCTCACTTTCACGATCATAGTTTTCAAAGGGAAGAAGTTCTCGCAACTGTCCCATTATAACCGCTAAATCTTTATAGTCAAGTTTGTCTAGTAAATATTTTTCATAACCGATCACTGCAGATTCTGATGCATTGATCAAATCCTCTAAGTACATATCACCCGACAAATCTACTTTTTTTGCCATTTTTGTTTTCCTCTCGGGGAATCTATGAAAATCTAATGCTTGTGTCATTCCCCACCTGATTCCTTTTTCTGTTGTGTTCTAAATATATCAACTACTGTATTTAAATAAAAACTTCTCCAATCATTGGTTTCAATATCCCATGCTACGATCAAATCCGAAGACGTGTTCTGTAAAACAGAAGCTAAAATGGAATATTGTTCGGGTGGAATATCGTCTTTATTCAAGGTTGCTAATAAATTACGAAGTAATCCGTTAGTTTTTTTTCTAAAGATGACTCTAACCTCCCCTGTAAGTAATAATTCCAATATTTCCGGATTCATCTGTTAATTGCCCATGAAATTATTTGAGGTAAATCTTCAGGAAGAGAAAATTCTCTAACAGTTTCGTCATTTTTGAATGGAACGATGATATCATCTTTGTTTATTACAGCAATTTCTGCATTTTCACAAAAATAATCAACTCCAGAATCAGTTTCTTTCATCGAAACCTGATTTGAACCCGAATCTCCTCCAAAAAGAACAGAAATTCCATATCCGTTAGTAAAACATATACGAAATCCAATTTGATCTTCCCTTTTTGAGACATAAAATCCTGATGTTTGCATGATTTTTATCCTTTTTTAGTAAAATTGCAATATTCACTCAAAAGTTCATGAGTTTCTTTTGGAAACTCGTCATAAAATTCATCTAAGGTGTAATTTCCCGCATCTATACACGAACATACATCATAAAAATGAGAGAAAAATTCTTTTAGAGCTTTTTCTTGATTTGGATCTTTCACATTAACTCACCTTTCTCTTTAATAACACTATTATTTAGGAAATATATAATAATATGACAAGAGTAACCAGAAAATAGAAGAACCTCCTATAAAATCGGGAGGTTCTTCACATCTGATCTTGATGATGTTGAATTTAGAAAATATTTAAAATTTTTAAATCAGTCGTTGTAAAGACCAAAGTAATCATTTACTGCAAAGCAAATCTGATTTAATGATTCTACCAATTCAGACACAGCGACGGCATAATCTTCCTCTGTCGATTCGTTAATAATGTCTTCGCCAAGAGCAGACTGGATGAAAGAAAGAGCAACCATATCCATTTCGGAAATTTCTGATGTCTCTTCTGTTGATTCTTGTAATTCTTCTGTAACTTCTTCTGTAACTTCTTTTGCAGTTGGGCTAATTCCTTTATGAATAGCAATTGCAGCTTCAGCAAGAGTAAGTTGTTCGTTTGTGTTAAGTGCCATAGGTAATTCCTTTCTAGGTGTAGATATGTATCATTTATTTGGTCTTAGTGTAGCACTACTGATTGCTTTTGCATAAGAATCCATTCTCTTATACACACCAGTTCCTGCCTTCTTTGAGGTTCGATATTCTTTACTGTTCAAAAATTCTTTTCCTGCTTCTTTGAACTTTCCTTGATTAATCAGTCCTAATGCATTTGGACTTCCAGACAGACCACCTCTAAACACGGAACCAACTATTGCACTCTGAGCCTCTGGATTTAATCTCTCAAAGTTATTAACAAGTTTTTCTGCTCTTGGAACGTAAACATCAGTAAGATCCTGCTGGACAAGTTTATCTTGTTCATTATCATTAAGTCCACACTTTCCACTAACACAACCTTCATATTTATCCCCAAGACCTGCAGCTTCAAATCTCTTCTTCGAGTCGGGACCAATCAGGTGTCCTATTCCTATAGTGGGATTACCTTTATGGTCTTTATATAAATGTGATCTCCGTCCTTCATACTGGACTAGATCTTTTGCAAAACTCTCTGTACCAGTCACAGCAGGTTTAGAAGCAACTTTAGGTGTAGCTTTAGGAACGATAATGTTCTTGCCGGGTAAGTTTATCTTTTGTCCGGGACTGATCATATCAGGATCTTTTATCTGAGGATTCAGTTTTAAAATTTCTTTTACATTTCCGAGCTTACCGAGGTAGTCGCCTTTTTGAACTGTATATTGTTCACTAAATACAGTAGTAGCAACACCGAGAACACCTGCGAGCATTACACCGCGTTGTTCCGACAATTTTTTCTTCTTAGAAATTTCGACAGCGGCTAGTTGCTTTAATGCCTTTTTTCTGGTATCATGGGTTCCGAGTACTTTATCACCAGAAGAATCAGTGACGACAAAATTGTCTCCACGTTTCTTGATGCCCTCGCTTAGAAATCTTTTAAAGCTTCTCATTTTAATTCCAATCTAATTACCCTTATTACTCAGAGACATGATGATTTTATCTAGGATTCATAATTCTGTCAAGAAAAAAATCAGAGATTTATTTTTTGTAGCTGATCAACAGGAGGGAGCTTCTTGCCTATTCTCTCTGCCATCTTACTATAGACTTTGTGTCTCTTCTCATCATTGTCTGTGATACTGAACTTGACGGCTGCTACACCCTGCTGGCTTGCCTCGTTCTTTACTATGTGTCTAACTGTGTTGAGAATCCCGAACTGATGTTTACCCTTACCAGTCAACTTTCCAGAACCTTCTGAATTGAACTTAACGCTCATCTCATTATCACTGTCGGTTCGTTTCTCTACTCTAACGGTACTTCCATCAGGAACTGATATCTCATGATGAACATGACGCATGTCGTCCTGCTTCTCGTCCTTTACTCTGTCGTAAGGTAAGAGAGTGTCCATTGATTCACTTAAGAATTTTTTAAAACGTTTCATTTGCATTGTTCCTTCAATAACCACCAGATGATCTTGCTGGAGGACTTGCTGTGGGGGTGTCAGGATCCTCGTAGCCGGGTTTCATGAGCTTCTTAACCGCAGCAGCAACCGAAGCACCGATCTTGTTCTTATCTTTAATAGGAGCACCCTCTGGAGCACCTTCATTCATTGCTTCGGTTTTTAGTTTCTTGTAGTCGTTACTCATCTTAGTGATATCGTGAGTACTTGGAGTTAAATGTTTGTGATTGATGTTCAACTGTGCTGTGGTACTATACACACCAGACTTTCCTTCTTTAGGTGAACTGTGAGTCTTCACACGATGTCTCACACTAATCACATCACCTTTTGATGCTGCTTCAGAATCAATATGATCCCTAATATGAGGCAAACCGGTGATCTTTGAAGCCTTATCTGTGAGTGCGTAACTACCTTTGTCTGTGTCATGATAAATGTCATTGTGGTTCATGCCACCGTGAATCACTTTGGCAATTTCTTCAGTAGAACCACCGAGTTTTAGGTGTAATTCACCACCACGCTTTTCGTGTGTTTTTTTCACATGAGCGTTTGAGTCACCCTTGGGAGTACCGTATGTACCATGAAGGTGTCTACGAGCATTTTTCGAACCCATGTGGTCATTGAGAGCAGTTGCAAAAGTATCACCTTTGTGATAACCCCATTTTCCACGAGCAGAACGAGAGAACTGTGTTTGTCCCTTTGCAGAGCCTTTGCTTTTAATTTCCACACTAAGTCTATTGCCACTTTTATGTGTGACGTGTGTATCAGCACCTCTTCCAGAAGATTTACTACTTTTCTCGAAGTGAGGAGTGGATTGTATCAAATCATTTTCTGCTTTGTGTCCTAAGTTTCCCGAAACGACATCCTTAGTAGGAACATGACTTGAACGGACAGTACGGATATCTTCCATTAACTTATTTTTGTTATTAAGAAGTTCCCGATTCTTATTCGTATGAACCTTCGTGATCTGCTGAATATGGAGATGTCCATGATCGTGATCAGAGACAAGTGATCGAAGTTCTCCAGAAGGCTTTTCACTGTTGAACGAAAATGCGTTATGCCCTGAGTTACCATAGATGTAACCAGCACCATTAGGATCGAGACTCACACTGACTGTATGAGTACCTTCGTTCATATTTCTGGATCGTGAGAATGGAGTTATTAATCCACCACCTTTTGATGGTTTACGTTTAGTAACGGTCCTGAAAGGGAATCTTGGTTTAAGGGGATCATTCTCTTTCTTGTATCTTGCTGCGAACACTTCTGCTTTTTCACCGGGTTTGCTTTTATGCACACCGATGTTCTTCCCGGACATCTTTGCTGCTCTCTTCTCTCCTACAGTCTGAAAGAAACTCTTTCTGAAATTTGGTGAAAAGATTGCGTTCTTCAACGCTGACGCGCCTGGAAAGAACGAATTGTCAGGAGTAGGAACAGGATCGGGTTCACCGAGCATTCTCCCGCCCTTTGCTTGTTCGTTCACGTCTTGATTCTGGATGTGTTGTAGTAGTAGTTTCTTATCAAACATGGTTCAAGACAGTCCTGGTTTAGTTTTTAATAAATTAGTAGGAATTCTCAAAGATCCAATTTTTGTAGACTTACTAGAGGTAGTTGGTCCTGCAAGATCAGATGGTGGTCCTGCAAGATTAGATCCATTTTCTCCGACAGAGGGTTGATTAGTAACATTCTTTGTCTCGAATCCACCTGTAGATGATGCTGCTGTTCCAGTGCTCGATTTTGTGCCATATTTTTTATATCTGGCTTTGTCGAATTCGGGTGCAAAATCTACGGGATTCAAATTTGCTCTTTCATCTGCTCCGTCTCTTTTGATGCCTCGTTTTTCTGCATAGAACTTATCCCAGAACTTTGCGGTATGTAACTTCTTAGCAGCAACCGCCTGATTATACTCATCTTCAGTTACACCACGACCTTCCCACGGTTTTGCTCTTCCGAGAGATGAAGGTCGATTTGTGGTTTCCTTTTCGGCAGCTTCTTCAGGGGTTTTTGAACCCTTATACAGAGGATCATTTTCTCCCATTTTACCTTTACCAGAAATTTTATCCATCAAATTTTGATTCCACGGAGGGGTTTTTGAAGTTTGCTCACTAAGGTTCTTAGTGTTGATGTCGTTATTATTGATGTGTTGCAGGAGTAATTTTTTATCAAACATTTTTCAGCCCTTTTTTTAAGCTTTTGCCGTGTCTCAGTTATTCTCTGTGAATAACCATCGAGACTCTATTATTTATAGTTTAGTCGTTCTTGGCTCTGCTTCTCGAATGTTACTTATAGATTTGTCCAGAGTATATTCTCACATCATCCGAAGTGTAACATTGGACAATGCCACTTCTTCGAATATAAACCCAACGGTAGCCCTTTTCGTCCGTGTAGGTATATTCAGTCTGCGTGGTATCACTCAGCTTTTGACTGAGGAGTTCTAGCTTTGCCTGACGAATAACAGATTCGAATTGAATTCTGTCTGTTTGATCTCTCACGGGTGTAAAGTTAATCATTGTTACACCAATGAGTGTCATGATTACAAATAGAGAAACCGAAAGTTCTACTAGGGTGAATGCTCTCATGTGAATATTTATGCCGTGGGTCTACGTGAGATTTTTTGCCGGCGTAATTTTTTCGATTTGGAGTCCCCCCATGTGCCATTGAGAATTAGGGGGGGGGGGTTTT
>Ga0209634_1000266_pt1 | contig 40387 bp, 42 predicted proteins | sample LinPmetageLP40_FD_184043 | JGI IMG/M metagenome (GOLD analysis project Ga0209634, IMG submission 184043) | Marine viral communities from the Pacific Ocean - LP-40 (SPAdes) (version 2) | ecosystem: Environmental > Aquatic > Marine > Oceanic | place: Pacific Ocean | collected 2010-08-26 | reverse complement strand
AGGTCGACGAGGCACTTCGCCTTGTCGCCCAACTGCTGCGCGATCAGCAGGTTGGTGCCCCAGTCCTGCACGACGGTCGAATAGAACGCGGGCTCGTACATCTTGTGCTCGGACAGCAGGGTCCAGTCGTCGGGCAGGGCATCGTAGACCTGCGTCGCGGCATCCAGATACCGCCCGAACTGGCGGGTGAAGTTGGTCTGGCCGGGAAAGTTCGACCCGTCGCCGACCCAGATCGTCAGCGCCTTCGATCCGATCTGTCGGCCCAGTTCGATACAGGCGATGTTGTGATCGACGGCCTGTCGCCGCGTGGCGGCATCGGTGTGCGAGAGGGAGCCGAACTTGTAGCTGTGCGCCTGATCCGGCTGATCCTGAAAGGTGTTGGAGTTCATCGCGTCGAACGCCAGTCCGACTTCCTCGGCCTTGCTGTTCAGATCGGCCGCCGGTTGCGCGTCCCATGGGATATGCAGAGAAACCGAGGGCGTGGCAGCGGTCAGGCGATGGATGACGCCGCAGTCGTCCAGCTTGTCGAACACATCGCGCGGCTCGCCCGCGCCGGGGAAACGGGCGAAGCGGGTGCCGCCGGTTCCCACACCCCAACTGGGCACGGCGATGCCATAGGAGGCGACCTTGTGCTTGACGGTCGCGATGTCGATGCCGCGTCGGTCCAGATGTTCGCCCAAAGCGTCATAATCCGCCCGGAGCGACGCGGCGGCCTTGTCGTTGGTCTGCTCGATGATGTCCGGCTCGATCATGGGGGCGTCCTTTATCGGGTGAAAGCCTGAACGTTGCCTGCGTCCACGTTGATGATGTTTCCGGTCGATTTGGCCGACAGGTCGGAGGCCAGGAAATAAGCCGCCTCGGCAATGTCTTCCGGCAGCACCGAACGCTTGAGCAGGGAGCGGTCGCGATACATCGCTTCCAGCCCGTCCTTGTCGGTGCCATAGGTCCCGGCGCGCTGATCCAGCCATTCTCCCTGCCAGATCTTCGACCCTTTCAGAACGGCATCCGGGTTCACCACGTTCACCCGCACGCCCATCGGCGCGCCTTCGAGGGCAAGACAGCGGGCGAGATGGATTTCCGACGCCTTGGCCGTGCAATAGGCGGAGGCATTGGGCGAGGCGGCAAGGCCGTTCTTGGACGCGACGAAGACGATCGCACCGCCCATGTCCTGCACCCGGAACAGCTTGAACGCCTCGCGGCTGACGAGGAAATACCCGGTCGACAAGATCGCCATGTTCCTGTTCCACAGGTCCAGCGTCGTTTCCTCGACCGGGGCGGAACTGGCGATGCCCGCGTTGGACACCAGGATGTCGACCCCGCCGAACTCCGCCGCGATGTCGGAACAGGCACTGACGACAGCCGCCTCGTCGGTGACGTTCATGGTGACGGTGCGCACCACGTCGGCGGAATAGCGGGCGCTCAGGTTTTCCGCCGTCTCGGCCAGCGCCGCCTCGTCGATATCGGCCAGCATGACGCAGGCGCCTTCGCGCAGATACCGTTCCGCCGTGGCCGACCCGATACCGCCCGCGCCGCCGGTGACCAGCGCCACGCGCCCGGCCATGGATTTGGGGGCAGGCATCCGTTGCAGCTTCGCCTCCTCGAGCAACCAGTATTCGATGTCGAAGGCTTCCTGCTCGGGCAGGCCCCGATATTCGGACACCGCATCCGCCCCGCGCATCACATTGATCGCATTGACGTAGAACTCGCCGGAAATGCGCGCCGTCGCCTTGTCTTTCGCGAAGGTGATCATGCCGACGCCAGGCACCAGATAGACGACGGCATTGGGATCGCGAAGGGCCGGGCTGTCGTCGTGTTTGCACCGTTCGTAATAGGCCTTGTAGCCCTTGCGGTAGTCGGCGACGGCATCCGCCAGTCCGGCCAGAGTAGCGTCGATGTCCGGTTTCGCCGGGTCGAACCTGACGACCAGCGGGCGGATCTTGGTGCGCAGGAAGTGATCGGGGCAGGACGTGCCCAGCGCGGCCAGACGCTCCATATCGTTGGCGTTCACGAACTCCAGCACCGCGTCGCTGTCGGTGAAATGCCCGACCATATGCTGCTGACCCGACACCATGCCCCGGATCGCGGGCATCAGGCGGGACGCGGCGGCGCGACGCTGATCGGCGGGCAGGCTTTGATGTCTGGGCCCCCCGAAGGCGTCCTTGCCTGCGGTCTGTTCCGCGAACCAGTCCATGGCGGTCTGGATGATGTCCAGCGTCAGGTCGTAGCAGTCCCGCGCGTCATCGGCCCAGGTGAACAACCCGTGGCTTTCCAGCACGACGCCCCTGGCGTCCGGGTTCCTGGCACAGAAGTCGGACAGCCACAGGCCCAGCTCGTATCCCGGCTTTTTCCACGGCAACCAGCCGATGGTGTCGCCGAAAATCTGTTGCGTCAGGGATTTGCTGTCCCTGGCCGCCGCGATGGCGATAATGGCGTCGGGGTGCATGTGATCGACGTGCCTGGCCGGGACATAGGCGTGCAGCGGCGTGTCGATGCTGGCCGCGCGGGGGTTCAGGTTGAAGGTGCAATGGGGCAGGTAGGCGACCATCTCGTCTTCGTATTCGACGCCGCGATAGAGGCCGCGCAGGGCATTCAGCTTGTCCATGTAGAGCGTCGAAAAGCCGTCCATGGCAATGGAGCCGACGTCGCCCCCGGAGCCTTTGACCCAGAGGACCTCGACGGTTTCACCCGTCAGCGGATCTTTCTGCAGGACCTTGGCCGACGTATTCCCGCCGCCGTAGTTGGTGATTCTCTTGTCGGACCCCAGGAGATTGGACCGATAGAGCAGCTTTTCGGGCTCGCTCATATCCTTCGCGCGGGATTCGTCCCATTTGTTTTCAAGGTGTTGTGCGGATTTGGGCGGGCTCATCATTGTCTCCGTAGGCGACCGGGGCATGGAATTCGATCGATGCCAAGCTGAACTCCATACCTCGCCAAGTCAATCATAAACGATCATATTCAATCATGCTGCAATGCAGAATGACTGAATATGAATAAAAATGATTGACAGAGAAAGGCGACTCACTCCATCCTGACGGCAGCAAAAGGGGTCATCCATGCACGAGAAAGACCGTCATCGCGTCATCCTGTCCGCCGTTCAGGACCGGTCACTTGTGACAGTGGTCGATCTCTGCAGCCTGACCGGCGCGTCCGAGGCGACGATCCGGCGCGACATCAACACGCTGGATGAACAGAAACGGCTGCGGCGGGTGCGCGGCGGGGCCGAAGCGCGGACCACGACGCCCTTCGTCGGACTGGCCGGGCGGCCGTTTTCCGTCAACGAGACGATGAACAACGCCGAAAAGCAGGCCATCGCCGCCGCTGCGGTCGAGTTGTGCGAAGACGGTGACGCGATCATCATCAACGGCGGCACGACGACATTTCAGATGGTGCATCCGCTGGCCACGCGCCGGATGCAGGTCTTCACCAATTCGTTCCCGATTGCGGAACACCTGCTCAAGAACACACGCAACACGGTGATGCTGCCCGGCGGCATCATCTACCGCGAGCAGAACATCATCCTGTCGCCCTTCGACAACGACGTGACCCGCAATTTCTATGCGCGCCGCATGTTCATGGGAGCGCAGGGCATCGGGCCGCTGGGCCTGATGGAACAGGATCCGCTGTTGATCCAGGCGGAACAGAAGCTGATCGGGCAGGCCGACGAGTTGATCGTGCTGGTCGACAGCAGCAAGTTCGCCAACCGCTCCAGCTTGGTGCTGTGCGCGCTTGAACGGATCGACACCATCATCACGGACGACGGCATCGACGACCGCACGGCGGCAATGCTGGAGTCCGCGGATGTGACGCTGATCGTCGTGCCCGGTGGCGCGGCGCAGAAAGACGGGGTGGCGCGTTTGCCAGCCTGACAATTTCATCGCTCCAGGGAGGAAACCATGAGTGTATTTCGTAAATTTCTGACGACGGCGGTCGCCGCGACGGCGCTGCTGACCAGTCCCGCCTTCGCGCAGGAGGATGTCCGCATCGCGCTGGTCGTCAAGGCGTTGGGCATCGGCTTTTTCGAGGCTGCCGCCAAGGGTGCGGAGGAGGCCGCGGCCGAGCTTGGCAATGTCGAGATCATCTATACCGGCCCGACCGACACCACCGCCGAAGGCCAGATCGAGGTGATCAACGCCCTGATCGCGCAGAACGTCGATGCCATCGCGATTTCGGCGAATGACACCGATGCCCTTGTGCCTGCGCTGAAGCGCGCAATGCAGCGTGGCATCACGGTGATCAGCTGGGACAGCGGCGTAGCCGCCGAAGGGCGTCAACTGCACCTGAACCCATCGTCCAACCCGCTGATCGGTAACATGATCATCAAGCTGGCCGCCGACCAGCTGCCCGACGGGGGTGAGGTCGCGCTGCTGTCGGCGACGACGACATCCACGAACCAGAACACCTGGATCGAGGAGATGAACAAGGTGATGGGGAATTATCCCGGCATCGAAGTGGTCGCGACCGTCTATGGCGACGATCTGGCCGACAAGTCCTATCGCGAGGCGACGGGCCTGATGCAGTCCTATCCGGACCTCGACGCGATCATCGCGCCGACTTCGGTCGGCATCGTTGCCGCCGCGCAGGCCGTGGTCGACGCCGGAAAAGTGGGGCAGGTCAACGTGACCGGTCTTGGCCTGCCGTCCGAAATGGCAGGTGCCATCGAGAGCGGCGCGTCGAAATCCTTCGCGATCTGGAACCCGATCGACCTGGGCTATTCCGCAACGATGCTGGCCTATGAGTTGAGCCAGAACGGTGTGGAAGCGGCCCCCGGCGCGGAAATCCCGATGGGCCGCATGGGCACGCTGACCCTGGACGAGAATACCGAGGGCGCGATGGCCGACCCCTTCGTCTATGACGCCAGCAACATCGAAGAGTTCAAGTCGATCTTCTGAGCTTGCTTCGGTCCGGCGCATGTTTCCGCGCCGGGCCGAGCCCCGGCCGCCCCCACATGTAAGAGTGTCACAATGACCGAGTCTGGATCGCCCGTCGTATCGATGGACGCCATCACCAAGATCTTTCCGGGCGTCAAGGCGCTGGATCAGGTGCGGCTCGACCTCTATCCGGGTCAGGTCACCGCTCTGGTCGGCGAAAACGGGGCCGGCAAGTCCACGACCGTCAAGATCCTGACCGGCATCTATCGTCCCGATGGTGGCACCATCCGTATCGACGGAAACCCGGTCGACTTAACCACGCCTAACGATGCCGCCGCGTCCGGGATCACGGCGATCCATCAGGAAACCGTCCTGTTCGACGAGCTTTCGGTGGCGGAGAACATCTTCATCGGCCACGCGCCGCGCACTCGATTGGGCCTGATCGACCGGGCTGAGATGCACCGCGCCGCCGCCCGGTTGCTGGACGAGATCGGCGCGCCCTTCGGCACACACACGCCGCTGCGCGAGCTTGGCATCGCCAACAAGCACCTTGTCGCCATCGCCCGCGCCCTGTCGGTGGATGCCCGCGTCGTCATCATGGACGAACCGACGGCAGCCCTGTCGCACAAGGAAATCGAGGAGCTGTACGAACTGGTCGAGACGCTGAAGGCGCAAGGCAAGGCGATCCTGTTCATCAGCCACAAGTTCGACGAGATTTTTCGCATTGCAGACCGCTACACCGTCTTCCGCGACGGGGCCTTCGTGGCCGACGGTGAGATCGCCGACATCGACGAGAACGCGCTGGTCAAGATGATGGTCGGTCGCGCGGTCGATCATATCTTTCCCGCCCGCAGACCGACCGTTGCCGAAGAAGTCCTTCAGGTCGTGGGCTATGACCACCCGACCGAATTCGCGGATATCGGCTTCCGCCTGCACCGTGGCGAAATCCTTGGTTTTTATGGCCTGGTCGGCGCGGGCCGGTCGGAATTCATGCAGTCGTTGTTCGGGATCACCAGACCCAGCAAGGGCGTGTGCAAGATGAACGGCAAGATCCGTGTGATCCGCTCGCCCGCCGACGCGGTCGCCAACGGGATCGTCTATGTCCCCGAAGACCGCGGCAAGCAGGGGGCCATCATCGGCCTGCCGATTTTTCAGAACATCACCCTGCCGTCGCTGGGCCGCACCTCGCGCAATGGTTTCCTGCAACTGGCCGAGGAATTCAAACTGGCGCGCGAGTATTCGGAGCGGCTGGACCTGCGGGCCGCCTCGCTGGATCAGGATGTGGGCAACCTGTCGGGCGGCAACCAGCAGAAGGTCGTGATCGCCAAATGGCTGGCCACGCAGCCGCAGGTCATCATTCTGGACGAGCCGACCAAGGGCATCGACATCGGTTCCAAGGCAGCCGTCCATGAATTCATGGCGGAACTGGCAGCGCAGGGATTGTCGGTTATCATGGTCAGCTCCGAGATCCCCGAGGTGATCGGCATGTCCGACCGGGTGATCGTGATGCGCGACGGTCGCATCGCCGCCGAGTTGTCGGGCGACGATCTGCGCCCCGAAACCCTCGTGCGTCATGCCGCCGGTATTTCCACCCCCGCACCGCAGGAGGCCTGAGGCTATGGTATCCCGACTGATCCCTGTGCGTGAAGCTATCCTTGCCGGTGCAATTCTTGTCCTTCTGGCGCTGGTGGCCTCTCGTTTCGCCGGGTTCGTGGCGCCCGCAAACCTGGCCAATGTGTTCAACGACACAGCGCCCCTGATCATCCTGGCGCTGGGGCAGATGGTAGTCATTCTGACGCGCTGCATCGATCTGTCGGTCGCCGCCAACCTGGCCCTGACGGGCATGACCGTGGCGATGATCAACGTCGCCATGCCGGGGCTGCCGATCCCCGTGATCATCGCCGCTGCCATTGCACTGGGCGCGGTCATGGGGGCGATCAACGGCCTGCTGGTCTGGAAACTCTCGATCCCGCCGATCGTGGTGACGCTGGGCACGATGACGATCTTCCGTGGAACGATCTTCCTGATTTCCGACGGGAAGTGGGTCAACGCACATGAGATGAGCGCTGCCTTCACTGGTTTTCCGCGCGCCGCGTTCCTGGGCCTGCCGGTGCTGTCCTGGGCTGCCATCGCCACGATCCTCGTCTTCGGCGTGATGATGGCGCGAACGCCGCTGGGCCGGTCGATCTTCGCGGTGGGCGGCAACCCGCATGCGGCGGTCTATGCGGGCATCGACGTCGGACGGACGCAGTTTCTGGCCTTCGTGATTTCGGGCGCGCTGGCCGGGCTGACCGGTTACCTCTGGGTGGCGCGCTATGCCGTGGCCTATGTCGACATCGCCGGCGGGTTCGAGTTGGAGGTCGTGGCCGCCTGCGTCATCGGCGGCATATCCATCGCGGGGGGCATCGGGTCGGTCGGGGGCGCCGTTCTGGGCGCGATCTTTCTGGGCGTCGTCAAGAACGCGCTGCCGGTCGTCGACATCTCGCCGTTCTGGCAGCTGGCCATTTCGGGCAGTGCCATCCTGATTGCCGTCGCCTTCAATGCGCGCGCCGGGAAGGCCAGGGGCCGCATCATCCTGAAATCCACGGTGGCCCCGACATGAGTGACAGCACCCTGCAAGCCCGCCCCGAAACGCGCCATGTGCCGGACCGCCTGAACAGCCGCGCCTTCCGCACCCTGCGCAGTTGGGAAAGCCTGTTGCTGGCCGTGGCCATTGCCATCTTCATCGTCAACAGCTTCGCCTCGCCGTATTTCCTGAACGTCTGGAACCTGAGCGATGCGACTTTCAACTTCACCGAAAAGGCGATGATCGCCTTCGCCATGGCGCTATTGATCATTTCCGGCGAAATCGACCTCTCCGTCGCCTCGATCATCGCGCTGGCCAGCACGGCGATGGGGCTGGCGGTGCAATACGGGGCGGGGACGCCGGAACTGGTGGTGATCGGGTTGGCGGTGGGTCTGCTCTGCGGGGCGTTCAACGCGGTCTTCGTCACGATCATGGGCCTGCCGTCCATCGTCGTCACCATCGGCACGATGAGCCTGTTTCGCGGCATCAGCTACATCATTCTGGGGGACGACGCTTTCCGGGGCTATCCGGCCAGCTTCGCCTGGTTCGGACAGGGATATATCTACTGGGTCTTCACGGTCGAGATGCTGTTCTTCGTGATCATCGCGGTCGCCTTCGGCGTGCTGCTGCACAAAACGAACTTCGGTCGCGCGGTCTATGCCATCGGCAACAATCCCACGGGCGCGATGTTCAGTGGTATCCGCGTGCAGAAGGTCAAGTTCATCCTGTTCCTGCTGACCGGTCTGATGTCGGGCGCCGCCGCAGTCTTCCTGACCTCGCGACTGGGTTCGACCCGGCCCAGCATCGCGACCGGGATGGAGCTGGAGGTGGTGACGATGGTCGTCCTGGGCGGCGTCAACATCCTGGGCGGATCGGGGTCGATTCCGGGGGTGGTGATCGCGGCCTTCGTGATGGGCCTGGTGACGTTCGGGCTGGGCTTGCTCAATGTGCCGGGGATCGTGATGTCGATCTTCATCGGCCTGCTGCTGATCGGGGTGATCGCCCTGCCGCGCCTTTGGACCATGGCTGCGAACCGGAGGCGCGGATGAGCGAGCGTCACGTCTTTCGCATGCGCCTGAACCCCGGAATGGCGGAGGAGTATCGCCGTCGCCACGATGCGATCTGGACAGATTTGGTGGAATTGCTGCGGGGGGCCGGGGTCAGCGATTACAGCATTCATTTCGACGCAGCCAACGACCTGCTGATCGGAGTTTTGATCCGGGATGCGGATCATGGGATGGACGACTTGCCCGATCATCCGGTGATGCAGCGCTGGTGGGCGCATATGGCCGACATCATGGAGACAGACCCCGACAACGCCCCCGTCGCGGTGACGCTGCCGCGTCTGTTTCACATGCCATGACGCCGCCGCGCCATATCGCCGTCATCGATATCGGCAAGACCAACGCCAAGCTCGCGCTCGTCGATCTGCCAACGTTGACGGAAGTCGACGTCGTGACGCGGTCCAATCACGTTCTGCCGGGACCGCCCTGGCCGCATTTCGACGTCGACGGCCACTGGGCCTTTCTGCTGGAGGCCCTGGGGCGATTCCACCGGAGCCATCGCATCGACGCCATCTCGGTCACGACGCATGGGGCCTGTGCCGCCTTGCTGGATGCCGATGGTCGTCTTGCCGCGCCGATCCTCGATTACGAACATGACGGTCCGGCCGAACGCGTCGTCGCGTATGACGCGTTGCGACCATCGTTCGCCCGAACCGGGTCGCCCAGACTGGCCGGGGGCCTGAATGTCGGGGCGCAGCTGGATTGGCAGTTTCACCGCGACCCGGCCCTGATGGCCCGAACCGCCCATATCGTCACCTATCCGCAATATTGGGGCCACCGTATGACCGGGGTCGTGGCCAGCGACGTCACTTCGATCGGCTGTCACACCGATCTGTGGTGCCCGCGCGAGGGGCGCTATTCGGACCTTGTCGACAAGCTCGGCCTTGCCGACAAGATGGCCCCCGTGCGCAGGTCCACGGACGTTCTGGGACCGATACTGCCACAAGTTGCGGCTGCGACGGGGTTGCCGCCCGAGACGCCGGTGGCGGTCGGAATCCATGATTCCAATGCCTCTCTGTATCCGCATATCCTGACGCAGGAGGGTGCATTTTCCGTGGTTTCCACAGGGACATGGGTGGTCGCGATGACGGTCGGGGGCGGTGATCCCGATCTCGATCCGGATCGCGATACGCTCGTGAACGTGGACGCCCGCGGACAGGAGGTGCCCTCCGCCCGGTTCATGGGGGGACGGGAATATGAAATAATCCAGGGGCGGCGGCCCGCTCCAGCCAGTGAAGAAGACAGTCTGGCGGCCCTGACCCGCAAGGTAATGCTCCTTCCGGCGGTCGAACCTGCGACCGGCCCGTATCGGGATCAGCGGATGCGCTGGCAGGGTGGGGAACCTGCGCTCGGGACAGGGCTGCGGGATGCGGCCCTGTCGTTCTACCTTGCGATGATGACCAATACCTGCCTGCGGCTGACCGGGGCGCTTGGCCCGACCATTGTGGAAGGGCCGTTCGCGCGCAACGCGCAGTTCATGGCCATGCTTGCCTGTGCCACCGGGCGTCCGGTTCTGCAGAGCCGGTCTGCGACCGGAACAAGCATCGGCGCGGCCCTTTTGCTGGGGCGAAGCGCGGCGCTTGTACCGCCCGATCCGGTCGCCCCGGTGCCGAATGCGCCGCTATGGCAATCCTACGCCAAGCACTGGAGTCGATCGGCCGACGACGCCCGCGCCGGCATTGTGGCCCGGAATTCGGTCTGAAGCACTTTGCGTTTGATTAACCGGCCGGTGATTTCCATACGGGCTTTTGTCTGCTTCACGTCCGTCGGAAGATGGATCATGGGCAGGCCTTGCTCTCTGGATCTTCCCTGAAAAGACGCGGTTGTTGGCTCTCGTTCCTGCCGCCATACAGTCCCGATCTCAATCCCGGAAATTGGCGTTCCCGAAGCTCAAATCCCACTTGCGACGGATCGTGGCCAGAACTTTCAACGCTCTGTTTGAAGCTCCTGGCATCAGTTTAAAAGCAAAACGCTTTAGACGCAGTGAGCCAGATCACCCGTGGCTTGGGGAACGCTCCATACCAGTGTGATCCAACTAGCCGGACAGGTCGTTCTCATTCTTGATCCGGGCAATGCCGGAACATGGTGCAATGCAGGTCCGGGGGCGATGCTGATGAACTTGGTGCCTGGGGTCGTGCCTTGCTCGAAGGATACGTTCGGCGGCAACAAGCGGCTGACCGCTTTCGGAGATATTGTCGGATGATCTTGCTCTGTGCGTGACGGTGCCATGGCAAGGACAGAGCCGAGCCGCTCAGGTGCATGGAAGACGCCGGAGAAAACTGGCGCATAGATTTTGTGTAAACCGGATCGAGGGGTCCGGCGATGAAAACCGCTCCCGCTCTCCCGCGCAGGGTGTCGGATGCATATGGGGTCGAATGATCGGGCCTGACTGAATTCTCATTTGAAAGACGCACCCATTGATCGATCCATGGCACAGCGACCAAGACGGGCCTGTCCCCATCACCATACATCGGATCGTGCTGTATTAGCTTTCCATCTCTTCGCAGCGCGATTTCAGAATGGGCAACGCCGCAGCCTCTAGATGGCGGAGCTTCCCACAAGCCTGCGGACATGCAGGCCGGAATGCCCATGTAAGATGGTGCCGCTTGAAGTCTTAGTTTCGCAACAGCCACGCGGTTACATTTCCTGCGCAATCAGCCCGGCCGGGTTGCCCTGGACATTTGACTCCATGATTTGCTGGTATGACCCTTTTCGCTGGAATTGACGTCAGCATGATGAGACATGTTCGTCGCTGTCGTAGCCCTTGCGAGAAATCGTATGTATTTCTCATAGAAATCGGTACACCGTTCGCGATGGTCATCTCGGCTGCGGACCAGAGACATGTGGCGCTACGCGGCTTGCACCTCCGTTTCGGTCACATCGGGACCCGCGCCTCCGAACTTTCGGATCGCCAGGGAGAGTCCGTGCGCGCTGGTTCGGAGGGTCTGACAGGCGGCAGTGGTTTCCTCGAACATGGTGGCATTTTGCTGCGACACCCGATCCAGGTCACGCAATGCCGCATTGATGTCGTGAACCCCGGTGGCCTGTTCCTCCGACGTTGCGGCGATCGTGCTGATCCGTGTCGTTACAGTTTCGACAGCGGCAATGATCTTTTCCAATGCGTCGCCGGTGTCGTGGACGAGTGTCACCCCCCGCACGATCTGATCGCCGGATTGCGCGATCAAAGTGTTGATCCGGTTTGCCGCTTCCGACGAACGTTGCGCCAGCGCCCGAACTTCGGAGGCGACGACGGCGAAACCACGTCCCGCATCACCGGCGCGGGCGGCCTCCACTCCCGCATTCAGAGCCAATAGATTGGTCTGGAACGCAATATCCTCGATCATGGATGTGATCTTTCGCACCTCTCCTGCCGAAACCTCGATCTCGGCCATCGCGGCGATAGCCTGTCCCATGATCCGCGCGCCTGCTTCCGCTTCGGATCCCGTGGTAACCATGATCGCTTCGGCCTGTCCCGCATCTTCGGCCGTGATACGGATCAACTGCGTAAGCTGTTCGGTCGATCGGCTTATTTCCTCCAGAGTGGCCGCATGACGTTCGGTCCGCTGGGACAGATCCGTGGCTGCGGACGCAATTTCATCTGTTTCGTCCGAAATCGTCAGCGAAACCTGATGTATGTCGGACAAGGCGAATTCGAGAGACTCCAGAGTGCTGTCGAACCTGTCCGCCAGATCCTCGTACCCCTTCGGTAGGGTCCCCGACGTTCGGGTCGACAAATCGCCGTCAGCCAGGCGTTCCAAAGCGCGCCGCAAGACCGTGATCGCATTCAGCTGGACCATTCGCTCCTTCTCCTGACGTTCCTCGTCGATGGCGCGCAGCTTCATGGCCTCTGCGTCCAGAGCTTTGGCGCGCTGCCCGTCGATCCGGCTTTGTTCGAGCGCGTTTTCTGCATCCTGCCGTGCGACATTCGCCTGCGTCTGGGCGGCCGTCGCATCGACCAATGCAGCGGATGCCTTCCGCTCGGCGGTGATGGCCCGCGCCATGGCCGCTTCGATCTTGGCCTTATCCTTCACCGCAGCATTGACCAGACGCGTCCGTACATGGATCGCAGCGCCGAGCCAGGCGACGTTGATCACGACTGCGGAAACATGGATCAATGTCCGCTGAAGCAGAAGCCATGGGTCTGCGATCGTCGATCCATAGATCAGGGCGGGCATCGCGACTGTTGCCAATATATGATGGAGCGCAATGGCCGCGGCCGCGATAATGAGAGCACGAAGATCGACGAGGGCCGCGGTGGCGGCGAGTGCTGCAAAGAAATACAGATGGACGTCCAGTTGCCATGGATGCGCCGCCATCGCGGTCGTCAGAAGCATGACCTGCCCGACCAGTGCCAGCCCCACGGCGATCCGGCCTGTACCCTGGTCCAACCTGCGGATGCAGAAGCCGACGAGGGGCAGTGCCATGGACAGCGGGATCAGGACCCACGGCATCATATCGTTCGCAATCGCCACCATGCCGATCGGAACGGTGCAGGCGAGGCAGGCCAGAAGCGCCAGTTGTGTCGCCTTTTCGCGACTGCGATTCAGGGATTTGTCAGGCATTCGCACCACACATGAAGCCGGGAAGGAGAGCCGCGTCCAACACCATTAGGGCGCCGGAAGCCTTGAGCCTGGACGAAAAGGATGCCGATGGGGAAGTGGCGACGACCCCGAATGGCGATGCGCCTTGGTCGATCAGATATCCACCGGCCGTCGCAACGAGCGACTCGGCTGACGGGCCAAATGGACGGGACAGGACCAGCACGGGAGCCCCCGGCGTGGCACCGGGCAAGACGGCGAGGGTTGCGGCAATACTCGTGATCGGAAACCACAGCAACGCCAGACCGGCAACAAGGGCGCGTTTGTTCATCATGCTGCCGTTGCTAACAGCCGAATCTTTCGGAACGCTTAAGGGGTGCGGCGTCTCTTCAAAGGAATTCCGGGCAATTAACGGGTTCTCAAGAAAACGGCCCTACAAGACCACTCATGATATTACGATTCCAGATCGCCGCGCTCTGCCTCGGGCTTGTCTTCCTCGGAACGGCCGTGGTTGCCACGCTTCCGATTCCGCCCTGACGGCCAGCCAGGGCGCAATGGCGATGTCGGCGATGGAGAACCCGCCCGCGATCCAGTCCCGATCCGCCAGCGTTCCGGACAGGACGTCCAGCAGACGCTTCGCCTCGGCGGCGTACCGGTCGCGGGGCCGGGGATCGTGGATGTCCTTACCTGCGAACTTCACGAAATAACCCAACTGACCGAGCATCGGGCCCAGCACAGCCATCTGCCGCATGAGCCATTGCGTGACCCGCGCCTTGTCCGATGCGGTCGCGCCGCCCAGCAGCCCAGTCTTTTCCGACAGATACAAAAGGATCGCCCCGCTTTCCCAAAGCCCGATCGGCGTGCCGTCCGGTCCATCCGGGTCGATGATCGCGGGGATCTTGCTGTTGGGGTTCAGCGACAGAACGCGGGCGACTTCACATCCGCGTCGGCCAGCGTCACGCGATGCGCCTCGTAGGCCAAACCCGTTTCTTCCAGCGCTATGGCGACAGTCACATTCGGTGTCGGAAAGCGGAAAAGCTGTAACCCGGGTTGCATCTTCCGGCCCCCGATGACGTGTGAGCGAAAGGCTGAAAGGTCCGTCATGCGCAACTTCTCGCGTTATGCCTCTCACCCGATACCCGCTGAAAGCGAAGAAAACGGGTGACTCAGCTGCGAAAACCGACAATGCCTGTGCCCGAACACCCGGACTGCCGGGATTTGCACGATAAGATCCAAGCGAGGGGAAATATGATAAATGAATTCAAGGATTTCATCGCCAAGGGCAACGTCATGGACCTGGCGGTCGGCATCATCATCGGGGCGGCGTTCACCGCCATCGTCACATCGCTGGTGGGCGATCTGATCAACCCGGTCATCGGCTTGGTCCTCGGCGGTGTCGATTTCACAAGCATGTATGTCGTGCTGTCCGGCGATGTGCCCGCGGGTACGGGACTCGAGGCGGCGCGCGCAACTGGCGCGGCCATTTTCGCCTATGGTGCGTTCATCACCGCCTGCATCAACTTCCTGATCATCGCCTTTGTCGTGTTCATGCTTGTCAAGATGGTCAACCGGGTGAAATCCGTGGCGGAGCATCCAGACGACATTGCCCCCGAGGTGAAGACCGGCCCATCCGAACTGGATGTCCTCCTCGAGATCCGCGACAATCTGAAGCGCGGGGCATAATCCGCTCTCCAAGCGTGCAACGGGCCCGCAAGCGCGGGCCCCTTACACATTCGCTCAAAGCATTCGCTCAGGCCAGAACGCTGTCCGCGTCGACCGTCTCCAGACCCAGGGCTTCGCCCACGGCGGCATAGGTCAGCTTGCCGGCATGGACGTTCAATCCGTTCTTCAGATGCGCGTCATCGGCGCAGGCCTTTTTCCAGCCCTTGTTGGCCAGCGACAACAGGAACGGCAGCGTCGCGTTGCCCAGGGCAAGCGTCGAGGTGCGCGCGACCGCGCCCGGCATGTTCGCCACGCAATAATGCATGATGCCGTCGACTTCGTAGATCGGGTCTTCGTGCGTGGTGGCCTTCGATGTCTCGAAGCATCCGCCCTGATCGATGGCGACATCGACGATCGCGGCACCGGGTTTCATGTGCGACAGGTCCGCGCGCTTGACCAGTTTCGGCGCGGCAGCCCCGGGGATCAGCACGGCACCGATCACCATGTCGGCCGCCATCACCAACTCGGCGGTATTGCCGGCGCTGGCGAAGCGGGTCTTGAAGGTGCCGCCGAAGGCATCGTCCAGATAGCGCAGGCGCGGCAGGGAGCGGTCCAGCACGGTGACATCCGCACCCATGCCTGCCGCGATCTTGGCGGCATGGGTGCCGACGACACCGCCGCCGATAACCACGACCTGCGCCGGGCCGACACCGGGGACGCCGCCCAGCAAGACGCCGCGCCCGCCATTGGCCTTCTGCAGGGTCCATGCCCCGACTTGCGGTGCCAGACGGCCCGCAACCTCGGACATTGGCGCCAGCAGGGGCAGGCCGCCTGCACGGTCCGTGACGGTTTCATAGGCGATGCAGGTCGCGCCCGATGCCAGCAGATCATTGGTCTGGGCGGGGTCTGGCGCAAGGTGCAGATAGGTGAACAATATCTGACCTTCGCGCAGGCGCGCGCGTTCCTCCGACTGAGGCTCCTTGACCTTCACGATCATATCGGCGGTCGCAAAGACCTCCTCGGCGGTGTCGACGATCTTGGCACCGACCGCGAGATATTGTGCGTCGTCGAAGCCCGAGCCGACTCCCGCGTTCGTTTCGACGACCACCGAATGACCATGGGCGATCGCTTCCAGCGCGGCCATAGGCGTCATGCCAACGCGGAATTCCTGCGGTTTGATTTCCTTGGGGCAGCCGATGAGCATCATGTTCTCCCTGAGTTATATGGGCGCGATCATAGGGGTGACGGATTGCATGTAATTCGCTAACACAGGCGTATCATATCCATCTTGCGCGAATAATTTGCGCTGTTTCATCAAAAACAGGAAATTTCAGCGTGGAGCATCAGATCGACGATACCGACGCCCGTCTGCTGCGCCTGGTGCAGCGGGACGCCCGACTTACTTCGGCGCAACTGTCTGAAAAGTTGAATCTTTCCCCCTCCGCCTGTCATCGGCGCCTGCAACGACTGGAGGCGACCGGCATAATTCACAAAACCGTCGCCTTGCTGAACCCGCGCGCCGTTGGACGCCCCACCACCGTTTTTGTCGAGATCAGCCTTGCGACACAGGCCGATGACGTCCTCGATGCGTTTGAGGCGGCGGTCACGCGTATCCCCGATGTTCTGGAATGCCACCTGATGACCGGGGCCTATGACTATCTGCTCAAGGTCGTCGCGCGCGATTCCGAAGATTTCGCCACCATCCACCGCCGCCATCTGGCGCGGCTTCCGGGCGTGTCCAAGATGCAGTCGTCCTTCGCGCTCAAGACGGTGTTCAAGACGACGGCGTTACCCGTTTAGCCAGCTCAGCCCGCCCATCACCAGCGCACCCGCGACGACTGCCTGAACGACGTCCTTGCGCCAGACGCCGACACCCAGTGCGACGGCGGATGCAATCAGACGGATCGGGTCCATTTCGCCGCCCGTCGCGGCAGGCCAGACGATCAGCGGTGCGACCAGCCCCGGCAGGACGGCTACCCCGGTATAACGCAGATGCCGCAACAGCCAGCCGGGCAGGGGCCGGTCGCCGACGATCCCCAGGAACACGAACCGTGTCAGATAGGTCAGCACCCCCAGAGCCGCGATGATACCCCAGACGCCGGGACCTCCGATTTCGACGGGACTCATGTTCTCTGTTCCGTGCCGACGGGTCGCGCCGCAGTCCTGCGCTCGACTTCCGCGCCGGTCATCAAGGCCAGGATCGCGGCCAGTATCAGCCCCAGATTCCACGGCACCCACACCAGTGCCAGCGCCCCAACGACCGACACGAAGGCCGCGGCAACATGCGCCCGCGTCTTCAACAAGGGTCCGACCAGCGCCAGAAATGCCAGCGGCAGCGCGAAATCCAGTGCCCATTCATCCGGCACCCGCGCGCCCAGGACGGCCCCCACGAACGTCGAACCGACCCAGGCGGGAAACACCGGCAGCGCGGTTCCGGCAAAATACGCGACCTTGTCGGCGACGCCCCAATCGACCCGGTCCTCATAGGCACTGACCGACAGCGCATAGGTCTGATCCACCAGGAAATACGCGATCAGTGACCGTTGCCACAGCGGTGCCGCCCCGATGTGCGGCACCATCGCCGCGGAATACATCGCCATACGCAGGTTCACCGCCAGGGCCGACAGGACGACGATCACCGCTGGCACGCTGTCCAGCATCAGTTGCACGGCGGTGAACTGCGACGCGCCCGCGATCACCAGTACCGAAAAGCCCATGACCTGCGCGATGGGCAGACCCGCCTCCACGCCCAGCACACCGAACAGCGCTCCGAAGGGGACCATGATGACCAGAAACGGCAGCCCCTCGGCCACCCCGCGCCGGAACGGAGACCTTACCATCGCTTGCATCCCTCTCGCGTGACAGACAGGTTGCGATAGCCCCCCGTCCGACAGGTCTCAAGTGTCTACGCAAACTCCCTCCACCCTGCGCGTCGCGCCCGACCCGAGTTCTCCGCGTTTGACGCGGGCCGTGACCGGCGTGGACCAGACCGGAGCGTCGATTGACCTGCGCGTGGTCGAGGAACGCCCGCTGACGATATATCTCAACAGCCGCGAAATCGTCACGGCGATGACCATCGGCGACCACCCGGAATGGCTGGCGCTGGGATTCCTCGTCAATCAGGGAATGGTGCGCGCCGCGGACGAAGTGACCGGCATCGACTACGACGAGGAACTTGAAACCGTTGTCGTCCGCACCGCCGTGGAAACCGACCACGAGGCCAAGCTGGCCCGCGCCACCCGAACCTCCGGCTGTGCCATCGGCACCGTCTTCGGCGACATGATGGAGGGGTTGGAGGGCCTGACCCTGCCGCCCACTCCGCTGCATGTCCGCGACCTCAATGCGCTGTCGAGCGCCATCAACCGTACGCCGTCTCTCTATCTGGAAGCAGGCGCCATCCACGGCACCTGCCTGTGCCGGGGGCCCGACCCGCTGGCGTATTTCGAAGACGTCGGTCGCCACAACGCCGTCGACAAACTGGCCGGATGGATGCGCGATACCGGCACCGATCCGGCGGACAAGACGCTTTACACGACCGGTCGCCTGACGTCCGAAATGGTGATAAAATGTGCTCTCATGGGGGTTCCGATCCTCGTCTCCCGCTCCGGCTTTACCGCCTGGGGGGTTGAAATCGCACGACAGGTCGGCCTGACCGTAATCGGTCGGATGAAAGGGTCGCGCTTCGTCTGCCTCAGCGGGGAAGGGCGCGTGATATGGGACGCGGAATGATTGCCGTTCTGCTTGCGCTTGCGGTCCTGCTGCCCGGCCGTGGCATCGCCGGTGACGAACTGCTCCGCCTCCGGCAGGATCTGCGTCCCGTCGATATCGTGATCAATGGATACGGCGCGATGCTCCCCGCCGTCGCCGTCACCCAGACCCGGTTTCTGTCGAGCCGTGCCACGGTAAACGTCACAGATTGCCTTCGCGCGGACCTGCCCGGCGCCGTCGTGGTGGATCTCGCGTCCTATGACTGGCCCGGAACCCGGTCGGCCCGCGACCATCAGACCTGTCTGCTGGCCATCTTCAACGCCTTGGGCGACCGCAACTCCATCCGGGCCTGGGTCGCGACCATCGTCGCGCCTCAGGCGCATCCCGGATGCCCGGCCCGCTGGAACGTGGAGGAGGTGTCCGACCTTGGCCCGGCGACCGTGGACATCTGGCGCGGGCGACAAACCATGCCGCTGATCATCGGCGTCATGGACCGCAAGGCGCTGTGGTCCGATACCTTGCGCGCGCCGGTCTACAGCCTGATCCGCACCACCTTCGACGCAGACGACCGCCCCCTTGTCGTCAAGGTCGAGATATTCACCATCGGCGACCGCTACGGATTGCAGCGGTGCCGATGACTCAGCCCCACGGCCTTATCCTCGCAGGGGGGCGCGCAACCCGCATGGGCGGCACCGACGCCAATAACATCGACAAGGGGCGTTTGCTTATCAACGGCACATCCCTCATCGCCCGTGTCATCGGCACCCTCGCGCCACAGGTCGACCGCATCGCGCTGAATGCCAACGGCGACCCGACGCGCTGGGCCGATCTGAACCTCCCGGTCCTGCCCGATACCGCGCCCGACCATCCCGGTCCGCTGGCGGGTGTCCTCGCCGGTCTGGACTGGGCCGCATCGCTGGGCTGTCCGCATATCGTCACCGCCGCCGCCGACACCCCTTTCCTGCCGCCCGATCTGGTTCCCCGCCTGCTGGCCGCCGCCGGCCCCACGGGTCTGGCACTTGCCGCCACGCAGGAGGGTGCGAAGACCTGGCCGCAACCGACCTTCGGTCTCTGGCCCACCGCGCTGCGCAACGATCTGCGCGAGGCGCTCGCCCAAGGCACGCGCAAGATCCTGCACTGGACCGACCGTCACGGCGCGGGCCTCGCCATATTTCCCACAACGCCATGGGACCCGTTCTTCAATGTGAACACCCCCGAAGACCTCGCGCGGGCCGAGGCGATGGCATGATCCTGATGGGCATCATCGGCCACAAGAATGCGGGCAAAACCACCCTTACCGCCGCCCTCGTCACCGAACTCACCGCCCGTGGCCTGACCGTCAGCACCCTCAAACACACCCACCACGCCGTCGATCTGGAGCAGCCCGGCACCGACACCCACCGCCACCGCACGGCGGGCGCGCGACAGGTCATCCTTGCCACCGATCACCGCCTGACCCTGATGGAGGAGGTGACGGAGCCGACCATCGACCACCTACTCTCTCGTCTGGCCCCCTGCGACGTCGTGCTGGCCGAGGGGTGGAAGCACGGCACCCACCCCCGCCTCGAGGCCTGGCGTCCCGAGACGGGCAAACCCCCGCTCGCCGCCGCCGATACCTCCATCCTCGCGGTCGCCTGCACCGGCACCTGCGATCTGCCGCAACCGCGTCTCGACCTGAACGACATTCCCGCCATCGCGGATTTCATATGTTCGACCTGATCCTCGTCGCCGACTGGTCTGCCGCCGCCAGACCCACGGGCAAGACCCCCTGCAAGGACGCAATCTGGGTCTGCGCCGATCTTCGGGGGCATCAGACCGTCGAATACTTCCCGACGCGCGCGCAGGCCCTGGCTTTCATCGACGACTGGCTGAACCGAGGTCATCGCACCCTTCTGGGGTTCGACTTCGCCATGGGCTTTCCGCCCGGTTTCGCCGAAACCCTGACTGGCAAGCCGAATGCCCTGTCGGTCTGGGACTGGCTGGCCCGACACGTCGAGGACAATGCCGACAATTCCAACAACCGCTTCCACGTGGCCGAAACGATCAACCGCCGCTTTCCCGGCATCGGCCCGCTCTGGGGGCGGCCCGGCACACAAAACCATCCCGACCTGCCCGACAGGGGCAACGATCGCCGCGATCACGGGGTCCCCGATCATCGCACGGTCGAGGGCTTCACCCCTTCTGCCCAGTCCGTTCTGAAACTCTTCACCACCGGATCGGTCGGATCGCAGAGCCTTCTGGGCTGCGCCGCCCTGTCCGGCCTGCGCGCGCGCCACGCCTCCCTGCGGGTCTGGCCGCAGGAAACCGGTTTTGAGCATGTGAAAGATGCAAACCTGCTCGTCGAGATTTATCCCAGCCTGTACGAACCCGCCGATCATCCGATCAAGGACGCCGGTCAGGTCATCGCCACCGCCCGCGCCCTGCGCGCGGCCTCCGCTGATTGGTTCACCGCCCCCGCCAGTCAACCCGACGCCGCCCGCATCGCCACCGAGGAAGGGTGGATCTTCGGCGTCCTGCCCCCCTCCGACTGCTTTGCCCTGCCGCCGGGAACGGACTGGACGCCGGTCGATGTGGCGCTGGAGACGCTGCGCAGCGGCACGCCCTGCGGGATGGGCCGCGAAACGATCTCGATATACGCATCACCGGGTCGCATCCTCGCCGCCGACCTCGTGGCGACCCGCGCGAACCCGCCGCATGCAAACGCCGCCGTCGATGGCTGGGCCTTCGCCCACGCCACCCTCGCCCCCGGCGGCATCCCGGTCGTTGCGGGCCGATCCGCTGCCGGGCAGCCGTTCTCGGGGTCGATACCACCCGGCCATGCCGTCCGCATCCTGACCGGGGCGGAAATTCCCTCCGGCACCGATACGGTTGCCCTGCAGGAAGACGCGCATGTTTCGGATGATCTGTTGTATTTGAAGGCCATCCCGAGGATCGGCGCGAACACCCGCAAGGCGGGCGAAGACGTGACATCGGGTGATCCGGTCCTGTCGGCGGGCACGATCCTGCGCCCCACCGATCTGGCTTTCGCCATCGCCGCCGGTCACAGCAGTCTGTCGGTGCGCACCCGGTTGAAGGTCGGTGTTTTATCGACCGGGGACGAGATCACTTCCCCCGGCAGCGATACCGGCATACCGGACGTCAACCGTCCCATGCTGTTGGCAATGCTCGGGCAATGGGGGCTGGAGCCTGTCGATCTGGGCCATGCCCCCGACGAGGCCGACAGGCTTGCCGCGATACTGGACAAGGCCGGGACCGACGCGATTCTGACCTCGGGCGGCGCATCGACAGGGGACGAGGATCATCTGTCCCGTCTGATGCGCGACCTTGGCAGCGTCCATCACTGGCGCATCGCGATCAAACCCGGTCGTCCGCTGATGTTGGGACACTGGAACGACACGCCGCTGTTCGGTCTGCCCGGCAACCCGGTCGCGGCCTTCACCTGCGCCGCGCTCTTCGCGCGTCCGGCGCTTTTGCAGATGGCGGGGGCCGGGTGGCGGGAGCCGCAGGCAATCACCGTTCCGGCGGGCTTCGCCAAGCGCAAGAAGGCAGGGCGCCGCGAAGTTCTGCGCGCCCGGCTGAGGGGCGGTCAAGCCGAGATCTTCCGCTCGGAAGGGTCGGGCCTGGTATCAGGGCTCAGCTGGGCCGAAGGCTTCGTCCTGCTGCCGGACGGCGCGGTGACGGTCGAACCGGGCGATCCGGTCGACTACATCCCGTTCAGCGAACTCGGGTTGGGCTGAACGTCCGCCCCGGATCACCCGCAGATCACCCGTGCATCACCCGTCGATCAGCGGTCGATACCGTTCACCTTCGCCACGAAGTCCACAAGGTGCGGAACATAGTCCTCGGGCCCGTCGCCACCGGTGTTCACGGCCATCGCATAGCTGTTCTTGACCGCGCCCTGGACCGGGTTGGCAACGCCCGACCCATCCGCCATCGCAGCCAGATATGCCATGTCTTTCAAGGCGTTGGTCAGGGTGAACTTATGCGCCTCTCGGTTGCCTTCGACGGCATAGCCCATGAACGTCTGGTAGAACCCGCAGTCCATCCGGCTGCCCCGAATGACGCTGTCGAACATGGCGGTGCCGACGCCGGATTTCTCGGCCAGGGCCAGTGCCTCGGCATAGATCGCGCCATAGCCCATCGCCAGAAAATTGTTCAATAACTTCATCTTGTGCCCGGACCCCGGCCCGCCGATTCGGACAACGGCCTTGGCCCATGTGCCGATCACCGGCTCGACCCGCGCAAAGACGTCTTCATCCGCACCGACCATCGCTGCCAGCTCACCCGTCGCGGCCTGCGCAGGGGTGCCGCCCAAGGGGGCGTCGACCCAGTCAATCCCGGCGATTTCAGCATTTTGCGCCAGTTTCTCGGTCGAGACCGGGTTCGAAGTAGAGCAATCGACGATCACGCCCCCCTTGGCCATGTTCGCCAACAGGACGTCCACAACCGCCTCGACCTGCGGCGAACCGGGTGCACAGATGTGGACGATATCCGAAGCCCGCGCCAACTCGGCCAGATCCGCCGCCTCGGTCGCGCCCCTGGACACCAGATCGTCGACCGGGCCGCGATTGCGATGCGTGACCACCGTCAACGGATGACCCGCCGCCATCAGGTTGGACGCCATGCCATGACCCATCAGGCCGACACCCACGAAACCGATCTTTTCCATATTTTCCCTCACCTTGAAACCTTCGGTCAAATACTTCCCGCTTCGACCATATAATTGTTCGCCGTACACATCGCCGCATCGTCGGAGGCCAGAAACAACACCATGCGCGCGACATAGACCGGGTCGATAAGGTCGGGCAGGCATTGTCGCGCGCGATGCGCCTCAAGTGCGTCGGGCGTCGCCCAGAGGTCTTTCTGCCGGTCCGTCATAATCCAGCCCGGCACGACGGTATTCACGCGAATCCGGTCGCCGCCCAGGTCGCGCGCCATCGTCCGGGTCAGCCCGTGAACGGCGGCCTTGGCGGTGGCATAGGCCGGAAACCCGCCCCCCGCCTCCCACCACGAATTGGAGCCCATATTCACGATAGATCCACCGCCCCGCGCCGCCATGTCGGGCGCGACAGTCTGGATGGCGAAGAACATGTGGCGAAGATTGGTTGCCATGCGCTCGTCCCAATAGGCGGGCGTCACCTCGCGCCAGTCGTGGCGGTCGTCGCGCGCGGCGTTGTTGATCAGGATGTCGGCGGGACCGATCCGCGATTTCAGCGCGGCCAGGCCGTCGCGCAGCGCCGCTATGTCCCGCAGGTCGCAAACCTCATGCATGACGCCTTGGTGCGCGTCGGACATCGCCTGCGCGCCGCGCGCGTCGATGTCGAGAAAGCCGACCTTCGCCCCCTGTGCGGCAAATGCGGCCACGATCTCGGACCCGATGCCGGACGCACCGCCGGTCATCATGACGGTCTTTCCGGACAGGGAAGGGTAATGGGCGAAGTCAGGCATCTCTCGCCCTCCGGTCAGATTGGGCAAGCGTTAAGATCAGGTCTTGGAGCGCAGCCGGATCACCACGTCGACCTTGGCGACTTCCATGCCGTCGGGCGTGTCGGGAAGATTGACGATCTGCAACGCTTCGGAGCCCGCGTCCGACAGACGCCCCTCCTCCTCCCAGTAGAAGTGGGGGTGGTCATCAAGCTTGGTATCGAAATAGCTGCCGGTTCCGTCGACCGTGATTTCCTGCACCAGACCGGCATCGGTGAAGGCCCGCAGCGTATTGTAGACCGTCGCCAGCGACACCTTTTCGCCGGACTGCCGTGTCGCATCATGCAGCCATTCTGCCGTCACATGGCGATCCCGTCCGTCACCCACCAGCAGCGACGCCAACAGAACACGCTGCCGTGTCGGGCGCAGATCGGCGCGGGCCAGCCAGGCCTCGCCTCGGGATTTCTCGGTCGCGGTCACATCCGCAATATAGAGGTGCGACATGACAATTTTCAAACGGATTCGCCCCAGCCTCTGACGGTATGACCGCGCACGCAGGGTTGCGACGTTGAAACATGCGGTGATAGTGGGTTCGAAACACGCCGAGGGGGGCACATGAGCGAATATCCGACCAGCTTCGACCGGGACGACCTGTTGAAATGCGCACGGGGCGAGTTGTTCGGGCCGGGCAATGCGCAGTTGCCCGAACCGCCGATGCTGATGATGGACCGCATCACCGAAATTTCGGGCGATGGCGGACTGCATGGCAAAGGTCATGTGGTCGCCGAATTCGACATCAAGCCTGACCTTTGGTTCTTCGACTGCCACTTCCCCGGCAATCCGATCATGCCCGGTTGCCTGGGTCTGGACGGGCTGTGGCAGTTGACCGGGTTCAATCTGGGCTGGCGTGGTTGGCAGGGACGCGGCTATGCGCTGGGAGTGGGCGAGGTCAAGCTGACCGGGATGGTCCGTCCTGACCGCAAGATGCTGACCTACAAGGTGGATTTTACCAAGGCGTTACAGACGCGCCGCCTGACGATGGGTGTCGCAGACGGTATCGTCGAGGCGGATGGTGAAGTCATCTACATCGTCAAGGACATGAAGGTCGCTCTCTCCGAGAGCTGATCCGAACACGTTATTCAAAGGAGCATGCCCATGCTGCGTCGCGTCGTCGTCACCGGGATCGGGATCGTCTCGCCCATCGGAAACACACCGGATGAAGTCGAGGCATCCTTGCGCGCGGGCAAGTCCGGTATCACGTTCTCGGAAAGCTATGCCGAACACGGCTTCCGGTCGCAGATCCACGGCGTGCCGGACATTGTCCTGGAAGACCACATCGACAAGCGCGATCTGCGTTTCATGGGGCCGGGGGCGGCGTTCAACTTCATCGCGATGGAACGCGCGATCGCGGATTCGGGTCTGGAAAAGAACGATGTTTCGAACGAACGCACGGGTCTGGTCATGGGGTCGGGCGGGCCGTCGACGTCGAACTTCTTCACTGCTTTCGACACCGTGATCAACAAGGGCAGTCCCAAGCGCATGGGCCCTTTCATGGTGACACGCTGCATGTCATCGACCAATTCAGCCTGTCTGGCGACGCCATTCGGGATCAAGGGCGTGAACTATTCCATCACTTCGGCCTGCACGACATCGCTTCATTGTATGGGCAACGGGGTCGAGCAGATCCAGTTCGGCAAGCAGGATATCGTGTTCGCCGGAGGCGGCGAGGAAATCGACTGGACGCTGTCGTGCCTGTTCGACGCGATGGGCGCGATGTCGTCCAAGTACAATGATACGCCGGAAACGGCCTCGCGGCCCTATGATGCGACGCGTGACGGGTTCGTCATCGCTGGCGGTGCCGGCGTCGTGGTGCTGGAGGAGCGGGAGCGGGCGTTAGCGCGCGGCGCAAAGATCTATGGCGAGGTGACCGGCTACGGCGCGACGTCCGACGGGGCCGATATGGTCGCACCCTCGGGCGAGGGCGGTGAGCGGGCGATGCGTCTGGCCCTTTCGCAACTGCCCGAAGATCGCAAGATCGACTATGTCAACGCGCACGGCACATCGACCCCGGTGGGTGACATCAAGGAAATCGTCGCGCTGCGCAATATTTTCGGCGAAGGAAACACGCCGCCGGTATCGTCCACCAAGTCGATGACCGGCCACAGCCTGGGTGCGACGGGTGTGCAGGAGGCGATCTATTCCATGCTGATGATGAACAAGGGCTTCATCGCGCCGTCGATCAACGTGACGCAACTGGACCAGGCGCTGTCGCCGTCCGAGATCAACACCGAACTGCGCACGGACGTCGAAATCGACAGCGTTCTGTCCAACAGCTTTGGCTTCGGCGGCACCAACGGCACCGTCATCATCTCCAGGCACCGGGACTGATCGCCATGAACATGCAGGGCAAACGCGGCCTGATCATGGGCGTCGCGAACGAGCGGTCGATTGCATGGGGCATCGCCCGCGCGCTTTCACAGGCCGGGGCCGATCTGGCCTTCACCTATCAGGGTGAGGCGTTCGGCAAGCGGCTGGCCCCCTTGGCCGAGACCATCGGAGCCACAACCCTGCTGGACGTGGACGTGACCGACGACGCCTCGCTGGATGCGGCCTTCGCGGAGATGGAAAAGGGCGGCAAGCTGGACTTCTTGATCCATGCCATCGCCTTTTCCGACAAATCCGAACTGACGGGGCGATTCGTCGACACCAGTCGGGCCAACTTCAAGCATTCGCTGGATATTTCCTGCTATTCATTGATCGAAGTGGCGCGCCGGGCCGCCCCGCTGATGACCGACGGCGGCAGCATCGTGACGCTGACCTTCGAAGGGTCGCGGCGGGTCATGCCGTTCTACAACGTCATGGGTGTTGCCAAGGCCGCGCTGGAGGCTTCGGTGCGATACCTTGCGTCCGATCTGGGGGCCGACGGCATCCGCGTGAACGCCATCAGTCCCGGCCCGATGAAGACTTTGGCGGGGGCCGCAATCGGCGGGGCACGCAAGACGTTCCGTCATGCCGAGGCGAATGCCCCGATGCGCGCCAATGCGACCCTCGAGGCGATCGGCGGGACAGCCCTTTACCTGTGTTCCGACGCCGGGGTCGCAACGACGGGCGAAGTGATTCACGTCGATGGCGGCTATCACATCATGGGAATGCCCCGGACTGACAATCTTTGACGGCGTTTCGGCTTCGGCGGAAAATTGATTAACGGTATCGCCAATTCCGGCGGATCGTTGCCATAAGACGCTCTATAACACGCAAATCCGGCCTTTTTTAAGGGGGTTTGGCCCTAATCTTGCCAAGTCTGTCGGGCATCCTGTGTGGGTGGAATCTAATCTATCCGACTGCGGGCAATATTCATGTCGATCAATTTTCGGTCTTTCTTCCGGTGCGAAGACGGCACCATCACCTTTGACTGGGTGGTCCTGACCGGTGTCATCCTTGGCACCGGCATGGCGATCACAGGCAGCGTGACACGCGGCATCGAGTCCGCTTCGTTGGGCACGACCTCGCAATTGCGCGGTCAGGTGATCCGGCAAAGTTTCGGCGCGGACCTCTGTTCCACGGGGATAGATGGACTGCGCGACCGGGAAGCGGCGCGAATCGCGTCTGGCGGTTCCGATCCCGTGGACATCGCCGACTGGATGGCAACCTATGGCGACACCCTGTCTGACATCGCCCTGCTGAGCGAGCGGGACCGTCTGGTGGCGGCCAATCGCGGCATTCCGGACTGGACCCGCAACAAAACGATCCAGTCCCTGATGGAATGCAGCATGACCCGGCGCGGTCTGGGCTAGCGCCTCTCGACTAGGATCAGACACCGTGGCAGGGTCGCGCCCGACATATCAAAGGGGCGTGACATGGCCATCGACACCTGCATTTTCGACGCCTACGGAACATTGTTCGACGTGACATCCGCCGCGCGACAGGCGTCGGAGGAGCCGGCATTCCCCGCCCTGGCCGATAAGTGGCAGACGCTGGCGACCGTATGGCGTGACAAGCAGCTGCAATACACCTGGCTGCGTGCCATCATCGGCGATCACAGCGATTTCTGGCAGGTCACGACCCAGGCACTCGACTATGCGCTTGATGCGGTCGATCTGGCTGGAGACGCGGCGCTGCGCGACCGTCTGAAACAGCTCTATTGGGAATTATCTGCCTACCCCGAAGTGCCGGACATGCTGGGCGCGTTGAAAGATGGAAGCCTGGCGACCGGCATCCTGTCGAACGGATCGCCGGAAATGTTGCAGGGCGCGGTCAACTCGGCCGGTATCGGACGCCTGCTCGATCACGTGTTGTCGGTCGAATCCGTCGGCATCTTCAAACCATCGTCCAAGGTCTACGATCTGGTCGGGCGGGCGTTTGGCTGCGAGGCGGGCAACGTCCTGTTCGTGTCGTCCAATGGCTGGGACGCGGCGGCGGCGACGGGATACGGGTTCACCACCGCCTGGGTGAATCGTACGGGCCTGCCGGTGGATCGCCTGCCGTGGACGCCGACGCACATCTTGACCGACCTGTCGGACATCCCCGATCTGGCGGGCCGCGCCTGATGCCCGAATTCAGGACATCGGACAATCTGCGCCTCTGGTACGAGGATCAGGGCGATGGTCAACCGCTGTTGTGCCTGTCCGGCCTGACGCGCAATTCGACCGATTTCGACTATGTGCTGCCCTATCTTCTGGGCGAACACCGGGTGATCCGGCTGGATTATCGCGGGCGCGGCAAATCGCAGCGCGCGCCCGACTGGAAGACCTATACCATCCCGACCGAAGCGCGGGACGTGCTGGAATTGCTGGACGAACTGGGGCTTGCCCAAGCGCCGATCATCGGCACGTCGCGCGGTGGACTGATCGGAATGGCGCTGGCGATGCTGGCGAAGGATCGTCTGGGCGGATTGTGTCTGGTGGATATCGGCCCGGAACTGGCGGCAGAGGGATTGGATGTCATCAAGGATTACGTCGGCCTGAACCCGTCGGCCAAAACGTACGAGGAGGCGGCGCTGGAACGCGCGACGCTGATGGCCGGCTTCGATAACGTGCCCGCCGAACGCTGGCGCGACGAAGTGCACCATCACTACCGCGAGACCGACAATGGGCTGGTCATCAACTACGATGCCAGGCTGCGCGACGCGGTGCTGGATGGCGGGACGCAGCCGATGGCCGATCTCTGGCCGCTGTTCGATGCGCTGGAAGGTTTGCCGCTGGCCTGCATCCGGGGGGCGAACTCCGATCTGCTGACGCCCGAGACGCTGGCCGAGATGGCGCGCCGCCGCCCCGACATGATCGTGGCCGAAGTGCCGGGGCGCGGCCATGTTCCGTTTCTGGACGAACCCGAGGCATTGGAGGCGCTGAACGAATGGACGATGCTTTTGTGATCGATGTGGTGACGCTTGCGGACATCCGCGCCGCGGCGGATCGCCTGCGCGGACATGCCGTGCGCACGCCGCTTTTAAATGCTCCCTCGCTGGATGCGACCTTCGGGCGGCGTATCTTCGTCAAGGCGGAGTGCCTGCAAAAGACCGGCAGCTTCAAGTTTCGCGGCGGCTTCAACGCCGTCAGCCAGACCTCGGGCGGTGTGGTCGCGTTTTCGTCAGGCAACCACGCGCAGGGCGTCGCGCTGGCGGCCCGGATGCTGGGACGCGAGGCGGTGATCGTCATGCCGTCCGACGCGCCAGCGATAAAGATCGACAACACGCGGGGGTACGGGGCAGAAGTCATTTTGTTCGACCGCGCGACCGAGGACCGGGACGCCATCGGTGCAGCCCTTGTTGCGGAACGTGGCCTGACCCTTGTGAAACCATATGACGACCTGCGGGTCATCGCGGGACAGGGCACCTGCGGACTGGAAATGGCCGAGGATTTGCCAGAAGAGGTTGATGAAGTGCTGGTCTGCTGCGGGGGCGGCGGTCTGACCTCGGGCGTGGCACTGGCGCTGGAAGGTCGCGCGACCGTCCGCCCGGTGGAGCCTGAGGGCTTCGACGACGTCACCCGGTCGCTGATAGCGGGCCAACGGCTGTCGAACGCGACGATGACAGGTTCGGTTTGCGATGCGGTTATGACGCCTTCTCCAGGTGAAGTCACGTTTCCCATCCTGTCGCGCTTGTGTGGCCCCGGTCTCGTGGTCACCGACGAGGAGGCTTTGCGTGCCATGGCCATAGCGTGGAAGCATCTGCGGATCGTGTTGGAACCGGGCGGTGCCATCGCCCTGGCGGCGGGACTGTTCCATCACGAGGGCGATGTCGCAGTGGTGGCGTCGGGCGGAAATGTCGACGCTCAGATATTCGCCCGCGCTCTGGCAATGGTCTGACGGCGATACAGCCCTCAGGCTATCAGCATCAGGGCAGACGCCACCAGAAAGGAGGCACTGGGAAAACGCCGCCCCCCTTCAGTGGCCAGGTTGAACACCCGCGTCATCCGCAGGGGTGAGATGATGGCCGCGATGGCCGTAATTGATGCGAAGACACCTTGCAATTCCCCCTGCGCATCGTTCGCCGTAACCCGGCTGGCCAGCTCCGGTATGGCAGGCTGGACCAAGGCCACACAGAACAAAAACACCGTGCGGCTTCGGCTCGGCCAAAGGTCCGACCTTTCAGCGTTGGGCTGCCAAGGAAAAAGCCCGGCGCGAGGGGCACCGGGCTAGGCAGCGTATAGAAAGAAAGGAACGCGCGTCAGCTGTCGCCGCGACGTTCCTCGAAGCTCATTTCGATGAAGCCGGGGACATGATCGCCCAACCCAACAACGCGCGGGCCGTTGTCCCTGTCGCCACCACGTCCACGTCCGCCGCGCGATCGCGATGACGATGCGCCGCTGCGATCTTCCTGCTGACGGGGCTGGTTGCGCGCCTCGGTCCGGGGTTCATTTCGCGTGTCGGGCTTTTGTTCGCGCCGCGCCTCGTTGCGCGCCTTGGTCCTGGTATCAGCTTCCTTCACCTCAGGCTGGGGCGTCTCGGCTGCCGGAGCATCGACTTTCTTGGACCGGGACCGGGTGCGCGACGAAGTGCGCTTGGGCGCTTCTTCCTCGGCAGCAGCTTCTTCGCGCTTGCTGGCACCCGGCGGAGTCCAGGGATTTTCGCCGCGCGGAAGTTCAGTTTTCACCAACGACTGGATCGCATCCAGATACTTGGCATCCGATGGCGTCGACAGGGTATAGGCCGTGCCCAGCTTGCCCGCGCGTCCGGTCCGACCGATGCGGTGGACATAATCCTCGGCATGGCTCGGAACGTCGAAGTTGAACACATGGCTGACATTGGGAATATCCAGACCCCGCGCCGCCACGTCGGAGGCTACGAGGAACCGGATCGATCCGTCGCGAAACCCGTCCAGGGTGCGTGTGCGCTGCGACTGCTCCAGATCGCCATGGATCGGCTCGGCATTGTAGCCATGCTTTTTCAGCGATTTGGCAACGACATCCACTTCGGTTTTCCGATTGCAGAAAATGATCGCATTGCGGCAATCGTCGCCGTCACGTTCAATGATCGCGCGCAGGATCTCGCGTTTGTCCTTGGCAGCCATATCGCGCCGCTTGGGCGTATGTTCCACAAGGATCTGCGTGATGGTCTGCGACGTCGTGTTCTGACGTTCGACCTCGATCTTTTCGGGGTTGGACAGGAACTTGTTGGTGATCCGCTCGATCTCGGGGGCCATCGTGGCCGAAAAGAACAGCGTCTGGCGGGTGAAGGGCGTCATCTCGAAGATGCGCTCGATATCGGGGATGAACCCCATGTCCAGCATCCGGTCGGCTTCGTCCACGACCATGATCTCGACGCCTGTCAGCAAGAGCTTGCCGCGCTCGAAGTGGTCGATCAGGCGGCCCGGCGTCGCGATCAGGACATCGACGCCCCGGTCGATCAGCATGTCTTGTTCCTTGAACGAGACGCCACCGATCAGAAGAGCCTTCTTGAGGCGCGATCCCTTGGCATAGGTATCGAAGTTCTCGGCCACCTGCGCGGCCAGTTCCCGCGTCGGCGCCAGTACAAGCGACCGGGGCATCCGGGCGCGGGCACGACCCTTGCCCAGCAGCGTGATCATCGGAAGGGTGAAACTGGCGGTTTTGCCGGTGCCGGTCTGGGCAATGCCCAATACATCGCGCCCTTCCAGTGCTGGCGGGATCGCTCCGGCCTGAATCGGGGTGGGAGTTGTATAGCCGGCGGCCTCGATGGCCTTGAGAACCTTCGGATCGAGGTTCAGGTCGGAAAAGCTTGTCATGTGCGTCCTGGTTGGAGTCGTGGGCCGTATTGCCCGAACTCTGGGGTGGCGGGACGCCCATCACTCATGCGCCCCTCGGTATTGCATCTGCCGGACAATCCTTATCCGTGCGTTGCCGCACTAACAAAGCGTGTGCGCGCGGTCAACGCACGTGGCATCCTGAGGAACGCTGAAGGGGTCCGAAGGGTTCCCCTGGACTGACCAACCGCACATAGGAGAGTATCATGCCGAAAAAATATGGAAGCGCCCATTGGGAAGGTGACCTCAAAGAAGGCAAGGGGACGGTCTCCGTCGAATCAGGTGCGATCGAGGATCAGCCCTACGGCTTCAACACGCGATTCGAGGACAAGCCCGGCACCAACCCCGAGGAATTGGTGGCCGCGGCCCATGCGTCCTGTTTCTCGATGGCCCTGTCCATGGTTCTGGGCGATGCCGGAATGATAGCTTCGGAAATCGATACACGGGCAACGGTGACGCTCGATCAGGTCGACGGCGGCTTTGCCGTCACCAAGTCGCATCTGGATGTGACTGTCAGTGTTCCTGACGGCGACCCGGACAAGGTGATGGAAGCCTGCGAAGGTGCCAAGGCGAACTGTCCGATCTCCAAGCTGCTGACAGCCGAGATCACGATGGACGCCAAGGTCGTCTAACCGGCGGGCGGCGGGACGCCGGACGCATCCGTCCGGTCGGCCCGCTGCGCCGCCACCTGCCCCGATGCGGAGGGGTGCAGGCGCGGACGATATCCGGTCAGGAGTACGGCGCACACCGGAGGGGCGGTCAGGACGTCGACCCGTCCCTCTGGCAATGCGACAGGTTGGCCATATCCTTCGGGCGCATAGGGCCGGGCCGCACCGTCGACCACCAGAAAGACGGACCCGCCTGTCCGGAACATCGCTCCATGCGGCAGCGTCCGCGCCTCGGCCCTGTGACAGCGCAACATCTGCCCGCCGGGCTGTGCCCGTGCCCCGTGCAGGATCGCGTCCGCGGACCTGGGGCCGGGCCATTTGCCAAACGCGCCCTTCCAGGCCTGCGCGAACGCGAGATAATCGTTCCGCCGACACTGACCGCAGGGCCGATGCCCCGCCGCCATCGCCACCGCCTCGTCCAGGAAGAAAAGCGCTGTCCAGCGTCCTTGCGGCATGATCGCCCTGTGCCGTCCGCGAAACGATACCTCGCAGCAGACCCAATTCCTGTGCTTCCACCGCGCCGGGCCGATTACCCCATCGCGATGCAGCACCCCCCGGTTGCCCATCAACATGCCGCGCGCAGGCGTCGCCAGAAATGTGCCGTCCGGCTGAACCCGGTTGGGATGCGTCACCCTTCGATCGCGGATACAAGCGCCCCGAGATCGGCATCATCCCCGGCCAGCGTTTCGATCCGGTCGCGCATCACCGGATCGCTGGCGCCCAATTCGGCCAGCGGATCGGCCAGAACTGCGGCCCCCGGCAGGCCCGCACCTGCGCGGATCGCGGCCAGCGCCAGATCCGGGTCGTCGGCAATCAGCGTATCCATCACCGCGCCGGTCCAGGCATCCGGCGTGTCGGCCTCCGCATCGGGCGTCGACAGATACCCGATCAGCCGCGCCGCAAAGCGATCCAGCGGCAGATCGCCCGGCGGCAGTGCATCGGTCGTCTCCGACAGGCCGAGCGAGGCGGCGACCATACCGCGCGGGATCACACCATCATCTCCTTGGTGGCAGACAACGTCACCGCCGGGTGGTCGCGTTCGATCCGGTCGATGTCCCATTGCAGACGGGTCAGGAACACCGGGTCGCCGTCGTTGTCATGGGCGATGTGCTGCGGGTTCTTGGCCACTACGCCCTCGACCGCATCCTTCGCCCCAGACAACCAGCGCGCCGACTGGAACTGCGACTGGTCGAACCGGACGGGAAGGCCGTATTCCAGCTCGATCCGCGACGCCAGGACCTCGAACTGCAACTGGCCGACGACGCCCACGATGAAACCCGATCCGATGGCGGGTTTGAATACCTTGGCCGCGCCTTCCTCGGCAAACTGCATCAGCGCCTTTTCAAGATGCTTGGCCTTCATCGGGTCGCCTGCACGGACGCCCTGCAACAACTCCGGCGCGAAACTGGGGATGCCGGTGAAGCGCAACGCTTCACCCTCGGTCAGCGCATCGCCGATGCGAAGCTGGCCGTGGTTCGGAATGCCGATGATATCACCGGCCCAGGCCTCTTCGGCCAACTCGCGGTCGGCCGCCAGAAACAGCACCGGGTTCGAAATCGCCATCTGCTTTTTCGACCGCACATGCGTCAGTTTCATGCCTCGCTGAAAATGCCCGGATGCCATCCGCACGAAGGCCACCCGGTCGCGGTGTTTGGGGTCCATATTGGCCTGAACCTTGAAGACGAAGCCGGTCACCGCCGTCTCGTCCGGGCTGATCTGTCGCGGTTCGGCGCGCTGCGGTTGCGGTTCGGGACCGAATTCGGCGATTCCCGTCATCAACTCCTGCACACCGAAGCTGTTGATTGCGGAGCCGAACCAGATCGGCGTCAGCGATCCTTCGAGGAAGGCATCGCGGTCCATCGCTGGCAGCAGCTCCCGCGCCATCTCCAGCTCCTCGCGCAGTTTGTCCAACAACTCCGCCGGGACGTGCTGCGCCAGTTTCGGGTCGTCCAGCCCGCTGATCCGGATGGTCTCCGCAACCTTGTTACGATCGGCCCGGTCCATCAATTCCAGCCGGTCATGGAGCAGGTCATAGCAGCCGATGAATTCGCGCCCGACCCCGATGGGCCAGGAGGCGGGCGTTACGTCGATGGCAAGATTTTCCTGAATCTCGTCGATGATCTCGAAGGTATCGCGGCTTTCGCGGTCCATCTTGTTGCAAAACGTCAGGATCGGCAGATCGCGCATCCGGCAGACTTCGAACAGTTTCTGCGTCTGGCTTTCCACACCCTTTGCGCCGTCGATCACCATCACGGCGGCGTCCACGGCAGTCAGTGTGCGATAGGTATCCTCGGAAAAATCCGAGTGGCCCGGCGTGTCCACCAGATTGAACCGGAATTCCCGATCCTTGCCCGCGAAATCGAACGACATTGCCGAGGCGCTGACCGAAATGCCGCGATCCTGCTCCATCTTCATGAAATCCGACCGCGTGCGCCGCGCCTCGCCCTTGGCCCGGACCTGACCGGCCATCTGGATCGCACCGCCATACAGCAGGAACTTTTCGGTCAGCGTCGTCTTCCCCGCGTCGGGGTGAGAGATGATCGCGAAGGTCCGGCGACGGCCGATTTCCGGCGGAAGCGGGGGGCGGTTGGGAATCTGGGTGTCTGGCATCTGCGCGATATAGGCGGGCCGGGTGCGCGCCGCAATCGGGCGCTGCGTCGGCAGGATGTTTGGGGTTGGGGTGCCAGCCTCCTGCCGTGAAAACAACAGGAGGCGGGTCATCGACACATTTCGACTGCAGGCTGGCCCTGTCGAAGGATCTGTGTTGTCATTTTGCGTGGCGTCGGGGGCGACGCGACATCCTATGCCCGCACCGCAAGCCGCCGGTCGGTCCGACTCAATGCGCGGGTTCAACCACCGGGTCGATCAAGGTGCGTCCCCCGTCGACGGTCAGTACCTGACCGATCATGAAGGCCGAAGCATCCGACGCCAGAAACTGCACCGTCTCCGCCAATTCTGAGGGCGAGGCGATGCGGCCCATCGGTGTCGCGTCGATAATGGCCTGTCGCAGCCCGTCTGCTTCGCCCAATCGGGACCGCAGGTTGGCCGACATGACCGACCCGACCGCGACGCCATTCACACGAATGCGCTCGGGGGCCAGACTGACCGCCATGCTGCGTGTCGCCTGATCCAGCGCGGCCGCGCTGATCGAATAGGCCAGCAACTCCGGCTGCGTCCGCCGTCCCGCGATGGAACTGATGTTGACGATGGTGCCGACGGTGCCTTCGTCCCGACCATCGGTCTCGGCCTGATGGATCATTCGCTTGGCGACTGCCTGGGACAGGCGCAGGGCGGTCATCAGGTTTTGTTCCAGCAAGGTCGCCACGCTGTCGTCTTCCGGGTCCAGCGGATCGGTCGCCATGATCTGCCGCGAGGCATTCACCAGAATATCGACCCGGTCATAGGCGTCTATAGTCGCTGACAACAGGTTCGCGATGGTCAGACGTTCGCGTAAATCGCCCGCGAAATATCGCAGCCGTGCGCCGTCCTCGACCTGCGCGTCGCCGACTTCGTCGTGCAGCCGCTCCTCGTCGCGGTCGGCGAACATGACGTTTGCACCCTGCTCGATGAAATGCCGCGCGATGGCCAGACCGACGCCGTTGGCCGCGCCCGTTACGATGGCGGTCTTGCCCTCGATGCTATTGCTCATCTGTGTCCCCGCTGGCGTTTCGGTCGGCGTGCTTCGATCACTTTGTAACCACTGGCATCCGCCAGAACCACATGGTCGGCAAAGGCGGCGGTCAGCGTTTCTTCATAGGGCAAATGCCGGTTCGCCACCATCACAAGCCGCCCGCCGGGCGTCAGAAGGCGTGCGGCGGCCATCACGAAACCGCGCCCGATCGACGGGTCCGCCTTGCGCGCGGTGTGAAACGGCGGGTTCGATACGACCACATCGAACGGACCACCGCTCCATGTCGTCGCATCGGCCCAGTGGAAGGTGGCGCGGGCATCGGTGATATTGGCGCGGGCGCAGGTCAACGCCTCATGCTCCGCTTCGACAAGGTCACAGGCCGTTACCTTGTCGGAGGCCAGAACCTGTCGCGCCAGATAGCCCCATCCCGCGCCCAGATCGCAGACCCGGCCTGAAATGCCACCCAGATGCGCGGCCAGAAGCGCCGATCCGGGATCGATACCGTCGGCGGAAAATACTCCGGCCCGCGTCGTGAATCCGTCGACCTGTGTCGGTACTGCGGCCCAGCCAACGGGTACCGGACCCGCCGGAAAGGCAAAGCATTTGCCATGCGCCTTGGCAAAAACCTGACCCACCTCAAAGACCGCACGGCATTGCCTGACCACCGAATCGATGCCGTCTCCCTTGGCTCCGTCGACCACCACCGGTGCACCGGCGGGCACGGCTGCGCAGGCGCGGGCGATCATATCGAAGGTCAATGCCTTGGACCGCGATGCGAAGACGACCGCCGAATCGAACGCCCCCTCGACCTCGGCGGCGACCTGCACACCCCGGCCCGAGAGCGCATCATGATCGGGCCGGAACCCATGCACCGCAACCACGTCCTCCGGCAGGCCGTCCAGATCCAGGTCGGCGGGCGGACGCAGCAGCAGAACGCGCCCCGGCGGCAGGCTTACGGCATCAGCCGCAAGGGCGAGGGACAGGCGTTCATTCATGGGGGGACCCGATGGCGTGGAGGATTACTCCTCCTTCTCCATCGTGCATTGAAGCGGGTGCTGGTGGCGGCGCGCGAAGTCCATGACCTGCGCGACCTTGGTTTCCGCAATCTCGTGGCTGAACACACCGACCACGGCCAGACCCTTCTTGTGGACGGTCAGCATGATCTCGACAGCCTGGGAATGGGTAATGCCAAAAAACTTCTCCAGCACGATCACGACGAACTCCATCGGCGTGTAATCGTCGTTCAACAACATGACCTTGTATAACGGCGGGCGCGCCGTCCTGGTCTTTGTCTTGGTGACGACCGTGGTGTCGCCATCGCCATCATCGGGCAGGTCGGCCATGGATATCGGGTCAAGACGCATGAGATTCGGGTCCGGGGCTGGGGTGACGCGGTCGGTTCCACCATATAAGCATCGCACCGCACAGGAAAAGGGGGCTGAGACAGTGACGGTTACCACAATCGGTTTCGATGCCGACGACACGCTCTGGCACAACGAAACGGTGTTTCGCCTGACGCAGGAGCGGTTCGCGTCCCTTTTGGCCGATCATGCCGACACCGATCATCTGATGGACCGCCTTCTGGCAGCGGAGCGGCGCAACCTCGATCACTACGGATTCGGCATCAAGGGATTCGTCCTGTCGATGATCGAGACGGCCATTGAGGTCACCGAGGGTCGCGTCCCTGCCGGCATTATCGCGCAGCTTCTGGACGAAGGGCGCGAGATGTTGTGCCATCCCGTCGATCTGCTTCCGGGAGCCGAGGATTGTGTGCGAAGTCTGGCCGAGACGCACCGTCTGGTCCTGATTACCAAGGGCGACCTGCTGGATCAGGAACGTAAACTTGCCCTGTCGGGACTGGGCGACCTGTTCGACGGCATCGAAATCGTCAGCGATAAGACCCCGGCCATTTATACCCGCGCGTTCGAAATGCACGGCGATGGCGCCGCCCGCGCTCTGATGGTCGGCAATTCGATGAAATCGGACGTCATTCCGGCTATCGAAGCCGGGGCCTGGGGCGTCTTCTGTCCGTCGGAAATCCAATGGGCGCTGGAGGCGGCACCCGCCCCTGAAGCCGCGCCCCGCTATCGCCGGATCGAAACGCTGGCGTTGTTGCCGGATCTGATCGCGTCCCTCTGACGTGCATTGCCGTCAGACCAGCACGCCCTCTGCCGTCAGCGTCAGTTTGCCGCCCAGCCACGGCGCCAGAGCCTTCGGCAACACGACCGACCCATCCGCCTGCTGTCCGTTCTCCAGCACGGCGATCAGGCAACGCCCGACCGCCAGACCCGACCCGTTCAGCGTATGCACGAACTCCGGCTTGCCGCCCGCCGCGGGCTTGAACCGCGCGTTCATCCGGCGCGCCTGGAAATCGGCGGTGGTCGAACAGGACGAAATTTCGCGATACATATTCTGGCCGGGCAGCCAGACCTCGATGTCATTCGTCCGGCGCGCCCCGAAACCCATATCACCGGTGCAAAGAACCACCGTGCGATAGGGCAGGCCCAGCTTTTCTAGAATACCTTCGGCGCAGCGTGTCATCCGGTCCAGTTCCGCCCGGCTTTCGTCGGGGTGCGTGACCGAAACCATCTCGACTTTCTCGAACTGGTGCTGGCGCAGCATACCCGAGGTGTCGCGCCCTGCCGACCCGGCCTCGGACCGGAAGCACAGCGTATGCGCCACCATCCGCAGGGGCAGGGCAGCTTCGTCCAGAATGTCGCCCGCCACCGAATAGGTCAGCGTGACCTCGGACGTCGGGATCAGCCAATACCCTTCGCGCGTCAGGAAACTGTCGTCCCCGAACTTCGGCAACTTGTCGGTGCCCAGCATTGCCGCGTCGCGGACCAGAACCGGGGTCATGTGTTCGACCAGCCCGTTTTCCTCGGTATGTGTATCCAGCATGAATTGCGCCAGCGCCCGGTGAATGCGGGCGACCGCGCCGCGCAAAACAACGAACCGCGCGCCGGACAGCTTGGCGGCGGTTTCGAAGTCCATGCCGGGTCTGACGCCCGCAATGTCGAAATGCTCGACCGGCGTGAAGTCCAGCACGCGCGGCTCGCCCCAGCGGTTTATCTCGACATTGTCGGTCTCATCCATGCCGTCGGGCACGTCGTCATACGGCAGGTTCGGGATTTCCAGAAGGCGGTCGCGCAGGGCGGCATCCGTGGTCCGGGCCTCCTCCTCCAGTCGGGCGATCTCGTCTTTCTTGTCGGCGACCAGGGCCCGCAGACGTTCAAACTCCGCCTCGTCGCCCGACGCTTTGGCCGCTCCGACCTGTTTGGAGGCGGCATTGCGCTCGGCCAATGCGGTCTCCGATCCGGTGACGGCGTCGCGTCGCGCGCTGTCCAGCGCCAACAGATCCGATGACATCGGTTCCAGCCCCCGCCGTGCCAGCGCCGCATCGAAAACGGCCGGATTGTCGCGGATCTGTCGGATGTCGTGCATCGGGGCGGTTCCTGTTTTTGGGCGAATGGCGTGTGCTTCCCGCCACATGCCACAGCGAAACACCCGATTCCAGTGGCCGTCAGAGGTTGCGTCGCCCGCTTGCGCCCCCCAGATGCGGCTTATAGGTTGCCGCCACTTTCAACGGGGGCGCGACGCGACCGTCCGAAAGACGCACAACCACGCAAGGGACCACACATGTTCGCAACCCCCGCCTACGCCCAGGCCGCCGGTGGTGTCGCCGCCGGATTCGGCAGCTTCATTCCACTTATCGCCATTTTCGCGATCATGTATTTTCTGCTGATCCGTCCGCAGCAGAAGAAGGTCAAGGAACACAAGGCCATCGTCGCAGCCCTGCGTCGGGGCGATCAGGTCGTCACCCAGGGTGGCATCATCGGCAAGGTCTCCAAGGTCAAGGACGACGCCGAGGTCGAGGTCGAGATCGCCGAGGGCGTGAAGGTCCGCATCGTCCGCGCCACCATCACGCAGGTCCTGTCCAAGACTGATCCGGCCGCCTGACGTGCTGGAACTCTCGCTCTGGAAACGGTTGACGATTCTGCTCGTCTGCCTCGCGGGCCTGGCGGTGGCGCTGCCAATGT